>Ga0209184_1000676_pt1 | contig 31460 bp, 24 predicted proteins | sample EN8Hudsemesocosm_2_FD_184627 | JGI IMG/M metagenome (GOLD analysis project Ga0209184, IMG submission 184627) | Methane-oxidizing microbial communities from mesocosms in the Hudson Canyon - EN8C Hudson Canyon (SPAdes) (version 2) | ecosystem: Environmental > Aquatic > Marine > Cold seeps | place... | reverse complement strand
TGAATCACATCGAACGACACTCAGAAGAAAAGCCAGCAATACAAGGTAATACCACCTATAATTTTACACCATCAACCACAACACTAATCTTTTGCCTGCTATCTCTTTCATTTGGCCCACTCCTATTACTTCTCGCTGAACATCGCCAAATCACAAGCCCTCAGCCTTATTCACTTAACTCTGAGCCCCCAAACAACTCATGGATAAAGCAAAAGAATTATAACAAAAACTGGACACCCGACTTTCAAGGTGCCGAATTGGTCGACACTCAAGCCTTCACCCTGATTAGCAACCAGAAAGCTATCACCGTGGTAGCTTTATTCTATGGCAAAGAACAACAGGGCCAAGAATTAGCTAGTGAACAAAATGAACTAGCAAACCCAAAGCAATGGCGTTTGAGCAAGACTACAAGTGAATTTAATTATCCGGTCAACGTTCCAGTCATCAGCACCATTATTCGAAACTCGAGCGGCCAAACAAAACTCATCTATGCCTACTACAGAATCGGCAACTACCAAACAAATAAACTACTATTAGCCAAACTTGCTCAACTACAAAGCATCATAACACCAGAGATACTAAAAGGGCTTTTTTCCTTTAGTATTGACTGTGAAAAACAATGCAAGAGTGCATCAGTTACGCTGAGTAGGTTTATCGATGATTACACCTTAAATTCCAGCATTAAAAATCAAATAGAATGAAACAGAGTGCACGAAAATGACATCTTGTTTATACTTAAGTACTATTTGGATCTTTGAATGAGTCTGTTAACGTAAAGAACTGCCATACCGGTGCGCTTTTCGGCCGGCCCCCATTCTTTTACTTTTATCTGAGAATTTGGCAAAAGAACATGAATTCAGGCCTAAAACACAACCGGAATGACACCGCATGGCTTTCATGCAAAGGTCTCTATTTAAGCACTCTTAGTGTAAACTTTTAACGCTATCACTTCATACGCTCAGTTACAGGAAATAAGCAATGGAATCCTTATTTTGGTTCGCAGTCTTTGGCTCATTATTCAGTTATTTTATCTACCCTTTTACCCTAATCTTACTAAAGAAATTTTATCCAAGCCCTCTGAAGACCCATACTTTTGATTCGCAACACCGTCAAAGCGTGACATTTATTATTACCGCGCATAACGAAGCCAAACAAATCCAAGATAAACTCGACAACACCCTCGAACTAGACAGAAGTGACCTCGAAGTCCAAATCATCGTCGCATCTGACTTTTCAACAGATGGCACCGATGAAATTGTTGAATCCTACTCAGCTCAGGGCGTTGAGCTAGTTAGAGCGGACCAACATCTAGGCAAAGAGTATGCACAGTTATGCGGCATCCGTGCTGCTAAAGGTGACATCATCGTATTTTCAGATTCTGCAACACGCTTACAGCCTTCAGCGCTAAAAACGTTACTACCTTATTTTAGCAATCCTGCAGTTGGCGCATTATCTAGCGAGGACCGATTTTTAAGCACGAATGGAGAAGTTGCAGGCGAAGGCTATTACGTAAAATACGAAATGTGGTTACGTGAATTAGAGTCAAATTGTGCTGGGTTAGTTGGCTTAAGCGGCTCATTCTTTGCTACACGCAAAGAAGTTTGTAAGGAATGGGACATCCACTCCCCTAGTGATTTCAATACCGCCCTCAACGCATCAAAAGCACAAAAAATATCTATAAGTTGTCACGATGTTGAAGGTTTTTACCCCAACATTAAAGATGAAACCAAAGAATACCAACGTAAATTACGCACCGCTATTCGCGGCATGACAGGCTTAAGCCGTCATACCGAAGTTCTAAACCCGCTCAAGTTTGGCTGGTATGCCTACCAAGTTTGGAGCCATAAAGTGATGCGTTGGTTAGTGCCTTGGTTTATGATCATTTCATTACTAAGCAACTTGATGCTGCTTTCCGAACCTTTTTATATCTTTACCTTACTTGTTCAAATAGCAGGAGCCGGTGCGTTTATTCTTGCATCCTTGCGTCCATCATTAAGGTCTAACTCGTTAATTAAACTAGTCTATTTTTTCTATCAAGTTAATCTAGCGCTAGCACATGCCGCCATCAAGTTTTTTAGCGGTACGCGCATGACAACCTGGAAACCCTCTGCACGGTAATTTGTAATATGCTTTCTTATATCCGCCCAGTTGGCGAGTCTATTTCTACCAGACAGGATAAACCTATTGATGGCTATGCTAGTTACAATATGCAGTTTTACGCCTCAGGCACCATGGCGTTGCAACAGGCCTTAAGTCTAGCAAAACAAAACGCTGACTCAAGCCAACCTGAAGTACTATTACCAGCCTACGCCTGCCCTGACTTAATCAGCGCTTGCGTCGGTGCAGGAGTGAACGCCGTTTTAGTCGATATCGAATCAGCGACTTCGCCCTTTCCATCAATTGAAACGATAAAACAGCATACCAATAAAAATACAATCGCAATCATATTGGTCAACTTCCTTGGCATCAGCCCTAAGCCAAGCTTATTTGATGCAGCGCGTGCGCTTGGACTGCTCATTATAGAAGACCGTGCCCAGTGCTTTATTGCCCCTGAAGAAGCATCTCAATTAATTGGCGATTATGTTATTTTCAGCTTTGGAAAAGGCAAACCTGTGAGCCTACTAGGCGGCGGCGCATTATTAATAAAGACTAAGCCCTCACTCATAAATACTAGCCCACCTTCCTTTGCAAACGACCCTACCTCAGAAAAACATGCTCCAGAAAAAAAGAATTCAAAATTACCTTGGCTCATCCGCCTCTACAACTTAATCGTTCTTCCTTTTTTCTACTACCTGTTAATGAAAACCCCAGGATTATCAATTGGTGCAACCCACTACCATGCACCAAAAAAAATCGCCCCGCTTGACAGCGACAGACGATCCTTATTACGCGCTAATATTGACAAACAATATCGCGCGCGTTCGAAACAAACACAAAAAGAACTCTATACTCTGTGCGAACATTCAACAGCAATACAAACACTTAGCAGTATAAAGTTTGCACCTGCGTTATTACGCTTCCCAATGTTATGTAAAGATCTCGCAACACGCGACAGCCTAGTCACGAAATTAAATAAACACGGCATTGGTGCTAGCAAAATGTATCAAACGATTTTGCCAAAAATTAACGGCACACCTCTTTCAGAGACTGAGCAACAAAAAAGCTACCCCAATGCGCAACAATTCGCCAACAGATTACTGACGCTACCTTGCCATAGTGGTGTTAACACCACCAACTTGCAAAAAATGTCTGCAATATTTACAAAGGAATTTAATTAATGCAACACGCCCTTACCGTCGACGTTGAAGACTATTTTCAAGTGTCAGCCTTTGCTAATCAAATTGACATAAAAGACTGGCCAAACTGGCCTTTACGCGTTGAACAAAACACACATACCTTGCTTGAGTTATTTGAGCGAAAAGATGTAAAAGCGACATTTTTCGTTTTAGGTTGGGTCGCCGAGCGCTGCCCCGAACTTATTCGCGCAATACATAAAGCAGGTCACGAAGTCGCCAGCCATGGCATGACACACCAACTGGTTTACAACCAGAAACCCGAAACCTTTCGAGAAGAAACCTTGCGTTCAAAGCAGCTAATTGAAGATATTATCGGCGAGGCCGTTTACGGCTACCGAGCCGCCAGCTACTCAATAACGCCTCACTCTCTGTGGGCCCTAGAAACACTTATTGATGCAGGTTTTACTTATGATTCGAGTATTTTCCCAGTACATCATGACCGCTACGGCATGCCAGGCGCACCACTCAACATTCACACCGCACAAACAACTAACGGCAAGAGCCTAACTGAATTCCCATTAACTTCAGCGAAATTTTTCAATGGCCGCCTACCGGTAGCCGGTGGCGGTTACTTTAGGATTTACCCATATTTTTTCTCAAAGCTAATGCTTAAACGCGCAGCAGCAGAAATAAAACAGCCCTTTATCTTTTATTTACACCCATGGGAAATTGACCCAGAACAACCTAGAGTGCCTAACTCATCCGCCTTAAGCCGCTTTAGGCATTACACCAACCTGAGCCGCTGCCTACCAAGACTAGAAAATCTTATTGGTGACTTTGACTTTACAACCGTAAAAAATGTTATCGACACTTACCAAAGCTCACATGAATTAGAAATATTCGATTACCTAACCTTAGCGAATAAACTTTAATGCCAAACGCAAAATCAGCTCTCAAAGCACAACTTAAGATTCTTGAAGACCAGTCTAAACAGCTTTCTCGTCAAATAGGCGAGGCAAAGAAAGCAGGCTTAGACACTGCAAATGCCCTAATTATAGAAAAACAAACACTTCAAAAAGAACTTATTGCACCACTAAAAGCACAAATAAAAAATTTGGCCAAACAAGACTCATCAACACCGACCAATTCAAATCAATCAGAGACTGAAGCTAAAATAAGTAAACCATTTGAGCTCCCCCCTTACCCCAGCATAAATACCAACGTTGATCAGGGTAATATTTCAATCAAACTACTCGAAAATTTTGAGCAATTAGAAAACACTTGGGATGACTACGTTAAACATCACCCCCAACATTGCATTTATCATACTAAAATATTTTTAAGCACGATCAGCCGCACTTTTGGCCATAAGTTAAAATTACTTGTAGCCACAGACAGCACATCAAACCGCATCGTTGGTTTAGTACCCCTTATTGAACAGAAAAGCCCATTGTTTGGGCATTTATGGACATCCATACCCTTTGTAAATTACGGCGGCATACTCGCAGATAACCCTAAGATCGAAAAAGCACTGCTAGAGCAAGCGCAAACTTTCGCCTTTGAAGCCGGCGTAAAACAAATAGAAATACGCGGACTCTACCAAAGACCTTGCGATTGGCGCATTAACACAGACAAAGCCAGCATGTGGCTCAAACTACCCGCTGATAGCGACACGTTGCTAAAAAGCTTCAAGGCAAAACTACGCTCACAAGTTAAGAAGGGCTATACCGAACACGTAGAAACCCGCATTGGCAAAGCAGAGTTATTAAGCGATTTTTATACGATATTTAGCCGAAATATGCGCGACCTTGGCACCCCTGTATATAGCATCAAACTTTTCAAAGACATACTCCAATCACTCGAAGCGAATACCTATATCGTGATCGTTTACTTTGATGGCAAACCTGCATCGTGTGCATTTTTAATCCGCAGCGATACAAGAATGGAGATTCCCTGGGCATCCACCATTCGAGAATACAACCAACACAACCTGAATATGGTACTTTATTGGGAAGTATTAAAACTCTCATGTAAGGAGCAATGTGAGATATTTGACTTTGGACGCTCCAGCAAAGACGCAAGCACCTATCGCTTTAAAAAACAGTGGGGAGCTTTACCCATTCAACACTACTGGTACTCAAGCAGCTCAGATACTCAAGAAAGCACGGCTGTTAACCCTAACAATCCAAAGTACAAGCTAATGATCAATACATGGAAACGCCTGCCGTTATGGCTAGCCAACGTTATTGGCCCCTATATAGTGAAATACATCCCATGACACACGCCATTCAGTTTGCTAAACGCACGGTTAAACTAATGCTAAACTTGCTGTACGGCTATCGCTTCAAGCATAAATTAAAAAAAGGCCAGTACAATAAAAACCTAATTATTTTAATGTATCATCGAGTTTTACCCAAAGGTGACCCACGCTTAAATAGTGAAGAGCCTGGCATGTATATCACCCCTGAAACACTGGATATGCACCTAGGTGAACTCGCTAAGTTTACAACGTTTATCCGCATTGAAGACTGGTTAAACCTTTCAGAGAACAAACAACTTAAGGATACACTTTATTGCGCTATCACCTTCGATGATGGCTGGGCAGACAACTATGAGTTTGCACTCCCTCTGCTTAAAAAACGTCGAGCGCCCGCCACCATATTCCTTGCAACCAATTATATCGGTAGCAACACAACATTCTGGCCAGAAAGACTCTACAGCCTATTAAACCATCTTAAAGCCGATAACGATCCTAAGCTGCTAGCAAATTTAAACAGTTTTTTTAAAGCTCTTGGGGCTTCGCTGGATACGACTCGTTTATACAAAGAAAATGCCGACTATATTGCCAGCTTAATTGACCAAGCAAAAACACTCACAGATGATGAAATTAACCTAAGAATTGATCAAATAGAAGCCGATCGCCCAATAACTAGTAAACCTAACCAAGACATGCTGAGCTGGGAACAGGTCGCCGAAATGAAAGAAAATGGTTTTGAAATCGGCGGCCACACCCGTTCTCACCTACGCCTAAATACTAAAGCAAGCACAGAACGAATTGAACAAGAAGTCACAGGCTGCGCAGAAGATATTAAAAACAAGTTAAGCGAAACCCCAACCCTATTTTGCTATCCTAATGGTGATACGAGCGAAGCGGCCGTTTCAATTGTCGAAAACACCTTCAATGCAGCGGTAACAACAAAATCCGGCATAAACGATCCCGAAGCTAAAGCCTTTTTATTAAAACGCATCGGTGCACACGAGGACGCCACCAATACTAAAACTAAATTTTTAGGTACGCTAGGCAAAGCAGTTTAATGCTGCCTGCCTATCACCAGCCTACTTAGCTAACTACCTAAGCTTTTAATGTATGCTTTGATCTCAGCTAAGAATGGCCGAAAATCGCCAAATCGATTCACTTCATAACGCCTTCCTGGAGCAAAAGGCAGCATAAACCTCACCATTTCTTTAAGTTTTTCAAGCCATGTATATTGATAGCTATTTAATACTAAATACAAGGATCTAAATATCCCAGTAACCATCGTAATTTCTGCCCTTCTCTTTAGATAACTGCTGCATGAAAAACCATCAAAGAACAAGGCAGGCAAGTCTCGTTATTAAATAAAGAGCAGGTCAAAACAAACTGTTTAGATTTAATGAAAGAGAAAGTAGATAGTCAGGAAAGTGAACGAATGTGGTCGTTCATACCGGTATTTGGAAAAATACGCAGTAATCAAGGGCTTGATCGTATTAGTTTGAGAAGTGAATCAAAATGTACCTCGCAATGGCTGTTATTCTGCCTGGTGCACAATATAGAAAAGCTATGGAAAAAAAACGAAGCTGATGGGGTGATAAATTAAGGAAATATAAATTAAATAAGGGTTTATTAAGACGTATTATACAATTCTGAAAGGTATATGAATAAAATATTGAATAAGAGGGCTTAGTTTTGTAAATTGGCAAAAAATTAAAACATTATTTTGAAGTTAACAGGGAAAATCTGATTTTTGAGTTTTCTACATCCTCGTTATGCTTCTATTCCCTCTCATTGATATGATAGTTTTTTTGTTTCTGGAAAATATTATTTTAAGGTATATGGTTATGAACCAAAGGTTTGAAGCTCTTGATGCTCTTCGAGGGCTTGCAGCTCTGTCAGTTGTCGTTTTTCATATGGATTTTGTTGGAAGTATAACTGAGCTAGATTTTTTTAGAGGCAGCTCAATTTTTGTGGAATTATTTTTTGTGTTAAGTGGATTTGTTTTAACTCATGGTTATGGATTTAAACAAGATCTAAAGTTTACTATTTTTATGAAGGCTAGGTTTTTCAGATTGTACCCTCTCCATTTGTTCATGTTTATTGTTTTCATATTACTAGAGTTTGGTAAGTTAGGTGCTTATCAATACGGTGGATTTACTTTTAATAGCACTCCTTTTACAGAGGCATCTGCTATTAGTGAAATAATACCCAACTTACTATTAATTCAATCTTGGGTTCCTTTCGCTAATCACATAAGTTTTAACTATCCTGCGTGGAGTATTAGCATAGAATTCTATCTTTATGCATTGTTATTTTTATCTGCAGTTACTTTTGTTAAATTCAAAAAGTACATTTGGATTATCACACCAATGATTGCATTTTATTTAACTCTATCTGAATCAGAAATATTAGAAGTTGAAGTGCTGCGAGGGCTATCATCTTTTTTTGGAGGTGCGCTAACATACCTTCTTTATAAAAAAATAGCAGCTAATATCAAATTAACCAAATCATTAGGAACTGTAATTGAAATCGCTGTTGTGATTTCTGTTATTATGATTGTGCAATCTGATTTTCAATATCAAAATATTGCTGCGACGATATTGTTTTACTTTGTAATTTTAGTGTTCTCCTTTGAATCAGGGATTGTATCCAACTGTTTAAAACTAAAGCCATTTCAAATAGCAGGCAAACTTTCTTACTCAATATATATGACTCATGCAGCAATTCTTTTTTGCCTAACTTCAATAATGATTATTTTGCAAAAGCTTATAGGTCTTGAACTAGCTCCAACGATAAATGGCATCCGATATTTAACATTAGGACATGAAATGATCAATAACGTTATAGTCTTGTTAACTTTAGCTATTGTTATATTGATATCTCATTTCACTTACAGGCATATAGAGCTGAAAGGGCAAAAAATAGGTAAGTCAGTGTTTATTGCATCGAAAGAGAATTCAAATACTCAAAACATAATCAGGTAAAGGCGACTATCTAGCTCGCGCCCTCCCACACCACCGGACATACCAATGTCATTGGCTTAAGAGAGTTAGAGTATGTTTTGCATTGGGAATAAAAAGCCTTTGTCTAATTTTTTCCTGCAAAAGAACTGTCTAGCCTTATAAGTTCAATTGTCAATATGAAAATATCTGTCAGTGCTCGAATAGTCTTGCTGATATTTTTTGAGGCCAGCTTAGTGATACTACCTTCATTTTTGACAACGCTTAAGCCCTATTAATTTTGTATTTCACGTCGACCAAATGAAATGCTGACCAAACAATCAGCCTTGCTAGATTCTGTACAAATAGTTTTGCATAAATATCCTGGCAGGAAGAATCAACTGATTTACCAGAGAATCCCCCTTACTCCATCCATATTTCTTTGCTTTATAAGCACCCTCGACAATCCAGCGCAGAGCATATTCAGACTTAAAATCGGCATATAGAAATCTAACTTTATCAAGCAATGAAGTCGATAATATTTTCAATTAAACCAGAAGAATACAAGACAACTGCTTCTTAGGAATATTTTCTCGCTAGACGCATTAAAAAATGGCTACTGTTACTTCTATGAACTGAAACCAGAGAAAAGCATGGATACCCTAGATCATAGATCAATAAATTTTCAGAAGTAGCTTTGTTGAGATTCACCTGTGCCACTTTCCTTTCATCGTCATGAATTAATCTAACAATTAACTCAATGGTTATGCAATTAAGCGCATCATAACGTGAAGATATTTTAGACGGAGAAACCGCCTTACACGTTTGTCGTCCAAAGTGGTCAATTACATCAGGGTTATTAGGTAATTTGAACAGACTTCCATCGACTGCATTAAGACGGAAACCTTTCTATTTTTTGTAAGATCCATCAAGACAAAACCCATACACCTTGTTTTGATAAAGCTCAATAAAAGTTGAATACTAACGATTCGAAACAGACTAACGGAGACACTATTGAAGAGGCCGTTTCAATGGTCGAAAACACCTTTAACGCGCGGTGACAACAAAGCCCGGAGTAAACGATCCCGATGCTGAAGCCTTTTTATTAAAACACATAGGCGCACACGAGAATGCTACAAATAATAAAACTAAATTTTTAGGTACGCTAGGCAAAGTAGTTTAATACTGCCTGTCTATCACCAGACTAACCACCTAAGTTTTTAATGTATGCTTTGATCTCAGCTAAGAAGGGCCGAAAATCTCCAAATCGATTAACTTCATAACGCCTTTTTGGTGCGAACGGCAGCATAAACTTCACAATTTCTTTGAGCTTTTCAAGCCATGTATATTGACGCCCCTTTAGTACCAGATACAAGCGATCTAAATCCCCCAGCAACCATCGTAGTTTCTGCCCTTCTTTATACGAAGTGACCGAAGGACAAGCGCGCCCCATCGTTGCCTCATGAAGCAGATAAGGAAAATCAACGCCTGAATCGATCGCTAACTGTAATGACCCCCAAAAACGGGGATTCACTTCGATGATATACGGTTCACCCACTTCAGTAACCTTAAACTCCACCATGGCGACACCATGCCAAGAAACCGAGTCTAAAATCTTTTTCGCTGCATTGAGTTGTTTTTCATCTGCACGAATACTTTCAGACAAAACACTAACACCACCCGTTGGCGGCTTCTCTCGCAATCGTTTATGCGCGAAATGCGCGATACACGTTCCATGATCATATAACAAAAATACGCCGGCACCGTGCCCCGTAATATACTCCTGAAGCATAAAAGGATGATCACGAAATGCTATCGAAGTTGACGCAATAGAGGCTAATTCACTTTGTGAATACGCATAGGTTACGCCTGTAGCCAACCAACCTTCATCCACTTTAATTCGCGATAAAGTAGGTTTTAATACCACTGGAAATTCAAAGCGAGACGAAGAGGCAGCCAATGCTTGAAAATTATCATAATATTCACTTGATGGCGCTTGAACCGACAACTGTTTGCACCGTTCTATCAACGCTGCCTTATCACTTAAACTTCGAACAGTAGCAATATCATTAAAAGGCAGCTTTACTGGCAGTAGTTTTTCTTGAAACTCTAAAAGCGTATAAACCGTCACTTCTGTGGTGGGGTAAAGAGCTGTTATATCAAACTTTTTAATAATCTTGTTGATATCATCAATAAACTCGTCACTATCACTGGGGTCAGCATACGTTTCACTGGCAAATGCAAACTTAGAGCTTCCAGCTAAAGTTTGTGATGAAGTATCGGCACTAATAACTCGAACTCCTTTTGAACCTAAAGAGCGCACTACCGCTAATGCGCTCCTTTGAAGCGCATCGAGAACTAAAACAGATTCCATACATTTACCACAGAAATAAAAAAACTAAAAAAACTAAAAAAACAAAGACATATTACATCGCAATTTGGCTTATTTTCACTTACTCTCTAGTATGCGGATATACAAACGCTTTGCAAAGAATTTCAGCAATAAAGGCATGTAAATGAGTCTAACAAGAACAACACCGTACTGTAGGGTACTAGTGCTGCACCGTTCAGAAGATAAAGAACACCTTATAGGGGGGATTTCTGAGCAATGGTTAAAAGAATCTATTAAAACCTTCAAAAATAAGGGCTTTAATTTTATAACTCTAGAACAATTTCTTGAATATTTCGAAAAAAAGGAATTCCCGAAAAAGTCAATTCTAATCACCATTGACGATGGATTCAAAGATCAAGTTGAAAAATTGGCCCCTATTTTTCTAGATGAAGACATAAAACCAGTCATTTATTTAATTTCTAGCTTCATCGAAAGTGGCGAACCCCCTTGGGATGAAAAGATTCGAATTTTGATGAAAGCTGCAGACGCGTCATTCGTAAGATTTAAACATTTAAGTGGGTACTTGGGTTACTATTTAAATACACCTGAAGGCATAAAATATGCGCAGCATGATTTTATAAACCGCTGTGAACTACTACCCAAAGACCTTTGTGATCAAAGTATAAATCAACTCACTAGCGCATTAAAAATTGATATGCCATTAGCAGTAAAACCTGAATCCGCACCTGCTAGCATAAAAAGCATCCTAAAATACGCAAGTAAAGGTATTAGCTTCGCAAACCATACCTCCACCCATCGAGCATTAAGTAGCAATAATTCTTCGTTCATAAAAGCCGACATCGAAGACGCCAAGTCATTTTTAGCCAAACACAATCTCGAAACAAAAACCTTTGCCTACCCAATTGGCAAGCGACGTTCAATTGAAAATAGCCGCCAAATAGTCAACGCTTCTGGTTTTGAAATCGCATTCACTGCAATCGAGGGAATAGCCGACAGCTATCGCAATCCTTTTACAATCCCTCGCATACCCTACCCACAAGATATCAACTCACTGGCCAACATATGCTCTCCACTAGCAAAATACCAATTTTCACATTCAAACACGCTCATAACCCTGTATGACGCGATAAGAATGAAATTTCTTATCGACCGATATGGCGGAAAAGCGGCCAGCCTAACCCTACTGAAACACCAGCTAAAACGATTAAAAGGTGACTACCAGGCCTATCTCGATATAAATTTTAGCGATGTACGTCGCGTTGTTTTTTTCTGCCAAGGAAATATCAATCGCAGTGCCATTGCCCAAACTTACTTTCAACTTAACTCGAAGCTGAAATGCCAATCATTTGGTTTAGACACCCAAGACCAATACCCCCCCAGTGTCGATGCATTACGCTGGGCTAAAAATAATAAATTAGATTTACGAAAACATACCACCACAAAAGTAGAAGACTTTACCTTTTTACCCGGCGACTTACTCATAGCATTTGAGCCAGAACAAATAATTAAGCTACAAAATAGAAGCATCCAGCTGCCAGATAAAATACAATATAGTTTAGCTGGCCTCTGGGGAAAAGGGGGCTTCTCATACATTCAAGACCCTGTGGCGCGACCTGAAAAATATTTTGACCGATGCTTTAGAATTATCCAATCAGCCGCTGAATCACTCGCCAGTAAACTTTCATGACCAAACACCAGAAAACTATTTTACACGTTATCGATACCACAGGCCCCGGCGGGGCAGAAACAGTATTTATTGATCTCGCAGATAAACTAAGAGATGAAGGTTATCGCTCTATCGCCCTCATTCGCGGAAAAGGATGGGTTTACGAAGAGCTTAAACGCCGCAACATTGATACGCATATTATCGAATGCAAAGGCAGTTTTAATGTTGGATTTTTACGCAAGCTTGCATCGCTGATAAGAACCGAAAAAATCGATATTATCCAATCCCATTTACTAGGCTCAAATATCTATTGCGCTATGGCTGGAATACTCTCCCGAAAGCCCGTGTTTGCCACGTTTCATGGCGCGGTAGACGTCGCCAAACAAGAACGTTTTCTCAAACTTAAGTGCCTAATTCTAAATTTAGGCGTCACAAAATTTATTACTGTCAGCAAAAGTCTTAAAGATGAAATTAAAGCATCGGGCCTCTTGAGCGAAAGAAAAACAACCGTGATCTACAATGGCGTTGATACAGCGCTGTACTATAAACGAGATAGCTCACCCATCAGGGAAACTCTAGGACTAGGTAAAGGTGAAATACTTGTTGGCAGCTTAGGAAATGTTCGACCAGCGAAAGCGTACGATGTATTAATTAAGGCTGCAGCAATCGCCATTAAAGAAAAACCAGAGCTTCACTTTATTATTGCAGGCGATACAAAGAAAGAACCCTTAATGAGCGAACTCAAAGAACTCATAAACAAAGAAAATGTTATCGATAACGTCCATTTTATCGGATTTCAAGATAACAGCGCTGACTTTCTGGGGCAAATGGATATTTTTTTGCTAAGTTCATCCAGCGAAGGGTTTTCGATATCAACTATTGAGGCTATGGCAACAGGCTTACCGATTATCGCCACAAAATGTGGAGGGCCGGAAGAAATTATCGAAACTAAAGAAGAAGGAATACTTGTTGAACCGGGCAACCCTATCAAGCTAAGCCAGATTTTGGTAGACCAGACGACAACTAATACAGCTATAAGAAATTTTAGATTTTCATTAACAATGTTATTATTAAATTACCACAAACTTTATACAAGTGTGGTTTAGATACAAACCCTAATACTACCAATTAATAGAAAGAGTTAAACGAATGCCTTTATTAAGTATTGTGCTTTGCACCTATAACAATGCAGCATCATTAAATAAAACACTTCACCAAATCAGCCGATGCACACTCCCTGAGGACCATAACTTTGAGCTCATAGTTGTTGACAATAATTCTCCCGATAATACTCTTGAAATTTTTGATGATATAAAAGGCAGTATTCCTTTCACGAGTACTTACATTTTCGAAAAACGGCAAGGCCTTTCTCACGCCCGAAACTCTGGCTTAAGTAGCGCAAAAGGCGAATATATTCTTTTTACAGATGATGATGCCGAAATACCAGAAAACTGGATATCAGACTACGTAGAGGCATTATTAAAGTATGAACCTGACTGTGTTTATAGCCGGATTAACATAATCTGGGATCAAGATAAACCTTGGTGGTTTACTTCACACTATCAACCTTACTTTGTTCATTTAGATCATGGGGACAGCGAACAAGTGGTAACAGACTATCATAAAGAGTTTTACGGCAAGAATTTTTGTGTTCGAAAATCAGTTCTTATCCAAATAGGAGGCTTCAATCCTGAGCTTGGCCGCCAGGGCGATAAACTATTAGCCGGTGAAGAAACAGTAATCTATAGAAAACTGATAGACCTGCACAAAAAGGTGGTATACATTCCAAGCCCAATGGTTGGCCATAGACTTAAAGCAAGAGAATATGAAAGCGCCAATATTGAAAAACTCTATATTGACGGGGCTTATTCCAATTACGCGCTTGCCAAAATTTTTGCTAAACGAACACTTCTTGGGCGCCCAACTTACCCACTTATTAGCGCCACAAGAGCACTTCTAGTTCATACCCCAAAATTACTTTTAAATGTAGCAAACAGAAAAATGCGTTTTTACCACCTACTAAATATCAAACAAAATTTAATCACCCTTAAGCTTTGGAGCCTAAACCAATGAACACACCTGGTATTTTGCTAATGTTTCATTGCGAAGAAAATACTGGCTATGCTATTGAAAAGCTTGAACACACTTTTAGAGAAGCAGCATTAAATGCAGGCTACTACAATGACTCCATACATTACTCTTACTTAAAATTACAACAAAACAAACCTAACAACCATAAGATAAGCTACTGGGATGAGTCTGACAAACAAGATCTAGCAAGCATTATCAGCAAACATAAGATTCAAACAGTACTTGCCTTCGATTTAAGTTTCCCTTCTTGGATAGCCTCAACCGCGCGACATCATGGTGCAAAGCGAATCATATCCTACTGGGGAGCTAGTATGAGTAGCCTAAATACCGGAATCAAATTGGCATTAAAGAAACTCGAATTCAAATTAAAGAAATCTCACGCTGCTGACTTATACATCTTTGAGTCAAAGGCCATGCAAGAAACTGCAGTCTTCGGGCGCGGCATTCCGGCAAAGCGGACGACAGTTATCAACCTCGGCGTTGATACTGATAGATTCAAGCCGTCAACAGAACCTAATTTCTACACACATGATACGTTTGACATCCCAAGGGAGCAAAAAGTAGTCATTTATTCCGGTCACATGGAAGAGAGAAAGGGCGTTGCTACACTAATAAAATGCGCCATGTTCCTAGCGACAGAACAAAATACCTCTAACTTTCATTTTCTGATCTGCGGCAATAAACCTGGCGAAGAGGCAACATACCTTGATATGTTAGGGTCATCACCAGAAAATTACAATGTTACGTTTGGAGGGTATCGAAGCGACTTGCCAGACATTATGAGATCCGCATGCATAGGCGTAATCGCTTCGACGGGCTGGGACTCATTTACCATGTCAAGCATAGAGATACTTTCTTCCGGTCGCCCACTGCTAGTCTCAAAATTACAAGGATTAGCAGAAACCACTATACCAGGAGAAACTGGCGACTTCTTTCCACCAGGAGATTATAAGAAATTAGCTGAAAGGCTATACTCCCTCACTGAGGACGAAGCAACTTATAAGTCAATGTGCATAAACGCCCGAAAGAGAGCATTAACACAGTTTGACCAACGGCAGCAAATAGAAAGCATCTCATCAAGAATAATAGCGGGTATAGACGACCCTCAAAACTAACTGGTGATAAACCTACTTCATACACCTATATTTAAACGGCTCAAAATAGTTTTTAAAAAACGCTTATATGGAAAATCCAGTTATATTTATCTAGGTCATCGTGCTTAAACAACCCCTCACCTTACCTTGCGCCATTTTATGACCTTCGAGATTATGCTTATTTTAAGCTATAAATCTCTCCAGTTTCATTAGATGATTACAATCAGTATGGCGTAGATTAATTTTCTCCAGTAATATAATGGAGATATTGAGTACTCATTCTTTTAACAGTAAAAGTTTTAGCATGAGAAATACAGTCCTCTCGATCAATTTCAGGAAGCCGTTCATAGGCATTAACTACATCCTCAACAGTACGACAAAAGAATCCGGTTTTATTGGGCAAGACTGTCTCACCCGTCCCACCCAGCCCTGTAGTAATAACAGGACAACCACCCGCCATCGCCTCAATAACAGCAAGCCCAAAAGGCTCAGGTATTTGTGTCATATAAATAAAACTATAGGAGTCATTGTAGTATTCAAAAAGCTCTTCATATGTTAACTCCCCAAGATAGACCACTGAGCTATGAGAAATAATACCCAATTCGTATTCGGAATGATTTCGTGGCCCAGCGACCAATAATTGACAACCGATGAGCTCACATGCCTTTAAAGCTATATGCACCCCTTTATCCGGGTCAATAGAACCAGCATATAAAAGGTCTTTTGCGGAAATGGATCTGCTATTTTTTGAAAACTTCAACTCCAAGCCATGAGGAATTACTACTCCAGGCTTGCCAATGACATTTTTAAGTTTCTGGCTAGGGTAAATTACATTCCTATATACACCCGCATCAATAGTATGAGCTATTTCAAAAACATTAGTTTTAAATCGAAAAAAATAACCCAACCTACGCTTAAGCTTTCGAAACTGTGCAGGATGATTAAATATTACAACATCACCAAACTTTGCGTTAAGTTTAAGTGTTTTTTTAATTTCTTCTAAATGCTCACTCTGGTTAGCATCACCACCCAGCTTAACGGAAAGGCTTGGAACATCCATTGTTTTAACGTGGGCCACATTAACTAAACCTAGTTTTCCAGGAGAATAACATGTAACTTTCACACCAAGATTACTTAGCCCAGAACACAAATGGGCTACTATAAGCTCAATTCCGCCATACTTAACTGGCGGCACAGTATTACAACTTAAACTTATTATATGAATCGTATTCTTTGAACGATCAAACTTAACCTTATTGAAAAAACTAAAGAACATCCTGAACCTCTTCAGAGTCATTTTTCTTGCCACTAAGAATTAGCGATTCAAAATCTGGAGACGACACCAATAGCTCCGAAAATGTTCCTGTGCTTTTAACTGAACCATTACAAAAGAATATAATATCGTCCGAACTCTCTATACTGGAAAGCCGGTGGGCAATCATTATTACCGTTTTGTTTAGAGATATTTTATGTATTTCATTTAGAATTTGTTGTTCTGTTGCATTGTCTAAAGCACTAGTCGCCTCATCAAAAACGATGACACTTGGATTTTTGTACAAAGCTCGCGCAATCCCAATTCTTTGTTTTTGCCCCCCACTAAGCTTAGCCCCTCTTTCTCCCACTTGAAACTCATAATTCTCTGGCAACTGACAAATGAAATCATGCATATTCGCAAGCTTTGCAGCTTCGATTATTTTTTCTCTATCAATTTCATGGTCTGGAACTCCAAATGCGATATTCTTTTCTATTGAACTATCTAATAAAAAAATCGACTGCGGCACATAACCCACCTTACTTCGCCAAGCTCGAAGCGTTTCATCGCTCAGTTGATCTAATCCAACGTTTACGACTCCATTTTCCGGACTTAACAAACCTAAAAGTATATCTACCGCTGTACTTTTTCCTGCTCCTGAAGCGCCTACAAACGCGGTGATTCTATTTTCTTTAATTGTAAATTGACAATGACTCAAAGCCGCGCTGCTTGCATTTGGGTAAGTGTAACTAACATCATCAAAAGTAATTTCCCCCATTTCAATTGGACTCTCAGCAATAGGCGCTACCTGTGCTCGGAGGTTACTCTTTTTCATCTCATCAGCAATCTCAAATATAACCATTCCATTTGCCTTAATTAAAGACACAGCCTTATAAATTGATTGTGCCGCCGGTAATAACTTATATCCTGCCATAGCATATAAACTTAATACACTTAAAGCACTGCCGTTTGAACCCTTAGTAAGCAATATATAAATGGCAAGCGCCAAAATAGCCGAAAATATTAATGTCTCTACAACAAATTTTGGTATATCTCCAGCTAAGCTAATATATGAAGCTGAAGATAAACCTTCTTCAGTAACAGCGTTAAGCTCTTTCTTATAATACTCTTCGTTACCCAACAGCTTCACTTCTTTAATACCAGCAATACTCTCATCAAGTATTAGTAATTTTCTTTGGTTAAGTTCCGTAAGTTTGTACCCGTATTTCACCACCTTACGCCTTACAGTCGCGAAGATCCCCAAGTATGTAAAGCCTATCAAACACGTCGCAATTAGCGCTAATTTATAATCTAGGTAAAACAACCCCGACACAATAATTATCCCAACAATAGACTGCGAGATAAGTTCAAGCATAGGCTGAACTACCGTATAAACAAACCTCGGAATTTCTTGAGTAAATTGGGATATCAATCGATTACTATTATTTGAAGCAAAAAACTCAAAATTATTGCCAAGATAGTTATTGTATATTTTCCTTTGAATATCAGCGCCTAGCCTGATTGAAAAATCAAACAGCTTCCATAGAGAAAGTGCAGATATTGAGTTTCCGACCAATAAAAGACTAATCACCATAAGCGCATAACAGATGAGAAAGCTTGAAGTGCTATCAAAATTATAGGCTGAATAAAGGTAGCTTAATATTGAGTTTTCTTGAATGGTCTCAGGTGCACTTATAATTGCAATAAAAGGAGCTATCGATGCAATGCCTGCAACTTGAAGCACCGCTGTAAAAAAAAACACTAACTGAAGTAAAAGTAGTTTTTTCCTAAAAATCGGCCCAATCAGATCCAGCAGGCCAAAGTAAAATTTCATATATTTCCCTTTAATAGGATTTGTAAATGCGCTTATTTTTTGCGCCATTAGTAGCTGGGCAAAGATCCAGCTTTCATACCTTAAATATAATTAAACACAACACTAATAAATAGAACAAAATCACACCTTAATTTATAGGCTTTCTTAAAGGCTTCTGTGAAATCAGCTCATGGCAAGAATAGTTTTATATATGACTTCACTCAAAAACCACACTACATTGCCTAGGTGCCTCAAACACCTAGAAACATTATTGCATACCCTTTAAAAACAAGACATTAACAACATTCCAAAATACGTTAACAGCTAAGCCCTCTACTTTTTTTTATTTAAATACGTTAAAATCCCAAGCCTAAATATGAGAGAAATCCTAAATAAAAAATTCATATACGTTCAAGTTGTTAGAACTATACCACGTACACAATCGGTAAATCACATAATTAAATACGCCGATATAGCTCAAGTCTGTTTGACTAGACTTACGTGAAGAATTACAAAAAGACTATGCTACAGGCAATCTCTACAAAGAATAATTAAGGCCAAAAGTGGAGTTTTCTCGAAACTTCAAGCTAATAGGCATTAACTTGAATATGATTAATGCAGTTTAATACAAATTTTCTGCCAATTGACATTGCATAAACACCTATACTTTCATTAAACAAAATTAATGCTAACAAAGCTTTACAAGAAAGTCACACCAGGCTGACTAGTTTAGTTTATAATAGTTGAACAATCTATTACGGATAGGTGTACCCACTATGCAGCTTTCAAAAAATATATTAATAATTTCTCTTTGTTTATTCTCTCAATCAGGACTAACTGAGATACTTTTCACAGACTCACTTGAGTCTGGCGACTTAACCGCGTCCACTGCAAACATTAACGATGCTAACTTTAGATGGACGGATGCGAATAGATCTAGCATTTTCACCCAGAACGGAGCCACCGCCATTAGAGAATACCCTGTTGAGTATTTCCAAGAGTATAACGATGGTAGAGATGTCACAGCTAAAACTAACTCCCGTTCACTAGGCATAGAATACGCAGCAGGGCAAGAAATGGCTGAGCAGCGCTTTGCGCTAGATCAGCGGAACGAGTTATGGCTCGGGTATTGGATAAGGGTTCCCGAAAACTATTCACATGCATTAGGGCCAGAGCCTGGCTGGCCCACTAACAATAAATTTCTAGCTCTTTGGATGGATGATTACTCAGGAACAGGGTCAACCGTTGTATTGAGCATGGAAAATGCTGGCAATGGTAATACTGACTTAGCCTTCACATATACTCTACCTGGTGGAGGGGCCGTTCAATTTCAACAACACGCACCATTTATCAACATCACAACAGATCGTGGTAGATGGATGCAGATGGTTGTACATGTAAACTTTGGCACAAACAGTGGAAGTGACTCAACCCTAGAAACTTGGAGACGGTGGGAGAGTGAAAGCTCATTTACTCTATTACACCAAACCACTACAGCTAATTGGACAAAGGGAAGTGCTACCGGCTGGGGCGGTGGTTATTTTATGGGATGGGCGAACGGTACTTATGCTGAGGATACATGGTGGCTAATAGACGATGTTGTTATAAGCAACACAAGCTTAGTAGGTATTTCCGAGCCATCAGCAGCCGCCCCCCCTTCAAACTTTACAGGAAATATTCAAATAAACTAGTCGTACGTAATAAATTAGCTTTAGGTTGCCCCAAGACACGCTTGCAACCTAAAGCAAAATCAAATCAACCATTTAATTTATCAGCCCACTCAAAAAGACTATCCCTAGGCCAAAATATTGAATAACTTTTAGGAACATATTTTCCAGCAAGGTACAAATCTTTTCGAGTTTTGGATGTACCTGTAGCCCGTTCGATATCAAGCTCAGTACTGCGATGCGCTAAACTATAAGCGCCAGCATTCATCGGCCTATTATACAAATAAGCTAGCCTAGGACTAATATCCCTCAATCTAGGATCGAAAAACCAGCTCGTACCAACTACACCTTGAATATTGGTGTTTTGTCGCAAAATTTCTGCAGCTTTAATATAAAACGCATCCCACCCCTCCGCATTAAATTCAGTTAAATAGCTGGAATTTGTATGCATGCGATACCAGCACCCCCACCCTCGGCAACTAAGGTAATTTAACAGCGGTGACAATTGTTTATCTCTATATACTGCCAACACCGCACTACTAATAGGAATAGCGGACCCTAAATCTATCTCCTGCGCACCACACGCTATTGTCAGACCCAATGCCACCCTTAGATGGGAAGCGAACAATGATTCTCCATTACAGTACTCTTCAACCTCTAACTCCGAAGTAATTCTTAATAAATCCTCGTCAATCTTATTCAGAATGCTTATCGGCAATCTAAGCCCCTTTAACCTTTCAGGAAGAGTGATGTAAAGTTTGACGACTAAAAAAAACTTCAACGAGGCTCTTGTTTGATGCTTTTCTTCTTCAAAGCTACGGTTAAATAGCTGCTGAGCCATCCGCAGAGGATATTGATCATCAGCCCCCTTAATCCAGTGACTGGACTCATCGATAAAAGAATCAGCTAATCTACACAGTTGAGAATTATACTGATCTGGCAAGTTATCGAGTAGTTTTTTTAAACGGTTTACCGAAAGTTCAAAATTCATCGTTACCTCAGCTAGGTATATTTAAATGACTGTTAACAACTTCCTTTACGGGCATTACACTTACGCCTTTCATAGCGGCGACTCTCTCAACGATTTTGCTAAACAACTCGGGGGTTGCACCATAAATTGTAGGATTAAGGCAAACTTCATGAGTATAAAAAATCAACCAACCGCCATTCAAGTCTAGCTTATTTAGCCAATTAAACACTCTTTCTTCAGCATGTTCGTCAGAAAAGATTGAAACACTCAACAGCCCCATCAAATCTATTTGTTTCTTGTTAATGCCCTCATTTACTGTCCGAGCACTGTGATACATATCTCGCATCAGTTTTTTTGTACTTGGCTTGTATTCACCAAATGGAAAAGCAAAGGAAGAAAACTCAACCCCCTTTGATGCAGCGAGACTTTTATTAGAATCACAATCTTTTTGTATGGTTTTCCAATCTTCTTTTTGGCAACTCAAATGTGAGAATGTGTGGCACCCCAATTCATGCCCTCTCTCAGTGAGGTTTAGCATACTATCGACACTAGGAATATCATTATGATTTGCCAAACCCAAAGACGAATAGAAGGTTCCTCTAAATCCAAAATCCTCTAACACTTTTGCACCATTATAAATGGCAGAATCAGGAAAATCGTCAAATGTAAATGATACAATTTTTTTGCCCGGTGAAAGTATGGCTTGCTGCCTAACTATTGAATTAGCTAAAAGCTTACCTAACTTCCCTACTAATCGGTCGTACATATAATCACCACAATACTAAAACCTGAAGTAAATAAAATTTGCTGTATCTATGCTTGCGCCCACAAAAAGAAAAACCAAGACTGCGTAAAACACTGCTTGAATCATAATTGGCGTAGATAGGACAATATTTCTAACCCTTTGATGAATTAACATTTTGGGTGAAAAATGAACTAAGAATGCCGCCAATAATAAGATGTATGCAAGCCAGCTAATCTTCGTTCCTAAGGAAAACTGTACTAACCCCGTTATGTAGTCAGCGAAGGTAGTCATATCCGACACTCTAAATAGTAACCAACTAAAAACAATTAAATGAAAATTAAAAATTATTTTTAGTAACATTCTTGAATTGAATACAGTTTCAACAACCACCCACCTCGTAGTGACTAAAATCAAGCCGTGAAAGAGCCCCCAAAGAACAAAATTCCATGCAGCGCCATGCCATAAGCCCCCAAGTAACATTGTTAGAACGAGATTTCGCATAACAAACCATTTTTTTCCGCGGTTACCACCTAAAGATATGTATAAATAATCACGCAACCAACTAGAAAGAGAAATATGCCATCTTTTCCAGAAATCTGATGGACTCTGAGCGAGATAAGGTCGATTAAAATTGGCAGGTAATTTAAACCCCAACATCAAAGCGATACCAATTGCAATATCAGAGTAACCGGAAAAATCACAGTAGATCTGAAATGTGTAGGCATATAAAGAAACAAGAAGATCCACCGAAGAGTAAGCCGAAGGGTTTTCAAAAACATCATCAACAACAAGATAACCTAGCAAGTCCGCAATGATTATTTTCTTGAACAAGCCCAAAAATATCAGCCACACGCCTCTTTGTATTTGCTGGCTGTCTAGTTTAATTTTCTTATGTAGCTGAGGTAAAAAGTCTTTTGCTCTAACTATGGGACCAGCCACGAGCTGAGGAAAAAACGATACAAATACAGCAAACTTAATAAAAGAGCGCTCCCGATCGATATTGCCCCGATATAAATCAATGGTATAGCTCATCGTCTGAAAGGTATAAAACGAGATACCCACAGGCAACAGTAACTGATGGTAAAGAGGCGGAATTGTGAACCCAAAATAACTCAAAGCTACAGCACTGGACTCATAGAAAAAGTTGTAGTACTTGAAGACCCCCAAAACACCAAGATTCACAACCAAACTAATAACTAAGTAAGCCTTACGCGCTTTTTTTGAGCTAGATGCATCTATTTTTTTTCCAACAAAGAAGTCAACACAGGTTGAAATCAAAATAAGACTGGCATATTGCCAGTAAGAAGCCATGTAAAATAAATAGCTACCAATCAATAAAACTAGATCTCTGTAGCTATATTTAGTTCTCAGAAAATAGAAAACAGGTAAAAAACAAGAAATAAAAATTGCAAACTCTAAGGAGTTAAAAACCATTGTGTTTAGATCTCTGAATCAATCAAATAGATATCATTGGATAAAATTTTAGCTACCTGTTTGTGCCCATCCTCATTGAAGTGCACAAAGTCTGTAAACAACCAAGGCTTCCCACTCAGCGGTGAAGCAAGATCAATGAGTTTTATGCCTTTATTAATGGCTATTTCAGTTATGGCCGCATTGAACTGCTTAACGGTGTCAATCCATCCTTTAGGCGACATATATACGCTATACCTGACAAAGTTTGTTTTTAAGTTCTGTGGCATTTCATCTAAGTTAGCGCTTTGGTGGCTCGAAGCAAAGGTGGTAAGAATTGGTATAATATTGTTTTGGTTGCACCAAACAACAAAGTCCATGACCTCCTGTTTATATCGATCAATATATTGGTCTGGTAATTTATCCACTAACAAACCCTGCAGTTTGATATTTCCGCCAATGTAATCTGATAGATGCTGGTACGCAGAAGTACTCTGAAAGAGTGCTCTAGCAGAGGTAGCTTCAAAGAAAGATGACCTTATAGACTGTTCATTGCCTTGGTTTAAGGCCTCTCGTTGATAGCCTTCAATCTGTTGACTTTGCTGGTAAAGAACCGCATATTTAGGTGTATAATCTGTGGCGTATTTCTCCATTAAGCTAATATCATCTGCGATACCAATACCAGCTTTGCTTCCATTGATAACAAAGCAACTGTCGCCCTTGTAAAACTCACAAATTCTATTTGGAAACACTTTTGTTACTGGCAAGTGACTGTGTTCGGCATGCGAAGCTGAAGCAATCCAAATGACTGTTTCAACTTCTCTCAAGTCTCCAGGAATAAGACTCCGAAATGGATAGTTTTCACTGGGCCCGTATACCTTTACTTTGTTTGATTTGGCGGTATTAGTATTAGTGCCTTGATTAGACTCGCTAAGAAAAGAGAATATAGGCGTTTTAAAACCTAGCAGATGATGCCGATACTCCAACGGTAGTTCCAAAAAAAACAACACTAACAGTATACAAAAAGGCAGCGCAAGCAATCCAATTTTTCTAAAACCTTTCATAGAACTTAATATCCCTAAACCCTAGTTTTACAGATTAACCTTAATAGCACCCGCTCAAAACTTAAAAAAACACACACAATTTCATATACACAACAGTTAATTATTAACATCTATTTAAGTAAAGAAAGAGGCTAATCTAGCCAAGAAGTAGACAGGATGTAAAAAAGAATTTAGTACAACTGCAACTAATGACGACTCTCTAAAACGAATTTTTGTTAACACCAAATTGATTGTCGCCCATATTATAGCAACCTTAATGCTCAACAAAGTAGAACCCGCTATAAAACTTACAATTATTGCCACATAACAAAATAAATAAAACAACGAGATCAGTACAACCTTAGACTTTAATGCACTTGTTATATTCTGCACGTCTCCTTTACCATGCCAACGTTCTCGCCGGTAAAAATTCTTTAAGTCCTTTGGGAAGCCCAAGTGAACTGCTACGAACCCTGAATTAATGTGATAATTAATCTCGTTATTTGCGATAGCCCTAAGACAAAAATCATAATCTTCACCGGTAGTTAAGCTTTCATCAAACCCCCCGATATTTGCGAATGCAGATTTGCTCGTTAGAATATTCGCGCCTCCCAAATACTTATCCTTCAAATTCGCGAACCAGTATTTTTCTATCCAAGTCCCATTACCTGGAACAAGGCATTGCGCTCCCGTGACGAAAGATGGTTTCTTCAACATCTGTTTATAATGCGTCTTGAGACAAGCCATCCACCTGTCTGTCAATTCTACATCGCCATCAACAAAGGCAAGCAGCTCATTATTGGCTTTCTTTGCTCCTAAGTTTCTAGCGCAGGAAACAGTATTCCTTGAAATAGAATAAACTTGGTCTGCATATTTTTGGGCGAGCGCCGCAGTGTTATCTGATGAGCCGTTATCAACAACTATTATTTCGCCCTTTATCCCCAAACGTTCGATTCGACTTCTAATAGACAGCAAGCACGCCTCAATGAATTGGCTTTCATTATACGCGGGTATTACAAAACTAATTTTAACGCTCATATTCCTTTCTAAACCTTGTATTATATTTACCCTAAAGAATGGCGTCCCTTGAGCGGAACCAATCCCAAAACACCAACAAAGCCCACAAGCGATTACTGCAATCGAGTTTACCAGAAACATGCCACTGAAAAGTTTCCTTTATCACCGCTTTATCAAAAACAGTCTCATCTAAATCATCGATAATATTCTCAGCCCAATGCCTTAAAGGCCCCCTTAACCACTCACCTATCGGCACAGAAAACCCCATTTTAGGCCTCTCAATCATCTCTTTTGGTACATATTTGTAGAGCACCTGCCGCAGCAACCACTTACTCTGCCCCTCTCTCAACTTCATCGACAGTGGCGTATTCCAAGCGTATTCAACGACTCGATGATTTAGCAAAGGCAACCTTGTTTCCAGACTATGCGCCATACTTGCTTTGTCGACTTTCGTGAGATTATCGCCAGGTAAATAACTTAGCTGATCCCAGAACATAGCCTGTTCAACAAAATTAGTTAAACTGCTAGGCGTTTTGTCAAATAAGCTGGTATCGATGTTTCTGGTATGACGAAGCGGAAAATTGGACTCTTGCCAATAGGAAATAAGATAGCGGTATGCTGAATTAACTTCTCCGCACTTGAGTAGTGCGGCTATTTTTTGAATTTTCAGCCCGACATTATTTTGCTGACTAGACGCCCGAAATAAAGAAGACATTGCATTATAAGCACTATCCCAAAGAGATACCGGAACACTTGAAAGTAAGGTCGCCAATAGCTTTCTGGCTAACAGAGGTAAAGCAGACTGTTTTTGCCAAATCTTTTCCGTCCACGTATACCGATTGTAACCCGCAAACAACTCATCACCTCCGTCACCGGAGAGACACACAGTAACATGCTTTCTCGCCAACTCTGAGACGAAATAGCTTGGTATTTGAGATGAGTCAGCGAGGGGTTCGTCGTATATTTTAGGTAACTTTGGCACCAAGCCCAAACAGTCATCTGAACTTATATATAACTCTGTATGGTCAGTACCAAGGTGCTTTGCGATATCTTTCGCAAAGATAGCTTCATTAAAGCCTTTTTCCTTGAAGCCGATAGTAAATGTCTGCGTAGGATTAGTATTTACTTGTTGTAGTATCGCTACGATGCTTGTCGAATCTACCCCCCCAGACAAAAACGCGCCTAAAGGCACATCCGCAGTTGCTTGATCAGATACCACTTCTTTAAGCAGCTGATCCAAGCCATCTATCGCCTTCTCAGCACTTTGAGGTTTTGGCTGCCTCTTTGCTATGACAGATTCCACACTCCAATATGCCCTGGGACTTACTCTCTCTCTACCCACATGTGGTGTAAATTCATCTTGGGAAACACTGCCACCTTGAACCTGAAAAGTAATATATGTACCCGGAAGTAACTTAAATAACCCTTGATAAATACTATGAGGTGCAGGCACATAACCATAATAAAAATACTCGGCCAATGCATCTCGATTAATACTTAAGGTTTTACCAATAGCCTCTATAGCACCTAACTCAGAGCCAAATACAAATAGTTTATCTAGCCAACCATAGTATAGTGGTTTTTCTCCTAGCCTATCCCGACACAAGCTTAGCTCTTTTTTCTCTTGGTCCCATAAGGCAAATGCGAACATCCCTTCAAACTTATTGAGACTAGCTTCCAAGCCCCACTCGGAGATTGCTTCAAGAAGCACTTCGGTGTCAGAATGTCCTTCAAAGTTACACCCCCTAAGTTCTAGCTCACCCCTAACGCTTTGGAAGTTATAGATCTCACCATTAAACACGATATTAAAACGCCCACTCTTTGAACGCATCGGCTGAGCCCCAGATGGAGACAAATCCTGAATTGAAAGCCTTTGATGCCCCAGCGCGACTTTTGAAGCCGTATCGATCCAAACACCATTACTGTCTGGCCCGCGGTGTTGAATTGCTGAGCACATTTGCGCAGTGAAATCCTCAAGCATAACGGGGTCTAATTTTGCTACTATACCAACTATTCCACACATATTTTCGTTATCATTCCGTTTATCTAGCGTTGATTATTAATATTTTTTTGATTTGAAATATGGTAAATGCTCGAACAGAGACCAAAATGAATCCACATAAAAGGGTAATAAACAACGGATACAAATTGGCCCGCGATCAGGAAACCCAAAAATGAAAGAAACAAGGCGTAGGGAAATACCGCAATTACCTTTGAAAGGTGTTTCGTTCTGCTCTTAAAGAGCATCATTATCGAGCTAACAATGGCCATTAGATAAATGATCAGACCGGGATAGCCCAAGTCGGCGCCAACTTGAATAAAAATGTTATGTGGCAATTCGACAAACGTAACCAGCAACATATGTGAATAATGATCACCAAAATATTCAGGGAAATTAAAATAACCCACGCCAGTTAAGGGGTAGTCATTCATCATTTCATATCCAGCTTCCCAGTAGTTTAGTCTTTGCTGAGAAGTTTTATCATCGCCTGCCTCACTAAACCGCTCTTTCTGTTGCTGGGGTAAAAAATACCAGCCGGCAGAAACTATCAAAACAATCGCCATTAATGCTTTGAAATTAAAAACCTGTTTAAAAAAACGAATTAAAAACTGAACCACCATCGCAAACTGCCCCCCTCTCGAACTGGCCCCCAGAATCACAATGCAAGCAGTCGTTGGCATAAGCATCAATACCCAATACTTCCAAGCTGGAATATAAGCCTTCAAGGCAAAAGCCACGGCAAGCCCTATCGGCCAAAATACCGCCATCTGAATAGCTAACTCACCTGAATTCTCGAAAAAACCAGGTGGCCCTTTCAACCCCCAATCGGTAAAACCAAACCCTCGTTGCGCCCAAATCCTTGTCAAACTCAAGGAGATCTTAAAGCTAGCCACACACAGAATTGCAAGAAAAAACAAGAAGCGTTGTGGAGTCTTAACGATGTTAGTAATCAAAAAATAGATGAGGAACCAATTGAAATATAGCATGATTTTATCATAGGACTTTTCTGGATTATATGCCGTCAAGGTAGACCAAAGTATTGATATAAAGAACAAAACCATCCATTTGTTAATGGGAGAAGACACCCATTTACGATCCTTCTCCGCGAATAGCCCGACCAACGCTCCCACCACAAAAAGTTTTGCCCAAGGCAAAATATCGAGCCAAGGAAGAATTAATTGTGGCCTTACATACTCAACAAAGAGATACAAGCTAATCATTTTAAAAGCAAGACTTTCACTCTTGAAATATTGCCACCAGACTTTAGGTTCGAGCGTATATAATGCCTCTAGTGGAATCACTTTGCTTTGCTTCATGCTAGCAACTTTTTGTATAGGCCCATGACTCGCTTCGCATTCTTTTCTGCTGTGCATTTTTCATGTAACCAGCGGCGTCCACCCTCAACAAGCTCATTCTGGTCATTTTGTAACAGTTCTACTACCGCATCTGCATATGAATTAGCATTATGCTCCACGCTTAACAAACCCCCTTTCTTTCTAGCAAGAGGCTCCCTCATGGCGCCTAAATTATGCCCCACGACAGGTACTCCTAGCGCTACTGCCTCTAGAAGCGTCATTGGCAGCCCTTCATGATCGGAACACATCACTAACACATCAAGAGAAGATAGGTAGCATGCGATCTGGTTTATATGCCCATGAAAATCTATTTCGCTCTGCATTCCTAACTGATGCACTTTTCTCTCTAAATCGGACCTTAAAGGACCATCTCCTATAATATGAAAATGATACGAATTTGAGTCGGCCTTTTCTTCTACCAGAGCCTTGGCCATATCGATAAATAAATCGATACGTTTCACCTGTACTAGGCGACCTACTATTCCAACATGAAAGAGCCCTGATTCTTCTACTTTAAATGGCGCTTTCGCAAAAACTTGATCTAATGCTTCCAAATCAACGCCATTTTCTATGATCTCAATATGGTCATAAGAATACTGTTCAGTTAATTTTTCCGCTAACTCAGTGGAAACAGCTATCACTTTTTTTTGAAGGTAACGTCCACAAAATTGATCTACCCAAAACTGTAGTATCTGGGCTGGCTGACGCCAAGAATGTATAAATTCTGGAGCACCATGCTGCGTTCTCACACATTTAGCTCTAATGCTAAATAGATTTGCTAAAGATGCCAAAATATTTTGTTTTGGTCCGTGAGTGTGTACGATATGAGGATGAAATTCATGAAAAAGAACACGCAACTCTTTGAGTAATGCATAGGTACCTAAACATTGCTCGTCAACAAGGTGAGTATTAATTCCTTCTCTATCCAACTTGTGCTTTAGTTGGCCATCATTTAGAACAATCACCTCCAACACTATATTTGGGTATTTCTGAAGGTATTTACATTGCGTATGGACTTGTGCCTCAGCCCCGCCCCACAAATCACCAGAGGCCACATGAAGAACTCTAAGCTTAGCTAACTTACTCATACTTTTTCACACATGCTCATAGTTATAAAAATGACCAATTTAAACCAAAGCCCGTTGCGAACTCTTCATATTCCCGAATCATATTTTGCGTGTTATAAAGCGTTGTAAAGCGGATAAAGCTATTGACTGAAAAACTGGAAGATAAATTATATCGAGCACCCACACTGTAACTACTCACTTTGTCTTTACCTACATCAGCTCGGTCTGTGAAATCATCTTCTTGATAGCTATATTTAAACTCAGACACTAACCTTTGGGACAAACCATGGTCAACATTTATAGTTATACCTTTTGAGAATTCCTCCACTCCTTGCGATACAAACTGCTCCCTTTCCCAAAACCCATTTACCGTATAGCTAGTATTGCCAAAGACTCTATTTACTGACAAGTCTAAACGCTTTCTTTCAACTATATCATTACCTGAAGCACTTCTTTGTGAGCCATCCTCTAGAGCGTCGCCTTGCTCATCACTTTCAAAGCCGATTGACGTATCCGAGATATCTTCTAAGTAAACCAATGACACATCGTGCCAAAATAACTGCTCTCTATTGAGCTGAATATCAAAATAGCCACTTTCTGTTGCGTCACTTTCATCTGGCGTTAAGCGGGTTCGCCCAAAATTAAACTGAAAATCTCCATGCGCAAACCGCCGAAGGAAGCCCAATGAAAACCTATAACTTGCATATTCTTCGTCTCCATCACCATCGATGAGCTGTTCATATTGGCTATCAACGATGAAATCAGTTTTTGGATTGAACAAATATTTATAATTTAAGTTCCCATCGACACGCTCCGTGTCAAAGGCCGCTTCATCGGAGTTTTCAACACCAATATAATTTACGTTTAGCGCAAAATATGACGCCTGGGAGTATTGATACGAGACCGTCGGACCGGTTCTGAGTATATTTCGATATTCGCGATTATCAGGGGTATCGGTGTCTGCCTCATCCGTTAACACTTCCGTTCGTGAAAAAGACGTCTGCCAGTTTAAGAAAGACTCAATCAAGTCTAGATTAAACAAACCAAAGCCCGCCGTTAAAGAGGTTTGATCAGAAAAACTATTATTATAGTAGCGTTCATTCTCTACTCTAAAGTTCGCATTTGCTTGAACACTTTTCCGATTTTCGAAAATAGTAAGCTCTAACCCTACCAATTGCGACACATCATCCTCTTTTTGTGTCGAGTCTAACGCGGCATTGTTAGTATATTCGGCAGAGGTAGAGACATTACCGCTCAATTCAATAGCATTGGCGCATGGCAAAAAACTAATTAAAATTAGCAAGAATGTTGATACATATTTATGCATAAAATTGGTTTTCATTAATTGTTGTACACTAAGCCAGCCAATTTATCTTTATCAACAATATGTATCGCTGATTCAACCTGCTCCTGCGTAACAGTCCCGTGCCCCACAATTAATAGCACAACATCCACAATTTCTGAAAGAATTCTTGCCTCGGATGAA
>Ga0209184_1000674_pt1 | contig 31633 bp, 31 predicted proteins | sample EN8Hudsemesocosm_2_FD_184627 | JGI IMG/M metagenome (GOLD analysis project Ga0209184, IMG submission 184627) | Methane-oxidizing microbial communities from mesocosms in the Hudson Canyon - EN8C Hudson Canyon (SPAdes) (version 2) | ecosystem: Environmental > Aquatic > Marine > Cold seeps | place... | reverse complement strand
CCGCAGCCCAAGCTCTAGCAAACGACACATTCAACCTTAAAATAGGCGTGCCGTTACCGTCTTTTAGCAAGTTAGCCTCTAACTCTTGATCCTGCAATTCTGTCAGCTGCGTACCTTCTTGCTCTTGCGGAATGACCAACGGCTTGGGGCGAGGCAGGCTAAATTCTTCAGGTAACTCAACTGCCTTAGCATCCGGTATGGGTAATTGCGGTGTTAAGCTCACCGACGCCACCGATTTAGGAACCTTAATATTTTGCTGAATTTTACTCTGCAGGTAGTCGTTATCATGATCGTAAAACAACCAACTACAACCACTCATGGACAACATCAGTACAAACAACCCAATTAAACGCATTAGGCACTCCATTTATTATTTTTTAAGGATACTAAGCCCACGCCAACAACCCTTACAGGTTGCAGCCGCGAACAACAGAATTAAAGCAACTTGAACTGAGACAGCACTTTACGTAAAGGTTCACGCAATGGTTGCGCGAGCGGCGTTAGTGGCAAGCGAATGCCCGCGTCCATTAGACCCATTTCATGCATGGCCCACTTAACCGGAATAGGATTGGATTCTACAAACATGGCCTTATGCAAGGGCATTAGCTCTTTATTCATCGCCTGAGCCTTGTCGCTCTGCCCATCCAAAGCCAGTACACACAACTCATGCATCTTGGCCGGCGCAATATTGGCAGTAACCGAAATATTGCCCTTACCACCCGCCAAAATCAAATCGCACGCAGTCTCATCATCACCGGAATAAACCGCCATGCGGTCACCCACACGGGCGATAACATCGGCGGCACGGGCAATATCACCAGTAGCCTCTTTAATACCCACAATATTGTCAAAATCAGCCAAACGTTCAACGGTTTCAGGCAGCATGTCAACGGCGGTACGACCGGGCACATTGTATAGAATTTGATCCACGGTGCAGTTTTCAGCTAAGGCTTTATGGTGCAGATATAACCCTTCTTGGGTGGGCTTATTGTAATAAGGGGTTACCAGTAACACCGCATCTACGCCCAACTTTTGCGCTTGCTGAGTTAGATAGATAGCCTCGCAAGTGGAGTTGGCGCCTGTGCCAGCAATCACCGGAATACGACCATTCACCCACTCAACAACCTTAGCCACCACTTCCAGATGTTCTTTATCATCCAAAGTTGCAGATTCGCCAGAGGTGCCCATGGCAACAATTGAGTCAGTACCTTGATCGATATGCATCTCAACCAATTTTTTCAATGCAGACCAGTCCACTGCGCCTGATAATTCCATTGGTGTCGCTAAAGCTACGATGCTGCCGGTGATCATTTACTCATCTCCGAGATGATAAAAAATTAGATCGCAATGGTACTTAGCGAACCCCCATGTGGCAAGGCCCGCCAAGGACAGATAAGAACAAATGTACGGCTATGCGCTCATATCCTGATCAATATGAGCCGCCTTGACGCCTCTGGGCCAGGATGTAAGCACCGCATTGAATAATGTGGCCAGAGGGATGGCGAAAAATACCCCCCACAAACCCCACAAGCCACCAAACACCAATACCGCTAAAATGATCACCACAGGGTGCAGATTCACCGCTTCAGAGAACAACAAGGGCACCAATACATTGCCATCCAGCGCCTGAATAATGAAGTACACAGCCACCAAATAATAAAAATCAGACCCTACGCCCCACTGAAAATAGGCAATCATCACCACTGGCACCGTTACCACCGCCGCCCCTATGTAAGGAATAACCACCGACAACCCCACCAGAATAGCCAATAGCGCAGCGTAGTTAATGCCCATAATGGCAAATGCCACATAGGTTACCGAACCCGCCGCCATTATTTCAACCACCTTACCTCGAATATAGTTAGCAAACTGCTGGTCCATTTCAGTCCACACCTCGCCAATCAACTCACGCTTATGAGGCAACAAGGAGACCCACCAGCGCACCATCATGGCACCATCCTTCAAGAAAAAGAAAACCAGCAGGGGCACCAGCACCATATAAATCAATATTGCCACCACATTGGGCAACTTGGACAATGAAAATGATAAAGCACGCTGACCAAAACGCCCCACCTCTTCACCTGCAGTGGCAGCCAGCGTTCTAATTTGCTCCTCACTAAACAACTGAGGGTAGCGCTCTGGCAAAATAATCATTAGCTGCTGAAACTTGTCCAGCATTTTGGGCAATTCATTAAACAACTCTGCAACCTGCCCCCAAACGGCCGGAAAAATCACCAGGAACATGGCCAAACAAACCACAATAAACCCGATAAATACAATTACCGTGGACAATAAATGGGAAACACCGCGGCGCTTTAATGCCAACAAGGGCACCTGTAATAAATAAGCCACGATCACACTGGCAATGGCGGGGGCCAATATACTGCCCAGGGTAAGCACAACCAGGAATCCCGCCACCAGCAACAGTAGTAAAAACAACGCTTCTTCATCTGAAAAATAACGATCAACCCAACCTCTAATGAGGCGCATCATAGACATAAGTGGTCTAATCTCCCTTTAAGCTTTTTTTACAATTTAGTATTTGTTGCCTTGGCAACGAATGAGTTCCGCCAGAGATAGACATAAGAGGTCCAATCTCCTTTTAAACATTTTTTCAATTTAGTATCTGCTGCCTTAGCAACGAATGAGTTCCGCCAGAGATAGACATAAGTGGTCCAATCTCCCTTTAAGCTTTTTTACAATTTAGTATTTGTTGCCTTGGCAACGAATGAGTTCCACTAGAGATAGACATAAGTGGCCCAACCTCCTTCCAATCTTTATTAAGACCAAAAGCCCGACCAACAATAGGCCAGCCTTGCCTACTCACCTTTTACTATATAGAAAATAAACAATTCACCCGCTTCTTCGCGCGTTAACAACTCATGAGAAGTTAATGCTACAAAAGCCGGAATATCTCGCCAGGCGCCTACATCCGTAGCCTCCACCTTCAACACCTGACCCACTTCCATGGAACTTAACGCTTGTTTTGTTTTCAATAAAGGCATGGGACACCTAAGCCCACACACCTGTAAAACCACATCTACCGCCTGTGTCATAAAATAGATTAGCCTAGGGGTGAAAATTCAGGCTAATATTATTCTAAAAGGTGCCTTCAGGCGACACATTAAGTATAAGGAGCAGCATGCACTACCTACTAGCCATTTGCATATTTGTAGTTAGCATCCATAGTCACAGCGCCAGTAACGATCTTCCCAGCCTGGGAGATGCCACCTCAGGGCTGATTTCACTTGAGCAAGAACACATTTTAGGGCGAGCCTGGTTGCGCAACTTGCGCCATCAAGCCAGCACCCTACACGAACCGGTATTAACCGAATACACCGAAAACCTCATCTATCGCCTGGCCAGTAAAAGCCAGGTAAATGATCGCCGCTTTGAGATTGTCTTACTGGACAATAAACAGCTAAACGCCTTTGCCGTGCCTGGGGGCGTCATTGGCATCAATGCTGGTTTGTTTTTGCACGCTAACACCGAATCCCAGTTTGCCGCGGTACTGGCTCACGAACTTGCCCACCTTAGCCAACGCCATTTTGCTCGCCAAGTAGAAGAAAGCCGCAAGCAAGCCCCCATCGCCATGGCCACCCTACTGGGCAGCATTATGTTACTGGCCACCAACAATACCGAAGCGGGTTTTGCCGGCCTAATGACCAGCCAGGCCGCCGCTGCACAATGGTCACTAAGCTACAGCCGAGACTGGGAGCGTGAGGCTGACCGCATTGGCTTCCACACCCTCACTGGTGCCCAATTTAATCCCAACGGCATGCCGGAAATGTTTCGCCAAATGTACGATGCCCACAAATACAGCGAACGCCCTCCTGAATTTCTATTAACTCACCCAGTAACCGAAAACCGCATCAGCGATGCAGCCGGACGAGTAGACTCAATGAACGCAAGCGAGACCCATGACGACCTCGAGCAGGATGTTGAGTATCAGTTAATGCGGGTAAGTCTTTTGATTCACTACCTCAAGCAAAGTCACAACCTCTCCTATTACAAAGATCAGTTGCGCAATAGCAAGGATCCCATTCAAAAAACCATTGCTCAATATGCCCTGGCCCTACTATTGATGGAACAAAAAAAGTACAAACAAGCCCTAGTGCAATCAAACGCCCTCATGGCCAGCGACAAACACCGCATTAGCTTTCAAGTTTTAAATTCACAAATACTGTTTGATCTGGGCCGCGAACAGCAAGCCATGACACAGATAGGCGAGCTACTAAAACAAAACCCTGACAACCACCCACTTACACTCACTTATGCCGAGCTATTGTTTCGCCAAAAGCACTTTCACCTGGCTGCCAGCACGCTTAGGCGCCACGCACAAATTCGCAATAATGACCCAGGGGTATGGCATAAACTGAGCGAGGCGGAAGGCAAGGCCGGCAATAAAACCGCACTTTTTAGAGCACGGGCAGAATTTTTGTTTCTCACCGGTCAAAGCGACAAAGCCCTCAAACAACTTAAGAGCGCACTGGAGATAAGCAAAGGGAATTACCTGGTTTCTGCCCGCATTGAACAGCGGGCGAAAGAAATGAAAGCCAGCGATAAAGAGATCAAAATCTAAAGGCGGCCGCTAAAACTGACGACCCTGACTTTGCACCCCGTGCTCTTTGGCGAAGTCCAGCATACGATTCAATGACACCATAGCCTGCTTCGCTGTGGTGTCAGGCACCTTAACCTCGTTTAAGCCCTGCTTTAGACTCTCATACAGGTTCTCAAGGCCATTCATAGCCATCCAAGGGCAATGAGCACAGCTTTTACAGCCCGCTCCATTACCACCGGTAGGGGCCTCAATAAACGCCTTACCCGGTGCCATCTGCTGCATTTTATAAAAAATGGCTTTATCGGTGGCCACAATGAAACTTTCATTGGGCAATGTTTGAGCGGCCTTAATAATTTGCGAGGTACTGCCCACCACATCGGCCAACTTCACCACCGACTCTGGGGATTCCGGGTGCACCAGTACGGCAGCATCAGGGCGGACCTTTTTAAGATCCTGTAAACCCTTGGCTTTGAACTCATCATGGACAATACAAGCGCCATCCCACATAAGCATATCTGCACCCGTCATGCGCTGAATATACGCCCCCAGGTGCTTGTCAGGCCCCCACAGGATGGTTTCCCCCTGATCCATAAGGTTCTGCACTATCTCTAAGGCAATGCTTGAGGTCACCACCCAGTCGGCACGAGCTTTCACTTCGGTAGAGGTATTGGCATACACTACAACTGTACGCTCAGGGTTCTGATCACAAAAGGCACTAAACTCATCAATTGGGCAACCCAAATCCAAAGAACAGGTAGCCTCCAGTGTGGGCATCAGAATGCGTTTTTGCGGGCTTAGTATCTTGGAGGTCTCCCCCATGAACTTAACACCGGCCACCACCAGCGTCTGAGCTTCATGGTCACGACCAAAGCGCGCCATCTCTAAAGAGTCGGCCACACAACCGCCAGTTTCATCAGCCAAGGCTTGTATTACTGGGTCGGTATAATAATGCGCCACCAGGACTGCATTCTTTTCTATTAACAGAGCTTTAATTTTTTCAACATAGTCCGCTGCCTGAATGGCAGAGAGCTCACTCATGGAACCCTGCTCGAAATGATTTTGTATCCAGGACTGTGTGATTGACGGGGCTTCTAGAACAGATTCAGACATAGGACTATCGCGATCAACTGGGGGTGGCAAATATTGGGGCATACTTTAACACAGTCAACACCACCCCATAAACCCTAAGGCTTGGGAAAAACAGACTGTTCAAGGGGGGGGGCAAATTGCAGGCAAAAAAAAGGCAGAGTATAAACTCTGCCTTTTTAATATGGTGGGCCGTGCTGGATTCGAACCAGCGACCAATTGATTAAAAGTCAACTGCTCTACCAACTGAGCTAACGGCCCGTAAACTGGTGGTGCGTAATATACTTTGTTTTAATAAATTGTCAATACTTTCAACAACTTAACTAGCTTAAGTGGTGGGCCGTGCTGGATTCGAACCAGCGACCAATTGATTAAAAGTCAACTGCTCTACCAACTGAGCTAACGGCCCCGAAAGCTACTTATATAACGCGCGAATTATCTATTTGGTGTAAATAACTCATTTCCCGCTTTGGAATGGTGGGCCGTGCTGGATTCGAACCAGCGACCAATTGATTAAAAGTCAACTGCTCTACCAACTGAGCTAACGGCCCCAAAGCGGGCGCAAATAATACTATTTCTCGGCTTTAATACAAGCCCCAAATTGCAGTTAATTATAAAAAAGTAGAAAAAAAGGAAGAATATTCAATGATTTAGGGAGTTAAGACCATTTCAGCCAACCCGCAAACCAAAAATCAGATAAAACGGTGATATAACGAACAGGGAAAGATAATGGCGTATTCACACCATTACTTTATAAGGGAATTATTTGGAGAGGTTTTCTTTCAGGTACTTTTTAGCAAAACGCGCACTGCCCGAGTTGGCATATTGCTTTATAACGGAATTTAACAAACGTTTAGCCTGTACAGTGTCACCAAGTCGGTGAAGCACCACACCCAACTTGTATTTAGAGTCTGGGGTTTTGGCGTGATTAGGGAAATGATTCATCACTATGGTAAAGGCTTTACGTGCCTCATCCAAATTGGCCTGAATATAATAAATCTGACCTAACCAGTAATAACCATTAACTACTAAAGTACTTTTGGGAAATTGCGTTAAGAATGACTGAAACCCAAGAGCAGCATCAGACAGCTTTTTATTCTTCATTAACTGAAAAGCAGCATCGTATACAGACTTACCCTGACTATCAGCATTGGAAAGCACAGGAGCGGCTGCCGACTTACTCAGCACCTGCCCCAAACGACGATCAAGATCCAGGTATCGTTCTTTTTGCTCTTTCTTAATTTTTCTCAGCTCGTTGGACTGCTCTTCCACTTTCGACTGCAGTGTTTGAATCTCTTGCTTAAGCACTTCAATTTCGGTGAATAAAAGCTGAGTTGCCGAACTATTGGCGGGCTTCTTGGCAAGGGTGGTTTTTTTAGCTTCCGCCCCCTGCAACGAAGACCAGGTATCGGCCTGTACGCTCACAGCCCCCAAGGTACTGGCTAGTACCAGGGAGGACATGAAGAAACGAGATAGACGTGCCATTATTGGTTTTGGTACTTGATTTCGGTACGACGATTTTTAGACCAGCTAGATTTGTTTGAACCCAACATAGCTGGGCGCTCTTCACCAAAGCTCACTGTTTCCAGCTGACCTGGGTTAACACCCTTAACGATTAAATAACGCTTAACCGTTTCGGCACGGCGCTCACCCAAGGCCAGGTTATATTCAACCGTACCGCGCTCATCACAATGGCCTTCCAGTACCATGCGAGCTGCCGGGTTAGCCTGTAAAAACTCGGCATGGGCATTTAAGACATCCTTAAATTCAGGGCGAATCTCAGAACGATCATAACCAAAATACACTAGAGTTTGATCCAATAGCGGGTTCACGGCCACTTCTTCAACTTGCTCTTGCGTAACTACACTTACGTCCGGGGACTCAGGCACGGCTTGAGTCTGAGTATCCTCAGTGGCCGCTTCGGTAGTAGTGGTGGTGGCCGCTTCATCGCTGGTACCACCGCCACTAGCACAACCTATCATCGCCACACACAGCAAAGAAACGCTGAACAATTTACTTAAATGCATCATATCTACCTAGTTTTCAAAAAATAATTTACTGGTTATCGCCAATTTGGTTTTGAACCATGGCAGAGCTGTATCTAATTTCAGCGCGACGGTTTTTAGACCAGGTCATCTCATCTGAACCAAATGAAGCCGGACGTTCTTCACCAAAGCTAACACTTTCAAGCTGACTTGGGTTTACACCCTGGACAATTAAATAGGATTTAACAGTGTTGGCACGACGCTCACCTAGGGCAAGGTTGTATTCAATGGTGCCACGCTCGTCACAATGCCCTTCAAAAATAATGTTACTTTGTGGGTTTTCCACTAGAAATTCCGCATGGGCATTTAGCACATCTTTAAATTCAGGCAGAATTTCAGCACGGTCATAACCGAAATAGATAGTGGTCTGATCCAGTAAAGGGTTGCTCACTTGAGCTTCTTCAGTGTTAACCATGTCCATTTCTGGAGACGCAGCCACTTCCTGGGTCTGACTCTCGTCAACCATGGCCGCATCTTCGGTTACACCGCCGTCGCTTGCACAACCAGTGATGGCAAGTGCCAAAACAGAGACTGCGAACAGTTTATTAATTGTCATTTTTTTCATGATTACTCACCTTTTTATTAATCTATGTATGGGCCCCATGCAGGCTCTCGTACATCCCCACTTTTAGAGGGCACCAGAAACCTAACATCGCCATCTACCGAGACGGCGGCCAATATACTGCGTTTATTGTATTTAGCTGCATACATTACCATAACTCCATTAGGAGAAACACTAGGGGACTCATCCAAGAATGTGTCCGATGTCAAGATCTGTAAAAGTCCCCTGGAAAGATCCATGGAGGCAATGTGAAATGGTTCACCTTTTGCGCTTTGGTGCACCATTACTAGGAAACGACCATCCTGAGCTAAACGAGCACGGGCATTATAATTCCCGTCAAATGTAATTCTTTCTATGAATCCACTCACTAAACTTACCCGGTAGATTTGCGGGTTTCCACTTCGACCACTGGTAAACAACAAGTGATCGCCATCTGGCATCCAGTTGGGTTCGGTATCAATGGCATAATGATTGGTTACCCGCAACCAATGGCGGGTATTCAAATCCACCACATATATCTCAGGGTTGCCGTCCTTGGAGAGCACCAAGGCCAATTTGTTCCCGTCTGGCGAAAAAGCCGGCGCACTATTAATACCTTTATGGGCACTGACCAGTTGTTTTTTACCCGTGGCTATATCCTGCACATACACCTTACTGCCACTATCTTCCAACAATACATAAGCTAGGCGTTTGCCATCCGGCGACCAAGACGGGGAAAAAATTGAATATTTGGACGACATCACCACTTTTTCGCGGGCACCGTCACTGTCGGCAATGGCCAGATTAAACTGGGTGCGGGTTCGATTGGTGGTGACATAAGCGATTTTGGTAGAAAAGGCACCACGAATACCGGTTAACTGCTCATAAATCGCATCACTGATGCGGTGACCAATGTCACGTAATTGATTAGTATTGGCCGACAAGGTTTGGGCCAGCAATTCTCGCTCATTAAACACATCAAACAATTGATAACGAACCTGATACTGCCCCTTAGCAATAGATTTAATACTGGAGATCACCAAGTAGTCCTGTTTCAGCAGGCGCCAATCACGAAAATAAAGTTCCTCTTCGCTAGCGGGATGACTGAGCATGTCATCAGGGGCAAGAATACCAAAATGTCCACTGCGCTCTAGGTCACTGCGGATGATTTCATCCACGCTTTCAGGCAGAGGCTTGCCTTGCCACTGCATGGGCACCACAGCGATAGGAATGGCAGAGGCAATACCCTGGGTAATTTCAATGGTTAGCTCAGCCCTGGTAAAGGCGCTGAAGAAAATAAAAGCGATACACCAGTAACGTAAACTCATAGACGTGCGTTTTCCGGGCTAAATGGCAATAAAAATTGACGAAATTCCTTTTCAAATAAAACAGGATCTTTCGGCACTGGTAAAGTTGCGGCCTTCCACACCGCTTGTTCGGCACTGCGATCGAGGGCAGCATTCCCACTGGATTCAACCAATTGAACTTCGGTGATTTCTCCGGTAGGAACTAAATAGATTCGTAAAATTAGCTTATCGTCGTGCTTGGCACTAGGGGGGTAATGCCACAGGCTATTGATAATCTGCTGAATCTGACCAATATAGCTCATGACAGCTTGCTGTTCTTCATCGGCCTGCTGAGCGCGTAATTCATCCTCCAATAAGCGGGACAATTCATTTTGCTGCTCTTCTTCCAGCAGCGCCGCCATTAGATCGGTTTCAGGCAGCGCTGCCGGTTTAGGCTTGGCCGTTTTGATGGCCTTTGCTGGCTTTTTTATAGGGGCTACTTTGGCCTGCTTATTCACCGCGACTTTTTTGATTTTTTGCGGTGTTTTTTTCTTCTGTATTTTTTTACTGGACTTGGGCTTTTTTACAACTTTCTTCACTGTTTTTTTAGCTACGCTCTTTTTAACCTGTACCAAGCGAGCCGATATTTTAGGTAACGACTTAATGACCATGGGCTCAGTATTCATCCACTTAGTGGATAACAATACCATCACCACCACAATGATTAAGGTGGAGCTAACCACTGGAATGGTGAAACTGCGAGGATCACTAACCGGCAGAAAATGCATTACTTCGCCAGCTCCGGCACATCGGTTACCAACCCCACATTGGCCACTCCAGCACTTTGTAAGGTGGCCATGAGTTTAATCACCTTACCATAAGCCACCGCCTCATCACCCCGTACTAACACTTCTGTTGTGGGCTGTAACTTTAATATTTTGCTGACGTATTTTTGAACAGATTCAAGGTTGGCAGCCTTATCTTCATTGCGGCCTCTCTCGATGATGTATTGGCCGTTTTTCTTAATGCTAACAATCAAGGGCTCGGAGTTTTTGGGAGATTTTAATGGCGCCGTAGCAACTTTAGGTAAATCAACTTTCACACCCTGAGACAATACTGGGGCGGTAATCATAAAAATCACCATAAGCACCAGCATTACGTCTATATAAGGCACCACATTCATTTCGGCGATTGGACGTCGTTTTTCCCTAGCCATTCTTATCTACCGCATTATGATTAGTGGCTTTGCTTTTTTTATGAACCTGGCGATGCAAAATATTGGTAAATTCTTCGGTAAAGGTTTCATAATTAATCACTAGCTGATCCACCCTAGTGGTGAATCGGTTGTAAAAAATTACCGCTGGAATGGCCGCAAACAAGCCTATTGCCGTGGCGATCAACGCTTCGGCGATGCCTGGTGCTACCGTGGCTAACGTGGCTTGATGTACATTAGCCAAGCCGCGAAAGCTGTTCATGATACCCCACACCGTACCAAACAAGCCCACATATGGGCTGGTGGAAGCCACTGTGGCCAAGAATGGCAAGTGATGATCCAGCAATTCTGTTTCTCGTACCGTGGCCACTCGCATGGCACGCTGGGTACCCTCCATCACAGCCTCCGGGTCGGCATTACTTTGCTGACGCAGACGGCTAAACTCTCTGAAACCCGAGGTAAAAATACTTTCAACACCAAAGACATGTTCTTGCTGATTAATCTCTCGGTACAACTGACTTAAATCCATACCCGACCAGAAGCGATCTTCAAAATCCATATAATTACTTTTGGCTGCGTTAAGCACTCGTTGACGCTGAATGATCACCACCCATGACGCAAATACCGCTGCCACTAAAATAAGCATGACAAATTTAACCACTAAACTGGCATTGCTAATGAGTGACCACAAGGTCATGGATTCATTCACTTTCTACTCCTTGGCCGTCAGCCTCATTCATGGCTGACAAAATAATTTCAGGTATGGCTGTGGGCTTCATGGTAACGCTATTTAAACATGCAATGGTGACACTTGCTTTTACTTTTTCGGTATCCCCGCAGGTAATACTTTGCGCCATTAACATAGACGCCTTTTTAAATTTGGTGATGGTGACCGATACATTTAACTCCTGATCTAGCAAAGCACTGCTACACCACTTTATTTCCATGTCCCGCACCACAAACAGCAAACCCTGTTGCTTTAGTTGAGATTGATTAAATCCTAAATTACGTAACCATTCTGTGCGAGCTCGCTCAAGAAAATAAAGATAACGAGCATGATAAACAATACCCCCTGCGTCGGTATCTTCAAAATACACACGTATGGGCCAATTAAAACAGTTATTCATTACCAGCCTCCTGTGGCGCTTTTAAGCCAAAGTGCTGATAAGCGTTAGCGGTCACCACCCGTCCTCTTGGGGTGCGCATCATAAAACCTTGCTGAATTAAGTAAGGCTCGATGACATCCTCAATGGTGTCGCGCTCCTCACTAATGGCCGCCGACAATGAATCCACCCCCACCGGGCCACCACCAAATTTTTCAATCATGGCCAGCAATAAGCGCCTGTCCATGTGGTCCAAACCATGGGTATCAACATTTAGCATATTCAAAGCCAGGTCGGCAATTTCCCGGTTAATTTCACCCTGGTATTTAACCTGAGCGTAATCACGCACCCGGCGCAACAAACGGTTAGCAATACGCGGCGTACCGCGGGCGCGAACTGCAATTTCCCTAGCACCTTCTTCATCAATCACCACCTTTAATAGCCCGGCACTGCGAATAACAATTCCGGTTAGATCGGTTACATTATAAAAATCAAGGCGCTGCACAATACCAAAACGATCGCGCAAGGGAGAGGTTAATAAACCGGCTCTGGTAGTGGCACCTACTAGGGTGAAGGAGGGCAAGTCAATTTTAAGGGAACGGGCGGCAGGACCTTCCCCCACCATGATATCCAGCTGATAATCCTCCATGGCCGGATACAGAATTTCTTCCACTGATGCGCTTAAGCGATGAATTTCATCGATAAACAGCACATCACCCTCTTCCAAATTAGTTAGCAAAGCCGCCAGGTCGCCGGCTTTTTCCAAAACAGGGCCCGAACTGGATTTAAGATTCACCCCCAATTCATTAGCAATAATATTGGCCAGGGTAGTTTTACCCAAACCCGGCGGGCCAAATATGAGTGTGTGATCCAGAGCTTCCTGGCGCGCCGTGGCAGCACCAATGAAAATTTCCATTTGCTCGCGCACCGCGGGCTGGCCTTCATACTCGGCCAGGGTGGTGGGCCGAATGGCTCGATCTTGTACCGGTTCTTGGGGTTCAATAACAGCCTCAGGGCTGATAAAGCGATCACTTTCTATCACAGCATTCACTCATTTTTATTGTTTGAGCATGCCCTTTAGGGCAAAACGAATTAGGTCTTCGGCACAGGTGACCGGCTCTTTAATGCCAGAAATAGACTTGGCCGCCTCTGTGGGTTTGTACCCCAAGGCAATCAAAGCGCTTTCGGCTTCCTTAATCCACACGTCTTGTTTCATAGGGGCTGGGTTGGCGGTGGCCATTAGCGGCAACTCGCTGTCTACCTGCCACTCTTTAAGTCGATCTTTCATTTCTACAATTAAGCGCTCGGCGGTTTTTTTACCGATGCCAGGAATACGCACCAACGTGACGGTGTCACCGTCGTGTATACTCCGTACAAAACTGTCGGCTTCAATGCCCGACAAAATAGACAAAGCCAATTTAGGCCCCACACCACTCACTTTAATAAGAGCACGAAATAACAGGCGCTCTCTTTTTTGAGCAAAGGCAAAAAGCAGCTGTGCATCTTCGCGCACTACAAAATGAGTATGCAGGGTTACGGTTTCGCCAATTTCCGGCAAACCATAAATAGTGGTCATGGGGGCCAACACCTCATAACCAATACCATTAACATCCAGTAAAAGTTCCGGAGCCTGTTTTTCGAGTAAAACGCCTGTGATGCGACCTATCATAGCTGTAACAACTTCTTAAAATACTGTAATTATAATCAGTAGTAGAATAACGAATCGAACTGGCTAATGCCAGAGTTGAATTACCCAGGCCAACTACAGAACCCTTAAAGCTTCATACGCCCCCTGCGCTGACCATGAGCACCGGCACGCGCCAACAGGTTTTGAGTACTATTAGCATGACAGATGGCAATGGCCAGAGCATCGGCGGCATCTTCTTGCGGGCAACCTGGTAGCTTTAACAGGGTTTGCACCATTTTTTGTACTTGCTGTTTATCCGCCGAACCTTTGCCGGTGACTGCTTGCTTCACCGAGCGCGCCGCATATTCATAAACCGGTATATCCTTCACCGCCGCCGCCACAATGGCCACGCCGCGAGCTTGCCCCAGCTTTAAAGCTGAATCCACATTTTTACCCATGAATACTTGCTCAATAGCAAATTCTTCTGGGCCGTAGGCCTCGATCAACTTAGTGACGCTTTCGTTTATTTGTTTTAGGCGATAAGCCAAGTCTCGTGAGGTATCCACACGAATACAACCAGAAGCCACGTATTGCAGTTTATTGCCCGCGGCCTGAATCACGCCATATCCTGCGATGCGTGAGCCTGGATCTATACCAAGAATTAAGGCCATTTAAGAGTATCCAAAATATCGATTTTCAGTAAACACCACTGCGCGAAAGCACATAGTAGTACGACCTTCCAATTACTTGAATAGGAGTGACTACCTTGTTTTATTGGTGTTTGAGGCATGGATGCCGAAGCAAGCCCTCACAGAGGAGTTTATGGCGCCCAATAAAACAAGGTTGTCACTCCAAAAGTCTCATTAATAAAGCCTAATTTGCGGAATATATGAGAACATACATATACGCTCTTTGGCATCCCTGCGACCGCGTCATACCGTACATCCTGTACATAAAAAAAGAAGCCCTAGGGCTTCTTTTTATTTGCACAGACTACAAAGATTTAGCGCTCTTATTCGGCTTTATCTTTTTCCTGAACGCGCAGCTGCACACCTACTTCACGTAGTTGTTTAGTGGTCACTAGCCCAGGCGCATCCGTCATGACACAACCAGCAGACTGAGTTTTCGGGAAGGCAATAACTTCACGAATGCTTTCAGCACCTACCATCAGCATGATCAAACGGTCCAGACCAAATGCCAAACCACCGTGTGGTGGCGCACCAAACTGTAGAGCGTCCAGTAAGAAGCCAAACTTCTCTTGCTGCTCTTCTTCTGAAATGCTCAAAATTTCAAATACAGTCTTCTGCATTTCTTGATCGTGAATACGCAATGAACCACCACCCAATTCGCAACCGTTCAATACTAGGTCATAGGCTTGAGACAAGGCTGTGGCCGGGTTGGCTTTTAACTCTTCAGGAGAACAAGCAGGTGCCGTGAACGGGTGGTGAATGGCTGTTAAACCGCCGCCGTCCAGCTCTTCAAACATTGGGAAATCCACCACCCATAAAGGTGCCCATTCTTTGGTCAGCATATCCAAATCAACGCCCAACTTAATACGTAAGGCACCAATGGCTTCGTTTACGATCTTGGCCTTATCAGCACCAAAGAAAACGATGTCGCCGTTGGCAACGTCTAAACGCTCCATAATCTTCATGGTGTTTTCTTCACCAATGAACTTAATAATTGGCGACTGTAAACCTTCTACGCCTTTTTCAAGCTCGTTTACCTTAATCCAGGCTAAGCCCTTCGCGCCGTAAATGCTTACGTACTTGGTGTAGGCATCAATGTCTTTACGAGACAACTTGGCGCCGCCCGGTACTTTAAGGGCTGCAACACGACCCTTAGGGTCTTTGGCTGGGCCGGCAAACACTTTAAACTCGATGTCTTGCAGTAAATCGGCAATATCAACCAATTCCATATCGATACGCAAGTCAGGCTTGTCGGAACCAAAACGGTTCATGGCTTCCGCGTAAGGCATGTGAGGAATCTCACCCAGATCAACATTCATCTGATCTTTAAAGATTTCTTTAATCATGTTTTCAGTGATGGACATGATCTGCTCTTCGGTTATGAAGGATGCTTCAATATCAATCTGAGTAAATTCAGGCTGACGGTCGGCACGCAAATCTTCATCACGGAAACATTTGGCAATCTGGTAATAACGATCAAATCCCGACACCATTAATAGCTGCTTAAACAACTGAGGCGACTGTGGCAACGCAAAAAATGATCCCTGGTGCGTACGGCTTGGTACTAAGTAGTCACGAGCACCTTCTGGGGTGGCACGAGTCAAAATAGGCGTTTCCAAATCAAGGAAGCCATTTTGATCCAGGTAGTTACGTACCTGAGTGCTTACTTTGTGGCGGAAACGCAAGTTACGCTGCATCTCGTCACGACGTAAATCCATGTAGCGGTATTTCAAGCGTACATCTTCGCCTACTGGAGAATAATCATCCAATGGGAATGGAGGCGTAGCCGCTTTATTAAGTACGGTAATTTCTTTACCCAGGATTTCAATCTTACCTGTGGTCATGTTGTCGTTGGTGGCCCCTTGAGGACGCAAACGCACTAAACCGGTGATTTGCACCACGTATTCACTGCGTACACCGTTCGCGGTAGTGAAAGCTTCCACGGTATCTGGATCAAATACGGTTTGTACCAAACCTTCACGGTCACGTACGTCCAGGAAGATTACGCCGCCGTGGTCACGACGACGATGTACCCAACCACAAAAGGTCACTGTTTGATCGGCAAGTGTTTCTGTAATCTCACCACAATAATGGCTGCGCATAGCAAATTCCCAAATATAGCTTTTAAAATTATGTAACTGGAATAACACGCCTTTAGCATGTGCATTCGAGTAAGGTTTAAAGCCCTGCTTCGTGTATCCAGCAGCCCCAAACCTTTTGGTTGTGTTAAAAAGCCGAGCATTATACCCAATTTCCACACAAAACCGACAATTTGTAGGGCCCTGCTATGCTTTATTTAACAGGAGAGCCCATGAGCCACGCCCATATAGACGATTTTGATGCTGATCTCATTGCGGACCTCAAGGATGAGCTGGGCGAAAAACGCCAAAACTGTACCGACCACCTGCTGCAACTGGAGAAAGAACCCAATGATATGGACACCCTACGGGTGCTATTTCGCGACGTTCACTCAGTTAAGGGCGACGTGGGCATCATGGGCATACATCAATACGTGCCATTGTTGCAGTCCATAGAAGATGTATTGGATACCTTAAGAAACAACACCCGTCATTACACCCCGGCCCTGGGGGATGTGTTATTGCTAAGTCTGGATTTAACCTTCCGCGAACTGGACCATTTCATCGAGGGTGGCCAAACATTCGATGCCAAACCCTATGACAAGCTGGCCCATATGGTAAATAAACTGGCCAAACTCAACGGTCACGAAGCCGAGCAGCAGACTCTGGCCATCGTGCAAATAATGGCTCCGGAAACCGCTCCGGCAAAAGAAGAAGACGCCAAACAAACCAAGCTGTATTTTGATGAAAACGAAATAAACGAAGAAGTGGCCTTTTTTTTACAAATGAGCCTGCTGCTGGATAGGCGCAACCCCTATGGAGCTGGTCGCACCGAGCGTATGTTTGAACTTGGCCTCACCATGAATCAAATGGCGGGCAATCCCATCAACAGCCACCAGCTACAAACTGCAATATATTTACACGATCTCGCCATGGGGTTTATGCCCACCGGTATGGTGGGTAAAGCCAGTGCCCTAAGCCAACATGACTGGCAATGGGTTAAAAATCATGTGGCGTTAATTCACCAACTTATTGCCCCTTTTGATGTGTGGAAAGACGCCGCTCAAATTATCCTGCATCATCACGAGCGCCTCGATGGCAGTGGTTACCCGGATGGATTGTCTGAAAACGATATCTGTGAAGGGGCAAAATTACTGGCCATAGTGGACAGTTACGAAGCTATTACCCAGCCCCGCTCATACCAGGAAAACCAACAAAGACCCATGATTCGCGCCATTATGGAGATCAATCAAAACTCTGGAACCCTGTATTGCCCCCGCTGGGTTGAGCATTTCAACCACGCTGTTAAGCGCCTTCATGTAAAAAAAGCTAAAAAATAGGGCTTTTTTCCACTTTTTGCTTGCGTGCATCCGCAACTTATTTGTATATTCCTGAAACCAAACTTTCGTTACGAAAAGGACTAGACCATGGCCGCTAAAAAGAAAGCACCAGCAAAAAAAGCAGTTGCAAAGAAAGCACCTGTTAAAAAAGTAGCCGCTAAGAAGGTAGCTGCGAAAAAAGCGCCTGCTAAGAAAGTAGCTGCAAAAAAAGCCCCGGCTAAGAAAGCAGTTGAGAAAAAGGTTCCGGCCAAAAAAATGACCGCCGTTGCGGATCGTTATAACAAGACTCAAATCTTGACCGAAATCGCCGACAACACTGAATTGACCAAAAAGCAGGTTCAGTCTGTATTGGACGAACTGTCAGATGTAATCGAACGTCACATCAAAAAGCGTGCTGTTGGTGAGTTTGTATTGCCTGGCTTGCTTAAAATCTCTGCCGTTAAAAAGCCTGCCAAAAAGGCACGTAAGGGTATCAACCCTTTCACTGGCGAAGAGACTATGTTCAAGGCCAAGCCTGCATCTATTGCCTTAAAGATTCGTCCTTTGAAAAAATTAAAAGAAATGGCCGAATAAGCCACAGCTTTTAATCAAGTATTCAGGTGTCAGAGCACTGCTCTCACCTGGGTACTTAAATCTCCCCTGAACACTGCTAAACCCTCAGCTAAAATCCGTTAAGCTAGCTCATCCCCCCTAACTGCGCCACGCCATCAACACAGAAAGAGCAAACCAAGATGAAACCTCTACTCATATTAATGGCATTACGAGCCAGCTGGATTTTATCTATACCGCTACTGGTGTTGATACTGCCTCAAGCCCTGTATGTTAAACGTACCACCAAAAGATTAATGGAGGCGACGGGCCCTCGTCATGGCAAAACCTTAGGCAAAGCCCCGGCTATTCGTTTATTGCATGTGGGAGAGTCCACCGTGGCCGGCGTGGGAGTGTCGGACATGCAGCAAGGGTTTACTGCTAACCTGGCCAACAGTATGAACCAAAGTTCCCAACAGCAAGTAGATTGGCAAATATTAGGGGTGAACGGCATTAAGATTGGGGAGCTATTAAATCAGCTTCAACAGGAAACCCTAAACGAGTGTGATATTGCCTTGGTCAGTATGGGAGTGAACGACACCACTAAGTTCACCAGCCTTAATACTTGGCGAGAGCAAATTCAATTAACCATTAAGCAACTTTCAACTCTGACACAAGGCCCCATCATCTTCACTCAGGTGCCCGCCATGGCACAATTTCCCGCATTGCCAGCGCCACTGAAGTACCTGTTAGGGTTAAGAGCCAAGCTATTAGATGTAGAGCTGCAACGAGTGTGCAAAAATCACAACGGAGCTCACTACGTATCTAGCAAGCCCAGTATAGAGCCACACCTAATGGCGCAAGATGGTTACCATCCATCGGAACTAGGTTATCAGGAATGGGCTAAAAGCATTGGCCCCAGTATTTTGCAGCATTATTCAAAACAAAAGCCCTAACTACGGCGACTAATACAATTCGCTGCCATCAGAACTTGGGGCAAGGGATTCCAGCTTATCACTAAAGAGACGCCCCAAATCCTCAGCCAGTTTGGTTAACTGATCGCTGCTATAGGGCTTGGCAGGTACCGCCCCCCATACAGGTTTGGGCCATGTGACATCACCAATGTGGCGTACCACATGATGCACATGCAGTTGCGACACCACATTGCCCAGGGCCGCCACATTCATGCTGTCGGCCTCAAAAAAATCGGCCAGCCTTTGACTCACGTAGGCCGACTCATTACTTAATAAATGCTGCTCTTCCTGAGACAAGTGGTACGCCTCACGAATGTTTGCCCGCCTGGGCACCAGAATCACCCAGGAATATTGACTATCGTTCATTAACAATACGTCGCACAGAGGAAATTGCCCTAACATATGGGTATCTTGTTGTAGCTGTTTATCCAGAACGTACATATTGAAGCTCCTGCTGGTGTAATATATAAAATCTAAATCATTGGTGTTATTTAAGCAATTACCGCAGGCTTAGGCAATATTCAGCCCGCCAGGCAAATCATTAAGTGAGAGAATCTTGCATTACATTTTAGTCAGGTTGAGCCAATAACATGCAATGGCTAAATAGTATTTCACTTGCCAAAGACCAATCATGGCGCAACCCCTACCCTTTTTTACAAAAAGAATTTTTAAGCGCCCTTGAAGACCATGCCTGCATCAATGGGGAATCCGGTTGGCAGGGTCATTATCTTCAATTAGAAAACCAAAAGGTGTTACTGCCCGCTTTTATCAAAAAACACTCCTATGGGGAGTATGTATTTGATTGGGGCTGGGCTGAGGCTTACCAAAAACATGGCTTGGATTATTACCCCAAGTTAATTATTGCCGCTCCTTTTACGCCGGTTACCGGACCCAGGCTCATTACCAATGAGACTGACATTAATGGCCAAGAGATCAGCAATATCTTGCAACAACACTGCCGCGAACAAGAATTATCGGGGGTGCATTATCTTTTTTGCAATCAGCAAGAACGTGAGCTGTTACAAGAGCATAATTGGCACCTGCGAAAATCGGTACAGTTTCACTGGCATAATTATCAATATACAAATTTTGAGCACTTTTTAAGTACCTTTAAGTCCCGTAAACGCAAATCTATTTTAAAAGAGCGCTTGAAAATTCAGCAGGCCAATATTCAAATTACCACGCTGAGTGCCAATGAAATTAATGAAGACGATTGGAATTTCTTTTACTACTGCTATCAATCCACTTACGCCAAGCGTGGCATGCAGGGTTATATCAATCTTAATGCCTTTAAAATGATGGCAGCCACCATGCAGGAACACATGATTTTGATTAAGGCCAGCCATGAAAACCAGCCCCTGGCCTGCGCATTATATTTTAAAGATCAGGAAAACCTTTATGGACGCTACTGGGGCTGCGCCCAGGAAATAACTGGATTGCACTTTGAATTGTGTTATTACCAGGGCATAGAATATTGCATTAAACATGGTTTAAAACACTTTAACCCAGGCACTCAGGGGGAACATAAAATTAGCCGCGGCTTTGAACCCAGCTTTTGTTATTCATTACACCATTTAACCCATGAGGGATTTCACGATGCGGTGGGGAATTTTGTTCAAGAAGAGGCTATTGAGCTTGGGCATTATCAAAAGCAGTGTTATCAGCAACTGCCCTTCAACCAACAAAATATGCCACCGCTGCGAGAGGTCTAGTGTAATGCTAACAATCGGCCACGGGGTGGCCTGGGAAATTGCTCCTTGCATTACCCTCATATGAGCCGTCCATGGCTCGATCGTACGAGGGCAGCCCCTGCCCGATCTTTAAAGCTTGCTTGGTATCAATATTATTTAAAAAGCGCCATATATTCTAACGCCGCCTGTTTAGGATTTTCAGCTTCGGTGATGGCACTGATCATGGCAATGGAATCCACACCAGTCTCATTCACTTGGGTAAAACGCTCTCCATGAATTCCGCCTATGGCCACCATGGGGACATTTGGCAAATGCGCGCGCCAATACTTTAAGCCGCCAGGCCCTTGGGGAATCCACGGCATATCTTTACTTTGGGTCTCGAAAACAGGGCCAAAGGCAATATAAGAAGGCTTGATGGTTTTGGCCCGTGCCACCTCAAAAAAACAATGGCTGCTTAATCCTAGGCGCACACCCGCATCGCTAATGGCCTGTAAATTGGCCACCTCTAAATCTTCTTGCCCCAGATGCACACCATAAGCTTCACATTCTATGGCCAGTTGCCAATAATCATTGATAAATAACTTGGCATCATATTGGCGCGCTATTTTAATGGCCCGCTGAATTTCCTGTTTTAATTCATCCCCTTGTAAATCTTTTACTCTAAGCTGAATAATATTAATCCCCAAAGGCAAGAGCGTATCCAACCAATGAGCTCGATCCACCACAGGGTACAAACCTAGCTCGCCATCACAGGATTTAAAGCTCAGGGATTTTTCATATATCTTGCCGTAAAGAGTGGGCAGCTGAACCTGTAACTCATGACTTGGATTATAATCCAGATGATTTTGCCAAGGCTGAAGTCTTAGGCTGCCACTTGATTCATCAATTTTAAATTTATGTTTAAAACCCGCCTCAACCTGCATCTTGGCCATCACTACCGCATCTTGCATACTGGCTTGCTGGGCAAGGCTGGCTGCAATTAATGACGCCATGGCGCAACCAGTGCCGCGACTATATTCTTTTGAATACGTGTCATGGCACAAGTAAAAAGATACATCCTCAGTGTAAAAGAAATCCTCCGCTACATTTTCACCGTGCCCACCTTTTATTAAAACGGCCTTGGCGCCTAACTTCATAAACCCTTGTGCCGCTTTCACTAATGCCTCATGGCCATCCACAGCCAGGCCTAACATGGCCAACACCTCATCATGATTTGGCGTAATAACATTCACCAAAGGCATCAAACATTTAATGGCGTCAATGCGCTCTTGTGTTTGGGGAATGTTGCCCGAGGTGGCGGCCAAAACCGGATCTAATACACATAATTTATTATTTAAGGTGCCACTTTCCAAAATTAAATGGGCTTGCGATAAATTAGCAATTAAACCAATTTTCACCACCTGGAAAACATCCTGCTTTTTAACCGCTGCTAACTGGCTCATAAAAGCCTCGTCGCTTACCGCATTTAACGCACAGAATTCATGCTGATTTTGCGCGGTGGTGGCGGTGATCACAGTGGCACCGTGTACCTGCATGGCAGCAAAGGCACGCAAGTCTGCATGGTTACCTGCCAACCCCATAGGGTCATTGGCACTGATATTTAATACGCTGGGCAGTGATTGAATCATTGGAGGTACTTCAATTTTTTAATTTGATAAGTTAACAGTCGTTATTGTGCCAAAAAGGCGTGCCCACCACAGGCGTACTGGCATTGGCGCGATCCTGTTGTACCATGCCGCCCGCCTCGAAGGCCAAACGCCCGGCCTCAATGGCCAGCTTAAAGGCACGGGCCATGGCCACACTGTCCTGGGCTTTTGCCACGGCAGTATTTAATAATACGGCATCAAATCCCATCTCCATAGCTTGAGCGGCATGACTGGGCGAGCCCATGCCAGCATCTACCACTAATGGCACATCGGGTATTCGTTTGCGCAAAGTCTCCAAAGCGTAAGGATTAATTAACCCCTTGCCTGTGCCTATGGGAGCGCCCCACGGCATGAGAATTTTACAGCCCACCGACAATAATTTTTCGCACAACACTAAATCATCTGTGCAATAGGGAAACACCTCAAACCCTTGCGACACTAATTCCTTGGCGGCATCCACCAGCTCAAAGGGGTCGGGCTGAAGCGTATAGTCATCACCAATTACTTCCAGTTTTATCCAGTTGGTTTTGAATAACTCACGGGCCATGCAAGATAAGGTGATGGCCTCTTTGGCGGTATGACAACCTGCGGTATTAGGTAATATATGACGTTTACGTTGAGTGTTTTCTTGCTGAAAACTTTGTAAAAACTCCCAAAACACTTGATTATCGCTGCCACCCGCCATTTGGCGACGCAGGGAAACCGTCACCACCTGAGACTCGGCGGCCTCGATGGATTGCTGCATGATGGCAGGGGAATCGTACAAAGCGGTGCCAATGAAGAAACGGCTCTTCAGCAGAGTATCAGCAATATTAAGCATGTTTTTTTACCTTCATTAACCGCCCACCACGGCACTGAGCATTTCGATCGTGTCACCATCGCTTACGTTAAACGACTGATAATTATGACGATGAACAAAGTCCTGATTCACTGCTACCACCACGTTTTCTAGAGACGCGTGAGTTTCACTGAGCTTGCGCTGTAATAACTCTAACAAGTTACATGGGGTGGTTAACTGAACGGGCTCACCATTAAATACAATCTGCATATACACCTTGATTTAAATAACTGCTCACATCTATGCCCAACGCCCCAAGGGCTTTTTCCACCACCGCTGGCGCCAGTAAATATCCGTGACGGTAAAGACCATTGATGCGAGTTAAACCCGTTTGGTGGTCAATAATTGGCTGGTGATCCATAGTGGCAGGCCGGGCGTTGGTGTCCAAAGCCAGTATGCGCGCCTCGGCAAAACCCGAGTGCACACTAAAGGCCGCCGACAACAACTCCAAAGTTGACCGAACACTAATGGGGCCGGTGTCATCACTTTGAATCTCGGTGGCACCAATCATGTAGCGATTATTTTCCCTGGGTACAATGTAAATTTTATACCTGGGGTGCATCACCCGCACCATACGAGCAATATTTACCTGAGGAGCATGCACCATAATCACCTCACCTCGCACACCGTGCAAACCTGGAATATCTGCTGCCGCTGCTAAGCCACGACAATCAAATACCCAGTCGAACTCCAGCTCATTTACTTGGTGAGGTTTAATGTGCTCGGCTCTTAGCCAATGCCAGTGCACCTTATTTTTGGGGCCTTGTTGCAAGCGTTGATGCAAGGCCGCCAGAGTTTGATGACTGTCTACCTGGGCTTCGTTTTTTAAATACAAAGCTGTGCCTAAATTTTTCAATTCAGGCTCCAGGTTTTGCCCTTCCAATAATTCACAGCTACTTGAGAACTGTTCACCCAATTTGTTTTTTAATACATTCACAAACTGATTAAACACACCCACATCCTGGCGATGACTCACCACCAACGTACCGTTATCCCGATGGAAAACCGGTAACTCCAAAGCCTTGATGATGTGCGGCCATAGACTCACCGACTGCAACCCCAGCTTATAGATATTGTCGTCACTGCTTTCCAGCTCGGCCATGGGGGCCAGCATGCCGGCGGCGGTGAAGGAACAGCTTTTTTTGTCCCGGTCGGGCTCAAAAACATGCACCTCACAGCCAGCTTGCTGGGCAACCCAGGCAGTCAAACTGCCACAGATGCCCGCGCCCACCACAGCTACTTTTTTGCCATGCCAGTTTTTAAAAGCTGGCATGGCCATGGTATCCGAGATCATGACTAAACCTCGGTTTCACTGGCCGCCGCGTTCACATACACTTCAGAACCCAAGGCCTTAAACTCGGCACTTTTTTCTTGCATGCCTTTTTCGATTTCTTTGGCGCTAAGGTCCTTTGAATAATCACGGACTTCCTGACTAATTTTCATGGAGCAAAACTTAGGACCACACATGGAACAAAAGTGTGCAACCTTAGCGCTGTCTTTTGGCAAGGTTTCATCGTGGAATTCCCGGGCGGTATCCGGGTCTAGGCCTAGATTAAATTGATCTTCCCAACGGAATTCAAAACGAGCCTTACTGAGCATGTCATCACGGAAACGAGCACCCGGATGGCCCTTAGCCAAGTCACCTGCGTGAGCGGCAATTTTATAAGTGATGATGCCGGTTTTAACATCGTCGCGATTCGGCAAACCCAAGTGCTCTTTAGGGGTCACGTAACACAACATGGCACACCCAAACCAACCAATCATAGCGGCACCGATGCCACTGGTGATGTGATCGTAACCTGGGGCGATATCCGTGGTCAGTGGCCCGAGGGTATAAAACGGCGCTTCGTCACAACACTCAAGCTGCTTGTCCATGTTTTCCTGAATCATGTGCATGGGAACGTGACCCGGACCTTCAATCATGGTTTGAATGTCATGTTTCCAGGCGATTTGCGTTAACTCACCCAGGGTTTCCAATTCAGCAAACTGCGCGGCATCGTTGGCGTCGGCCAAAGAACCTGGACGTAGGCCATCCCCTAACGAGAAGCTCACATCGTAAGCTTTCATGATTTCACAAATATCTTCGAAGTGAGTGTAAAGGAAGCTTTCTTGGTGGTGGGCAATACACCACTTGGCCATGATAGAACCGCCACGACTTACAATGCCGGTTACACGGTCGGCGGTTAACGGCACGTGGGCCAAACGCACACCGGCGTGAATGGTAAAGTAATCCACCCCTTGCTCGGCTTGTTCGATAAGCGTATCGCGGAATATTTCCCAGGTTAAGTCTTCGGCCACGCCGTTTACTTTTTCAAGAGCCTGATACATAGGCACAGTACCAATAGGGGCCGGGCTGTTACGAATAATGTAATCACGAGTACTGTGAATGTGTTTGCCGGTGGACAAATCCATCACCGTATCGCCCCCCCAGCGCAATGACCAAACCAGCTTGTCCACTTCATCTTCAATGGACGAGATAAGCGCACTGTTGCCTATGTTGGCATTCACTTTAATTAAAAAGTTACGGCCAATGATTACAGGCTCTAGTTCTGGGTGATTGATATTGGCAGGAATGATGGCACGGCCGCGCGCAATTTCTTCACGAACAAATTCGGCGGTAATTACCTGTGGGATACTGGCGCCCATGTGGTTACCTTTTAAGCGTTTATTGCGCTCTGGGGTATTAAATTCTGTTTCCAGCTCGCTGCGCTTTTGGTTTTCACGCAGGGCCACATATTCCATTTCAGGGGTAATGATACCTTGGCGAGCGTAGTGCATTTGCGAGACGTTTTTGCCTTTTTTGGCTCTTCGAGGTTGGCGCTGCAAATGAGGGTTATAAAATTGAAAAGCCTTGCTTTCGTCTTCGATACCGTTGTCTTCTGGTTTGGTATCACGGCCTTGGTACAGCTCGCTGTCGTCGCTGTTCTGGGTCCAGGTTCGAACCGTTCCCAATCCCTTATGAACATCTATATCTGCTGAGATGTCGGTGTAAGCACCCGAGGTATCGTAGATAGTGATGTCGGTGCCGTCGGTTAAGTTAATTTTGCGCATGGGCACACGCACTTCAGGCATGTTTTCGCTTTGCACATACACCTTTTCACTGCCTGCCAATGGCTCACGAGTAATGGTACCTGTGTTCATTTCAGGTAAGGTTTGCACGGCGATGCCGGCGGCGTTGGATTCTGGGCTGTTCATAGTGGGTCCTTAAAAAAGTAACCACTAACAAAGACGTGTGGATCAAATGATGATCTATATGATGGTATTGGAGTGCCGCAACAGAAAAAATCACTGCCTTACACAAACCAGACTCATTCCTACGCCGATGCTAGTCGGATCAGGTTCAACGGGTTTGCGTACATCTCAGCCGAGCAAATGATAATAACATCATTAAACAGGGCACCCCGTGAGCTGGCGCCATCATACGTTAAATGAACAAGCCCTTTCAATTGCTTTTTAAGGCTATTAATAGAGTTATATATAATACAAAATATTAGAAACCACGTTTTGCCGGATTTCATTGCTTAAATGGCTAATCTGGCCCGACTAATTTTATTGAACAATAATAAAGACAAGGATAGACATGAATATTTTTCAGCTATTGTTAGGCGCCATTTTGCTAAGCCCACTGGTTCAGGCCGCGGACATGCAATCGCAAGTGCAATCAGAAGTGCAATCGAAAGTACCCGAGGGCACCTTAAGGGTGTGGCCACAAAACATTCAATGGCATGATGCCTCGGCCAACTTGCCCAAGGGAACAAAAATTGCCGTATTAGAAGGTAACCCGAAAAAAACGGGCATGTTCACCATCAGATTAAAAACCCCAAAAAATATGCGACTGGCGGTGCATCAGCACCCTGGGCCAGAGCGGGTAACCATTATTGAAGGGGAAATATTTGTGGGTTTTGGCGATACATTTAATAAAGACGTGGGCACCAAATTTACAGCCGGCAGCTTTTACCTGAACCCAAAAAATAAAAACCATTATGTTTTTACTAAGGACAACCCAGCCATCGTGCAGATTACCGGCATGGGACCATGGGTGGTTTCCTACCCCAGTGAGTAAACGCTAATAAAGAGGCCCACTAATTTATTCCACTTTTTCTTTCTCCAGGTCATCCATCATGGCCTTTAAAAAACGCGCGGCCTCTCCCCCGGTGACCGCCCTGTGATCAAAGCTTAGCGACAAAGGCATCACAGGGTGCAACACCGCTTGATGCTCATACGCCAATACTTCCTCGCGAATGCCCCCTGCCCCCACTATGGCCACCATGGGGGGCACCACTATGGGATTCGCATATTTGCCCGCTAGGGTGCCAAAGTTAGATAGGGTGATGGTTGCCCCCTGCATTTCCTGTGGGGGAATTTTTCGGCTCTGCACCGCTGCCCGCAGCGCATCTAGGCCCTTGCGTAAATCCGTTAAACTGCGGGTTTCAATATCGCGCAGCACAGGCACAAACAAACCCTGTTCGGTATCTACCGCGATGCCCAGGTCCACCTTGTTTAACAGACGGCGAGTCAATTGCTCGCCATCAAACCAAACATTTAGGGCGGGCTCTTTTTTACAGGCCACAGCGATCGCGTGCACCAATCGCATGCTGGCATCTTCATCCTTGGGCCATTTAAAAATATCCACGTCGTCATGCAGGGTTACGGGCACCACTTGTTCATGGCTGTTACTCATAACCCGCGCCATGCTTTTACGCACGCCCTTTAGGGCTTGGCTTGCGCCTTTTTGGGCATTTAATTGGGCGGCTTTTTCCACGTCTAGGCTAGTGATTCGTCCGTCAGGAGAGCTTGCATGAATATGGCCAATGTCCACCGCCAAACGTTTAGCCAGAGCCCGCACACTGGGCGTGGCCTTAACGGAAGACTGGGACTGGGAAAAACGATTATCGTGAGCGCTACCCACAATAAAGTGGTCTTCACTGGGGGCCGTTTGAGTGAGGGATAGGTCCCCCACCACTGTGGCGGCGTCCTCCTCCACGCCAAAATATTCCATGAGCGGCTCCCCCAGGTGAATCACATCCCCCACCTGAGCAAATATAGCCGCCACCGACCCAGCCTGGGGAGATGGCACATCCACTATGGCCTTGGCGGTTTCCACCGACACCATCAGTTGATCTACCTTAATCTCGTCCCCCACCTGCACATGCCACTGAACAATTTCCGCTTCATTAAGGCCCTCTCCTAGATCGGGCAACTTAAAATATTTCATTCCTTCTCCTAGTCACTCCCTGTTTAACTACTCCTAGGGAATTTAAATAAATTCGATGTGGTGCCCAAGCTATATTCCAATCAATAGGCAATCCAAAACTCTCATTATTCTTTAAAGGTTTTCATGGCCGCCGCCACAATATCTTCACTGTTGGGTAAATAATTATTTTCATTTTTAAAATAGGGCATATGGGTATCAAATCCGGTCACACGTTGCACCGGCGCCAATAAATTTAAGAAACATTTTTCACTTACCTGAGCACTGATCTCCGCTCCCACCGCAAACGAACGGGCCGCCTCATGAATAACCACACAACGCCCGGTGGTCACCACCGAACTTAATATGGTGTGCATATCCAGCGGTTTAATGGTGGCCACGTCGATCACCTCGGCACTGATATTTTTTTGTTGCAACACTTCCGCCGCTTGCAGCGCATCCGGGATACACGCACCCCAACTAATTAAGCTTATGTCGGTGCCCTGACGCAGGGTGAAACACCGGTCCAGGGGCAAGGCAACCCCATCATTATTAATGGTTTGTTTGCTGGTGCGATAAATACGTTTGGGCTCTAAAAATACAACTGGGTCCGGGTCACGAATGGCTGCCAGTAATAAGCCGTAGGCTCTGGCCGGGGATGACGGCACCACCACACGAATACCCGGTATATGGGCAATTAATGCTTCGGTGCTTTCACTGTGATGTTCTGGCGCGTGTATGCCGCCGCCATAGGGCGCGCGCAATACCATAGGGCAAGACATGCGCCCGCGGGTGCGATTACGCAAGCGGGCCGCATGGCAAAATAGATGCTCAAAGGCCGGAAAAATAAATCCCATAAATTGAATTTCACACACGGGTTTTAAACCCTGGCTGGCCATGCCCACCGCCATGCCAGTGATAAGTGCTTCGGCCAAAGGAGTATCCATTACCCGCTTAAAACCAAACTTATCTTTTAAACCCACCGTGGCCCGAAATACTCCACCGTTGGTGGCCACGTCTTCCCCTAATACCACCACAGTGTCATCGCTGGCCATTTCATAATGCAGGGCCAGGTTCACCGCATCCAGCAAAACCCCCTCTACCGTTTGACTGGCTTGATCTTTTTGAGCGCTTGATTGCGACATAGTATGATCCATCAACAATTTATATTGGGTGCATGGCGTACGCTAAGTATTGATATTAATGCGCTCTAACTTATCGGCTAACATATCCAGTTGTTCATTCATGGCTTCGGGCCACTCTGCGTATAAATGATCAAACATACTCTGGGGACTGGCTGCCGGTTTTTTAAGGTAACTTTGCACTTGGCTTTCTACCGAGGCAGAACAACTTTCTTGCAGATTTTTTTCCTGCTCGCTGTCCCACAGCTTTAAATCCAGTAACAGGGTTTGCAAACGTTTAATGGGCTCTTTTAGCCAAGCCTCTTTCACCTCTTGTTGACTGCGATAACGGCTGGCGTCGTCGGCCGTGGTGTGGTCACCCAAACGATAGGTCATGGCCTCAATTAAAGTGGCCCCCTTATGTTCATGTACCCGCACCCTGGCTTCATTAATGGCCTGGGTAATGGCCACCACATCGTTGCCATCCACCTGAATACCGTGCACCCCAGCACCTATGGCTTTTTGTGCTAGGCTGGCGGCGCCACATTGTTTTTCCCTGGGCACCGAGATGGCATATTGATTATTATTCACCAACACTATGAGCGGCAATTGCCACACACCCGCCACATTTAAACTTTCAAAAAAGTCCCCTTTAGAGGTGCCGCCATCCCCTATGGTGACCATCACCAGTTGTTCGCTGCCCTTTATTTTTAAGGCTGCCGCCGCGCCCGCCGCATGGGTTATTTGAGTGGCAATGGGCACACACACGGGAAAGTCCTGTACCGGGCCATAACTGCTACCGGCTTCGTCTCCCCCCCAGTACAGCAATAAATTCTCCATGGCGTTGGGGCCACTGCGCAATAAGTGCGCGCCATGATCTCGGTAGTAGGGAACAAATACATCATCCTTGTACAAGGTTAACCCTATGGCCACGCCAAATGCTTCCTGGCCCAAAGCCGAAGGGAAGGTACCCAATTGTCCGGTACGCTGTAACGCCACTGCCTTTTGATCAAATACACGGCACAACACCATGTAGTGATAGGCCTTGAGTAACCATTGGTCGGTGGCGAAGTCGGGCCGATTGGCAACCCAGTCACCGCTTTCATTTAGAAATTGAATATATTCCAAATGAAAATCTAGCAGCGGTTGATGGCCCGAGTCAGTGTTGGCTCGAGTCATACAGCCTCCAGCATGTTAGCGTTTGAATTGTGAGCCTGGGCGCCATATAAAATGTGTTCGGCCATTTCATTGGCAATTTGATGACTGGCCTGTTTTTTATTTTTTGACAGGATAAAAATTTTATTCAACGTATCTTTTAATTTAAAAATTTCGTGGCCAATTTGGTTTGCACTGAGGCCACGAAAACGACCCGAGGCGAAAATTAAGCCGCCACTATTAATGACATAATCGGGCACGTAAAGCATTTTTTTCTCATGTAACATTTGGCCAATGTCATCCTGGGCCAATTGATTATTGGCACACCCGGCGATGACTTTACATTTTAATTGCGAGATGGTTTTTTCATTTAACACGGCCCCTAATCCACACGGGCTGAACACTTCGCACTGTTGGCTATAAATATCATCCACATTCACCACGGTGGCGCCAAACGCTTGCTGGGCCCACAGTGATTTTTGTTCATCCACATCACATACAATTAACTTAGCGCCCTCTTTATGCAGCTGCTTGGCCAGAGCCATTCCCACATGCCCCAAGCCTTGAATGGCCACCGTGAGGCCTTTCATATCTTGGCCCAATTGAAACTCCACGGCGGTGATCATGCCCAACACCACACCCTGAGCCGTGGCAGGAGATGGGTCGCCAATGTTGCTAGAGCTACTTACAAAAGTGGTTTGGCTGCGAATATCATCCATGTCTTGCACTTGGGTGCCGCTGTCCATGGCGGTAATGTAACGTCCGGAAAGAGATTGAATAAATTGGCCAAATTGCTTGAACAGTTGCTGACGGTCAAAACTGCCTTTGGGTTTAATAATCACGGCCTTGCCGCCCCCTTGAGGGACCCGGGCTAACGCCGCCTTATAACTCATGCCTTTGGCCAGCCGCAGAGCATCGGT
>Ga0209184_1000672_pt1 | contig 31736 bp, 23 predicted proteins | sample EN8Hudsemesocosm_2_FD_184627 | JGI IMG/M metagenome (GOLD analysis project Ga0209184, IMG submission 184627) | Methane-oxidizing microbial communities from mesocosms in the Hudson Canyon - EN8C Hudson Canyon (SPAdes) (version 2) | ecosystem: Environmental > Aquatic > Marine > Cold seeps | place... | reverse complement strand
ACCATTGCGTTTTTGATCCTGAATTCAGTTAAAAAATACCCACGCATATCACCCATTTAAATCAGACGATGGCGCTTGAACGGGCGCATATTCTAGAGCATATCTATTAATTTGAAAATACTATTTACTGATTTTTATGTCTTTTATGAAAACAAAACAAATTATTTATTTAAAATCAGCTAGTTAAGTTCAAAAAAAGCGATACTATTTACATCCTACCAAGCGGACCACCCCCACCAGGCGGCATCATTCCCTGCATGCCACGCATCATATTGGCCATTCCGCCTTTTTTAGTAAATTTCTTCATCATCTTTTGCATTTGCTTATGCTGCTTAAGCAATCGATTAATATCTTGTATCTGCGTACCAGATCCCTGTGCAATTCGCCGCTTTCTTGAATTATTAATCACATCAGGAAATTTTTTCTCTTTTGAAGTCATAGAAGAGATAATCGCTTCCATTTGCCCTAACGACTTATCATTAACTTGCTGCTGAGCCGCCTGAGCCATCTGCCCCATTCCTGGCAACTTATCCATTAAACCAGCAACGCCACCCATATTTTTCATCTGCATTAACTGATCACTAAAATCTTCAAGATCAAAACTCTTACCTTTCTTGATTTTACGCGTTAGTTTCTCAGCTTTTTTCTTATCAAGGTTACGCTCAGCATCTTCAATTAAACTGAGTACATCACCCATCCCAAGTATTCTGGATGCAACCCTGTCCGGATGAAATGGTTCTAAAGCATCAACTTTTTCACCAACACCCATAAACTTAATAGGCTTACCTGTAATAGACCTAACAGAGAGCGCTGCACCACCACGCGCATCACCATCTGTTTTAGTTAAAATAACACCCGTTAAAGCCAATGCTTCATCAAAGGCCTTTGCAGTATTCGCTGCATCTTGCCCTGTCATAGAATCAACAACAAACAATGTCTCAATAGGCGTAATGGCTTGATGAAGCTCTTTGATTTCAGTCATCATCGCTTCATCTATCGCCAAACGGCCGGCGGTATCAACAATCAACACATCAGCAAACGTTTTTTTCGCTTCGTCAATCGCTGCAGTAGCAATATCAATTGGCTTTTGATCTTCTGTACTCGGAAAAAAGTTTGCGCCTACCTCTTCCGCCAATGTTTCAAGCTGTTTGATTGCTGCTGGTCGATACACATCAACACTGACCACCATTACTTTTTTCTTTTCACGCTCAGCAAGGTAGCGAGCTAGCTTAGCAACAGACGTTGTTTTACCCGCCCCCTGCAAACCAGCCATCAAAATAACAGCTGGCGGCTGTGCATTTAAAGAAAGCCCCTGGGATGTTTCCCCCATCATTGCAACAAGTTCAGTATTAACAATTTTTATAAACGCCTGCCCGGGTGAAAGACTTCTCTTCACCTCAGAACCAACCGCCCTCTTTCGAACCTCAGCAATAAATTTCTTTACAACGGGTAAAGCAACATCAGCCTCCAACAAGGCCATCCGAACTTCCCGCAAAGTCCCTTTTATATTATCTTCGGTAAGCTTTGCCTGCCCAGTAACCTTTTTAAGACTATCGGATAAGCGGTCAGTCAGATTCTCAAACATGTTTAATCTCTATATTTTGAACGTTTCAAGCGATCATATTATGGAACTAGCTACTATTAACACTATTTTATTTCAGTGTCTTGATGTAAATATGGTAAAAAAGGCGCATTATAACCTTTACTACACCCTAAATTGAACCACAAGCCGACTTAACAAGCCGAAAAATGAATATTTTAGCTCTCAGTATCTTATCAATCAGCCTTTACTCATTCGGAACACTATACCAGTTTCTAATTTATTTAAGAAAGATACCTGCAAAACACTTCGTTTCATTACTTCTCGGCACAGCAGCCGTATCACTACAACTTGTGGTAACACTCACTTATATTCTTGACGGAAATAAGATTTTATTCGGATTCTTTAACACAGCATCATTAGTGCTATGCTTTATTGTTATTAGCCTACTACTATTTTCTGCAAGAAAGCCCTTACAAGCTATATTTTTAGCCATATACCCGATTTCTGCCGCCTGCATCTTTGGTGCATTTTTTTTTCACGACACAGAACAATCGTTTTCCCCCTCCGGAAGCGGTATTTTCATCCACATTATTCTATCTATAATTGCATACAGTGTTTTTTCTATTGCCGCGATACAAGCAGTATTGGTTTACATGCAAAATAATAATTTAAAGAAAAGAAACGACACAATATTAATGCGCAATCTTCCGCCACTTTTAACAATGGAGACCCTACTCTTTGAAATGATTTGGAGCGGCACAATCCTTCTTGCTCTCGCAATCACATTCGGTTTCATTTTTGTAGACAATCTTTTTGCTCAACACCTTGCTCACAAGTCAGTCCTATCAATCCTAGCGCTAGCGATATTTACAACCTTACTAATAGGAAGGAAAATTTATGGCTGGAGAGGACTAACCGCAAGCAAATGGACACTTTGGGGAAGCTCTGTACTAATGATCGGTTTTTTTGGAAGCAAACTTGCTTTTGAATGGATTATTAATTAAGCCAACCTCAACACTCACACCCACCACAGAGCAACTTTGACGTGAACGAACCATCTCTCACATACCTTTTTATAACATTAGGCCTTCTCATAATCCTTTCTGGTTTCTTTTCTAGCGCTGAAACAAGCATGCTTTCGCTTAACAAATACCGACTAAAGCATCTAAAAAGAACAGGACATAAAGGTGCAATAAAAGCTAGTCAGCTATTAGATAGAACCGACCAATTAATCAGCGTAATTCTAATCGGCAATAATTTTGTAAATATACTCGCCTCTGCAATCGCGACTGTTATCGCCATACAACTATGGGGTGACGCAGGCATTGCCATAGCAACAGCTGCACTAACACTCGTAATTTTAATCTTTGCCGAGATAACGCCCAAAACAATTGCAGCGTACAATCCTGAAAAAATAGCTTTTCCAGCCGCCCACATACTCAAACCACTACTCAAACTTTTTTACCCACTTGTTTGGTCTATCAATCTAGTCACGAACAACTTACTGCGCGCACTAGGTTTTGACACCAAAGACAACAATATGAGCAATCTCAGCCGCGAAGAACTAAAAACACTTGTGAACGAGTCAGGCGCACTCATCCCCCAAAACCACCAAGACATGCTTGTTAGCATCCTTGACCTTGAAAAAGTTACCGTTAACGACATAATGGTGCCTAGAAATGAAATTATAGGCATTGATATTGAAGCCAGTCTCGATGCGATACTCCAGCAACTCAAAACATCTCAACATACCAGACTGCCCATCTACAAAAGCGATATAAATAACGTCATCGGCACTTTACACTTACGAAGCATGACCAATGTCCTTTCCCACGCAACGCCCAACAAAGCGCACCTACTTCAAGCCTGCAGCGAACCATATTTCATTCCCGAAAGTACTCCACTTAATACTCAACTCCTCCACTTTCAAAAAGAAAAACGGCGCATCGGCATTGTCGTGGACGAATACGGTGACGTACAAGGCATTGCAACAATGGAAGACATACTTGAAGAAATTGTAGGAGAATTCACGACTGACTTTTCGTCATCCAGCCAAGATATCACTATACAACCAGACGGCAGCTACCTTATTGATGGCACAACAACAATAAGGGCAATTAATAAAAGTCTCAATTGGCAACTACCAATTAATGGCCCCAAAACTCTGAACGGACTAATCACAGAAACATTAGAAATCATCCCTGAAAATCCAATATGTTTGTATCTAAATGGACACCAAACTGAAATTAGACAGGTTAAAGACAATATAATTAAAACTGTACGTATCTCCTCAAAAGTTAATATTTAGACACACTATTCAATTGTAATGTTTTGTTATTTTTTTTTACTTTAATTGCTTTATACTTACATGATTGATATATAAGTGTATCAAGTAAAAAAATGTAACTTAGATTTACTGGATAAAATCTAATCATGAGTCCAGTTATAGAAAACAGCTCAGCTATAAATATTAAATGCCAACTGGAGTGATAAATGAATAAGTCTTCTGGCGTCAGCTACTTAAATACTAGCGACAGCCAAATTGCAACACAAGACAATTCAAATCAAAAGGCTATCCGCAAGATCTGCCAGGAAGCTTCGCGTGACCTTAACGAAATGCTTCAAAGCATGTTTGATGGTATAGACGACTCTTTCTTTGAGCTTGCCAACAATGCGCGAACAAACAATGAGCAAAACCGTTTTTTTGAAGCCATGCGTGAAATAAGAATTAAACGCAAAGGTATTGAGTCTGACTTTGATAACACAATTAATCTTTTATTTTCGTCAAACCTCGTACTAAAGAAAAAAAACACTCAAATAAACCAAAATGATAACACCAGCATCGATAGCTTAACACTCGTGCAAAACGAAGATCTTGAAGAAGATGTTGCTATTTCATCCATGTCTACCAAAGCTCGCTCTAACTTCCAAGGCCCACTCCTTCAATTTCATGCCCGAATTGGCAAACTATATGGTATCTCTGACTTAAATGAATCAAGCCCCCCCCTTGATCCAAAAGATATAAGTAAAGCTTTTTCAAACGCCTGCTCAAATATTGAAATTCAAATTAAAGAAAAGCTAATTGTATACAAGCAATTTGATCGCTACGTCCTTTCCAATTTTGGAACCGTACTAGAAAACGCAAATAAAACACTTATTAGACTTGGCATCATGCCAAGCCTGAAAACACCTGGAATTAGGCAAAAACACGCCCCAAAAAGCGAAACCTCATCTTCACCGCTTATTCAAAACACCGTTCCGACCAAGCAAAATATAGAGCAAGAGTACTCAAATATACTCCCCCACCTACAATCACTACTTGCAAACATTAGAACAATTACCAACCAATCGAATAGCAACCAGATCGACACAAAGTCAATCCAAATGATCAGCACTCAAGATCTAATAACAATGTTAACCGAGCTACAAAAAGTACCCTCAACAAAACCAAAAGAAAGCGATCACTCTAGCGTCATTGACATACATACAGCCTTACAAAGCTCTCTTCATAAAAACACTGCACAAGAAACAAAGAAACCTGCATTTAATCAAACCGATGAAGACCTCATCAATCTGGTTTCTATGTTATTTGAATTTATTTTAGACGACTACAACCTTGCCCCTCCAATTCAGGTTCTTATTAGCCGCCTACAAATTCCAATTTTAAAAGTAGTGATTAAAGATAACTCCTTTTTCAGCTCTCACGAGCACCCAGCCAGACAACTTTTAAACTCTTTGGCAAAAGCAGGTATTGGCTGGGGCGAGCATAAGAACAACAGCCACGATTCTTTATATGAGAAGATCCATGAGACCGTTCATAAGATTCTCAACCAGTTCAATGGCGACATAGCTTTATTCGAGCAATTAAATATCGAATTCAAACAATTCATTAGCAAAGATGAACGAAAATCCAGATTAGTTGAACAAAGAACCAAGGAAGCAGAGACAGGTTTAATTAAGTCTCGCCAAGCCCAGAAATCTGTCGAGGAAAGTATTAACCAACTCATCTTTTCAGCATCCACCCCCACCCCAGATTTTATTACAGATATACTGAGAAATGGTTGGAGCAGAGTTATGTTCCTCGCTTTCCTAAAAGATGAGCAAGAGCACCAATGGGTGAATGTAAACAAAGTAGCTGAAGACCTAATTTGGTGCCTACAACCTCTGAAAGCTCAAAAGGACAGACAACGCTGGATCACGATAGCACCTAAACTTCTTAAAGACTTACGCTCTGGCCTTGAGGACGTATCCTACAAAACAGCTGAACTCGACTCGACCATCAGAACAATACGAACAGAATTAACAAACGCATTTAAAAACAGCACATTTAATGGCGAAGAAAAAGTAAACAGCAAAGTACGCACCCCCATAAACTTAAATAAGAAAGCATCATCAGCTGACAAAAGCGCAGTAAATAAGCAATTAGAATCTAAGGATAACAAGCTAGACGAATATTTATCCGACATTGATAACCTTGAAATTGGTACATGGCTTGAATTTACACTCCTGAACGGCAACAAATATCGCTGTAAACTATCAACTAAGCTGCCTGAAGCCGACTGCTTTATCTTTGTTAACAGAATGGGATTAAAAACCATAGAGAAAACCAAAGCTGAGCTTGCAAGCGATTTAAGCAAAAAACAAGTTATTATTTTGGAACAAGGCTTAATGATAGATCGAGCTATGAACGCCGTTACATCAACACTAAGACAAAAAGCGAGTGCTTAAAGCAACTACCAACAAAGAAATATCGTTAGTCTTAAACACGCAACTTAAGCCCTATAAATTTATTTCAGAAAACTCATTTAGAATGAAGCAGGAAAACCCCAAGCAGCCAACAAGCATCTTCTTCGCAATTGGCACAGCATTATTACTCCATATTTTTTTACTTTTAGCATTATCGCACCTCCCCATCGTTACTAAAGAAGAGCTACTAAGAACTGTACCAACCGTAACGATCACGGCCGGCTCTATAGCCAGCACTGACAGTCAGCAAAGCCAGATACAGTCAGCAAATACTGTAGCAGCAAACGCCTATCTGGCAACACTAAAAGCATCCACATTTCAAGTTCAACAAGAGCAGAAACTAAACCGTGAAAGAAGCGCACAACGCAAACAAACCTCTACATCCCAAACGAAAACCCAAAATCAGACTGAAAAACCTCCAACTAAAAGCCTTACAAGACAATCTCAAACATCTCGCGCTCAGAGAGCAAATCAAGGCATGATGAATATTTTTAAACAAAAGAAAATTACAGGTGAAACGACACAAATTTCGACAAAAGAGCACAAAGAACTAAGCGATTATGAACTATCTCTAAGAAGCATCCTCTCAAGAGCCGTCTTATATGACCAATTTCATAAATTTATCAGAGCGAAGAATGATAACGAAATAAATTTTGAAGTAACCCTGATACTCCACCCCAGCGGAGCAATTAAAAACGCAGTCATTAGCCGCTCTAGTGGGATTAAAGAGATTGACACACTAGCAAAACAAAACGCCTTTAAGGCAAGCCCTTACCCAAGACCTCCTGCTGAAGACATGCAGAATGGATTCAGATATGCCATTTCAATCACACACCAAAAAGTTAACCAGAATAACTAGCGAAGGATAAACATCCTTCACCAGCCCTTCCACTAACAACCTCCTATTCGTCTTTCTTTGCTTTAACTTTTGCCTTTGGTTTGGATTTTTTTGGCTTTGGCTGAGTTTCGACCCACTTGCCATCAGCATAGTATGCCGTCCAGCCTGTCGCTTTTGCCTTCTCTTCAGCTGATTTAGGTTTTTCTTCAGTCATCACATACTGCTCTTTAGTCTTTCGACTAAAACGAACAATTGCAGGATTACCTTTTGCATCCTTGACCGGCGCCGTAAATAAAAACGTATACTTAGGATCAATCTCATCCTTATGCGGTAAAAGCTCTGTTACCAACGGGGCACGCGTTTCTCTATTCTTTGGAAACTTACTTGCAGCCAAAAACAACCCCGCTGCACCATCACGCAGTATGTAAGTATCTTCAACCTTTTCACATGCCAACTCAGGCATCGGCACAGGATCCATCTTAGGCGGCGCAGGATCACCACTCCGAAGTAATTTTCGTGTATTTTTGCAAGTTTCATTAGTACATCCAAAGTACTTACCAAAACGACCAGTCTTAAGCTGCATTTCGGCTTCGCACTTATCACACTCTAATACTGGCCCATCATAGCCTTTAATCTTATACTCACCAGCCTCAACCGAAAATCCTGAACAATCGGGGTTATTACCACAAACATGAAGTTTACGCTGCTCATCAATTAAATAGCTATCCATCGCGGTGGAGCAAATTGAACAACGATGCTTTTTACGCAAAAGCTTCGACTCCCCTTCATCATCATCCACACTTGCAATTTCATCACCAGAAACCAAATTAATTGTTGACTTACAACGCTCCTTTGGAGGCAATGAATAACCCGAGCAACCTAAAAACACTCCCGTACTTGCAGTTCTGATTTGCATGTTTCTACCACAATCTGGACATGCTATATCAGTCTCTGTTGGTGCATTTTCACGCATTCCAGCATTCGCAGCCTGAGCCGTTTCTAACTGCTTAGTAAAACCTTTGTAAAACTCATTAAGAACAGCTTTCCAATCCTTCTTATTATTGGCAACTTCATCTAAGCGCTCTTCCATCTGAGCCGTAAAATTAAAATCAAGCAGATCCTCAAATGATTCAACTAAACGACCAGTAACAATGTCACCCATTTTTTCGGCATAAAATCGCTTATTTTCTACTCGAGCATAGCCTCGATCTTGGATTGTTGAGATGATCGCAGCATATGTAGAGGGACGACCTATGCCACGCTTTTCAAGCTCTTTAACTAATGCAGCTTCAGAAAACCTTGCAGAAGGCTTAGTAAAATGCTGTTTTGGATCAAGCAAGTCTAACGAAAGTGTTTCACCCACTTTTAAATCAGGTAAAATTACATCCTCATCCTTCTTACTATTTACCGGCATCACTTTAAGAAAACCATCAAATTTTGATACTCGCCCTCGGGTACGTAATTGAAAATCACCCGCACATACTTCAAGAGAAGAACTTAAAAATTCAGCGTTTGTCATCTGACACGCAACAAAGTTACGCCAAATTAGGTTATAAAGCCGCTCAGCATCTTTTTCAAGATTTTGAATACCTGAGACCAACACCGTTACGCTCGACGGCCTAATAGCTTCGTGAGCCTCTTGAGCGCCATCTTTACTAGAATAAATTCTCGCATCATCAGGTATATACTTTGAACCGAAATTCTCATCAATATATTCACGACACGCGGCTACAGCTTCAACACTTAAATGAGTAGAATCTGTTCTCATGTAGGTAATGTAACCCGCTTCATACAACCGCTGAGCTAGCATCATCGTTTTCTTAACACTAAAGCCAAGACGAGTACTTGCCGCCTGCTGCAATGTAGATGTAATAAAAGGCGCGCTTGGCTTTGATTGAGTTGGCTTATCTTCCCGCTTTGATACTTTAAACGTTTCTTTATCAAGCGTAGACATATGAGCCTTAACTTCAGCTTCACTTTCCGGCCGATAACTCTTGTTTTGGAATCGATTCACCTGAAAACGAACTAAACCTTTATTTTCGCTTTTTAAGCTTGAAAATAACTCCCAAAACTCTTCAGGTATAAAGCTTCTTATTTCACGTTCGCGCTCAACAAGTAAGCGCACTGCAACCGACTGTACACGCCCTGCTGACAAACCTCGAGCAACTTTAGCCCAAAGCAAGGGCGACACCATAAAACCCACTACACGATCTAAAAACCGCCTTGCCTGCTGCGCATCAACACGAGCCTGATCTAACTCTGAAGGCTGCTCAAATGCTTTTTGGATAGCATTTTTAGTAATCTCATTAAATACAACCCGTCGATACCTACTATCATCACCACCTATCGCCTCTTTCAAATGCCAAGCAATTGCTTCCCCCTCTCTATCCAAATCCGTTGCGAGATAGATTGTGTCTGCATTTTTTGCTAGTTTTTGAAGTTCAGCCACGACTTTTTCTTTGCCTGGGAGTATTTCATAACGTGCAGCCCAGTCTTTTTCTGGGTTTACCCCCATCCTTGCGATCAACTGCTCTTTAGACTTTTTTGCTTTATGTTTTACTTTCGCTTCTGGGCTTAACTTACGAGTAATAGCTGCTTGCTTTGCACGCTCTTGAGGGGTAGATGTAGACCCACCACCAGACGTAGGCAAATCACGGATATGACCAACACTAGACTTTACAACAAAGTTCGGCCCCAAATATTTATTGATCGTTTTGGCTTTTGCTGGTGATTCGACGATAACTAGGGATTTACCCATGAGACTCCAAAATAAAATAACAACTAGAAAATTGCATAATTTCAATCCAATACAGAATACTTTTAACCGTATTGATGAATAAACTTAGGCGACATATATATTGATTTGTAGCCAAAGGGTCAAGTGATTGCAATATTTTTTTTAAAATAAGCTCTTTTTCTTTGTAAAATCGTCAAATCAGTAAATTAATTTAATTTTTTATACTATTTGAGCTACGACTTCACCACCTTTGCTACACTAAAGTCATATATAAACAGCCAAACACAAAAAGCACGTATAACATTAAGAGCCACCAAAACAAAGGTCTTACATAAACAACCATGCCAGTTTCAACCATTATTACAATTATTACTGTATTTATCATACTTTCAATGATCGTTAGCGGCATCAGCTATAGCAGACAACAAGCGATGGCCAAACTGCAAAAGAAAATAAGCCAATATCGCCAACAAGTTGATGAAGTACTGGAACACATAGCATTATTATTAAGAGTAGACCCCGACTATCAATTAATGACACAACTACAGACCCTTGTTGTAAGAACACTTCAATCAGCGAACAATCTTTCACCGCAAGATCAAATAATCTCCGACAACCTAAGCATTCAAAAACAGCGACTAATTGAATTCAAAGCAAACAAACGCGACATTCAAGTCATTGAATTTCTTGAAACCGAAACCGAGCTCAACCAGCTGAAACTTCAAATAGGACAGATCAGCAAACAATTAAACATTTATCGTAATCGTGGTGAGTTATCGATAGATAAAATTAATACATTCAACGCTCATCTAAACAAACTGAAACTAGAGTTAACCATTAATAGCCATATGAACCAAGCTAGAAAGTGCGGAGAGCGAAATGACATCGCGATGTATCAAATGCACATAAAACAAGCGCGCGAAGTCGTTAAAAAATCAACAATAGAAGAAAGTGAGAAAAACAGAAGAATCAAAGAACTGACTGATATTTTAAATGAAGTAAAAAAGACAAATCAAGTTGTCGTAGATGATCCTGAAAAGCCAGCACCAGAGATAAAAACTGAAAACAATAAAATTAACTTTTAGAGCCTGATTACCAACTTTAGCGCTCTAGCCAGCGCAATTAAACTCACAGATAAAAAAACCGCGAACAATGCCGCGGTTTTTAGGTTTAGCTATTCAAAAACGATATTATAAACGTTCCCAAACCGTACTAATCCCCTGTCCAAGACCGATACACATGGTGGACACACCATATTTACCGTCATTCTCTTCTAGAACATTCAACAAAGTCGTTGAGATACGAGCACCTGAACAACCAAGAGGGTGACCAAGAGCAATCGCACCACCTTTCAAGTTCACTTTCTCATCAGCAACATCAAGAATCTTAAGATCTTTCATTACTGGTAGAGACTGGCCAGCGAAAGCTTCGTTAAGCTCCCAGTAATCGATATCTTCAATTTTAAGGCCTGCACGCTTTAATGCTTTCTTAGTCGCAGGAACAGGACCATAACCCATGATAGCCGGATCACAACCCGCTACTGCCATAGATACGATACGAGCACGCGGCGTTAAGCCTAGCTCTTCTGCTTTTTCAGCTGACATAAGCAACATCGCTGCTGCGCCATCAGTTAACTGTGAAGACGTACCAGCTGTAACTGTACCGCCTTTAGGGTTAAAAGCTGGCTTTAGTTTTGCTAAAGACTCAAGCGTTGTTTCAGGACGAATAGTTTCATCGTTTTCAATTAAAACTTTGAAACCATTTTCATCATGCCCTTCAACAGGGATGATTTCATTTTTGAAGGTGCCAGCAACTGTTGCCGCTTGTGCTAAACGATGCGAACGCTCAGCAAACGCATCTTGTTGCTCGCGAGAAAAACCGTGCATTTTTGCCAACATTTCAGCAGTTAAGCCCATCATGTTAGATGCTTTTGCAGAGTATTTACTTGCAGCAGGGTTATGGTCAAAGCCTTTAGTCATTGAAACATGACCCATATGCTCAACACCACCTACAACAAACACATCACCGTTACCGGTCTGAATTGCTTGTGCAGCCGTATGAATAGCGCTCATTGCAGAACCACATAAACGGTTAACCGTTTGCGCACCCGCAGTGTGAGGTACTTTAGTCAACAATGAAATTTGACGAGCAACGTTAAAGCCCTGCTCCATTGTCTGGTTTACACAACCCCAAATTACGTCTTCAACGTCATTAGGGATTAATTTTGGGTTGCGATCAAAAATCGCATCAATCAAAGTCGCCGAAAGCGTTTCTGCACGTACGTTGCGGAAACAGCCATTTTTAGCACGCCCCATTGGAGTACGTACCGCATCGATGACGACGACATCTTTTGGATTAAGACTCATAGATATTCTCCGTTCGATTATCTGTTTCAGCAATTAGCCGAAATACTTTTTATCAGCTTTAGCCATCTCTCTCATACCCGCAGTCGGGTGATAAAGAGCACCTAAATCTTTGTACTTATCTGCAATAGCACAGAACGCTTCAAGACCGATAGAATCGATATATCGAAGAGCACCACCACGGAATGGAGGAAAGCCAATACCGAAGATAAGACCCATATCTGCTTCTGCTGCTGTATCAACGATACCATCTTCAAGACAACGCACAGTTTCGATGCAAAGTGGAACCATCATACGCTCAATGATTTCTTCATCAGTAAACTCGTTGCTACCCTGAACAACAGGCTTAAGCATTTCATAAACAGATGCATCTTTAACTTTCTTCTGCTTACCCTTACGATCTAACTCGTATGTATAGAAACCTTTGTCAGTTTTCTGACCATATCGGCCATCGTCAAACATAACATCAATCGCTGTACGGAACTCGTTCTTCATTCGATCAGGGAAACCATTCGCCATTACTTCACCGGCGTGTTTACCTGTATCCATACCTACTACATCAAGTAGATAAGCGGGACCCATCGGCCAACCGAACTTCTCCATAAGCTTATCAACGTGCTGGAAGTCTGCTCCGTCACGAACAAGTGCACAGAAACCACCAAAGTACGGGAATAAAATACGGTTAACTAAAAAGCCTGGGCAGTCATTTACAACAACAGGTGTTTTACCCATTGCTTTAGCGTATGCAACAGTTGTCGCAATTGTTTCTTCGCTAGTCTTCTTACCACGAATGATTTCTACAAGAGGCATCATATGTACGGGGTTAAAGAAGTGCATACCACAGAAATTTTCAGGTCGCTTAAGGTTCTTAGCAAGTAAATCGATAGAAATCGTAGATGTATTTGAAGTAAGTACAGTATCTTCAGACACATGACTTTCAACTTCACAAAGCACGATATCTTTTACTTTAGGGTTTTCAACAACCGCTTCAACAATTAAGTCAACATTGCCGAAATCACCATAGCTAAGTGCAGGCGTGATAGCGTTTAGTACACCAGCCATTTTAGCCGCTGTCATACGCCCTTTATCAACACGCTTAGTTAGAAGCTTAGTCGCTTCATTTAAACCAAGGTCGATACCCGCTTGCGCGATATCTTTCATGATAATTGGCGTACCTTTAAGTGCAGATTGGTAAGCGATTCCGCCACCCATAATTCCTGCGCCTAATACTGCAGCCAACTTCACTTCTGTTGCTTTTGACTCCATCTCTTTAGCTTTAGCTTTCAGAGCTTGGTCATTTAAAAACAAACCAATCAATGAAGCAGAAACAGAAGTTTTTGCCATTTTAGCAAAACCTTTCGCTTCAACCTGGATAGCTTTATCTCGAGACATGCCAGAATGCTTCTGCATAGTCTTGATAGCTTCAACAGGGGCTGGGTAGTTAGGACCTGCTTGACCAGCTACGAAACCTTTAGCAGTTTCGAAAGTCATCATGCTTTCCATTGGATTTAACTTAAGCTTAGACGTCTTCTCTTCACGACGGCCTTTCCAATCAACCTTGCCAGCAATTGCTTCATTAACTAAAGCAATAGCCGCTTCTTGCAACTTATCAGCAGGAAGCACAGCATCAACTGCACCAAACTTCAGAGCATCAGCTGAACGGTATTCTTTGCTTCCGCATATCCACTCAATAGCGTTATCCGCACCAATCAAGCGAGGTAAACGGACAGTTCCACCAAAACCCGGGAAAATACCAAGCTTAACTTCTGGTAGACCCACCTTCGCTTTCTCTGCCATAACACGATAGTCAGTCGATAGACACATTTCAAAACCACCGCCTAATGCGATGCCATTGATAGCTGTTACAGTTGGGTACGGTAAATCTTCAATCGCACTAAAGATTGAGTTTGCTTGAACATTACCTGCAACGAGGTCTTCTTCAGACCCTGCAAACAGTTCTGTAAATTCTGTGATGTCTGCTCCAACAATGAAGCAATCTTTAGAACTAGTTACGACTAAACCTTTAATACCATCAGTATTTTTAAGGCTTTCTGTAGCTGCTGCCAATTCTTCAAGAGTTAGTCTGTTAAATTTATTAACTGACTCACCTTCTAGATCGAAGTTAAGTTGTGCAATACCACCTTCGACTTCTTTAACCGTGATGGCTTTACCTGCGTAAATCATCAACTGTTCTCCAAGTTAATTGTCTGTACCTGCGCAAAAAAGCGGCACCGGCAAAGTTATTTTGGCCCGAAAATATAGCGGGATTTTTCAAAATTCATACGACCGTTTGAATTCTGAGGTGCAACCATGAGAAAAAACTGCCCATTTGTCAATTGTTATTGACATTTCTACACATATTAATTTTAATGAACTACTATAAAAACAAACAACAACCTACTGTTTTACATCAATTAATTTGATTATTTAGTGTTTTTCAAAAAAATACAGTAAATCAGAAATATCTTGTAAAAAAGAAATTTTCAACAATATCTCACACAAACAAAAAGAAAAGAATTTCGCTGTTTGTGGCCTTTTATAGATCTGAATTAATAACATTCTTCAAGTATTTGTAAATTAAGGATTAAACACTACACTAAATTGAATTAGTATTAAGTTATTAAAATACTTACAGTTAAACCCCAAGACCTGTCGTATGGAGACCTTCTTGATGACCTTTACCCACAATTTGTTTCGCAAACCATCCTATAAAACGAGTACGTTTGCGGCAACAGCAGCACTAATCTTAAATTTAAGTGCCTTCTCAAACCCTGTATCAGCTGAAGAATCACAAACAGCGGCATCACCGTTGGAGAATATTTATCAAGCTCAAATAAACTCCTACTATTCAATTAATGGCTTCTATAATTTTAGTGCTAACCAAGGCGACCAAAAACACCTTACCGTCATTGTGGATGCAAGCGACAAAATTGATAAACTTATAGAAATAGTTCAAAAGAGTGCAGAGAAGGCACCAGACGTAGAAGCTTTTGATAATGTTTCAGATGCTTGGAAAAAATACGAGCAAGTGTTAAACCTAAACATTAAAGAAGTAAAGAAAACCGGCTACCCCGATCTACGCTTAGCTGGTGACATGGCGACTGAAAATATTAGTTTAAACAAAACGCTCGAGACACTATACAACTCATTAACAACAACACCATCTCAAAAACCCAATCAGGCAACCGAAATCAGCCGTAAAGCTGGCCTCGACTTAGCTTTGATGATGACCAAGTATTCAGCCAGAACCACCTCAACGGTTAGTCAAGTATATGCTGGGGGGGATATAGAAATAACAATTGACACACTCGCCACAAACTTTGAAACAAGTTTAAACCAATTAATGAAGCTTTCAGAAGGTAATAAGCAAGCGCATGATTTGCTTGATTCAGCATTAACAAAATGGGATTTTATTAAGTCTTCATATATAAATTACAACGAAGACCGTGTAAATTTCATTGTAAACCTATACTCCAAGAAGATAATTAGTGATATCGACCTAGCATTAGACACACTTTAATTATTGTTATATTTAAAGGCTAAGTCACACGACTAGCCTTTAAATTTTTCAAGTTCTTCAAGCTTCAGAACGCATTTGGTCAAACATTTTTCAACTCTTTCCACGCCATCACACCCACCTCTTTCTTTCCATAAAAAAGCAACCCCCCCAGAAAACAAAGTAATTGCTTCTGACGATTCAGGAAGCTCTCCCAACAAACCTGCCTCTTGTAAAGATAGTTTTATAGGATTTTGAATATCTATCTCATGCGCGTTATCGTCAGGACTCAAACGAATGACTTCAGCTTTATTCGATGACAATTTTTTGCCTATTGGTAGATATTTTTCATACATTACATATCCGCGATAATCCTCTAACCAAGGATACAGCTTTCCCGCTATCGACTTATCGACCAATCGAACCTTTAAACCCAGCCCCATCGCTTGATGTCGCATTTTTGTTAATGCTTTTTCTCTTGGAGAAGGCATCACCCACATCACCGAACCTAACACTGCCAGCGTAATCAAAATCGCAACCCAAAACCCCATATCATTCATCCTAATTAGGTATTTATAAAAATATTACTAATTTTGACTATTCAGCAGCCTCTTCAAGCTCAAGCCATCGCTCTTCCGCCACTTCAAGCGATTGCTCAGCAGCGGTTAACCTAGCAATTGTTTTTTCAACGAGTGAATGCTCATTATTATAAAAATCAGTGGCTGCCATCTCAGCTTGTACTTGTTTTATTTCACTCTCTAGCACCTCAATTTTTGCAGGAAGTTGCTCCAACTCCAACTTCAACTTATAACTCATCTTCTTTCGAACAGGCTTGGATTTAACTGAGGCTGACGCTTGAGAAATGCTTACCCTCTCTTGCTTAAGTGGCCTTGAACTATCTTCATTAATACCTAAAACAGTTTGCGATTCTACCGCCATTACACCACCTGTTTGACGCACCCAATCTTGATAACCGCCAACATACTCACTAACCCTACCTCGACCTTCAAACACAAGCGTACTTGTGACAACCTGGTCCAGAAAATCCCTATCATGACTTGTCAACAAAAGTGTGCCAGCAAATTCGCTCAACCGCTCCTCCAACAACTCTAAGGTATCCACATCAAGGTCATTGGTAGGCTCATCCATAACAATTACATTCGAGGGACGTCCAAACAGCTTTGCTAGCAATAAACGATTTGTCTCACCACCCGACAAAGCTTTCACAGGCGTTCTTGCGCGCTCTGCCGTAAAAAGAAAATCATTTAAGTAGCTAATAACATGCTTAGGATGACCATTAATATTTATAAAGTCATGACCATCAGCAACATTATCAAAAACAGTTTTTTCAGGATCCAAGCCACCACGAAGTTGATCAAAATAGGCAACCTCTAACTTACTACCCAATTTTACTGACCCAGACATCGGTTTTAGCTTACCAAGCAAAATCCTTAACAATGTCGTCTTACCAGCACCATTCGCACCAATCAAGCCAATTCGCTCGCCTCGCATAACCGTAAGAGAGAAATCCTTGATTACTAAGCGACCATCAGCATCATTAGATGAGAAAGCGTGCGAAACCCCCTCTACTTCTACCACAAGCTTTCCAGACTTATCCGCCTCTTCAATCTTAATATTTGCCTTACCTTGCTTTTCAATACGCCCCTTACGCTCATTACGCATAGATTTTAATGCTCTTACTCGCCCTTCATTACGGGTTCTACGCGCCTTTATTCCCTGACGTATCCATACCTCCTCTTCAGAGAGTCGCTTATCAAAAAGTTGATCCTGCCTCGCTTCATCCTCTAGCATTTTCTGTTTATCAACAAGATAACTGTCATAACTTCCTTTAAATGCGGCGATATTTCCTCGATCAAGCTCAATAATTCCTGACGCTAAAGATTTAACAAATGCACGATCGTGACTCACAAACAGTAAAGCACCATTAAATTCTTTTAAGCGCAACTCTAACCATTTAATGGTATCGATGTCTAAATGGTTTGTTGGTTCATCCAGTAACAACAAATCAGGCTCATTGATCAATGCTCTTGCAAGCAACACTCGCCGACGCCAACCACCTGAGAGAGCACTCATCTGTTGATTCTCATCCAAACTAAAACGCTTAAGCATATTGTTAATTTTGGTTTGGAAAGACCAGCCATCATTTGCTTCAATTTTTTCTTGTAAATTTTGAAGCCTTTCTAAAGATTTTGCATCTAGCGATTCTCCATGTGCCTGCTCATCAATTAGCGCATGGTATTGGGCAAGAACATGACCAATACCAGCTAAGCCTTCTGCCACCACATCAAAAACACTACGCTCATCCGCATCAGGTAAAGTTTGAGGTAACGAGCCTACTTTCAATCCTTTTTCAAAAATAATAGCACCAGAGTCTGGCTCAATTTCTTTTGTCAGAAGACGCATAAAAGAAGACTTTCCTTCACCATTACGCCCGAGCAAACATATCTTCTCACCCGCCTCAATAGCCAAACTAACTTCATCCAACAAAGGATGAAGACCATACGCCAAACAAACGTTTTCAAATCTAACAATACTCATAATTAAAATACTAACTCTGTGAAAAAATTACGCTTGATTTGCTCGCCAACTCACTAAAATGAACTATGCTTTATCGTTATAGCGCTTTAAAGACTGCATTATGCTACATCTTTAACAACTACCATAATTTGAAAGTATTTTTTTTGCATTCACGGAGAATTGCCTTGAGCAGCAGCCCATCATCATCTACTGCAGATAGACCCGACCTAGACTGGAGTCAGGTTCGCGAAACGATTAATATGCTAACACTTGCAGTATCTCAAGTTGAATGCACAATGACTGACGGTGAAAAATCAATTACCGAACTCACCCAATCATTTACTTATATTGCAAATCAACTGCAAAACATCGTCCACACAGAAGATAATGCGTCAGCAGAAATACAACTCCATACAATTAAAGAAAACGCTGCAGACATTCACCAGAAGGTAATCACAGCAACAATTGCTTTTCAGTTTTATGACAGGTTAACGCAACGCCTAGATCACGTGAAACGAGACCTAGGCTGGCTAAGTGATTTGGTCAGCAACCCTCAACAATTATACAACCCTGATGCATGGAAAAAATTACAAACAGACATCATGTCAAATTACACGATGGAAGAAGAACGCTTGATGTTTGAACACATCATGAATGGCGCAAGCGTTGAGAGCGCTCTAGATATTTATCATCACCATTTTGATAGCAAAAAAGATGATAATGACCAAACTTCTGACGAGGTAGAATTATTTTAATTCTACCTCGCTAAGCCCTACTATCAAGCAAGCGTTTTAACGACCAATACATCACCAACCTTCAATGTGCCACTGCCTAGATGTACAAGGTTTTGACCAAAACAAACCCCAAAATCATTCTTACGATAACTCGCAAGTGTTTTTAAGGGTTCTTTACCTAACTCACCTTTTTCATTTATCGTTGTCATACCACAGCGATTACAAGGCTTAACTAGGTCAAAATCAATTCCGCCTATCGATACACGGAGCCAATCGTCTTCTTGAAAAGCTTTGTCACCCTCAAACACGATATTTGGTCGAAACCGGCTCATTGAAACACTTTGATCCAATTTTTCGTTCAAATTTTTAAGCGAAGCCGTATTTGTTAATAACAAAGGAAAGGCATCAGCAAAACTAACATTCTGATCTTGCTCAAAAAAGCCCCTATCTACCTGCCTAACAGCGCTATCTTCCATGAACACCATTCTGACAGACATGCCCAGCCAATCAGACAACCTTGAAGAAAATTTGTGATCTATAAACTTGGCACTCACAACATCTGACCAAATCTGAACGTCGACATCATGAATAAATAAATCATAAGGAAAGAATAACTCTCCCAGCTCATCGCCAGAAACAACCAAGCCATCAACTTTCAAGCTCGCAGAAATCAGCGATAGCCGTGGATGTTCCCGCTGACTAACAAATTTTGCCCCCTGATCGACCAACATAAACCGACGGTCATTTTGTATACCAAAGCGATCTAGTTTTATTTCAGGTACAGATATAGCCCCTAAAGACTTTACAGGATAATAAATAATTTCAGATATTTTATATTCCATTAAACAGATACATCCTTAGCTGCTTCCAGCATGTAAAACTTGAAGATTTTTTAATTACATCAATTACGTAGAAAATTAAGCTTACAAAACACCCTACTTTAAACTTCTAATTCTCTCAAGCACCACAGCAGCTAACTCATCAGGTTGAAATTTTGATAACAAGCGATCACACCCTACACGTTGAGCCATAGCTTTATTAAAGCTACCACTTAAAGAGGTATGCATAACAACATGCAAGCCCTTTAGCCGCTCATCAGACCGAATTTCTGTCGTGAGCCGGTACCCATCCATTTCAGGCATTTCAGCGTCTGTTAGCACCATTAAGCAATCGTCTAACTGTGATTGATTGTTTTCAGCCCAATTGGTCAGCATCTGAAATGCATTCATCCCATTTGAAGCAGTTATTACTTTTAAACCAATTTTCTTAATTGTGCCTTCGGCTTGAGCAACAGCAACAGGTGAATCATCAACAACCATAATAAATTTATCTTGAACACCTGCCACAAGCTCTGAATCAAGAATTTCATCAGAGATATCCGTTGTATAAGGTGTAATTTCTGCAAGAATTTTCTCAACATCAATCACCTCAACTATTTCATTATCAAAATTAGTAATCGCGGTTAAATAATGATCTCTACCTGCAGGCTTAGGCGGAGCTGAAATTTCTTTCCAGTTCATATTTGCAATACGCTCAATGCCGCCCACAAGAAAAGCCTGAACACTTCGATTATATTCAGTAACGATAATGACAGAGTCTTTTGTTACTTCAATTGGTGCGCGTCCAATTGCCTGACTCAAATTGATAACTGGAACGGTCTGCCCCCTGTAATGGGTAACACCACAAACACAGGGGTGTCGATCAGGTATCTCAGTTAAATTTGGTAGTTTTAAAACCTCTTGCACTTTAAATACATTGATCGCATAAACTTGACGGCCTAACAACTTAAACATTAATAATTCAAGACGATTTTCACCCACCAAATTGGTACGTTGATCTACAGAAGCTAACAAATCAGACATCAATAACTCCATTCCGAGTAGCGGCGCTATTCGAAAACAAAAACAGGATTATTCAACCCATAAGTAAGATTAAATATTTATACGACCACTATGAGTCTAGACTAATTTAGAGTTTTTATATGATAGGTCGATAAAGTTTACACTTTAAATTTTAATACAATACGAATACAAGTCGCTAAAAAAACTGCATTCGGATGGTAAAAAAATACTTTGAGGAATTAATAATTTTGAAGAGATAAATGGAGCGGGAAACGAGATTCGAACTCGCGACCCCAACCTTGGCAAGGTTGTGCTCTACCAGCTGAGCTATTCCCGCGCATTTAAACAAGGACTAAAACCAATACACTAAAAGTAATATTTGGCCCACCCTTAAAAAGGAAACGTATTATAGGTATACATTTTTCCGGATGCAATACTAAGTTTTGCATACCAGTTCACTTTTTATGAGATCAAATCAGACCGGCAAGCCCAATGAGCTTAAAACGAAATTTACACAAATTTAAAACAAAAAAAAGCAAGTCATACAGACTTGCTTTTTAAATTCTATTGCAATAATTCAGTATTAACCAAGCTATTGCGTTGCTACAAACTAGATAGCAACGATGTTCTCAGCTTGTGGACCTTTCTGACCTTGAGTTACTGTAAAAGAAACTTTTTGGCCTTCGTTAAGAGTCTTAAAACCGTCTGACTGAATTGCACTAAAGTGAGCAAATACATCTGGACCAGACTCTTGCTCGATAAAACCAAAACCTTTAGTTTCGTTGAAAAATTTAACTGTACCGTTTACTGTATTAGACATAATAATATCCTGAAATAAAAAAATAAGCCTTGAAGGCGTGATAGCATAAAAAATAAACTGAGACTTAGATACTACAGGACGAGGAATTATACGAATAATACGGCGAACTTGATAATATAAAAAGCTTTCTTTCTAGCTGGCAGCTACTTTATTAGCTTGGTTACTTAAAGTCAAACCCTTTATCTAGCTTTTTTCGCACATAAAGGTCAAAACGCTACCCCCTTCTATATATTAGTTAAACAATAGCTTACCCGTCCGTATCCTCTGAGGATGGTCACCTACGGGGAATGTCGCGACTTCTTTGGCATCATCAAAAGATATTACCGATACGCGATCTTGCTCACTCACAGAAACATAGCAATTTTTACCATCAGCACTCTCAGTTGACCAATAAGGTTTAGCGCCTAATGGCGTATCAGCGAGTTGAATCGTTTTATACTCAAATGTTTTACGATCTACAATAGCCGCATAACCCGACATGGTCGCGGCTACACACAACTTAGTTCCCTCAGTGTTCATCGCTAAACCATGATGAGCCGAATTCAATTGATAATCACGCAAGTTCATATCTTTAATTTGTTGTGGAATGGGCAGCTCAATTTTCCGCGTCACTATTTGTTGTGCAACATCATATTCTACAAAACCATGAAAGAAAGATATTTGCATGTAAACAAATTTTCCATCAGGCGAAACAGCCATTGGCCGAACAGCGCTATCAACCCAAGGCATTCCAAATGCTTCAAGCTTCTCTGCCATATCAACACGCTGTATCACCTCATAAGTTTCAGCATCGACGATTTGAAAATATCGATCTCCCTTCAACCAATCCAACCATGAGCTCGTAAACGGCACATAAACTTTCCCGATACTCGCGTGATAAATTAACTTTCCATCTTCTGAATAGGTATTTTCGTGTGGTTGATCACCCGATTCAAATTCACCAACGATTTCCCCAGAAGCCGTATCAATTGCGTGAACTTTACCCGCCGTAGAGGCTGATACTAGAAATATTTTACCATCAGGCGAAATCGCTGAATGATCAGAGCGAGAACCTTCTACTCGTGTTCGCCATACAATATCACCGGTATTAACATCTAATGCAATGACATCTGCAAAACTCGGTCTTGATATAAATAGGTGGCGGCCATCATTTGAAGTAAACATATCATCAACCATCTGATGATGCCCCTCTCCAATAACCTCCTTGATAAATGTAGAAACTATACGACGCTTAATACTGCTATTTAATTCGTCTAAACGTTCAGCTTTATCAGGAACCGCATTGATTTTTTTGATCCGGGTATATGTAAAAGGGTCATATATATCGATCGTGCCATCCCAATTATTACCTACCACAATCACATCACGTAAACCTGCGTTGGCTGAACCGGCCTCATCGACTTCTACAGCACTGGCATTCACTAACGAAGAAATAGTGGCTATCGCCAAAAACAATGCGATCAATTGTTGAATTGCCATACTCTTTCCATCCACATAAATATTTTAGCGTATCATTTTTGTAAACTTAGAACCATTAAGATGATTTATCACTTATATTAAGTTCGTATTTTTCGATTGATACATCCACCTAACATCATTACTACGCCTAATCAAAAGTAGAACAGCCTAACTAATAACATATAAACTCAACGATATAGACACAAAACTTAATTATTTCTCCACAAGAGAGTTCAGAGCTTTATTTTTGAATGTTTGATGATAGCTCAATAATCGCTTAAAACTATTTCGATCAAGTGTTTTAAATATAGGCCTAGAAGTTAGCGCATTCTTAGTTTTTTCTAGACTATAAACTTTAGGTGGTTTCCATGGAATCAGATAAAGAACGTTTGGCAACTCCTGATTCCCTCTAATACGAGCGCCTTCAAGACTAAGAATTTCATCTTCAGCAAAACCACTCATGCTTGTAAATAGAATAATAAAACCTACCAGGATTCGTAGATTTATCCATCCAGAGGTTCTTGTATGATATAGCGGTTTTCTATGTTGCATCACTATTTCGCCTTTAATCTACTTTTTGTATCGAAGATCCAATCTTTTACCCTTGAATCAGGCTCTGCCTGTAAACTTTGATATTTTTCATACAACACCAGTGCTTCCTCAAAACGCCCCCGATATAAATCCAACAAAATGGCTAAATTGCGAACAGCTAACTCATCATTAGAATCTATTTCAAGCACCCTTCGATAGTAAGTTTCAGCCTCATCAAATGTTCCCGAGTCCCTCGCAATATATCCCAAATAATTTAGTGATCGCTTATGATCTGGGTTCTGCGCGACAACTATTTCAAAGTATTCTTTTGCTTTAATTAACTTCGTTTGTTGAACCGCAATGACACCTAAATTAAAAACAGGACTAATTAACGTATCATCTTCTGACAATAAACTTTTATAAATCACTATAGCTTCGTCATGCTTACCACTATTTTGATACGTAAGTGCACGCTCAAAACGGTTTTTCATTTCAACTTGTATATGTTCACCTTTCACTACAGCAGAATCATCAACGACAACACTATCTTTTACTGAACCAGCGCAGGCCGTCAAAATCATTACAGTAATAATGAGACAAAAACGACTTATGTTCTTAGTAAAGTTCATTGACCGCCCCTTCCATTATTTCATCTTTATCGTAACGACCAGGCAACAATGTTTTGAGTTCTCTAAAGCTATTTTTTACCCAATCATCATAAATGCCAACCCAGCTACGACTAATGTTTTGAGCATGAATATCTATCGCACTATCTTCAAAAGGATAAGCCTGCTCTTCAAGTAAAATATCGTATTGTTCAAGTTCTAATTCATTCAAGCCATCAGGCCTGTCTGATGCCATGAGATCAACACTAAGCTGAGCATAAATATCTGCAATTCTAAAACCTGCTTCCGTTGAAAATTCTGAAACACCATAGCTAGCCGTTTTCTGAAACGCTTTAACCGCTTTATCAAGGGCTTTAGTTTTTTTAACCATCGTTACATTCAAAGGGAGCTTGAGCTTAATACGCTTGTATTGGGTAAACGCATCATTTGCTAAAACTGCCGATGAACTTGCAGCTAAATAACGCATTCTGTCATCTGCTTTTTTAGGGGAGCGATCAACCGTTTTCATTTGTTTAGCTAACCAAAATCGACGTTTTAATGGTTGTTCTGTTTGCTCATAAAGTATTGCTAAGCGATTAGCGGCTTCCATGTATGCGTCTGCAGGTTGTGGGTAGGTGTTCGCATACAGCCGAAAACTAAGTAAGGCTTGTTTTTTATTATTCGCTTTGTCATAAAGTTCAGCAATAATGTAAAGCGTATTTTGCTTTTCCTTACCCGGTTTTGATAGGCGGTACATTGTTTTAAGTTCTTTCGCAGCCAACTCCCATTGTTCAGTTTCACGGTAAGCTAAAGCGAGCTTTGCAGGTAAAGTATTACTTAATTTATGTTTGGGGTAACGTTTTCGAAAATCCGTTAATACCGCTATCATTTGAGGCCATTTCTTCAGTTCCAATAAATAACTTGCTGCATCATACTCCGCACTTGCTCGTAACTTGGCGTTTGGGGCAATCTTGCCTACACGTAAGAATTCCGCAATCGCTTCATCTTTTTTCCCTGCTGCGAGCAGCGCTTCTGCTTGCTTAAAAATGCATGCAGCTAGGTTTTCAACAACACTAGAACGCCGCTTATCTTTTGATGATAACGTTTTTAAAGCCGACAGATAGCCGAGCTCTGCATCTTTATAGCGCTGTAACGCATATAGACTATGCGCTTTCATCAGATCAACCTCAGTTAACATTGTCTTCTCAGGTATGAACTTATTTCTTGTTTTACTGTTCTTATCTATCGCTTTACCCCAATCCAATAATTGTTGGGCATGGAGAATGACCTCCTCATAACGTAACGCTTCAAAATCCGTAGAAGTGGCAATAAAGAGTACATCAAGTGCGCGTTTGTCTTGACTATGGCGAGCAACAAAACGAAGCCTATTTTTTTGTTGCGCTAACAATAATTTCTCTAGTTTAGGTTTATCTGCATTAATTTTATTGTTTACAGCCTCTTCTGCTACATTCACACTTGTTTTAGGCCAGGTTTTCGCATATTCAACGTAAGCAAGTATCGCTGCGTAACCTGCTTCTGCCGCTTTAGTAAATACGTCATAGTCATAAGCGGCACGATTAAAACTATTGATTGCTAAGTCCCACTGCTTAAGTTGTAAGTAACTTTCTCCCAGTAAAAACAAGCTATTTGCCACCTCAACATGCTGAGGAAACGTATCTACAAACTCTGCGTAAAAACTAGCAGATAAGTGATAATTATCAAGCATCGCTTTCTTCTTATGTTTCTTTTCAGCTTTTTGCGCTTTTACGTAATGATAACTCGCTAGCTCAGGTAATAATTTCTCTAGCTGAGTTCGTGTATATTGCAGTTCTTCAGGTGTATGCCGCGCCCAGAAGTCACGCCCTTTTCCGTAAGTATTAATAAACTTTACTTTCTCTGCATAAATACCACGGTTAAAACCGGCTACCTTTAAGGTATAAATAATGTTTATCTGATATTTTGGTGACCAAATACTATTAGGATGAACACGAATATATCGACGATATACATTCACAGCATCGGTGTACTGCTCTTTTTCAATGAGTAAGTCGCTGTATCGATCATAAACTAAAATTTCATACGGTTTTGGCCCTATGGCTGCAAATAGTTGTTCAAGGCTATTTTCCTTGTCTAGATAAGATAACGAGAGCCCCATGACATGCAACAAGTCCTCTAGCATTGTGTGATGTTTTCTATCGACGAGGTCAACCTGATAATCATTGGGTAAAACGATATCCAACACAGATGTGAATGAAATTAAGGAAGGCGTGTGTTGATTTAATTTAAATTGACTCCAACCCAGCATATAATAAGCATTCACCAGAAATGAACTTGAACCTTTCGCAATCACAACATTGAAGGCCTTTTTAGCGCCGTCATAATCACTTTGAGAGAAAAGCAATTCACCTCGTCGAAATTGCACCTCAGTCGTTAAGGTTGAATTCGGATGTTTTTTCACCAATAAATCTAAGGTCACCAAATAATCCTTACTATTGCCCTTTAAGTCGTAAGTTTTTGCCAACTGATAATAAACATGATCATTATCTGAACTATTAGGGTACTTATTTAATAAGTCTTGATACGCCGATATCGCGACATCTAGTTCATCAACGGCCTGATCAGCCATTAAGCTTTCACCTTCAATCAGTTTTAAATCCGCAAGCCTGTGTAGTACACGCATTTTTGTTTCAGGGTCTTTTAGCAATGGAAGTAGCTTTTTATAGCTTTGGATCACGCTTTGTACATTGGGTGTAGCAATAACATCTGTTCGCGTGATCAATACCGCGGGCTTCATAGCCGCTAAAGAATCGTGATCAATCATCAATTCATCACGATTAAGGCCTAATGACTGACATGCAGTCATACTTATTACGACTAGAGCGATTAGAATAAACTTTATCATTTATCGCTCTCCTGTGACTCAAGCTCACCTTGTGTCTGAGCCTCGGTATCATCCGTACGATTTATAAACAGTGCATCCGCTAATCTTGCTTGCGCTTTGCTTGCAGCGAGCAAATAATTTTGTGTTTCTTCACGTTGACGACCCAGCTCTTCTTTTACTAAAACTAATAAATTAGCACTTGCCTGATCAAGATTTTTCCCAAGTTCAAGCTTCAAAATAGAAAGGCGGGTTCGACCATCATTAATTCGCTCAAAGAGTCGTTGGTTCGTGCCATCAGAACTAATATGTTTTTTAAGCGTTTCATTACTTTTCTTAAACTGATCCACTGCACGGGTAAGACCATTAAGTTGTTTTTGTGATGCCCAACGGTTCACACTGTATTGATTATCTATCCACCAAGAAAAATAAGCATCCACATGCTCCAATTTACGTGCAAAGCTTTCTTTTTCTTCTCCGTTTGGCAGCAGTTCTAAATTCTTAGTCATTCGTTGTATAATTGATTGATACTCCCGCTGGGTATCATCCATAAAAAATGCACTATTTTCAGTTTTCACTTCTCGATCAAATTCTGAAGAAAAAATTTGCTGTTGCTTAATCCATTGTTCAGATTTTTGAGACGCCATAACACTTAAGGTTTCTTTAATACGCTCGTCTCGTAGCTGTACACGTGATGCCATCATCGAATCAAACGAACCAAGTTGATCCTCCCACCGATTTAAAGAAAACTTCAATTTATACAGGTCGTGTAGGTCACGTAAACCTAGCTGAAAAGACTCCATCGCTAAGAGTTCAGCATAATTAAAGTCGCTTGGATCTACCTGCAAATACCCATACTCATCATTGGCAACACGGTCTCTACCTAAAGCCAAGGGTATTTCCTGGCCACTTAAAAGCTCTTGCTCTATCGATGCCTCTTGTAAGCTTAAAGCTTGTAATAGTTTTGTCTCAGTTACTTCAGCTTGTTCTTGTTCTAATTTTAGTGTCAGATTCTCATAATGTCCCACGGCGGCACTATAGGCTTCGAGCGCTAATTCTGGCTCACCTAACTGCTCATACAAATAAGCCAGTGCATAAGGTGTTTGTTGAAGCCAAGGTGTAAATAACTCACGACCTTTTAAGGTGTTAAGGGCTTGGAGCGCTAGACCAAATTCTTCTATATTTGATGCGGCAACCGCATAAGCAAATAAGGCCTGATCTGAAAAAACACTCTCTATTTTAATGCGCTTTAATACCGTTAAAGCCTGTTCGTAATTATTTTGGTAAAGATGAAGCTGCCCCAAACTCAATAAACTTTGATCTTTCAATGCTAACAATTCAGCGCTGTTATTTTCATCATTAACCAAGCTCAAAGATAAATCTGACACTAATAGCTCAAAATACTGATTTGCAATATCATATCGTTCGTCGTTAAGCGCCTCGATTGCAAGGTTGTATCTCAAATAGGCTTGCCACACATAACCACCCGTTTGTGACAGAGCTTCGGTCGTTTCTTGATTTATTTCACCATTCTCATATAACCAGCTATAAAAGCTTTCGGGCTTGCCTTCTACCCTAGATTTAGTTTCTGCCTTTTGTATTTGAACCAAGGTTAACGGTTCTTTGATCTTGATTGGTGCAGCAGTCTTTTGAGCTACTGGTTTATTTTCAGAGGAGCTTAATTTCTGTGAGATAAATGCTTTCAGATATAGCCATTCATAAAATATTTCAGGCTGATCTTCTTTAAGATTATTTGAATTAACATGCTTAAGCGCCTCCATTGATGCGGTTAAATCTTGTTCAAGCATCAACACTTTTCCTAAATAAAACCAAGCCTGGTTACGAGCGCTTTCTGAAACAAACTCATTACCAACATCTTTCTTTTTCAACAGTAGCGATTCAAATAGTACTTTGGCCTCATGTGTCATGCCGTACGTCAGCATCAAGCTACCTTCAATTAACGCTGGATGATCATGATGCCCTGTTATACCGCCTCTTAACTTAGCAACATTTAAAGCGCTTAATGCTTCAAAGGCATGACCTTGATAGAGTTCATATAAAGCAGTGCCGTATTTTAAATCTTTTGCTTGTGTATGAATTGCCTGTGTATTGATTGCCTGTGAAGGCGTTTTTTCTTCACTAGCAAGCACGCTACTAACACATAGAAGATTAGAGACAATCAGTAATAAATAGCAGAAGAACTTCTGCATTAATTCCACTCCACAATTTCAATGCTAGGTTCAAAGTTTGAAGATTGATCTTTAATTTTAATTTCCAAAGATTTGATATCAGTCTCTTTTATTATCTTAGTTGTCACAGCTTTCTTATACGCCGAATTTTCAGGCCCTATGCCGTCAACAAAAGCGGTTATTTCATGTTCACCGGTTTTTAAATTACCAATGTATAAGCGTTGCATACCACCTCGCTGAAGTGACTTAATTTGACGTTCCGTATATAAGTGAGCCGCGACAATTTTTCCATCAACTTTGAGTTTCATACTATCTAACTGCAAGAACTTCCCTGTATCTAAACTCACAAATACTGCAAATTGCGTATTCGCTGGAAACAGCAGATCTTCCTCAAGAATAAATAAATCTCGGTTCAGCTCAATTACTTTTTTCTTTAACGCTTCAACACTTAAAGCAACAGGAGCAGTTTCTTCTGGTGCCTTAGCTGAGGCTTCAGCATCTAAGGTCTGTGATGATGTGTTACCAGCCGGTCCACTGGCTTTTTCGCCCGTCTCGGCCTTAACACAAATACTGAGTAAAAATGTCATCAGAAATATCAAATTGCGCATCGTAAAAGCCTTCATGTGCATGCCTTCTTTATTTGTATTCATTATTAATATTCAAACGTAATAGATGCACGCGTAACCCATGCATCAAATTCATAAAACGGCTCTTTACCCGCATCAAGTGGACCGTTTCCTGCTGTCTCATCTCGAAAGTTGTCATATTCATACTTTAAATAATCGACAAGTAAAGTGAGTTTTAATTTATTAACATGGGGAATAATCCCTTGCCCTAGCTCGTAGGTAACCCCCCCGCCATAAGTCATACCGGTATACGTACTCAACTCTTTATCACGCGCTAAAAAATCATTTGCGCCTTCATGAGAAAATATATCGCTGTAAAAATCCGCAGAGGTTTGCGAATAACGTCGCACTTTTGCCTCTAATGTCCATTGCCTTCCAAAAGGATGAACATAAAGAACTTCAAAGGTATGCGCATCAATACCCCAGCTATCACTAAAGTATCGATACTCACCTTTTATAGATGCTCGGTAAGGTAAATAATATAGCCCCCGCATAGCAACCGCCGTACTGGTGCGTGTTTCGGGATACACCTCTGTTGCTTTACTATACCCGAACTCAGTATTATCCGAGTCAAAATATCGATACGAACGATATGGGTTATTTAAATATCCTTCATCACTAATGGTTTCAATATCTAGCCCCATCAATGAGTTTTTGGTAAGAACCTGACTCATACCAAGTTTGTAAATTTGTCGATCAACATCCTCACTAAAATCACTTTCTATTTTACCGACTTCATCCCAACCTCTTGCATAACCCATGGTTAGTTTGGTTAGGTCACCAAAAAAATCCTGGCCAATGGAAAGAAATACTGAATTAGCTTTAAAGTCGTTTTCTTCACTATTGGTATAGCCAGTGCTAATCATTGTCTTTTCATGCAAAAAATCGACACCGGCACTTACTTCAGTCCGCTCTTCGGTGTACTCACTCGCATTCGCGACTACATCAATTGAGGCCGCTGACACGGAATCAATATAATAGTGACCATTCACTGAAACCTGCGTTCCAATACTTTTTCTTACTAAAATAAAAGGGCCATCAATTTCCATTCCCCCACCATCAAAACGGTGATGCAAGATATCAACTGAATCAACAGGTAGCGTGCCAGCTAGAGCAACAGGGCTACTGAGCAAAGAATTAACAGTAATTAACAATATAAAAAAGACTTTAAAAAAAGGCATGATACTAGTAGTGCTAGGTATTTTTCCCAATATAGCACTATAAGTAGATGGGTTAGTTACAACCACAACCACCTCCCGCACCACCTTCTGCACCTCTTGCACCTTCTCGCGCTTGGTAAACATGATGAATGTAAGACCCCGCAGCGCCATGCCGATCAAGGCTCATTATTGGATCGGCTAAGTTGTTTCTTTCGTAAGGTTTCACCCAGGGCTTAAACTCAGTACACCCTGACACCCCGACTGAGCCGAATAATAACAAACCAATAATTAAGCGTGTTTTCATGCTATACCCTACTCACGAACCAGCTTGTTAACTTGTTTTTCATAGTCAATTTCATAACCTTCTTTATAGCCTCTATGCAGAAAGCGTTTATTGCCATCTCTGTCAATCATCACCGTAGTCGGCATCGCATCAACATCAAATAATTCACTCACCTTGCTATCGTTGTCATATAGCACTGGAAAAGTAACCGGCACAGAGTTTAAAAAGGCATCGGCATCAGAAGAGTCTTCATCTACGTTAACTGCAAGAATGGTGAAGCCTAATTTTTCATACTTTTTATAAATCACATCCATCAATGGCATTTCTTGTCGGCATGGCCCACACCAAGA
>Ga0209184_1000671_pt1 | contig 31746 bp, 25 predicted proteins | sample EN8Hudsemesocosm_2_FD_184627 | JGI IMG/M metagenome (GOLD analysis project Ga0209184, IMG submission 184627) | Methane-oxidizing microbial communities from mesocosms in the Hudson Canyon - EN8C Hudson Canyon (SPAdes) (version 2) | ecosystem: Environmental > Aquatic > Marine > Cold seeps | place... | reverse complement strand
AATTTACGTAATAGGCTGGTACATGAATATGTTGAAGACTCTGAAGAGTTCGCGAATGCAATAAACCGAGCAATCGCATTAGTGCCGTTATTGGTCGAAACATCAAAAAACTTTACAGAGTATGCAGCAAAATTTCTAAAGGACTAATTTAAAAGGAATGGTTATGGAAACGGACTTCCTGACGCAAAAAGTGATTGGCTGTGCAATAGAAGTACATAAAAATCTAGGGCCTGGCCTGTTGGAATCTAGCTACGAAAGCTGCTTAATGTATGAGCTGAATAAGGCAGGGCTTATCGCAAAGAGGCAAGTGATGCAGCCAATCAACTATAAAGGTATGCAAATTGATGCCGGATACAGGCTTGATATATTGCTGTCAGATCAATTAATTATAGAGTTAAAATCGGTAGACAGACTAGCACCTATTCATACCGCACAGCTAATAACCTACCTAAAGCTAAGTGAAATCAACACCGGCTTACTAATTAATTTTAATGTAGTAAAGCTAATGAATGGGCTAAAGCGAATAAGTATCTAGGTCAAGTGAAATTCACCACCTAGAAAGCCGAGGCGCTTCGCGCTACACCGAGAAGACATTAACCACCTTGAAATACAGTGACAATGCTTGTTTGTAGATTGCGGGTGAGTGAAACGAACCCCAACAATGCATGCGGTTGCCAAGCGAAAGTTTGAATAAAGAGACTAAGGGCAAGGTTAAAAGATATCCATCACCGAGAAACGCCGAGGCGCTTCGCGCTACACCGAGAATACATTAACCCCCTTGCAATAAAGCGAAAGAGCTTGTTTGTAGGTTGAAGGTGATTGAAACGAACCCCAGCAATGCACATCGTAGCCAAGCTCTATTTTGGTTTATTAGTATTTAAACTGTCATACGCCTGTGCCATTATTCTAGAGTTTAGAAACAAGTCACGTTATGCCAGTGTTCTTTTCGGCCGGTATCCACTGTTTTAAATTGTTGAAAGGGTGGTGGAGGCGTAAATAAGCCTGCTAAACAATATTCCCCCTAATAACTTGTATTAAGGTTTCTAGTCCCTCCTCGGTGTAGCGCGCAGCGCCTCATCTTCCTCGGTGGTAGAGTGCTCTTATCTTTAGGGTTTTGTCGCCCGCTTAGCGGAAATAAAAGGCTAAAATACAAGCTGAATTAAGTAAGGTTTATAGTTTTATTTTATTCGGACCTTACTAATCTTGTTATTTATTCACAATAATTCGCCTTAAGTTTTTTATCCCTCCTCGGTGTAGCGCGCAGCGCCTCATCTTTCCTCGGTGGTGAAATGTTTTAATCTTTAAGGTCTGGTCTTTAAAGAAAAGCCTCTCGGTGGTAAAAAGCACCAATTCCAGCCTAAAAACACCTAGCCACCAAAAGCGATAAATGTTAAATTACGCCCCCTAAAATCACACGATCAGATTAAAGAATAGGCAACATGGCACTAGTAAGCACTAAGCAAATATCAAAACATAAAATAGCACGTCATTTATTTACACTATTTTTCGCCATTTATAGCTTCTCTGCGCTTGCGTTACAGCCTACTCCCGAGCAGTTACAACAATTCAAACGCATGTCACTCTCAGAGCAAACCAGTTTAGCTAAACAGCTGGGTATCACGATACCGCAAGGCGCCACCAGTCAAACGCCAACAGTGATGCAAGAAACTACGATACAACCTAGGTTGTTATCAAACCCTGAAACAACAATAACTAAAGCAATAACAAAGGAAAGCCAATCAGAACAAGGATTAACCCCTTTCGGTTATAATCTATTCGCTGGCAATCCGGCTTCTTTCACGCCGATTAATGATATTCCCGTCTCATCTGACTATGTGCTGGGCCCAGGCGACTCTTTAAAGGTCAATCTTTATGGCAAAGAGAGTCAATCTTATGAACTAGTCATTGATCAAGAAGGCGCAGCCTATCTACCAGACTTAGGCCCAGTTTCCTTAGCCGGACAAACCTTCTCAGAAGCTAAGCAACATATCACCAATACGATTAACCAAAGAATGATTGGTGTAAAAGCCAGTGTTTCAATGGGTCAACTACGCTCAATTCGGGTGTTTGTATTAGGCGAAGCGTATTTGCCTGGCTCGTATGTGATTAGCTCGCTTTCAACCATTACCAATGCATTGGTGCTAAGTGGTGGGATATCGGAGAGTGGTTCGCTACGGAATATTCAGCTAAAGCGAAAAGGTGCGTTGATACAAACCTTAGATGTATATGACTTATTGCTGAATGGTGACACAAGTAATGATGCGCAACTGAAGTCAGGTGATGTTGTTTTTATACCACCAGTGGGCGTTACGGTGGGTATTAAAGGTCAGGTACGACGTGCTGCGAGATACGAATTAGAAGGGGATGAAACAACCAGCACGCTGATTCAATATGCAGGTGGTTTATTATCAGATGCCTACCCACAAGCCTCCACGCTTGAACGAATTAATACAAATAACGAACGTACCTTATTAAGTTTGAACTTAAAAGAATCGGATGCATTACAAACGAGTATGCAAAATGGTGATGTGGTTTTTATTCCCAAAGTGCTGGAGAAAATAGAGAATATCGTAAAGGTGTCAGGTCATATCCACCGTAACCAGTCGTTTAGTTGGCGTCAGGGTTTACGTTTGAGTGATGTACTGCCTGAAATAAAGCGTTTGAAACCAAACCCTGATTTAAAGTATGGCCTGATCAAGCGTTATCGAGCACCGTCCCAAAAACTAGAAGTGCTAGCATTTAGTTTGGGTGATGCTTTAAAGCAGCCTGGTTCAGTAAGTGATGTGTTATTACAAACTCAAGATGAAATTATTTTTTTTGGTTTATATGAAAATGGTGAACGCTTAGACCAAAAAACAGAACTGTTATTAACTCAATCGAAAATGAACAGCGTTAAAAAACGAGATGATTTAAGTGAGCAAGAGCTGAAAACACTAGTAGCGCTAGAACAAAAAGATACATTTGAACTAAGTCAACAAGGCATGTTTGATTCGTGGCGTCAAGAAACGGTAGCGAAAATAATTGAACAGCTCCGGTCACAATCAACCATAAGTACACCTTCTAGAGAAATAGCGGTTAGTGGTAATGTTCGCTATCCGGGGGTTTACCCACTTGTAGTTGGTATGGATGTGAATGATTTAATCAATGCCGCTGGGGGCTTGACTGAAAAAGCGTTTCAATTACGCGCAGAGTTAAGCAGAACAGAATTTAACCAGCAGCAAGAGCGAAATCAATATAGGATAGATTTGAATCTAACCACGCCAGATTCATTAACTGTGGCATTAAAGTCGCGCGATGAGCTACAAATTAAAACGATTCCTGAATGGGCAGAATCCGAAAAAGTGACCTTGAGTGGTGAGATCAAGTTTCCAGGTACGTACCCCGTCTATAAAAATGATACCTTAGCAATGCTTCTTGAGAGAGCGGGTGGCTTAACCGAGTTAGCCTATACGCAGGGTGCCATTTTTACCCGTATAGAGCTAAAAGAGCAGCAAGAGCGGCAATTAAGGAGTATGCAAGAGCGCCTAATGGCAGATATTGCCAAAGCTGAGCTTGTGATGCTGAATAATAATGAAAGTTCAAGTAATTTGGGACAAGCTCAAAACCTGTTATCACAACTTGAAGGTACCAGTGCACAAGGGCGTTTAGTGGTTGACCTTCAAAAGGTGCTCTCTAATGACTCAGAATATTCTATACCATTGCAGAAAGGAGATGCCTTACATATCCCAACTAAAAAGAATTCGGTCACAATTATTGGTGAAGTGCAGTTACCTATTTCGCAAGTTTTCGAACCACAGTTAGATTACTGGGATTATATTAATCGAAGTGGCGGTACAACAGAAAATGCTGACGAAGATAGAGTGTATATCATCAAAGCAAATGGTGCGGTACAGATCCCTGAAGCCTCTAGCTGGTTTGCGAGTAATCAACAATTAATAAGACCTGGTGATACCATTGTCGTTCCTCTCGACGCGGACCAATTTGATCAGGTTGTACTGTGGCGCGACGTGAGTCAAATCTTCTATCAAATTGCACTCGGTGCTGCTGCAGTGAGTAGTTTGTAGTAAGAATATTAAGTCCGTACTTTTTTACGTAATAGATGCTCTAATAATGGTATTGCTTCAATAAAACTTAATGCAGCAGTGAAAATTCAGGATAACTTATAAAAGAGCTGCTTGTAGACTTATTGAAAAGCAAGAGTAACTGTTGAGCGCTTATCGCCTGATGTATCGAAAGACTGAGTGGTGGAATTGATTATATAGTTAAATATAGAAGGGTAATGTTGTTGGGCTTGCAAGCAATTTTCTATCATGAAATTGAAGAATAAATATAACCTCTGATATAAACAGAAGTGAGGAATAATTTTTTCAAAACGATTAGTTCTTCTGAATTTAGGTAAGTGAAGTGCAAGCTAAGACGTGCTTTTATTTGCATGATTCTTAGTGCTTTATTTGTATTAATATTTCGGGGGGAGATTGGGCGCCCATCTAAAAGAAACTCATAGGGAAAAAAATGGTCATATACAGAAATATAATTGATTTTGTTGTTTTGCCTAGTGATAGTATAGGCTGTGCACTAAGAAAAATAGAAAAAAACAAACACAAAATAGTATACGTGGTCGATGAAAAGAACCACCTTCTTGGAGCCTTAGCTGACGGAGATTTTAGGCGTTGGTCGATCAAAGAGGATAAAATTGACTTAGCTACGTCCATTGAGAATGTATATAACGAATCTTTTTTCTCAATGGATTATGAGGCTACTAGAGAAGAAATAGAGTCTGAGCTTAAAGAGAAAAATCGTTCAATTCCCTTAGTAGATGCTAATGGTCACTTGCTTGCTATTGTAGAAAACGGTGCAAAGTTTTTTAATTTGGATGGCAAGCGAATTTCAGATGAAGATCCAGCGTATATAATTGCAGAAATTGGTAATAATCACCAAGGTGATATAGTTCTAGCTAAGAAGCTAGTCGATCAGGCTGTTGCCGCTAATGTTGATTGTGTAAAGTTTCAAATGCGTAGTATGAATGCGCTTTACGGTAAAATAAGCTCAAATAATAGTGCAGATCAAGATTTAGGAGCCCAATACACGCTTGATTTACTTTCAAAATATCAACTGACTGATGACGAGCTTTATCAAGTGTTTGATTATTGCAAGGAAAAAAAGGTAACACCTCTTTGTACTCCTTGGGATCTAGAATCACTAGAAAAGCTTGAAAGCTATGGAATGCTTGGTTATAAGGTAGCGTCTGCTGACTTTACTAATTACCAGCTTCTTGAGGCAATTTCTCAAACTGGTAAGTTGATGATTTGCTCAACAGGAATGTCGACCGAAGACGAAGTGAGAGGTACTGTAGACTTTTTAGAGCGTCGAAAGGCTCAGTATGTATTGCTTCATTGTAATTCTACTTACCCAACCCCCTTTAAAGATATTAATTTAAACTACCTTAAAAGCCTGAAAAATATATCTGGCGGGATTATCGGTTATTCGGGGCATGAGCGTGGTTGGTCTGTGCCTGTCGTCGCGGTAGCACTTGGAGCAAAGGTCATAGAAAAGCATTTTACCTTAGATAAAAGCTTACAAGGTAACGATCATAAAGTTAGCTTGCTTCCGAGTGAGTTTAAACAGTTGGTTGAAGATGTGAGAGCTGTAGAGGCTTCTATGGGGTCATCAGAGCCGAGGGATATCACTCAAGGCGAATTAATGAACCGGGAAGTTCTGGCTAAGAGTTTGTTTATTAATTGTGACCTAGCTCAAGGGCAAAAGATTGAAAGGCATATGATAGATATTAGAAGCCCAGGTAAAGGGCTTCAGCCTAATCGTCTAAATGAACTTGTTGGAGAGGAAGCCAAGAGGGAACTCAACGCAGGTGACGTATTATTCTCAACAGATATAAGCGGTATAATAGAGAAAAAACAGTTTTATAATTTTAATCGTCCATACGGAATACCTGTCAGATATCATGATTACAAAAATTTGACTGATGGTGTCGATATGGACTTTGTTGAGTTTCATCTTTCTTATGGTGATATGGCGCTCAATATAGATGAGTATATTGATTATAGTGATGTAATGGGGTTTGCAGTTCATGCTCCTGAGTTATTTGCAAATGACCATCTTTTAGATTTAGCTTCTTATGATGTGAATTACAGAAATAAATCAATTGAAGAAATGCAACGTGTCGTGACAGAAACTCGTAAGCTAAAAGAATATTTTCCTAGCACCCAAAAACCTGCGGTTGTATTGAATGCGGGGGGCTGGAATGAAACCGGTTTTCTTGATAAGGCTGACGTTGATAAAAAGTATGAGTTGATAAAGCAGGCTCTTGCGGGTATGGATTTAGAGGGCGTGGAGATAGCAATTCAAACAATGCCACCTTTTCCTTGGCATTTTGGAGGGCAAAGCTATCATAGCTTGTTTGTAGATGCTGATGAAATCGTGGAATTTTGTGAGGAAACGGGTGCAAAAATTTGCATAGATATTTCTCACTCAATGATGGCATGTAACTATTATAAGCAAGATATTTATGAGTTTGTAAAAAAAGTAGGGCCTTATACCGTCCATTTACACATTGTTGATGCAAAAGGTGCTGATGGTGAGGGTATACAGATAGGCAAGGGAGATGTCGATTTTACGCGTTTAGGTAAATTGTTGAATGAATGCTCTCCAGGTGTTCAGTTTATACCCGAAGTTTGGCAGGGCCATAAAAATGGTGGTGAAGGGTTCTGGGAAGGACTAGCTTACCTAGAAAGAAAATTTTCTGACAATTGATTGAGGTGATTTTAAGTGTTTGATGCATTAAAAGAAAAGCTGGATGGTCCTTTTTATACGATTTTTACACCCTTCAGTGAAGACGAGTCAATTGACTATGAATCACTAGAGAAATACCTGACTTTACTCTATCGACAGGGTGCACGAAAGTTTTATGCAATGGCGTATAATTCACGTTATTCGCAGTTAACCAATCCAGAAATTATGCAGCTCAACGAGTTTTGTGCCCAAACATTAAAGCGACTAGATAAAAATAATATTGTTATCGTCGCTGATCCAATTCACGGTTCAACAAAAGAAAGTTTATTGTTCGCGCAGCATGCTAAAGACTCTGGAGCAGACTTAATTTCACTTATTATGCGCGAAAAATATTTCACGGATGAGCAAGTTCTTGAGCACTTTTCCTATATAGGCCGGAATTCTGATTTCCCAATCCTTGTTCATGAAATGCCTTTTTTGTCAGGTTCTGACGGAAGCCAGATGCATTGGCCCTCATCTTTAATAGCAAGTTTGCCTAAAATCGACCAAATTATCGCATTAAAGGAAGATGCAAAGGATTTTGATATCGCATGCCAGGCATTTGATTTAGAGCCTCGTATTCGAATAATTTTGGCTGGAGGTGGTAAAGCACGCTTTAGAGAATTTATGAGTCGCGGTGCAAGGTGTTGGTTAAATGGTATTTCTATTATTGATGCTTCAATAGCTGAACATTTTTGGGCTGCGTGTGAGAATGATGATGTTGATACTCAAGATTACATAATAGAGAAATTAGAAAAACCGTTTTTCGGTACTGTGGCTAAGCAGTATGGTTGGCATAGAACCAATAAAGCTTTGTTACAAGCTGCGGGTCTGATGCATCGGAGAGACAGGATGCCCTTACCTCACCTGTCTGATGAAGAATTTGTCGATGTACAGAAGGTATATAATGAAGTTAATGCAGCTTGGTTAAAATTAAAGGAAAAAATCTAATGGGCGTAACAGCATTTGTACCAGCGCGTTCTGGTTCAAAAAGACTACCAAATAAAAACATAAAGAATCTAGCAGGTAAGCCTCTTGTCATTTGGACACTAGAAGCTTGTATGAATTCGGACTTGGTAGATGAGGTTATTTTTTCAACTGACTCGGAAGAATATTGGAATCTAGCGAAGGATTATTTTAAGTCAGACAAACTGGTGCTTGATGACCGCTCTCACGAAGAAGCCGGGGATACTGTTAAGATTTTCGATTATTTAAAAGACTCGGTTGACAAAATATTTGGTGATCGTACAGGGCTATTTCTTATGGCTTTACCTACGATGCCCCTGAGAAATAATCATGACGTAGATAAGGCGATTCAGCTAAGTAATGATAATAATTCAGCCATATTTTCTGCAGTAGAGTATGATTTCGCAATATCTTTTGCTTTTACTGTTGCCGATGAAGGTAGTTGGAAACCTGTATTTGATAGTTCTCCAATGGTAACAGGTAATACTCGAAGCCAAGATCAAATTAATGCTTATCACCCTAATGGTGCGATATACATTCGACAAATTGACGACTTGCGAAGCGATGGGTTGAAAACGATTTACCAAGATGGGCTGCCTATGATAATGGAAAAATCCTCTTCAGTGGATATTGATACTTTGAGTGACTTCAAATTAGCTGAAGCTCTGTTGCGTGGATAAAGGTATGTATTTGGTGGCTTCTATAATACAAAAAGAATTGGTTTAATGTTCTTCAGAAATAATGCTGATTTGTACTCAAACCAACGTCACCTATTTAGTGTAGCTACCCCTAATTTACTCCGGCCAAGAAAACTTGGCGGAGTTTTCTTGTGTTATTGAAAGGCTACTTTAATGACATATTCTTGAGAATTCGAAGATTTGGGAAAAGTGATATATTCAGCTATTTATCTTTCGGTTTGATTGCCAAGGTTATACCCTTTCTGGCTAGCTTAGTCTTAGTTCATCTGCTATTGCCCGCTTACTACGGAGTAGTTAGTGTCTTCATGTCAATTATGGCACTGTCAGCATCTTTCATTAATTTTGGTGTAAATCAAATGGTAGTTAGAGAGAGGCAGTTTTTAACAGAGATTGAATTTTCTAGATTATTTTCATCGAGCAGGCTATTAAGCTTGGTATTATTGATATTAGTAATACCTTCTATATATTTACTATTTTCTTGTATACCTGGCTGGGTAATTGAATTTAAGTGGGTTTTAATTGCTTTGCTATTGAGCTGGTGTTTAGCTTCTCTTGAATTAATAGCCAAGGTTTTTGTCGTAAATAGAGATGCTTTTGCTTTCGGTATTTTGGATGTTTTAAAGCTAGGGTTAGTATCACTGCTTTCAATATGTTTTATTTTATTTTATCCTGATCATGGTTTGGAAGCCCGTATCTCTGGAATAGCTGTCGGCCTTATTTTTTCTGCTTTGTTTGGTGTTTACTTGCTCAAAAAACATATAACTTTCCAGCCGCCAAAGCTATTTGAAATTAAGCGAATCTTTGTATACGGGATAAAGGTACTGCCTCAAGTTTTTTCAAACTGGATGAAAATGGGGGCGGATAAAGTACTACTTGTGTCTCTTGTTAGTCTTGCTGAGCTTGGAGCGTATAGCTTTACTTTTACAGTTTGCACTGTTGTGATGGTGTTTGGTAATGCTATACATAATACATTTATCGAATATTCCATGCGAATGTATAAGGGAGGTAAGATTGCAGAGCTAAGAAAGAAAAGAAGGAAAAATATACTAATATCATGTCTTTTATATAGTTCCTATGCATTATTCATAATAGGGGTTAGCAAGTTATGGTGGCCTGAGGGTTACAAAGTAAGTGATTTGTCTATAGTGATGATCGTTTTAGCTCTGTTTTTCCAGATAGTATATCTGCATTTTGCTAAGATCTTCTTATATAAGGAAAATGTTGGAGAGCTAGGGGGGGTTAATTTACTTTTTTCGTTTGTATATGTATTGTTTTTGGTTAATCCTGTAATGGAACCGTCAATTGAATATGCAGTATTATGCTTCGCTGGAAATAACTTTTGTTTAACCCTTTACGTTACATGTCGTTCTTTTTTTATCGAAAAAAACGAATTCAGGATTGATGCAGTTTAAAACAATGGTGCGCTGAACAGTAATTGAGTTAATTGATGATAAAACTTATAAGGATTCGGAATTGTATTTTGTTATTGGTGATAGTCATGTACGTTCTTTTTCATATAGTGAAATAGTTTTTCCAGTATTTGTTGCGCCAGGAAAGCAGCTTCTTTTGAACACTGATGAGCAATGTGACTTAACGTTTAAACTTCTAATGCCTGTAGTCGATCTACCTCCGAAGAGCGCTACCTTGGTTCTGGTAATTGGTGAGCCAAGTCTAAGAGAGTATCTGTCGACGGAGTCCCGGATTGATCCGAGTATTTACAGTAAAACGTTTATACAAAATTTATCAAAACTAGCAAATCAATTGAGGTTGGCTAGTAATCGTAAAATAATTGTCCTTCCTCCCATCCCTAGACAAGACAAAATATATGGTTATTTGTGGTTAAAAATTATCAAAGAAATGTCTTTGCATGAAAATAGTATGGCCCTTATTTTTAATACGGTTGTCGGAGGAGGTGGCGTGCTTCTGGAAGAGTACGTTGGTGATTTTATTCATGCAAATGAAAAAATAGCAGACGTGGTATTGTGCCGAATAGCGCAAAGTAAATTGGTTTCCAGTAATAAATACAGATGGTCCTACCAGTATTCTATTATAGATAGTTGTAAAATATGGGGCGGGGTTCCTATTTCGTTATTGCGCTATGAGGGGAAAAGTCCTAGAAACTGGGGGCGTATCCTTGAAAAAAGTAATGATATGGCAGCGGTTTGCAACTATTTGAATCGTTGTGTCGGTTTTTATCAAAGCCTAGGTACAGCTAGCAGTGGAGTGCATGTGGAGACATATGACGAAGGTTATATTGCTTTTAGTATTAATGCGTGCAAAAGCTTTGTTTCACCTTCAGAGCTAGCAAAGCGACGGTTTGCTTTTTTGAAAAAAATATACAAATCTAATGTTGAAGTTTTAGACTCAGGTTGTCCTGATAATTTTGCGCCAAAACTGAATATGATAATGATAACGACAGACATAAGTATTTTACTAGAGCGCGGTAATTATTATTGTAAAATATTTTGCATTTTATCAACAGAACAGAAACTCGACTTGGAAAAAAAAGAGGAGTGGGGCGGGTTAACCGCTTACCGTTTTGGTAGTTTATGGCTTGTAATGCATGTATCTAACCGTCTTGAGCGCATTGCTTTGATTATTATAGCTAGTTTATTTAAATTTCAAAATAGCATTAAGAAACAAGGGTTATTAAAGAGGATTCTGAAATGACAGGTGTTGTTGAAAATGGAGTAGAATTTTTCAGTGGTGGCAAATTTGGTTTTACTCAAGAATATCTTTCTAATATATTTGATGAATATTATTCTTCTGGGAAATCAGATGTTTATCCAAATGTTGCAGATTATAAAGTTAAAGATATTCATCGAATTACAAGCTTAAATAAGATTTATGAGGCTCTTCAAAAGAAGTTGTCGTTGAACGAGTTAGGTTTTAGCTTAAGCAAGCTTTGGTTGGTTGATACTAAAACAGATAATGTTGACATATCTAAACTACCTTATATACCGCATATAGATTTTCAACGATATTTGAAAGTGATGGTGTATGTTGATGCTGTAACGGATCTTGATGGTCCTTTTACTGCTCGTCCTACACCACCAGCAGAGTTTGAAAAGTTAAGAAAAGCTCTGAGCCTCGATTACAAAAAAAATCATGAAAATCTAATTACGAAATATGAGCTTACGGAGTATATAAAGTTCGAAGCGGAAGGCGGTAGTGTATTAGTTTTTGATACAAATTGTCCTCATTTTGCTGGTGAGGTTAAAGATGGTGGGCATCGTCGAGTTTTTAGGTTTGACTTTGAACGGCCAGAGTGGCGGCGCGATACGACACTGACGACACGTCTCCGAGCTCGTGTCCGTAAATTGTTTGAGATAAAAAATTAGAGTTCAATAGATAAAGCTATTGAGGCTATGATAATTTTATTTATCGAATTATAGGTGCTTTGACTTTACTACTTTCAAATTTTAGAATTAATTTTTCGTCTACTATGTTATGAAAAGTTTTGAATTGGGTCGGTAAAAAATAGGTGCACAAACCGAGCTTAACGGTATATCAATGTAAATGTGTTGATCGCAGAGTTATTTTGGTAGTTATTTTGGTAGTTATTAATTTAGAAACCGAGACTTTGTGATTAACCAGCTTGAACCAAACTTTTTAGTGTGGATAAAGATTATAGCCTGTATTGGGCAAACGAGATTTTGTTCTAGGTAGCAAGTTTAGCTTTGGTGGTAAGCGAGGCAGAAGCGTTTATCTGATGAAATTGTTCAAACTACATTTGGCAGAGTACAGAATTGAGGAAAAGGAACCAATATTATACTACAAGAGTATTGGCCTTATATTATGGGTAGGGTGCGTTCAGTCAATATTGCTAATTCACAGAGAAATTTGAAATTGCCGAGACGATGCTTCGAAGTGAATAATTTTAAGGCTAACTATTTATGATAAAATGACGATGTGAACAGTGCTTAAATTGCTTCGATTTTTTTGTTTTTTTGTTTTTTTGTTTTTTTGTTTTTTTGTTTTATATTTTGTTAGAAAACGTCGTTAAATTGTATTAAACATAATCAAATTATTATAAATATAATTTTTATTTTCGCTCTTGTAGAAGAGGTTAATTGGTGAGTCAAATTAATTATCGTGCCGAAATAGATGGCTTGCGCGCCGTTGCTATTTCTGCAGTGATTATATTTCATGCAGGTTTTGATATATTGCCTGGTGGATTTTTAGGTGTAGATGTGTTTTTTGTTATCAGTGGATTTTTGATAACTTCAATTCTAACAAAGGAGTTTAGTAATGGTTCTTTCTCTTTAGTTAAGTTTTATGAAAGACGTGCTCGTAGAATTTTGCCAGCACTCTTATTGGTTTGTTTGTGTATTGTCCCTTTTGCGGTGCTTTTATTAGAGCCTAGTGCAATTAAAAACTTTTTTAAAAGTTTAGCGGCTACAGGCGTTTTTTCGTCTAACTTCCTTTTTTATTTTGGTGACAATTACTTTAGTTTACCTGTGGAAGAAAGTTTACTTCTGCACACATGGAGCTTGGCCGTTGAGGAACAATACTATCTGTTTTTTCCGTTGCTTTTTGGCTTTATTTGGCGCGGGGGTAAAACAGTTACTTTACTAGTATTAACAGTCTTGATGCTTACTAGTCTTGTTGCCGCTGAAGTTATTGTTGACCGTGCAGCTGCATTTTTTCTGCTACCAACTAGGGGCTGGGAGTTATTAGTAGGTTCGTTTGTATCTTTTATAGGTACTACCAATACCAGAAATGCAGGTTGGCGGTTGTTATCAGAATTATTGGCGTTATTAGGGTTTTCTCTTATTATTTATTCGTTAGTATTTTTTGATAAGTCTAGTCACCTGCCAGGCTTTCTATCATTAATTCCAGTAATCGGTACAGCCTTAGTCATTTCTTGTGCAAGTACGACTGGGTTTGTTGGTCGTATGCTATCTTTTAAACCCGTTGTGTATATAGGGCTTATAAGTTACAGCGCTTATTTATGGCATCAGCCAATATTTGCAATTGCGGAGGCTAGTTATTTAGCTGAGCTATCAGTTGTTGCAAAATTGAGTTTAATTATTTTAACTTTGATGTTAGCAGCCCTTTCAAGGAAATATGTAGAGCTACCTGCAAAATCTTATAAATTTGCATTTCAAAATAAAGCTTTATATGCCTCTGCGATCAGTTTATTGTTCATTTGCATTTTGGGTGTGGGTGGGTATCAAAACCAATGGCCAAATAAAGTTAACTGGATTGATTATGATACAGCTCATTACGGAGGGCTTGGTTACAACTCTTCAGAACAAGGCATGTTGTATGGTATTAAAAGTGAGCCAATTAGCTTTATTCTCTATGGTGATAGTCATGCTATTCAATACCTAGCTGTTCTTGACCGCTGGGCAAAAAATAATAATAAATCTTTTCTAGCCATCACTCATAGTGCTTGTCTATCCTTTCCTAATTATACTAATGTATATAAAGTTGATGTAAGGTCAAGCTGCACTGGCTTAGTTGATGTTCTTAATTCGGCCATGGAGAAACTTGGTAATATTCCTGTTGTTTTTTCATATCGTTGGTCTAAAAAATTAGCTCTTAGAGAGCCTTACCAACCTCTAGGGCTTGCTGTAGAAGAACAGGGTGTTGAAGGAAGTTTTGATGAAACGGCCTTGCAATTACTTATTGATGATATAAAAGTTTGGAAAATGAGTTGGCCAAATTCTAAGTGGTTGCTTATAGGGAATGTCCCTGGGTCAGGGTTGATTGAGGAGAGGGGATATATAAAATGTCATTATTATAATGATACGACTTGTATGGATTATTTTTCAGAAGAAAAGGGGGAGTTATTTTATGCAACTCCATTTTTTGAACGCTTAGCTGAGGGAGATGAAAATATTTCGTTTTTGAGTCCTTATGATGCAGTTTGCAGCGGTGGAAATTGCCAAGTCGTTGATGACGAGGGTTTATTATATTATAGTGATCACGCTCATTTTTCACTTGCAGGCGCAGAAAAAATGATGACAAAATTAAATAAATATTTAGTTTTCTGATAGTGTTGGTTTTCTAATAATTATGTGTGTATTAAAAAAATGGTCGTAGTTATCGCTGAAATATCCAGCTGTTTGCTTCACCGCTTTTTGATAATTTTTCTAGAGACGTTTAACAATGAAACAAGTTATTTTTACGTTTAAAGATGCAGAAGCGATGGTGCATAATGAATGATTTTAAGGCTAATTATCAGTGATAAAATCACGACAAGAACAGTTACAGCTGATATGTGAGGTAGAAAATAAATTACTTCAATTAGAATCATCAAATATTGATCTGTTCCCAGTAATTAGGGCATATATATTTTATTCATATAAGCCAATTTTCGATCAAAAAAAACCTAAAAGAAGTATCGTTCAATGGCTTGGGTTATTATACCAATTCGTTTTAAGTTTTTTTAGATTGTTGGTGTTATGCATTAAACCCATTAAAAGTGATTATTTATTAGTAGCATCGTCACTTCAACGAAACTCCCTTAATAAAACGGTTTGGATTAGCAAGCATCTAGATAGCTTGATTCGGCATTATGGTAAGCATAATTGTACAGTGATCGAGATAGGAAAATCGAAACCTGGAGTCAACTCACCTTATTTAAATTTAACGAAAGCTGTTAGGGGGATCTCAAAGCTAGTCATTTCTATTTTACCCAAGAATAAAGTTCTTTCTAAGCTTGCTCTTGATTCTGTTCGTGCTGTTAAAGCTATTGATCCCAATGCAAATATGAATGCTCAGTGGTTAGAAAATGAGCTTAATGTTTTTTGTATAGCAACAAAAATCTATAAATTAGTATTCACTCGAAGCCATTTTAAAATGGGTGTATGGGTTGCATATTATGATTTCGAAATGATGGCAATGATTAATGCATTAAATAGCCGAGGAGTTAAAACTGTTGATTACCAACATGGCATACAAAATGATTTTCACGCCTTATATTCGGGTTGGGAAGCATTACCTAAAAGACCAAACTGTATGCCAACTACATTCTTTGTATGGGATAAAATCACTGAACAGCGGATACTAAAATGGGGAGAACTGATTGGAGTTACCGCTGAAATAACTGGGAATTTTTGGCTTAGGTTAATATTACCAACATCGAATGCTGGCAAAGAGCTAGATAGCAAAAAAAGTTTGAATGAGGTATTGGTTGCTTTGCAACATTGGCCGGAAGACTTTAATGAAGAGTTGCTGGAGGTAATAAAGAATAAACCGCAGTTAAATTGGTGTTTTCGTGCACACCCGTTTGCCCCGATTTCTGAGCATGATAACAATAGAATATGTGCTCAATACCCTAACATTCGCTTCGAGACAAATGAGGCTAGAACACTTGAAGAGGCGCTATCGAGCTGTACTCTTTGTATTACCGGCTATTCTACTGTAGGCATTGAAGCGCTGCACTTCGGTAAAACTACCATCTACACTCATGTTAATGCACTGGATGGCTTAACAAGTTACATAGATAATAAGGTGTGTTATTTCGCCAGAGAAGCAAATGAATTAGAGTCAATTGTGACGTCGGTTTTTGATAACTAGCTGTTATTATCTGTTTTACTAATTATTTATTATATTTTGAGGGAAATTAAATGGAAAAGAAAATATTTGGATTTGATGTCGAAAAAAAGTGGGACTATGAAAATGCTTACTACTTAACTAGTCATACTAAGCGCCTTGCAAAAGCACTTGCACATTTTGAGCTATACAAATCAATCGCGGGCTTGCCAGGCCATGTTGTTGAATGCGGAGTATATAAAGGCGCTTCGATGATTCGCTTTGCCACCTTTCGAGAAATTTTAGAAAGCCCATTTTCAAGAAAAATTATTGGTTTTGATGCTTTTGGAGAATTCCCTAAGCAAGACGAAGATAATGATGCAAAATTCATTGAGAAATTTGAAGGGGATGGTGGATTTGGTATTTCTGAAGACGAATTAGCTGATGTTTTTAAATATAAGAACATACAAAATATTGAGCTTGTCAAAGGTGATGTTAATGATACTATTCCCCAATATTTAATTGAACATCCCGAGTTAAAAGTTTCTTTGCTGCATATTGATGTTGATGTTTACCAGCCTTCAGTTACAATTTTAGAAAATTTGTTCGATAAGGTTGTTAAAGGCGGGCTGATTGTTTTGGATGACTACGCTACTGTAGCTGGTGAGACTAGAGCCGTCGATGAATTTCTTGAAGGTAAAAACTTAATTATTGAAAAACTCTCAATATCGCATATTCCTTGTTTTATAAGGGTGTGATTTTTTAACTTCTCATGGGAAGAATAAGTATAATAACTCGATGAAAATCGAGCTTGTAAAATGCTTTTTGCTTTTTGCTTTTTGCTTTTTGCTTTTTGCTTTTTGCTTTTTGCTTTTTGCTTTTTGCTTTTTGCTTTTTGCTATTTTCCATTTGCTGTTGATTTGATTGTTATGTGGGTTATCAGTGAAATTTTTTGTTTGTATACTGTTTTAGAATCTTAACAAGGAGTTACTTCATTGACCTCATTTGAAAAAAAATCACTGGTGACTGAGCGTGAACCGAATAGTGTAATTGACCTAAAAGAAGTTTGGGGTGCTATTTGGGGAGGGAAACTATCTGTTGTGTTGATTACTTTGTGTTTTGCAGTTGGAGCTCTAGTTTATTCTTTTCGACTTCCGAATTTATACTCCTCAGAGGTGTCGTTGGCTCCAGTTAGTAAGGAGAGTAAATCTGGATTTGCTGGGCTTGCTAGTCAATTCAGCGGTATCGCAGGTCTAGCCGGTATTAACATTGGTGGAAGCGGCATGGACAAGACAGCACTTGCGCTCGAAATTCTGCAGTCTCGTGTTTTTATTACCAAGTTTATTAGGAAATATCAGCTAGAGATTCCATTAATGGCTGCCGAAAGATGGGATCATGATGATCAAGTTTGGGTAGTTGACAAGGATGTTTATGATGAGAATTCAAATGAATGGACTAGGGTTAGAGGCGCAGGAAAGAGTTCAGCACCGAGTGACCTAGAGCTTTTTAAAGTCTTTAAAAGAGATGTTTTGTTAGTAAAATCAGATGATAAGTCTGGTATGGTAAAAGTATCTATTTCTCTTATGTCTCCGTTGGAAGCAAAGCGGTGGTTAAGTTTAATTGTTGCGGATCTCAATTCTTATGTGCAGGAGCAGGATACTAATGAAGCTGAAAGGGCTATCGGGTATTTAAAAGAACAACTAGAAAAAACCAACGTTGCTGAAATGCAGCAAGTTTTTTTCAAGTTGATTGAGCAGCAAATGCGAACAGTTATGTTAGCTGAAGTTAGGGAAGAGTATGTATTTAAAACTATAGACCCTGCAGTAGTCCCCGAGGCAAGTAATAAACCTAATCGTTTACTTATTTTCGTCGCTGCAATTATGTTGGGTGGCATAGTTGGTGTTTTTTATGTGATTTTCAGGTATGGCGTTAAGAAAAAGCATCAGCGTGCTGAAATCACTTTTGATAACAGAGTTTAAAAAGGTTATAAGGTTTTGAATTATCCCGTTATTGTTGTTGCAGCATATTCACGTTCAGTTGCTCTGTCTAGGCTTCTTGGTTCTATTAATAGAGCCATTTTCCCAACTGCTGACCATAGATTAATTATATCTATAGATGGTGGGGGGGGCGAATCGGTTGTTGAAGTTGCTAAAGAATTTAATTTTGTTAGTGGGACAACGGAGGTTGTAACTAGGGATTGTAATATTGGCCTTAGAGAGCATATATTATGGTGTGGTGGGCTTTCTGAAAAATATGGTTCTGTTATCGTGTTGGAAGATGATTTAATTGTTGCTCCATTATTTTATCATTACGCTTCGGAAGCAGATAATTACTATTCAGCTTTTCAAGAAGTGGCTGGTATTGCTCTGTATTCGCCTGTATATAATGAGGTTAATAACTTACCGTTCCAGCCGATGCAAACGAATTGTTGTATTTTTTTTATGCAAGTACCTTGCTCTTCTGGACAATTATGGAACTATAGTCAGTGGCGTGATTTCAAAGAATGGTATCTTAATTTCGGTACTAACATCGACTTAAATGAGATAATAAACCTCCCAGATATAGCCAAAAAATGGCCCCAATCTTCGTGGAAAAAGTATTTTTATGCTTATATTGCGACGACAGGAAAGTATATTGTATACCCATATAATAGCTATACAAGCAACTGTTCAGATCCGGGAGGTACGCACGTCAGTTTAGGTAGTAATATGTTCCAGGTTCCGCTGAGTTCTAGCAGTTGTTTACCTAACGTTATGAACTTTATTGCTCCAAATGATATGGATGTACAATACGATTCTTTTTCTGAGCCTGCTTCACCTGAAATGTTTAGGTACCTTGGGCTAAATGTTGGAGATGTTGAAATTGATTTGCATGGAGCTAAACCATTAAGTCTCCTTAATAGCAAGAATTATGTTTTGACATCACGCAGACAAAAAACATATGTTAAAAAGTTTTTTTTGGCATTTAAGCCGATAGAAAAATTTTATTTAGCGGAAGCTGAAGAGTGTCTTGGATTTAGTCGCGATTCGATTGCTATATATTTAGTCAAGTCTACGCAATTGGAGTATACGAAACCACCGACATACAGTTTATTGCGTTATTATTATTGCTCGCCCTTTGCTACATTACCATTTCTGTGTGGGTTTGCTTTGGAGTTGACGGCTAAACTTTTATCCCGTCTAAAATCTGTTTTTTCGTTAGTTCTGCGCAGTGGTTCGAAGTTGTGAATAAACTGGTAAATTCGTACTCATTTTTGCTTGGGTGTTGGCTATTGTTGGCATCATCCTTTTCTTTATTGGACTATGCCGACCTTGGGTACTTTCATAGCGTTAATGAATTGCACATTTTCACCTATTTGTTGCTAATTACTTGCTTGGTGTTTTTTTTTTCTTATGGTTATGATTCTCTTGGGCCTCGAGTTAGATTTCAACCTAAGTTAGCAATCCATTCAGAATTTTTCATTTTTCCATTTATAATCATACCTGGTTGTATGTTGTTAATGTTGGTGTCGTTTGCCTTGTTAACTTACGATAGAGGCATCCCAACAGATGCACAGGCCTATTTTGATATAACGGACAATGTTACCGGCAAGGTTCTCATTCACTTACTACCTATGGGCTTGTCCTGGCATGTGTTTAATAAGCGAAAAATAGATCGTATTGCAGCCTTTTTTATTATTTTATCAATATCATATGTTTTGCTTTATACCGAAAGACTTTATGCTATCCAAATTCTGAGTGCAGTATTTATTGGTTTGCAGTGCTCAGGCTCCTTTGAATTGTCAATAAAAAAGTTACTTTGCGTTACTGTAATTGCTATAATATTGTTCGTTCTCTCTGAGCTTTCACGATCGTTTCTGGCTGTGCGAATATTGCGTGGTGAGTTTTCTTTTTTTGAGGCTATTTTTTACGCACTCAGGCGGTTTTTTATCTATTATGCGGATACTGCATTAAAATCGGCAGAGTTTTTTGCTCAGTCTATATCAGAGGGGGGCAATGCAAGTTCGAGATATGATTGGGAAACTCGAACTCTAACAAACAGGGGGGCTATTTGGGGGCTATTAAACTATTTAGGTCTGATTCCTGCTATGTTATCAGCGGCTTTTTTGATGGTTGTTTCTGGGGTTGTATTGTTTTGCGCAAAATCTGGGAATATCTATTTTGTCCCTGTGGCTCCAATTTTTTTCTCAATGATATTTGAGTTTGTTAGAGTAGACTTTTTTTCTTTCAGTAGGTTTTGGGTGCCGCTGGTAGCCTATATCCTATATCTAATGTTTATTTCAGTTTTTTCTAAAAGCCCTAATATAAATCGTTAATAATTGATTTTGTGTGGTAGTTATTGTATAAGTCAGTTTTTATTTACTTTAACTTGCGATCTTTCTCCGCTAAAATAGGCGTGCATCTTATCAAGCCGCTAGGTCTTCGTATTCCACCGGAGAGTACTAGTTAATGCCTGAGTGTAACCGCTTCTGATTATAGAAGTAGTTTATGTATTTCTTTAAATTATGCCTCAAGTCATCTTCTGATTTATAGCTTCTTCCACGAATTAATTCCGCTTTCATTGAATCAAAAAACGACTCCATATGTCCATTGTCAGTATAGTGACCTAAGCGATTCAAACTATGTTGAAATGCATGCTTTTCAAGACACTTTGGAATACATTCCCGCTATATTCTACCCCTCGATCTGTATAGAATATTAGTTCGTTTTCTGGCTCTCGTTTTTGTAAAGTATATTCCAATGTTCGCTTCGTTACTTCGGCTGTACGATTCGTATCTAGGCTCTAACCAATAATCCTGCGTGAATATAAATCCATGATGACCGATAGGTACATCCAATGTTTATTAACCTTTAAATAAGTATTATCTGCCACACAAACCTGATTGATTTTTGATGGCCATCATTGCCATGCCTCAAGCTTTCTCCTGAAGCAAAAAAGTGCTTCAATTTAGGGGTGAGTCGCTTAACTTTTACAACCCGACCGACAATCTACATATCTCTCATCAAACGCTTAACATGTTTACAGCCAATGGTGTATCCTTGTTTTTTGAGGTATTGGTAGACTCTAGGACTTCCATAGGTTCCTTCACTCTCATCATAGATCGTCTGTATGACCTGATATCTTACGCCTACGACGTTTCCGAGCCTTTTGATGAATCGATATCGTTCTGATGTTCCTCCGCAAGAAACCGTTGCCACTTTTTTAGTAGGTCTAGCTCCTTCTTCAATTGCGCATTTTCTTTCTCAAGTTTTTCAGCCACGTCATTATTTTTTCACACCGTCTATATAAGACATGGAGACAGCTGTTGTTTTAAGTTTTCAGCGTATTCCCGCGTTCGACGTGGTTTGTTGCATTTTGGCACGGGACACCTCATTCTTGGTTAGGTTTTAGTGTCCGCGAAAGCGGTGGATGTTCACTTGTCGTCGTTCAACGCTGGTTTACTAATTATCTCTTTGTAAAGGTTTTGGGTCTTTTCAAACATTGCGTCAAATGTAAAATATTTAAGGAAACGTTCCCGTCCTTGATGTCCAAAATCCTCTCGTAATTTTTTGCTCGTCATAAGTTCCAGTAGTTTATTTTCTAAGGTAGTGGAGTCACCCCTTTGAACTAAGTAGCCTGTTTTTCCATCTATGACTGATTCAGAAACTCCACCAACATTGGAGGCTATTACAGGAAGAGAGGCTCTCATTGCTTCTAAGATTGAGCGCGGAAATCCTTCCCAGTTACTGATTAAAACGAATATGTCGGTTGCGGCTAAAATTTCTGCAATGTCTTTTCTGTATCCCAAAAATAAAATTTTATTTTCAATTCCTAGGTCACTACAGGTTGCTTTTAATTGTTGTGTCAATTGGCCTTCACCAACCAATTTGAGCTGCCAGTTCTTTTGCTTAAGTTTTGATAGCGCTATCAATAATGTTTTATGGTCTTTTTGTTGGTCTATCCGAGCGATGCATGTGATTACGATGTTGTGACTTTCGGTTCGTTGCGGTTTGGGAAGGTCTATGTTAGGCATCCCATTATGAACAACGACTTGTTGGTCTTTATCTGCAACGTGATGGTGTATTGCTAAATTCTTATCTTGTAACGAAACGGTTATGATGCGGCTTGAAAGTTTACTTAATTTCTTTTCCAAGAATATATATATCTTTGAACTTAAATTTCCAACTCCTTCAGCGAATGGCCAGCCATGCGCGGTATAAATAACGGGGATTTTTAATGAGTTTGCAGCTAATCTTCCTAGGCATCCTGCTTTCGCTGAATGAGTTGAAATTAAATCAGGCTTTAAATGAGTTAGAATTTTCTTTAGCTCTAAGTATGCAAGAAATTCTTGAAAAATATTTATTTCTCTAACTAGGTGTTTAGCTGTCGTGTAGGGTATATTTGTATCTTCGAGCCACTTTGTGTAAATGCCATTCCCTCCTACAATTACATTTACTTGGTTGCCTTCTAAAAGAAGACGTTGGGCCATATCTCTAACGTGTATGTGGGCGCCACCAATAGCATCGCTTCGAGTGATTATGAAAATTATGTTCAAAATTATGAATCCAAAAAGCTAATTTGATTATGTAAACGGATGTTAATTTTTTTTAAAAATGCAAAGTTATTATTCAGTAATACCTTTTGATACATTCTACAATTAACGCTCTATATTCTATCATTCACAGGAGCGTTAAGGGATAATAATAATAGGTTTTATATTTTTATTATAAAAGAGAATTGATAAACATGGTAAACGAAAGGTTGTGCATAATTGTTGCAGTGCATAAACAACATGCTGAGCTTGAACGTATGCTTGAATGGATAGAATCTATTGATTTTATAAGTAGGAAAATTTGTTTTTATTTTTGCGACTCTGGTCATAATGAGAAGTTACTATCTATCAATTGTCAAAATAAATCTAACTTAGATTTTGTTAGTCAGGCAGATAGTGGAATTTATGATGCTTGGAACTATGCAATTAATGCAGTCGAATGTAAATACGTTGCCTTTTTAGGTGTAACCGACAGGGTAGATAGCTGTTTTGAGTTTTCAATAAAAAATGACAGTGATCTAGTAGCGTACGACTTTCTAAGGAAATATGATTCTTCTTTAAGTAGGGTAACTGTTCCGAAACAGTTATTTCGTAAATTTCCTTATAGTCTTAAATTTTGTTTTTCCTCTGCAATATTTCGTCGCGAGTTTTTAAAAGCAAACCCCTTCAAAGCAGATTTTAAAATAATCGGTGATTTAGCATGGGCTTGGGAAAATCGTGAGCTACTCAAAGCTAGTGTGGTTAATGAACTCTTCTGTGTATTTGATATGGGTGGGGTTAGTAATGAAACTAAAATGCACTTGAACCGGCTTAAAGAATATAAAAAGGTTTCGCCTCATTTTAGGTGGACGCCTCATTATTTAGCCTATTCAATTTTATCAACTTTTAGGATGCTTATTCGTTAGTATGTGTGGTATAGCTGGTTTAGTAGCAAGTAGAAAAAGTGGTGACTTCGACAAAGAAAGAAACATAAGAGTTGCTGAATCAATAATAAAACGGTTGGATCACCGGGGGCCAGATGGTAATGGGTGTTGGAGTAATTCTGTAGGCACGGTTGTATTGTCTCACTCAAGGTTGGCTATACATGATTTGACTGAAACAGGCGCTCAGCCAATGTCCTCTGTATGCGGTAAATATACCCTTGCATTTAATGGTGAAATCTATAATTTTCAAGAGATTTTGACCAAACTAAATGCAGAATTTGGACGTATTCATCTTAGGGGGTCTTCTGATACAGAGGTATTATTGGAGTCATTGGTCCGAAAAGGGATTGATTGGACTCTTAATGCTATAGATGGAATGTTTGCTTTCTCTTTCTATGATGAGTTTTTGGGTAAGGTTTTTTTATGTGTTGATCAAATATCAGAAAAGCCTCTTTATTTTACCAAAGCTCATAATTCCGTATATTTTGCTTCTGAGCTTAAAGGGTTTTGTGCCGTACCAGGTTTTGAGAGGAGGATAAGTAGTCAGTCCTTCCAAAGTTATTTAGCGCTTGGTTACATTCCGCATCCTAATACTATTTATGATGATGTATTTAAGTTACCTCCAGCCAGTATTTTATCCATCGATGTTAATACCCCAGAAGTAAACATTAGTGCGCTAAAGTTTTGGGGAACTATTTTAGCAAAGAGTCAGCGTGATGCATTTGTGGAGAACCCTATAGATGAGCTGGACTCTTTGCTTCAGCGGTCGATTGAGCAGAGGTTAGTTTCAGATGTTCCTGTTGGTTTATTGCTTAGTAGTGGTGTTGATAGTAATCTCATAGCAGCAGTTGCTAGTTTGAAGTCAAACTCAAAACTTCAGGCATTCACAATAGGGTCGGATGATGCTAGGTATAATGAGGCAGAAGCTGCAGGATTCTCCGCTAAAAAATTAGGTATAGAGCATCATATTTTAACACCCGAAAATAACGCTTATATTGATGCCGTTCATTCGGCGGGCTCTGTTTATTGTGAGCCAATTGCAGATATCTCTTGTGTTCCAACCTTAGTGTTACACAAACTAGTTAGTAGGCATGTAAAAGTAGCCATTTCTGGAGATGCTGGGGATGAGTTATTTTGTGGCTACAATCGTCATCAGTTTGTAAAGAACTACTGGCATAAAGTATCAAATTTTCCTTATCGGTTAAGAGTTATATTTTCCTCACTTGTCCTAAAGCTGAATATTAGGGTATTAGCATCATTATTTAACTTGGCTTTGCCTCTAGTAAATGCTTCCCTTCGATCTCCAGATTTGGAAAATAAGATATATAAAGGACTTATTGCATTGAGGTCGAAGGATATTTTTGATTTTTATTTCAGTGCTGTGGCAATGTTTGAGGATTTAGGGTTTCAGTATAATTTAACGTTGCACAAACCGCTTAATGTAAGAAAGGAATTTAGTGGTTGTTCGCTTGAAACTGTAATGAATCTTGATAAAAGTTTTTACCTACCTGGTAATATTAATGTAAAAAATGACCGTGCATCAATGCGTTATAGTGTTGAAGTAAGGGCGCCTTTTCTTTCAAAGGAGATTATTGAATATACAAATAGGATTCCTTTTAATATTCTAACAAATTATTCTAATAGCAATAAGCCGTTACTTAAAGCATTGGCTGGCCGATACGTTCCAATGGATATAATTCAACGACCCAAAATGGGGTTTTCTATAGAAATGGATGTTTGGTTGAGAACGTCTTTAAAGGATTGGGCGCAGGACTTATTGACGAAAGAAAAACTTGAAAAACATGGTTTTTTTGACGCTGGTTTGGTGGCATCTTTATGGGAACGGCATCAATCAGGTGTGAGTAATTTGCAGCGAGAGTTGTGGTGCATTTTGGCATTTCAAAATTGGTATGAGAACAATTATTGATTTTTTTACTATTGAATGGGGTTGCAAGGGTGGTTTAAAAGTAAGCGTAGTTTTGAATTATGGTTTTACGTTACAATAAGCGGCGAACAATATCTCATTTATGTATTCTTTAGAGTACATGGTTTAGCTTATTTTAAATCTACTTTTTTAATCAATATGGTTATATTTAACCCAAAAGGCCAAAATATAGAATGAAAAAAATAGCACTCATCTCAGGAATTACTGGCCAAGATGGTTCGTATTTAGCAGAGTTTTTATTAGAAAAAGGTTATGAAGTTCACGGCATCAAGCGCCGAGCATCCTCATTTAATACTGAGCGTGTAGATCATCTCTACCAGGATCATCATGAGGGGAGTTCAAACTTCTACCTTCATTATGGAGATTTAACTGATACTTCAAATCTGACTCGTATTCTCAAAGAAGTTCAGCCAGATGAAGTCTATAACTTAGGAGCACAATCTCACGTAGCTGTGTCTTTTGAGGCGCCAGAATACACCGCTGATGTTGATGCAATGGGTACGCTTCGTTTATTAGAGGCTATTCGCTTTCTAGGTTTAGAAAAGAAAACTCGTTTTTATCAAGCTTCGACCTCTGAATTATATGGCTTGGTAAAAGAGACTCCTCAAAAAGAAACGACACCGTTTCACCCTCGCTCACCTTATGCCGTAGCAAAAATGTACGCCTATTGGATAACGGTTAATTATCGTGAAGCTTATGGCATGTATGCTTGTAATGGCATTTTATTTAATCACGAGTCGCCTCGACGTGGTGAAACTTTTGTAACACGTAAAATTACACGTGCTATAGCCAACATGGCTCAAGGTCTGCAGAAATGTTTATACTTAGGTAATATGGACTCGCTACGTGATTGGGGGCATGCAAAAGACTATGTGCGTATGCAATGGATGATGTTGCAGCAGGACGTTGCCGATGACTTTGTTATAGCAACAGGCAAGCAGATTTCGGTACGTGAATTTGTTCGTATGTCTGCAAAAGAAGCGGGTATTGAGCTTGAGTTCTCTGGTGAAGGTGTTGAGGAAATCGCTACAGTTACGTCGATTTCGGGTGATAATGTTACTTCAGTGAACGTTGGTGATGTAATCGTGCGAGTCGATCCTGCTTATTTCCGTCCTGCAGAAGTTGAAACGCTATTGGGTGACCCAACCAAAGCTAAAGAAACGTTGGGTTGGGTTCCCGAAATTACGGTTGAAGAAATGTGTGCTGAAATGGTTGAAAATGATCTAGTTAACGCAAAACAACATGCGCTACTTAAAGCGCATGGCCATAATGTTACGCTTTCAATGGAAAACTAAGGTCTGTCATGTCGTTACCGTTTGACTCTAAAATATATATTGCCGGTCATCGTGGAATGGTTGGTTCTGCCATCGTTCGACAGCTTGAGGCGCAAGGTTATACGAATTTAATCGTGCGAACTCATGGTGGGTTAGACCTAGTTAATCAGCAAGCTGTCGCAAATTTCTTTGCACAAGAAAAACCAGATGCAGTTTTTTTAGCAGCCGCTAAAGTAGGGGGGATTCTTGCGAATAATACGCTCCCCGCGGAATTTATATATGAGAACATGATGATGGAAGCGAATATTGTCCACCAAGCTTATGTTTCTGGTGTTCAAAAGCTATTGTTTCTTGGCTCTTCATGTATATATCCGAAATTAGCGCAACAGCCTATGCAGGAAACGGCCTTGCTGACTGGCACCTTAGAACCAACCAATGAACCTTATGCAATTGCTAAAATTGCGGGTATTAAATTGTGCGAATCTTATAATCGTCAGTATGGTGTAGATTTTCGTTGTGTCATGCCGACTAATTTATATGGCCCACATGATAATTTTCATCCTGAAAACAGCCATGTTATTCCCGCTATGTTGCGTCGTTTCCATGAAGCGACCTTGTCTGATGCTGCTAAGGTTGTGGTATGGGGTACTGGTAAACCAATGCGGGAGTTTTTGTATGTAGATGATATGGCAGCTGCTTCTGTTCATGTCATGAATCTTGATGCTGAAACCTATCAAACGCATACCGAAGCCATGTTGTCTCATATCAACGTCGGTACAGGTGTTGATTGTACTATTCGTGAACTTGCTGAGACTATTGCAAAAGTGACAGGATTTAAGGGTGAACTGGAGTTCGATAGCGCTAAGCCTGATGGTGCTCCTCGTAAATTAATGGATGTTTCTCGTTTAGAGAATCTAGGTTGGAAAGCAGATGTCTCTTTGGAAGAAGGGCTTAAGTGTGCCTACCAATGGTTTTTAGAGAATCAAGACAACTTTCGAGGTTAATTTAAGTAATAGGTGGTGCTATTTCTGCCTATTTTGATTGAATTCTACGATTATTTACTATGCACCTGCCTCTATCTACTTTCAAATCTATCATTAAGCATGCGCCTTTAATTTCTATTGATCTGGTTGTTCAGAATAAAGTAGGAGAGGTGCTTGTAGGTTACCGAAATAACCGACCTGCACAGGGTTACTGGTTTGTGCCTGGCGGCCGTATTTTAAAAGATGAATCGATGGGGTGTGCTTTTAAGCGTTTGACCTTAAATGAGCTAGGTGCTGAGTTTAACCTTGCAACTGCACAGCTGATTGGACCATTTGAACATTTTTACAGTGATAACGTCACGGAGGATGAATTTAGTACGCATTACATTGCTCTAGGCTACCGTTTTACGGTAGAACAATCTCAGTTGAAATTACCCTTAGAGCAACACAGTCAATATACTTGGATGACAGTGGATGAGTTATTAGCTCATCCTAGAGTACATAAGCATAGTCGCTGGTACTTTGATCCTTCAGCTAAATAAAGAGATAATTGGAATATGATTTTACCTGTCATTATGGCTGGAGGAGCGGGAAGCCGGTTGTGGCCTCTCTCACGAGAACTGTATCCGAAGCAGTTTCTAACTGTAACTGGTGAGCAGTCAATGCTTCAACAAACGCTAGCTCGACTTTCAGGCATTGAGCATCAAGCCCCTTTGCTTATATGCAATGAGGAACATCGTTTTATAGCTGCTGAGCAGCTTCGTTTAGTTGGCTTTGAGTCGAGCGAGATAATTTTAGAGCCAGTTGGTCGTAATACTGCTCCCGCGATCGCTTTAGCTGCGCTTCAGGCATTAAAAATAGCTCCAAATAATGAAGAACCGGTTTTATTAATATTGGCTGCTGACCATTTGATTGAAAACACTGCGTCTTTCCATTCATCGGTAGAAAGAGCCTTGCCTTTTGCTCAAGATAACCAGTTAGTAACCTTTGGTATTGTGCCCACCGCACCCGAAACTGGTTACGGTTATATAAAAGCGGGTGAGTGCTATGGTGATGCATTTTCTGTTCAGGAATTTGTAGAAAAACCTGATTTAAATGTAGCTAAAAGTTACCTTGCGAGTGGTGATTATTACTGGAACAGCGGTATGTTTTTATTTAAGGTCTCTCGATATATTGAGGAGCTAAAAAAATATCGCCCCGATATTCTAAGCGCTTGTGAGCAGGCGATGGAAAAAACTGAAACTGATATGGACTTTATTCGCGTCTCTAAAGCTGAGTTTGAACAATGCCCTAGTGATTCTATTGACTATGCGGTGATGGAAAAAACTAGTTCTGCGAGAATGGTACCCATGGATGCGGGCTGGAGTGATGTAGGGTCTTGGTCCGCCTTATGGGATGTGTCTGTGAAAGATACACATCAGAATGTCACTAAGGGCGACGTTAAAAATTTTGGCTCTACAAATAGTTATATCTATTCAGAAAGTAAATTTATCTCGACTGTAGGTGTTGATAACTTAGTTATAATCGAAACAAAAGACGCTGTATTAGTCGCCAATAAAGATAAAGTTCAAGATGTTAAAAAGGTCGTAAAATATCTTAAAGCATCTGGTCGGACTGAACATAAAGTACATAGAGAAGTATTTCGACCATGGGGAAAATACGACTCTATCGACTTTGGGAGGCGTGACCAAGTCAAACGTATAACCGTGAAACCCGGCGAAAAGCTATCTATTCAGATGCACTACCATCGTTCTGAGCATTGGGTTGTAGTATCAGGTACGGCTAAAGTGACGAATGGTGACAATACATTTTTTGTGACTGAAAATGAGTCTACCTATATACCTCTAGGCACGATACATGCTTTAGAAAATCCAGGAAAAATACCATTAGAAATGATAGAGGTGCAGACGGGTGGGTACCTTGGAGAAGATGATATTGTGCGTTTTGAAGATCGTTATGGTCGTAGTTGATATTTTACTTCTGAAGGCTTAATACAGCAACTTTTATCAGGCTTTTGGTATCATGTATTTTTACTTTTTTTGAAGAAATATTTAAATAAAGTTGCTTTTTTCTATAGTTCTAAACTTTTAGGTAATGATTAATTTAGCTAGTTAATACGATTCTTCATTCTTTTTTTTGCATAAAAATGACATATAATGCATTTCGATTGTACTGGAGTGATTACTATGTGTTTTTTGGCTCCGAGTCGATCACGAAATATAATTTACTAGCATCAAGTTTAATCACTTTGGTGAACTGCTGTAGACGGCTCGAAGGAGGAGTTCGCTTAAGTGGCTTTACATATTCATAAAAAAACTGAGATTGTCAGGGGTTACAATTAAGGCTGTATTGCTACGACTAACCTTATAAGAAATATTAAAATTATTGCATATATTAGCCACTTTATTAACTGAATGGTTTGTTAAGGTACCTGTATGAAAATACTCTTAACTGGAGCTACCGGATTTATTGGTAGGAATGTTAGCGGGCGTAAAGAACATAGTTATCGTTGTGTTGTGAGACAAGGTGTTCAGCATAACTTTCTTGAATGTTTTATAGTTGATGGAATGCATTCAAAAACTGAGTGGAATGAAGGCTTAGAGGGTATTGATACCATAATTCACTTAGCTGGCTTAGCGCATAATCTACAACAAGACGATAATGATTTTTTTGAGATTAACACACAAGGTACTCTTCATCTAGCTTCTGAAGCTGTCAAAGCGGGTGTGTCACGTTTTGTGTTCATAAGCTCGATTGGTGTCAATGGCGCTAGTACTGATGGTGAGGCGATTGATGAGGGCTCACAAATCGCACCGCATAATGCTTATTGTAAATCAAAATCTTTAGCAGAGGATGGTTTAAGAAAAATTTCAAACGAAACTGGTCTTGAACTCGTAATAATTAGGCCTGCCTTAGTCTACGGATCGGGAGCTCCAGGCAATTTTGGTAGCTTAATGAATATAATATATAAGTTGCCTTTTTTACCATTCGGCCTAGTGCAAAATAGAAGAAGTTTTATCTCAGTTGATAACTTATCAGACTTTATTCATACTTGTGCTGTTCACCCCAAGGCTGCTGGGGAAACGTTTGTAATTAGTGATAATTGTGATGTTTCAACGAAAGAATTTATTAATGCGATAGCTCACGGACTAAGGACGAGGCTTTATCAACTACCTATTCCAGTAAGTTTAATGAAGTTTTCGGCAAAGCTTTTAGGTAAGGAGAAATTAGTTGGACAATTGTTTGATGATCTAGAAATCAATCCGTCTAAAGCGCTTACTTTACTTGATTGGCAGCCAGTTGAAACCATGGCTGAAGCAATGAAAAAAATATACAAATAAATTTTGGTTGTTGATGTTTTAGGGTTATATATGAATACAATTTTACGTCGAGTTTTTGATTTTACCTTATCGCTTATTGGTCTTGTAATAACATTTCCTGTTCTCTTGTTTATCGCCTTGCTCGGTCTATTTGACACTGGTTCTCCAATTTTTTTACAAGAGCGTGTAGGTAGAAATAAGAAACCATTTACGCTTGTAAAATTTCGCACAATGAGTGTTGATACTGTATCCGTTGCTAGCCATTTAGCCAGTTCAGCTTCGATTACCCCTTTGGGTGCGTTTCTACGTAAAACGAAGTTAGATGAATTGCCACAACTTTGGAATGTACTAAAAGGAGAAATGAGCCTAGTTGGTCCTCGTCCTGGTTTATTTAATCAAGAAGAATTGACTGCGGCACGTGAAGCGAAAAGTGTTTTTAGCGTAAGGCCGGGTATTACTGGTGAGGCTCAAGTGAATGAAATAGATATGTCTACGCCTGAGTTGTTAGCTGAGGTCGATGCAAAGATGATCAGTGAGTTATCGATTACAAACTATTTCAAATTCATTATTATGACAGTGACGGGTAAAGGATCTGGTGATAGAGTAAAAACTGACTCTTAACATTACCCTGAATTCATAAGGATAAAAATGGAAATACTTCACCACGGAGCGGTGAATGGCGTCACCGGCTCTTGTCATGAGTTACGAAGATGGGGTCACCCATTAGAAATTTCCGGTCAAGCAGGCAAAGCAGATTCCCTTGATCTTTTTTTACTCAAGTAAAAATTGGCCGTCAGGCCTTGTCTATTTGTTAACTGTCACGCGCCTAAAAAT
>Ga0209184_1000670_pt1 | contig 31814 bp, 32 predicted proteins | sample EN8Hudsemesocosm_2_FD_184627 | JGI IMG/M metagenome (GOLD analysis project Ga0209184, IMG submission 184627) | Methane-oxidizing microbial communities from mesocosms in the Hudson Canyon - EN8C Hudson Canyon (SPAdes) (version 2) | ecosystem: Environmental > Aquatic > Marine > Cold seeps | place... | reverse complement strand
ACTCAGCCATGGCTGTGGCATGAGTGGCACCCAAACTCTAAGTCTGCAAAGGCAAATAATAGTTTACTTAATGTAGGTGATACGTTTGATGAAGTGGTGGAGTTGCAACCATTTTCTCCTCTTCCAATTAATATGCGACGAAAAACGCATTATAACGTGGTTGTCGCTAAGCCAAGTACGCATTGGTGCGTAGAAGGAGAAATGAAGGGTGGTTGGCTTAAGATCAATTATGAGTTTAAACCATCGAAGGCTGGGGTAACATTTACTCGAACGTTATCTTACGGAGCGTCGGGTATTAACCGGTTAATTTTTCCTTTGTTAAAATCTAGGATGCGAAAAACGTCTTTACTCGCTCTAAGTAATTTAAAGGCCAAGCTTGAAAAAAAGAACTAGCATATAACTGACTCATCGCTTCGATCATGTATAAGTGCTTACAATGCTTAAAGAGAAACAAGTCTTAAGGTTGTGAGAGAGGAGTTAAACTCATTATTTTTCCGCTATCGGTCGAAAAATAAATCCAACCTTCTGGGCTTTGTGCGAGTGAACGAATACGTTCATTCAAACTTTTTAATAAACGCTCTTCACCAACAGCAGCGTTCGCATTGTTTAATTCTATTCGATTTAAGTGTTGTAGCTTAAGTGCGCCTGCGAATAAGTTACCTTTCCAGTTAGGAAAGGCCGCTCCGGTGTAAAATAATAAACTACCCGGTGCAATAGAAGGCACGTAATACTTGGTGGGTGATTCCATTCCGGCCTTTTCTGTTGCTTCACCTACATTTATAGGGCCCCAATACTCTTTGCCATAAGAAACGATAGGCCAGCCATAGTTTTTACCTCTTCGAATCAGATTGAGCTCGTCACCACCTCTTGGCCCATGCTCAATTAACCACAGGCGCTTGTGTTTAAGGTCGTAACTTAACCCTTGAGGGTTTCGATGGCCATAGCTCCATATTTCGGGTAGTGCATTTTTTTGTTTAACAAAGGGGTTGTCATCGGGTGTACTGCCATCAAGATTGAGCTTTAATACACTGCCAGCATGGCTTGATAAATCTTGTCCGTTGGGGCGCTCTCCACGATCACCCACAGTAAAAAATACATGCCCTCCATCGTCAAAAGCAATGCGGCTCCCAAAATGTCGATTTGAGTCGGTGATAGATTTTGTAACGAGCAAGTCAGACCAGTTGGTGAGTGAGCCATCTTGTAATTTAGCGCGTGCTAGAGTGGTCGCTCCAGAATGATTAACAGGTTTACTATAAGTAAAATAAATCCAACCTCCCGCTTTATAAAGAGGCGGTAAGGCAAGGTCTAAAAGACCGCCTTGACCCTTGTTATAAACAGGGGGGATACCGCTTATTGTTTGAAGCTGTCCACTGAAACGATCCAATAATTTTAGGCTACCTTGGCGTTCTGTTATTAATAGCTGTGTTTGGTTCAAAAAAACCATGGCCCAAGGGATATTCAATCCATCTGCAACAACGTTTACTTGGTAACGAGTACCATCTGAGTTATTGGTTAGTATTGTATTTGATAAAGTTGTTACTGGAAAAAGCATTAAAAATATAATGAATTTTGCGATAGGTCTTGTCATATTTGCCTCACTTATATATTTGACCTAGTAATAGTAAAATCAAATATATATAAACTTTAGGCGATTATACCTTGCTCGGTGGTGCAAAAGGTGTGCGGGAATAAAATACGCTAAATAGCGGTTTAGTAAGTTTATCCTTTTAAATTTATTAAAGGTTACTTAATTTGATAGTCGTAGCGATAAGGAAGGCCTTTGCGCATCACAGTAAGCGTGACCGATTCATTTTTTTGGAGCGTAGCCCATAAAGGGTTTTGTGATTCGTGTACCCATTCGTCATTAATGCGCATAATAACATCACCTGTTTTTAAACCTAAGGTGGTGTAGAAACGTTGGTCATCGACATTGTTTAATTTAATTAAATGATTCCCTTCAACAATATGTTCAGCATTATAAAAGTGTTTCTCTAAAGCGGTTTGATCTAATAGTTGCTGATCTACCCATTCTCGAGAAAGTGTCATTTCACCGGTGACCGGAAGCGTTCGGCGTTGTGGGCTATCAATTAATATTTCGTCTTCATCTCCATTACCACTGACTAACGCTTCCTGCTGATTTTGGTTTGTTAGTGTGTTGCCATTGTTCGTATCTGTTAATTGATGCCCTTGACTGGTTTTAATTTTGATGAATTCCGTAATGCCTTGATTGTTTATTAGAATTTGGTTCGTTTGAATATCAATTAGTCGAGTTTGAGGAAAAATCAGTTCACCAATTTTTACACGTACCACGCTTTCATTTTTTTGATTAATAATTTCAGCGCTAGATTGCTCCGCTATATTGCTAACCGTTGTGGCAAGTAATGTGATGGGTAATTGACTAGGCAGTATTTGTTTAGAGTGATCCATTAGGCTAAGTTCTTGCTCGATATAAAAACTATACATATCTAGGGGCTTGGCGCCTTTTACGTACAGACCGTTGATAAATAAGACGGGTACATTACCGAGCCCAATCTGTTTACCGAAGGCAAGGTCTTTTGAAATGTCTTCCTGATGATGGTTTTCAACTAAACATCTTTCGAATTCTGATGAACTAAGTTCGAGTTGTTCGGCTAAAATCATGTATCGCTGATGGTTAAGTTGATTTATGTCGGCGTAAAGCGCGCTTTGAAAGGCCCAAAGTTTATCTTTTTCTTGCGTGTAGTCCGCGACACAACGAAAGGCGTTTGCCGCAGAAATGCCATAACGGTGGAAGCGTTGAGGGTAATCGAAAAACCGAAAACCTATCATTCCTGAATACTTTTCATTTAGCTCACTTAAGGTTGGGTATAAACGAGCGCAATGCGAAGATTGATAGCTACAGAAAATATCAATGGTGACTACCGCATTTGGTGTTCCCATAATTGGCCGAAGATCTTTTGGTAATCCAACTCTTGGCGGCGTAGGGGGGATGAGTGTGATGATTGCTTTTTGGTCTGCTATTTTATTTGCTTGGGTTTCTTGAAAGATAAGTGAATGTAAGGCTTCTTTACGTAATTGGTATTTTTGCCACTCCAGATCAAATAAACTGAGTTGAATACGTGCGTCGAGATCCTTTTGTGATATCACTTTAGCGCCTATTGAGGCGACTATATTTATGTCGTTGACTTGTGTCGTTGTGTTTACATTGTTTTTAGTTGATGCGATTTTTTGATGGGCGCGATCTTGATTCGTGCTCAATTGGTTGGTATAAGCGCTCTTAGCTTGTGAGGGTGAATTATCTGATCCACTCAAGCTGCTTACATGAGAAGCGCTTTCATAAGATGCCTTTTCAAAAAAGTTGTTCTCTGCATTACATGCTGAAATGAGTAGAACGGTTGCTATTAGATTTATTATTTTTGAAATGCGCATTATTTTTATTATCTCTATATCGTATATTTTTATGGTCAGTATTAAATGGTATCTTTATATTTACCTCCGGCATGAGTTGCCGGAGGTAAAGGTCTAAAGAATTTAAACCTTAAGGCATATCGTTATTCGCGCCCCATGAAAAGTTAGCAATTTGACTTTGCGTGTTAACATTCGGGTGGAAGCAATCGCCACCATCTATGTTCTCAGCGCCAAAGCTGAATGTACCACCAGAAGGTGTGTTTTCGTCAACATATTCTGAAACAACTTCGATCCCATTCGGGTTCTTGCCATTGGCATTGCTGTTATAAGCCGTAGCTTCTTCAGCAAGAACTGCATTATAGCTTTGCTGTGTTTGAGCAATCGCTGCTAGGCGAAATGCAGAGCTTTCTCCAAACTGTGAACCACCATTTGTAACAATGCGGCAAACATCATAGCTTGACCAAAGAGAATCACAATCGATCGACGATGAAGTCGCTTGCTTATCTACACCAGCTTGGCGTAGGTCTTGTACTCTTGGCATACCATTAAGTTGAACGGTTGAGCCTGGCGCTAAGCCTGTCATCAAAGTGTCTAAACCAGCCTGTACTGACTCACGCCATTGAGCTTCTGTAAACAATGGGTTGTTACAGTTGGCAGGATCGGTACAATCGCGATTACAAATATCGTTACCACCTAACAATACTTCAACATGATCAGGCAATGGCGTTTGTGTAACGATGTCTGCTGCTTGAGCTGCAAAGTTAGGCTGAGAGCCTGAATCACCTGATCCACGCATTTCTGCGCCCGACATGGCCGCACCTTTACTTGCGCCAATAGAGCTATCGAGCGCTTTATAGCGGTCATGTACACTGTTTACATTTGAAGACCAGCCATCGAACCATGAGTGTTCTGGTTGATCACCACCTAGCAAGCAGAATAAGTTCCACCAATTCGCATTCGCGGTGCAATCTGCTGCAAAGGCCATAGTTATGCTATCACCCGCAGCCGCAGTATTTTGAACACCCGAAACAGGTGGTGGCGGTGGTGGTGGGTTACTTGGATCATTAAAGTTACCGAGTAATGTTACACCGCTGTATGCTGAGTAAGCGTCGAGCATTACACTGTAGCTGCCTGACTGAACATTAGAGATATCACAGGTTTCATTGTTACCTGAACGATAAGGGCGGCAATCCCAGTTAGAGCTAGAAGCTTGGCTGCCGAATTTAACATAAAGGTCAGCATCACCTGAACCGCCTGAAATATTAAAGCTCAGATTACTTGCGCCTGTTGGTACATCAAGAGTGTAAAGCGTTTCACTACCTGAAGCGCCTGAAATATTTGCAATTGAAACACCATTTTCCAGTGTGGTAGCCGCGAATGCGGAGCTTGCAGCGGATGCTAATACTAATGTGCTTAGCGTCGACTTTAGGGACTTAGTGAGGGTTTGATCAAATCGTACTTTTTTATAATTAGTTTGAAACATAATTTTAGCCTTTAATAATTATTATTTTTTAACACCATTAATTCGTTAGGTCTTACACTGAAACCGCACGTTTTCTTACCAATTACCGCTCTGCCAAGCTAAATACCTCATTCAACAAAATTACGCTCGCCTGCAAATTTTGATTGAAAATTTAGTTCGCACTATTGGTTTACATTTTTGGTCGGCATAACGTTATCAAAGTGTTCGATGAATGAAAGTGTAGAGCTGGGAATATGGCTGTGAAGATTATAAAAATGTCTCTAGGGGTTAGTTATTAAGGGCATAATCATTTTAGAATCACTCTGAATTTAGCAAGTAAAATAAAAAGATGAATGAGTTAACCCTTTCGCCTATGTATGGCGTATTACTTTCTAACTACCTGGTAAAAGTTAAAAGAAGTCAGGGCTTGAATGCTCTTTCGGGCAGTGCTTTGATAGATGTTAATGAGATGGCACCTTACACTTCTAGAATTAACCAAGTTGAGTTAGAGGTTCTGATAAAAGATATATTTAGCGAGACTGGAGATATGTCGTTTGGTTTAGATATTGGAAAGATGGCTCACCCTTCTGATTACGGAACAGTTGGCTATACATTGATGAACTGTTGCTCTCTATTTCAAGTGTTTGAGTATGCAGCGAAGTATAAACACGCATCTAATATGGGCTTTAAGACTGGATTTTACAAACAGGGGATGTTTCATCATTTTACAATTAATAACTTGGTTGAATCTAAGTGGCTAAAAGTTATTCTCGAATTTGATTTTGCGACAGCACTTTACTTATCACGTTTTTTTGTAGGGGTAGACAAAGCGAAAAAAGTGAACCCTTATTATGTTAGTTTTCAGCATGAGCCTTTGACGAATATAGACAGTTATCAAAATGTATTTGGTTGTGAAGTTAAGTTTAACCAAACTATAAATGAAATAGTTTTTTCACAAAAAGTGTTCGATATTCCGATCCGAGCAGCTAACCCAAAATTATTTAAGCTGATGGATGGTAAGCTTGTTCAGCATAAAAAAGAGATAGATGAAAAGCTGAGTCTAAAGCAGAAAATATATCAATATATATTGGAAAATGTTGAATGTAAGACACCGACGTTAACTGAAGCAGCCAAAGACTTTAATATGAGTGTAAGTTCATTAAAAAATCAGCTGAAAATAGAAAAAACTAATTACTCTCATATTGCTGATAATGTTCGAAAAAACATCGCTTTAAAACTATTCTCTGACCCTAATAAATCTATCTTGGAAGTTTCTTTGTACTTAGGTTTTTCTAATTCAAGTGCGTTTAACCGCGCATTTAAGCGCTGGACAAACTTAACCCCCGCAAGCTATCGGAAAAAATGGAATCCACTCTAAGTAAGTGTTTGTGGTAGTTTCGACCTTTTTCGACCCGCTTTGACATTGAACTTAGAATTAACTAAATGACATGATTGGCTTAATTGCTAGGAAGCGACAAAAAAATAATAACCGCTAGCTATACTGTTTCTTGGGATAAGCCATAGGCGCCAAGATAGGAATGCAGTGAGCGACAGTAATATGACTGGTGTCAAAAATGAATACGCTAACTGTATCGAAAATCTATGTCAGTTTGTTTTCAAATTATTTGAAGCAGTTGCAAACTAAAAGGCCAGACCTTCAACTTCACAAAATTTCTGTACCGACAAACGCTAATCAAAATAGTGAATGCGTACCGCTAGAATTAATAGAAAACTTTGTATCATCGATTGTAAAAACGACAAAGATTAAATCGTTGGGCTTAGATATTGGTGAGCATATCCACCCCTCTGATTATGGGATATTTGGCTATGCTGCGATGAATTGTTCGACCTTAGCTCAAGCGACAAGTTTAGTTGAACGTTATGTAACTCTTCTAAATCAGGCATTTTTGGTGACACTCTCTGAATCGAATGGCAATATTCACATTGAGCTTAAAAATAGCATCACCGAAGATGTAGGAAAAATTCTTGTCGAACTTCAATTTACATCAGCCTGTCAGATGGCAAAGTTCTTAACGGGGCCGCAGAAAAGTGTTGAAATAGGGATGACTGAAGTACGTTTCAAACATAGCCCTCTAACTGATATTAGTCGTTATCACGAAGTATTTAATTGTCCTGTATTATTTAACCAGAATAAAAATGAAATCGTTGCTTCTAAAGCGATATTGTCACAAGAAGTGCGTTCAGCTAGCCCTAAAATGTTATCGATGCTGCTAAAGAAAATAAAACGTCTTCAAGATGAAATGAATAGTAATGTTTCATTAGGGCAGCGAGTATGTAAATTTATTGAAAATTATATAAGTACTAAAGGTGTGCCTAATGCTGAAATTGTTGCCAGACATTTCAATATGAGTTTAAGTACATTAAAAAAACATCTGCACCAAGAAGATCTTAACTACACAACGATTTGTGATGAAGTCAGGCGAAATATGGCCATCAAAATGGTAGTCCGCTCTTCTGATCAGCTACAGACTATTAGTGAAAGCTTAGGTTTTGCTAACACAAGTGCTTTTAATCGGGCGTTTAGACGGTGGACAAAGGTAACGCCTGCGGAATATCGTCGAAATAACCTGCAACGTAGTGTTCTTAAATTGGGTATTGGTGACGCCCAGCATAAAACGACATCTGAATTAGCGTAGCGCGTGTTCTTAATCCTCTGAATATATTTTTCCTAAAAGATTCTCTTATACCTTTTAAGTCTTGTTTATGTGGTAGGGTAAACCTGTTGCCTGAACAAAGTTAAATAGTGCAACGTTAAAATAAAAAGCTGAACCTCTTTGAGTTCGGACCACACACATCATTTTTCATACTTATGCCTCTGGCACGTTGAAGATACACTTTCATTGATATGGAAACATAAATGGTTACTTGTTACTTAAGATACGTTATTGACCCTTATAAAATTGAAGACTTCGAGAAATATGCAAAATTATGGATCCCCTTAGTTAATAAATTTGGCGGCGTTCATAATGGATATTTTCTGCCATCAGAAGGCGCTAATAATATTGCATTAGCATTATTTACTTTTAGAAGTCTTGCTGACTATGAAAAATACCGTAAAGATTCATTAAAAGATGTTGAGTGCTTAAAAGCTTTTAAGTATGCAGAAGACACACGTTGTATTCTCAGCTATGAACGAAGCTTCTTTAAGCCAATTTTTGAATAATAACCATCTAAGAAAATAACGGTGTTAAAAGGAAAATCTAATATGGAACAAGGATCTAAGTCTACGGAAGTTTTTTATCTTATATGTGCGGTCGCTGGTGTTATTTTTAGTTACGTTTAGTGTTGCGCTGGCGTTTACGATGCCCTTATTTATGCTTGTTCGTGAGCGCCGTATAGCCGTTTTATCGAGTAATAACCATTAACTAGGAGCGGAATATGAATATCGTTATCTTGATACTCTTATTTATTGTAGGTTTGATAAACTTTTTACCTATCATTGGAGTGCTCTCAGCAGAAAAGCTGAGTACAGCTTATTCTGTCGATTTAATAGGAAACGACATCGTTATCTTAATGCGGCACCGAGCCTTACTTTTTGGGATTATTGGCGGGTTTATATTTTTTTCATTGTTTAAACCTTCGTATCAGGAAGCTGCGATGGTGATGGCCGCAATCTCTATGGTAGGTTTCTTGTATTTCATTTGGGCTGTTGGCGGCTATAACGATGCACTATCTAAAATAGCGATGGTTGATGTGATCGGCATCATCTGTTTGCTTTTAGCGGCTGTTTTAAAGTATGTCAGTGCAACAACCGTTTCTAGGTAATTAGATTTTTCGTCCGATTATTAGGTCAGAAGTCAGGACATGCAACTGATTTTATGTAAACACGGGACTATATATATGAATGAAGTTAATCATTTTAAAGCATTAGAAAACATGTACGCAGCGGCGCCTATCAATGAGATTTATAAGCCCGTAATGACGGTATCTGAAGGTGCCGCTGAAATAGAAATAACATTATCAGAGAAATATCATCACTCAGCGGGTGGTGTGCATGGATCGGTATATTTCAAAATGCTGGATGATGCCGCTTTCTTTGCTTCTAACTCTTATGAACATGATGTATTTGTGCTGACCACTTCATTTACGACCTATATAACTAGGCCTGTATCAGAAGGTAAGCTTAAAGCAATTGGTAAGGTGGTAAACAAAAATAAGACGCAGTTTATTGCAGAGTCAGTTGTATATGATTCCAAAGGAAATGAAATTGGCCGGGGTAATGGTGTGTTTGTTCGTAGTAAATTACCTCTTGTCGAGGCAAAAGGATATGGCGTATAAATAAGTTACTATTTATAACGTGGAGAAAAGCATATGTCTTGGATATATCTTGTACTCGCTGGCCTATTTGAAATAGGTTGGCCTGTTGGGCTCAAAATAGCTCAGGATGATAAAACAAGAATTTTGGGCATTAGTATTGCGCTCGTATTTATGGGGGTGAGTGGGTTTCTACTTTGGTTAGCACAAAAACAAATACCACTTGGAACGTCCTATGCTGTCTGGACAGGAATTGGTGCCGCTGGGACGTTTCTAGTGGGGATTGTCTTTTATGGCGATCCGACGAGTTTGGCGAGATACCTAGGTATAATTTTAATTATAGCCGGTGTAGCGACTTTAAAATTAGCACATTAAAGCAGTTAAAGTCGTACCCGTGATAAGTATGTTCGGTTTCGAGAATATATGCACAATTAATCAAGTGTTCAGCCGCTAGGGATAGTATGAGTAGATTAACGATAGAAAATGCACTTGCAAGCTTGGGTGGTCAGGCGCAGCCGTTTAAAGAACTATTTAGTCATGGTTCGTTAAGTGTCGATTTTCCGAAGTCATCCCAGAGATTAAGCTCTTTTTTCTCATGACCTGACAAGTGCAAACCAAAGGTCGAAGGTCAGGGTGCTTCGGTACATCTTAGGGTATTTTTTTAACTTATCCATTCATCATCTTGAAGGTTTGATAGTGAGGCTTTGCCAGTGAGCATCACGTTTTTATGAGCTTGGGCGCGGGGCAAGAGTTTTTCAAAATAGAACTGTGCCGTTTTTTGTTTTGCGCTTAAGAGCTTAGTATTTGTACTATCGTTATTGGTTAGCTTACTATTTTGCTCTAATGTATTGGTAATACTTGCCATTTTGAGCCAAAAATAAGCAAGCGTGACGTAACCGGAATACATTAAAAAATCATAGGCGGCAGCGCCGACTTCTTCGTGGTCTTGTAATGCTTTCATGCCTATTTGCTGTGCTAACTGCGGCCATTCTTTAGCGTAAGGTAGTAACTTATTTGCTAGCGCTTTGTTCGCTTGGCTAGCACTTTCATTCTCTTCAATACTTTTACATAGTTTGTAAATCTCTTTGGTAAAACTAAGCAGTGTTTGTGCTTGATCACCGAGCACTTTACGACCCAGTAAATCTAAAGATTGAATACCGGTAGTACCCTCATAAAGCGTGGCGATTCGGCCATCACGATAAATTTGTTCAACACCTGACTCACGAATAAAGCCATGACCGCCATAAACCTGAATGGCGTGGCTGGCCGACTCTAAACCGGTTTCGGTTAAAAAGGCTTTTGCGATAGGGGTTAATAGGCCCAATTGCTTTTCTGCTGCGGCAGAGTCTTCACTTTCATGCTTAGTATTATCTAACAACTCAGCGCAGTAGTGGCAAAAAGCGCGACCACCTTCTGCAAAAGCTTTTTGTGTCATGATCATTCTACGAACATCAGCATGATGAATGAGTGAATCAGCGGCGTTATTAGTTTGTTTCGATTTATCGAGAGCTTTACCTTGTACTCTTTCAATGGCGTAACGGTAGCTCTTTTGAAAAGCTTGCTCACTCAGGCCAACACCTTGCAATGCGGTACCTAAGCGCATTTCATTCATCATGGTAAACATTGCTTTAATACCTTGGTTCGCATGACCAACCAAGAACCCCACGGCATTTTCAAAACTCATGGTGCACGTCGGGTTTGCGTGAATCCCCATTTTTTCTTCTATGCCAATACAACTAAGGCTATTACGTTCGTTTGTATCAGGGAGTATTTTAGGTACGACAAATAAGCTAAGTCCTTTTATTCCGTCTGGCGCATCTTTAATTCTAGCCAGCACTAAATGAATGATATTCGCACTGCTATCGTGCTCACCCGCTGAAATAAATATCTTGGTACCCGTCAGTTCATAACGCGTGTCATCCACTGTTTTCGCTGAAGTTTTGATGAGCCCCAAATCTGAACCGCAATGTGCCTCTGTCATACACATCGTGCCAGTCCATTCTCCAGAGATCATTTTAGGAAGATAACTTTGTTTTAAATCTTCGTTACCAAAGGCGATCAGGGCTTTACAAGCCGACATAGTTAGCGCCGAAACCATACTGATGGCATGATTTGAACTGGTGATCATTTCACCTACTTTGCTGCCTATCGTTTCAGGAAGGTCTTGACCGCCCCAAGTTTCTGGCATGCATATACCCATCCATCCTGCGTTAACATAACTTTCAAATGCAGTACGGGTAGCGTTCGGAAGTGAAACGGAACCTTCTTTGAACTTACAGCCTTCTACATCTCCCGGTCCATTAGCGGGGGCTAGTTCTTGCTCTGCAAATTTCGAGGCTTGTTCCAATACCATTTTCAACTCATCTAGATCCAGTGCTTGTGACATGTTAGTTAATAAGAAGTTCATGTCGTGTATTGGGGCGCGGTATGGGTACATGTAGAGGGTGCTCTAAATATTTTTGTATGAATGGCGAACATATCAGCCACCGTATTCTTCTATTATTGCTCTACATTTTTTATAGCTCATTAACAAATGATAAGTTCGATGGCCTATCGACCGTGTAATACTTTAGATAAGAAGTGATTAACGCGTACTTTCAAGTAATAAGTACAATTAAAATTCTCTCGATTAATGCTAGCTTAGCATTACGTGTAAAGTATATTGGATAGAGCATAGATGAAAAAACATATCTGGTTTCAATTGAACGCACACCCTGAAGTTTATTATGGACAGTATTTAGTACCCAATTTTATTTCTAATTCGGTAGCAATTAGAGCCTCAGTAAATCACTGGGTGGTGCTTAGCCCTAGCGAAAAAATGTTGAATAACTTGCCAGAAGAATTGAATAATGAGGATACTAAACTCAGTATTGTTTTTCCCAATGCTTTTCATTATATGGGGGTGAATGCTTGGCTTGAACGGTTTCCTGAGGCTAAACTCTATGCGAGTAAAAAGGCGAAAAAACGATTAGAGAGAAAAGGTTTTAAACGCATATTAGTGTTAGAGAATGAACAGCCTGAATTTCCAGAAGGTTATGAGGTGCTCATTCCACCTGGTCATCGTGGTGGTGATATTTGGCTTTCAAAGCAGGGAAACGAAGATAATAATTTGTGGATTACCTGTGACAGTTTTTTAAACTACGAACGGGTGTCTAAGCAACCAATCGCGCGCACCCTACAATCTTTGTTAGGCGCTGCACCAGGTTTAAAAATTAGCCAAGTAATTAAGTGGCTATTGCTAGATCGAAAAACCAAATTTAAAACGTGGGTATTAAATCAATTACAACTAGATAAACCTTCTATATTGATACCTAGTCATGGTGAAGTCGAAAGCGACCCTGAGCTTACTAACAGGTTACGTATTTTAATTGAGACTAGACTGTAAATTGTTCTTAGAAGAATTGATTTTGCTTGCTTGCTCTTATATTCGATAGTACCTAATATTAATGACATTTACTTAACGATATAAATACAGCGTCCTAGCTTGTAGATGAATGAAGTGGATCCTAATATTGGGTTTAATAATGAAGTGCAGCATTGATTCATTGTTCCCATACCCCTTGTTTTTTCGTAGTATTCCTCGTTTATTGTTGAGTTATGAATAAATTATTACCAGGTGACGCCCAATTTAAAGAAATGGATTATTGGCAAAGCTGATGGTCTTGTGTTTTTTGTATTTAGAGTGTTAATACGCTATGTCTTCATCAATTTTAGCCTTTCTTGATTTCTTTGGTATTGCTGTTTTTGCCATTTCTGGTGCCTTGACTGCTGGGCATAAAAAGCTCGATATTTTTGGTGTCATGGTGGTTGCGCTGATTACTTGCTTGGGGGGAGGAACCCTGAGAGATCTCATTCTTAATGCGCATCCAATTGTTTGGATTGAACATTCTATTTTTCTTTTTGTCGGTATCTCTGCGGCGTTTGCAACGTTTATCGTGGTGCGGCTACACCGAATGCCAATGCGTATGTTAGAGGTGTGCGATGCCATTGGTTTAGCTTTTTTTACCATAAGTGGTATGCAAAAAGCACAGGCGCTTGGCTATAGCCCTGAAATTATGTTGCTAATGGGGTTGATGACAGGCGTTGCGGGAGGAATTATGAGAGATATTGTCTGTAATGAGATACCACTTATCTTTCATAAAGAAATCTATGCCACTGCAGCCATCGCAGGTGGGCTTTTATTTATTGTGCTTCAATACTTTAGTGTTGATGCTGAAATTTCGATGATCATGGGTATGTTAACAATACTTACTTTAAGGCTAACTGGAATTTTTATGGGAATTTCGATGCCCGCATTTTTGTTTAGTGATGATGAAAGAGAGTCTTGAGTCAGCGGAGTTGTCGGACACTAAATTAGTTTGATGCGACGCTCAATTTTAAACGGACCTTGCAGGACTTTTGTTTCATAGCGACAGAATACAAGTTCTTTCACATCGATGGCAGTAAGGTTTTGTGGTGCTTTCAATCGAAAATTTTGTATCGTTTTAGCAACCTCCGAGGTTTTAAAGTTTTCTCGATATAAGCCTAGCGTGATGTGCGGGTAGAATATTTCTGTCGGGTGATCCGCAGTGATGGCATTTAAGTGTTCTCTGATTTTATACAGTGAGTCGTTGTGGTCTTCGATACCTAGATACATGGCAGAAGTAAAACTATCTAACGGTCCAAGCGTGAGTTTAAAAGGTGAAATGCTAAGTTTCTGTAGCGCCTCGACTTGTTGATTTAATTGAACAGTTGAAAAGTGGTGCTCATCAATTAATCCGCATGCTGAAATAGTAATATGTGGCGCACGTAAATAATTCGGGTAACTATATTGTTGTAGGTAAGATTGTGCACTTTTAATTACCGAAAGCCAGTTCGGGTCATGTATCTCTACGGCCCAGAAACCATAATGTGAAATACCTTTGTGCCAGTCAGTAAATTCTTGTCCACACTGTTTGTACGTCGTTAATGATTTAAGAAAGTTATCCATGACTTGTATCTATTATTGTTATTCAGTGTGATTAATTTATTATGCCATAAGAAACATGTTTGTTACCTTTTCAAGTATCAATCTATGTAAGAAGGTTGTTCGATATATATGTTTCTAACAAGTCTCGGTATTATGGGGTAATAAAGTTAAGCCTTAGTAGGGCATTAACGTCATATATAACTTACTTAAAGTGAAGATAAAAAATGAGTGATGATCAGTTAACAGAAATACTTAATTTAGGTTGTGAAGAAAGATACGACTATTTTTTGAGCAAGGTCGGTGAAGATAAAGAAATTTGGATTCTTGTTAATAAGGAAAGTCAGTTTTTAAAAATATTCGCAGAAGATGATAGTTTTGAATATCTGCCTGTTTGGCCTGAGTTAGACTTCGCGACTGAGTACAGTAAAGACACTCAAGACCTTTCTCCGAAAAGTATTTCTTTGCCAGAGTTTTTTAAGAAGTGGGTGCCTGGCTTGAAGAAAGATAGCGTCGATATTGGAGTTTTTCCTGGTTTAGAGGATGAACTATGGGTAATGGAGCCATCAGAGCTAAAAAATGATCTTCAGGATGAAATATCAACCTTTTAATATGCGGTACGGAAAGGCTAGTTTATAGGCATATTTAGTTTCATAGAACCGACGTAAAATGAAAAAAACAGATAAAAAAATTGAAAACACGATCAGGGAAGCCCTTACTGAAGTATGTGACATAGCCTTAAAGAGTATTGTTGGCTTTAAATGGTTGACGCATTTGGTCGCCAACTATAAAGCTTTACCAGAGTCTATGTCGTTTTTATGTGTATTCGAAACAGATGCTGAGTTGTCTAAAGCGCTAAGTGAACATAAAGATGAGTTAATGCGTCGGCTGATCAAAGAGAAGTTAAGTGTTGTAAATATTAATGTGAAAAATATAAAACAACAGGTACGTTTTGACTCAGAAGAAGCATGTGAAAAATATCACGGTGGTAAATGGCATGAACGTTTCAAGTGAGCCTCAATTAATTACCTTATCAGGCTAGGAATGTTTCATTTATTCGTGTTAATTTCATATGATGAACTTTCGAAAAAGTACGCTCGATCAAGAGCAAAGATTTAATAAAAAATAAAATAGGCTTATTGATGAAATTAGAATCTCTTGCGCTACACCATGGTTATACCTCTGAAGAAACGACAAAAGCAGCTGCGGTACCTATCTATCAGACGACTTCTTTTACGTTTGATGATACCCAACATGGTGCTGACTTATTCGATTTAAAAGTACCTGGTAATATTTACACCCGTATTATGAACCCGACCAATGATGTGCTGGAACAGCGTATTGCTGCAATGGAAGGGGGGGTTGGTGCGTTAGCGGTAGCTTCGGGCATGGCTGCCATTACTTATGCGATTCAATGCATATGTGATGTTGGTTCTAACATTATAAGTACCAGCCAACTTTATGGTGGTACTTATAATTTGTTTGCACATACTTTTCCAAGACAAGGCATTAATGTAAAGATGGTTCAAGGGGATGATCTTGATGGGTTTGAGCAAGCTATTGATGATAAAACGCGTGCTATTTTTTGTGAGTCTATAGGAAATCCCGCAGGTAATATTGTCGATATTGAAGCATTAGGAGTGATTGCCAACAAACATGGTATACCGCTTATTGTTGATAATACCGTTGCAACGCCTTTTTTATGTCGTCCTTTTGAAATGGGGGCGCATATTGTTATTCATTCTTTGACCAAATATATCGGCGGTCATGGTACAACGATCGGTGGCGCGATTGTTGATTCTGGTAAATTTGATTGGGTTGCGAATAAAAATCGATTTCCAATGCTCAATGAACCTGATCCAGCTTACCATGGTGTTGTTTATACTGAAGGCTTTGGCGCGGCGGCATATATCGGGCGCTGCCGTGTTGTGCCTTTAAGAAACACCGGAGCAGCATTAGCGCCTCATAGCGCATTTCTAATTCTGCAAGGCCTTGAAACGCTAGGCCTTAGAATGGAGCGACATTGTAGTAATGCTGAAAAATTAGCGGCATATTTGCAAAATAATAACAAAATTAATTGGGTGAACTATGCAACCTTACCTGATAGCAAATTCAATGCGACGTGTCAGAAAATCACTAAGGGAAAAGCATCTGGCATAATAAGCTTTGGTATTGAAGGCGGTCTGGAAGCAGGTACTCAATTTATTGATGCGCTGAAAATGATTTTACGTTTAGTGAACATAGGCGATGCAAAGTCTTTAGCTTGTCATCCTGCTTCAACAACTCACCGGCAGCTTAATGATAAAGAACTTGCTGACGCTGGTGTAAGCCGAGACTTGGTTCGAATATCTGTTGGCATCGAAAATATTGAAGATATTATCGCTGACGTTAGCCAAGCTTTGGAAAGTGTAATCGTAAAATAGAGCGGGAAGAGAACTATGCTAGTTTTCTGAGGCCTCTGCATGATCGCTACTTACCTAATAAGTTATCATTCCGGCCCAAAAATAACCGGAATGACGACGAGTGGCTTTCATGCAAAGGTATCTTTCTAAAGGTTTTTTGTCCTCTGAATATTCGTATTGTAAGTGCTAACCCTGACATTCAGGGAGGCACTGTTTTTTCATTTAAATGAGTTTTTCGGTGAAAAAATTCAACGTACGTTGCCATGCTAGTTCAGCATTTTCTTTATCATATCGGGCTGTTGAGTCATTATGAAAACCATGTTTTGCATTTTCATACATGTGCACCTGATAAGGAACGCCCAGGCTTTTTAAATCTTTTTCGTAGTCTGGCCAAGTTTTGTTTACCCTCTCATCAAGTTCGCCGAGTTGCACTAATAATGAAGCTTTAATATTTTTTCTGAGTTCTGGTTTTGCAGGAGTACCATAAAATGGTACCCCCGCTGTGATTAGGTCTGACTCTGCAGCGGCTAAATAGTTGACGATGTAACCACCAAAACAAAACCCTACCGTTCCTAATTTACCATTGCTATCTTTATGTTTTTTTAAAAATTTCGCAGCGGCAACAAAGTCTTGTTCAATCTTAGAGCGATCCATTTTGCTTTGCATGGCTCTTCCTTCATCGTCATTGCCCGGATACCCACCCAAAGGGAATAATGCGTCTGGCGCAAACGCTATAAAACCAGCTTTGGCTAAACGCCTTGCGACATCTTTAATATAAGGGTTTAAACCTCGGTTTTCATGAACAACCAAAACCATGGGTAAAGTACCGCTTTTATGCGTGGGTGAGACGAAATAACCTTTACCCTTCCCATGGCCTAGGGGTGAATCAAACGTTTCATAGCTTGCTTTTATGTCTGAGTCGTTAAATGATACTTGCTCAGCTAAAGCATAGTTTGGTAACAATGCTGATGTTAATACCGTCATTGAATAACCAAGGGCTGCTAGGGTACCTAATTTATTGAGAAATGTTCGTCGATCCATTCCCCCGTGGGCATAATCGTCGTACCAATCAAATGCTTCTTGTGGAATATCGTTATGTTTAATATGTAACATCGTACTTCCTCAGTTGCTAGATTAAGGGTGACTGAATTCTTTGTAAGTATTGTTCATTATTGCCAAAAATAAAATAAAACTTTTGCACGATCTTGCTTACGTAAAATACTGTCATTGCGGTGTGCTTTTAGGCTGGAATCCATTCATTTACTCTTGAATTTGGCGATAAAACATGGAATCAGACCTCTTACATAAGCGGACTATGAGTGGCTTTCATGGAAAGGTTTCAAAATAAAACATTTAGGGGGAATCAGGCTGAATGAAAACTCAGCCTGATTGAGTCGAAGACGATAGCGACAATTTTGAGATAATTTTTAACTAGATTTATTTTCCCCAAATGTGCTGGTTAACATTACTTGTATCATTGTTGGTATTTTTAACGCGCTTGGTGCTTGTGCGTTTGCTTGTATTTTTATTGGTATGTTTAGCCGTGTTAGAATTTTCTTTTTTAGCTTGTTTCTTGTTTATAGTTACATAATTCAAAATAGAAACCGGTACCGTTTTTCTAACGGGAAACTCCTCAAATTCTTTTCTTTTAATGATATGTCCTAAGCGGCTTTCAATCGCACAAAGGTTTTTGAAATCACCCATTGCGACAAAGGAAATTGCTTCACCTGAAGCGCCTGCGCGACCCGTACGCCCAATTCGATGAATATACTCTTCAGGTTTAAAGGGGAGGTCGTAGTTCACCACACGTGTTAAATTATCAATATCAATTCCACGGGCAGCGATACCTGTCGCGACTAAGAATTTCAGTTCGCCTGATTTAAAATCAGCTAATGTTTTTGCGCGCATTGCTTGGCTTCGGTCACCATGAATGGCCTCAGCTTTAATGTTTCTTTTTTCAAGCTGGCTGACTAGTTTGGCAGCCCCATGTTTTGTACTAATAAAAATAAGTGCCTGATCCCATTGTTGATCGTTAATCAAGTGGCTTAGTAATGCAGATTTTTTATCTTTGTCTACTGTAATCAGCCACTGGTCAATGGTCGGAGCACTGGTCGTTTTAGGTGAGATGGTTATTTCAAGTGCGTCATCGTTCACAGTCTTTGCTAAAAAACGTACATCGTCTGTGAGTGTGGCAGAAAACAATAAACTCTGGCGTTCACTTGGCAGACGGTCAATGACTTTATTGATTTCGTCGATAAAACCCATATTAAGCATTCTATCGGCTTCATCTAAAACCAGAAACTCCAGTTCATCAAAGTGTACCGCGCGTTGGTATACCATCTCTAATAATCTACCCGGTGTCGCCACTAAAATATCAACGCCTTCAATTAAGCGTTGCTTTTGAGGTTCAGCATCTATGCCTCCATACATCGCCATAGTTGTAAGGTTTAGGTGTTTACTGAATTGGGCGACGTTTGCCTCTACCTGCTCTGTTAGCTCTCGTGTAGGGGTAATGATTAATGCACGTATACGTTTGCCTCGGTATGTGTGCTCAACGTTAAGTTTCTCTAATATAGGTAGTACAAAGCTAGCTGTTTTTCCGGTACCTGTTTGTGCTGCTGCGACGAGATCTTTACCGGATAAAATAGCGGGTATTGCTTTGCTCTGTATCGCTGTTGGGGTGGTATAGCCCATTTCTGTAATGGCTTTTACAATAGGATCGCTTAATCCAAGTTTTGAAAATGGCATATAAAACCTCAGTATATGAACAGTCAACGAGTTGTTTAGGCAGAGCCTTGCTATAAGTTGAACTAGGGGGGGGTCGATATATGAATTATAGCAGCAACACTTATTCCGTTGTAGCTGTGTGAGAATTAAAGCAGCGGCTATAGGAAACAACTGCTTACTTATAGAATAAGTTGGGGTGAGCAAAGCAAACCCCAGCAGGCTAGGCCTTAAGAATAATGCAGGGGATTGCTAGAATGCACTATAAAAGCTCAATTCTTTCTCTTGTTTTGTTATGAAATACTGCCACAAGAGAGAATTGCATAAATGAGCTGCAAGTCGTTAAATAGTCCTTAATTTCATATTTTATAAAATCTGAATATTCTAATTCCTTCGCTTTTTGTGCTAAGTCTGACTCAATATTTTTTATATCTTCTTTAAGTGCAGCCATGCAACATTTTACGACAAATTTAGCATCATTTTTCTTTGTATCGTCTGTTACGACAATCGATAATGCTGAATGTGTAATATCCCACTCAAAGAGAAAGTACCGAGATTCATCAACGACATTCTCAGATAAAAAAGAAACGGCTTTCTCAATGCATTCATGAACCGCTATCGCTACTAATTTTTCTGAGCGCTCATTAAACGTCGCGCTGCATTCTATTTGTTCATTTTCATCACGAATAACAGCGTTACTAGCGTGTGAAATTAGTGTGTTTTCTTTCCAATTTAATTGAGTGCTCATAAAGTATGCTTATTTTGGTGCCAAAATTAGGTGTATAAAGTGAGATTATAATTTGCCGATTAAATCTTTAAAAATATCTTCGGTACTAGAAATTTCACCTCCCATATTTAGGAGTTCCGATTGCAATGCTCCTGAACTATTTAGTTCTTTTTGAAGCATGGTTTCTATTTTCTCAGTAACTTGATTTTTATACTGTGCAAGTTTTTCGTCTACGGCTTTTTTAAGTACTTTATTAAAGATAGCATCTAGGTTTGAGCTAATATCAATTTGAGGCGCTTCAAATGTTCCGTTAAGCTTTATTTGAGCGGTAACTTGGTCTTCATCAGCCAGTGCTTTTTCAATGGCAGGGTACTTTTTAAAGATATCTCCAGTTGTTTCTAGAGAAACCGAATTTAATTCTACATTGATATCACCTGAAAGGTGTTCATCGATGGAACTGAAGTTTCCTTGTGTATCGAGTAAGGCATTGTTCAATGTAAAGTTTCCGGACAAAGACTGTTGGTCTAAACGATACTCTTTAATATCAAATTTCATCAATAGTCTTTGCTCAGTTCTTACGTCAACAACAATGTTAACGTCAGCTTCTTTTACTAAGTCATTTTGTAAATTCAAATCAAGCGTAGTCGCTTGTTTTGTTAATGTTTGCTGGTCCGTTAGATGATGGGCTTCGCCTTTAAAGGTAAACGGCATATCTAATCCAGTAAAATTGCCGCTTAGTTTCGTGTTTTTAAACCAAACAAGTGGAAGCGGGTTTGCTTGTGTAAATTGTACAAAAACACCTTTACCTCTTTCTACAGGCTGCTCTTCAGCTGAGCTGTCGGTATTTTTGTCGTCGACACTTATGGTATTAATCCAGCTTTTTAATTTTTTAATATGCGCCTGCAACTCTGGGCCAAATAAGTATTGAGATATTTTTTGAGTACCGTTTTCAATCCCTAGTTTATTTAAAAGCATGTCGGCTTCTTGTTGAGGTGATTTTTTTAACTCAGTAGCTCGGCGTATCACTTCTTTTTTAGTTTGTTTAAAGTCTCTGTTTAATTGCTTTGCTTCGCTAATATCTTTATCGATATCATTTTTCAAACCTTTAATTTTCGAGGCGGATGCCAGAATTTCCATAAAACCCTTAGCCTTTTTGATATCTTTATAGCGAGCTTTATAGTCGTCAATTTTTTGCTGATCTTTTAACGCGTTTATTCGCGTTTTATACGTGCCTTTTGCTTTATCAATATATTGCTTAAGCGCTTGGTAACGTTGGTATGTTATTGAATTTTTTTTACTAATTAAGGTGTCTACATCGGGCAAGTCTAAGCTCGATAAGCCGGGTATAGAAAAATTACCGTCAGTGTTTTTTACTTTCTCGGGTGAGTCATTCGCTTCGTTCAATGCACCTGACTCTGAGCGAGGCGTGTTAAATTGTACGCCCAAAATATGAGCTTGATCTGAAAGTAAGTGGCCGGTTAAAGCGTCTAAAGCGTCAATTTGAAAGCTAATGTGATCAATTTCGACTTTATTCTTCATCGGAAAATCTTTGTCTGCAACCTCAAGCCCTTTAAGGGTTAAAGATTGTTCAGACCAAGCAATTTCAAGCGCTTCTAATGTTACTTTTGTTGATAAGGTGCGACTGCCTGCTTGCTCAATGACTAATTTTAATAAGGGCGCCATAAAAAAATAGGCTAAACACACAAGTATCAGTGCAACAAGGATACCTGGCCAGCGAATAATTTCTTTCATTTTAGTTTCCTAATCTCTGGTATACGTGAAAGAACTTACTTCCTTTGAGCAATTGCGTCACTTTAAGCTGCTTAAATACGTCTTGTATTTGTTCTCTATATTGAATAACTAACATACGTACCAAAAAGTATACGGGTAACCATAAAACTATAATCGCCACTATTGACCCCATGACTAATGAATTATTGAATGCGGTTAATGTCCAAAAACTAGATTGAGATAAGCTAATCCAAATGGGTTGTAAAGACTCGGTTGTTAATAATGAGTAGCCGATCTGGTGCATGACAGGGTCTGCGATATAGGCGACCGCTTCGAATAACCCCCATACAACGAGTAATATTGAAATGTTAGCTTTTATCAAACAAACCATCATGAGTAACATGAGTAAAAATAGTGAAAATCCAGGCATTAAACCGATGGCTAAGCCAAAGCAAACCGCTAGCGCTAGTTGACTAGGATTTTGGTTTGAATTTAGAAACTTTAGTAGTTTGGCTAAAATATCTAGCATGAATTTTGTCCTTTTTTAATATTCCGTAAAGTATAGCGGTTAAAGGGTTGGCAGTTGAACTTATCGTATAAAAAATTTTTATGAAAACCTTAAAGGCTAATGCTGGTTATATTAGCTTGTCTAGTGTCGATACGAGCCTTTCACGTTGTTGTATATTACTATTGGCAAAACCAAGCACCAGCCCTGTCATCATTGGGGTATCGAGATAATACGCAGAAAGTGGTGAGCTACCAAACCCTTCTTTTTTAACCGCGTTAGCAAGGGCTTTGTCATCACAGTTTGGTATTTTAATTGCTAGATGCATGCCGGCACTTTTGGCAATCGGCGTTACTTTATTTTTAAGTTGATCTTGAAATAAGGTATGCAAGTGATGCCATTTTTCTTGGTATAACTGACGCATTTTTCTTAAATGGCGAGTGAAATGCCCTTCAATGATAAAGTCTGCGATCACTGCTTGAGGCAATAGTGGCGACTCGCCGCTCGTAAAACTCTTAGCTTTAACAAATACTTCTACTAATTCTTGGGGTACAACCAAATAACCTAAGCGTAGCGCTGGGAATAAAGTTTTACTAAAACTTCCCATATAAATAACAGGGGTGTTCTCTGCCATACCTTGCAGAGCCGCGACGGGCTTGTGGTGAAAATGAAACTCGCTATCGTAATCATCCTCAATGATCCAAGTGTTATTTTGTGCCGCCCAGTCTAATAATTTTAATCGATCGCTTGCCGGTAAAATACCTCCTAATGGGTATTGGTGAGTCGGGGTGCAATACATTAGTTTATAGGGGCCTGTATCATTGCTTGTCGAAATGAGTGTATCAATCTCTAAACCATTTTCGCCTAGCAGGCAGGGAGTTAGTTTCGCCCCTCTTGCATTAAATGCTTTTTTTGCCCCTATGTAGCCAGGATTCTCTACAAGTACCTCGTCTTCTTTATTAATTAAAATCTGGGCACACAAGCTGATCGCTTGCTGAGCACCATGGGTAATAATTATTTGGCTTGCTTGGCACCTTACCCCACGTGACAACCTTAAATATTCAGCAAGTGCTTCCCTTAAGGGCGGATAACCTTGGTTTCCGTTATAGCCCATCAGGCAGGTTCGGTTGTGATGACGGCGTTGTAAAGTATTCCAGATTTTAGTGGGAAAGGCGTCTAAGTCGGGTATGCCCGGCGTAAAGGGAAGTGTAAGGCCGTGTTCGGATAGTGGCTTAGCGGCTAATTCTTTGGCAAAACTAGATAACTCTGGTTTGGCTACTTTGTATTGCCAGTCAATATGCTTAATACCATTGATATTAACCGGCAGGCTTTCTGCCACATAAACACCTTTACCCGGAAAGGTATCTAAAAAACCTTCAGATCTAAGTTGCTCTATTACTAAAGTAATCGTGTTTCTGCTTATATTTAGTTCACTTGAAAGTATCCGAGATGAAGGTAGTTTTGTTCCCGGTTTAAGCCGGCCTTCGCAAATCCAGTTTTTAAGGTGAGTCTGGAGCTGTGTTTGTAAAGGGGCATGGCCAGTAAATTGAATAGAATGAAACGAAGGCACTTCCATAAACTGGACCTATGCAAAGTAAATAACTGGATCTTTATAGGGAGCCAGTTTAGCTTGAAAATAGCCTTAACTAAACAACTTACTGGAATTATCTAAGGAGAGGTTATGAGCAATATAAAGGATACACTACCTTATTCACCCAAAAGTCAGGTAAAACGTGTCGCAAAGCGAGCAAGTTATCGTAAAGATAAAGTGTTTAAGTTAATTGATGACCTTAAGTTGGGGCATGTTGGCTTTGCAGTAGATGGTCAGGTGTTTGTTATTCCTTTAACGGTTTGGCGAGTAGAAGAGCATTTGTATATCCATGTGATGAATAAAAGCCGATTGCAGCGAATGATCGAATCGGGTGAAGAAATTTGTATTTCATTTGCAGAATGTAATGAGTGGGTGATGTCAAAGTCTGCTTATCATCATAGTGCCAATTATCGTTCGGCAGTGGTGTATTGTGTGGGGGAGCGAGTGACAGAAGCAGAAGGTTTTGATAATGCATTTAAAGAGGTGATTGAGCAGTTGGAAGCGGGGCGTTGGGAGCATATTCGTCCACCTAACCCTAATGAAAGAAAAGCAACAGCATTATTAAAATTAACCATTCGTGAAGGCTCATTTAAAAGCCGCGAGGGTGGGCCAAATGAGGAACCTGAAGATTTGGAATTATCTGTATGGCACGGTACAAAGCCGGTATGTCCTTTTCATAAAAGCGTGTAAGTTTTTAACGGCTTACACCAATGATTGTTTACATAAGCGATAATTGGTCATTTTGACTGCGCCAATTAAACGACAGCAGAACAATACTCCCGTGCCAGAAGAATAAAGTCTTTGGTTACCTGATTTGTAAAGTCGTTTGTTTTCTTAAGGAGCAATATCTGGCGAAATGCATTATCATTTTCAATTTTAAAGTATTTAATTTGGCTATCATTTGCTTTGTCCTGGGCTAGTTGAGGCAAAATGGTCACACCATAGTTAGCTTGTAAAAGCTGTTTAACGGTTGCGAATTGACTTGCTTGGAACAATACTTTGGGAACAAAACGCTGATCAAAACAGAAACTTTCGATTTGTCGCGCTAAACAATGTATATCATCCAATAATATAAAAGGTTCTGATTCGATATCTTCTAAATTAACATGATTACGTTTGGCCAAGGGATTGTTCACATTCACCGCGATATAGAATGGATCCTCCATCAACACTTCACTCACCAGAGTACTTTCTAATTTGGGATTAGACGTAATGACTAGATCAAGCTCCCCTCGTGCGCAAGCTACTTGCAAGACCTCTGAAACTGATTCACGAACTTGTATCTCGGCGCTGGGGTATATTGACGATAAGTGAATCAGCATATCTGGTAACAAAGCTGGACCAATAGCCGGATTAATACCTATTGCTATTTTACCTCGGTCGGAATCTTTTATATCGGACATCATCTTTTTAGTTGAATCAACTGACTCCAACACTTTTTTTGCTTGTTGGTAAAGTAGCCGTCCAGCTTCAGTTAATACTTGTTTTCCGCCCGACCTGTCAAAAAAGTTATGCCCAAGACTGTCTTCCAATTTCGACATTTGCTGGCTAATTGAGGGTTGTGATACAAAGCATTTTTCAGCTGCTTTGGTGACGCTCCCTGTCTCCACAATCGCTACAAAATATCTAAGTTGGTGTAAGTGCATAATAAACTCACGTAATCGATAAATTTTATTTAAGTATAGTCAATGTTAAAAACTGAGGCAGTGCAAATTATGGTGTTCCAATACCTTTTTATTTTAATAGACTCCGCATGGCGTTAGTTGTTCACTCATAGGCTTAACTAATATAGCCATCACTATTCCATACTAGCCAAAATGCCTACCTTTACCACATCATATACAAGACCGTTATTGTGAAATAATTTATAGGAAATAGTGTGATTAAAAAACAGAGCAATTTTGATGTAAAAACGACCATGGATAGATTAGAGAGTGTTGTTCGACAAAGAGGAGCTTTGATGATTGCTAGAGTAGATCATGCAGTAGCTGCCGCGAATAATTACATGGATCTTAGGCCAACAGAAATTATTATGTTTGGAAATCCTAAGTTAGGTACACCGTTAATGCAAAGTAACCAAATGGCGGCTATGGACTTACCTATGAAGGTTCTAGCTTGGGAGGATGAACATGGAAAAACGTGGCTTACCTATAAATCGCCAAAAAAAATCACCGAGGATTTTAATATTAACGACCAAGAAACTACGCGAGAGCAATTAGAAATCGTGTTAGATAACTTTACAGAAATTGCCACTAGCGGCTAATGTGATGGTCTAATGAAACTGGAGAGGTTTATAGCTTAAAATAAGCAAAACCTCGAAGGTAATGAAATGACCAGAAAAGTAAAAGTTAATATCAGTCCTGCTCAAAAGCTAGAATATGCGAAATTAATGGTGGATGACAATTATACCAATAAGAAAATTCAAGATATTTCTGGCGCATGCTCATCAGCTATATCCCGCTGGAAGCAACAATATAAATCTGAGTTGCAGAGTATTACGCCAGAAAATAATAATGCTTTAACCTATGAGCAACAGCGTATTCAAGAGTTAGAAAAGCAGTTTAAATCTTCTCCCGTTTTAGTTGACCATTACAACATTAAGAGAATGTACTAAAGCAGTTGTTTAATTATGAAGTAGTTTAGTATTGTTCCGTGATAAAAGACTACGACATTGGACATAGTCGCCATTAATTCTCAGAGTGGTGTGCAGTCCAATGTCTTACTTATTCTTTTTAGTGTAGTGGCTTAGATAGTGTTGGATAAGCTTCTGTATAAATCCAATCCGTTTTTTTCGCGGGCATGTGGCATGCTAGGCAGTCAGCCTGGTAGTTACTTGATACATTCACACTTGGTGCGTCTGTTTTAAATAGGGCCCAGCCCCATCCCAGCCCCCAGTTTTCATTACCCTTAAAACGACTTTTGCTGTCTTTAATCATCACAAACCATTGCTTAACACTTTCTAATGGATAGCTAACGCCGGTACCAGTAGTATAGTTACCTGATTTCGATGGCCGTAATTCTTTAATAATGGTTGCGCCATCTGGAAAAGTGCCTGTTTTTCGATAAAATTCTGCACTACTTTTTTCAGTGTATACATCATGGAAACCACTAGCATCACCCTGAGGGACAAACCATGAACCTAGGTGAACCATCTTTAAACGAAAGTCTTTTGGCAAGGTGATACTACCTTGTTGGTCAACGTAGAGTGAAAACGATTTATCCTCAGCTAACGCAAAATTGGCACTAAAAAAAATGGCCAAACTTACAATAAATGGGAGTAATCTATTTTTAGATATCATATGAACCCTTTCGTTAATTAGAAAAATATTAGTTGATGTCGGTAGTAACATTAAACTACTTACAAAAAGACAACTAATATTTTGTATCTATAGGTATATAAGATTAATTTATACCATTCACAATTTTTGTGTGCTGTATTATTGTTAGTGGTCGGGCGCTAGTTTATGGATCGAAACCAACGTCGCAGATTCGGTTATTAACGACACCTTACCGAAAGGCGAGTGAGCAATTTAAAGGTTTCAAACCGGTTTATCCTTTCTACAAAATATGTATTTATGATAATTCAGGAGGAACTCATAGTTGTCGATGATAGTAACTGGGTAAATGCACGTAAAGCTTTGCCTTTGTTACTGATTTTCCACGCAAAAAAGCTTTCCTCTATACCTGTATCTAGTGCTAGTTTGATTAGTTTGCCATCGTCTAAATACGACTGTATTCGGTGTCTAGGTAAATGGCCAATACCTAGTCCGGCTAATTGCGCTTCTATTTTTTGATCAATCGTTTGCACGTATAGAACTTTCTTGCCCATCGTTAGCCCAGCGCTTCGAGTAATATTAACCCTTGAAGTGTCATGGGCGACCACTCTTCGTAGGTTAGGCAAGGCTGATTTTAATGCTTCAACATTATTTGCCAATGTGGCGAATGGGTGGTGGGAGGCGATTACGGGGATCATTTCTGTAGGGGGGAGTGGGATTGCTCGATACCCCTTTTGCAGAGGAACAGGCCCATGACATCCGATGATTAAATCGACACGGTCTTGTTCAAGCGCTTCCCATCCGCCACTCAGAATGCATTCAATAATATCAATTTCTAAACTATCATGGTCGACCATAAATTCAGACAGTACTTGAAAAATCAATGGGTAGCTTTGTGTAGAATCTATAGCAATGCGTAAGCGGGGTTCCCATCCAGTTGCCACTTCTTTTGCTTTCTGGGCAAGGAGTATTGTGGCATCTAAAATTTTTCGTCCTTCATCTAATAAAAGTCGACCCGCAGGCGTTAATACTGAGCGGCGTCCTTGACGCTGGAACACCGTAATACCTAATTGTTCTTCTAGTTTTTGTACGCCATAAGAAAGCGCTGATGTCGCTTTATTCAGTTCTTCAGCTGCTTTTGCGAAGCTTCCTCTCCGGTCAATGGCATCAAGAATTTCTAAGGCCTCTATATTAATAGGGTTTGCTTTCATTATGGGTAGTCCTGACTGTTCTGATTATTAGAACATTCTATTCATATTATTGCGGTTATTCAATTTTATATGTCCGTTACAATGGTTGCAGCTAAACGATAAAACGATTTAAGCAATATACATCACACAGAAAATGGAGAAAATTATGAAAGCATTATTAAACAAGTTAACAGCGACCAATGTTGGGTTTGACACGCTTGCAGTAAGAGTCGCGGTGGGCACTATTTTTGCCGCACACGGTGCTCAAAAATTATTTGCCTGGTTTGGTGGCTATGGCTTGGAAGGTACCGCGGGTTGGATGGAATCCATTGGCTTGGCTCCTGGATTGTTAATGGCAACGCTAGCAGGTAGTGCTGAATTTTTTGGTGGCTTGTTATTGATTGTTGGCTTGTTAGTACGCCCAGCAGCATTTGTTTTAGGCATAACGATGATTGTCGCTATTGTAACAGTTCACTTTGAAAATGGACTATTTATGAGTGCGAATGGGTATGAATTTGGCTTGGCTTTACTAGCGGTAACGGTGGGTTTGTTTGTGCGCGGTGCAGGTAGTCTGAGTGCAGACCGTTTTTTACAACTTAAGCTGTCACGCTAGGCTTGGTTTAATGATTAAACTGATCAATGTTCTCGAATAAATTTTAGGAGAAAGATAATGGGTTTATTACAAAACGGTCAATGGGTTGATCAGTGGTACGACACAGAAGGGAGTGGCGGCGAGTTTCGTCGTCAAGATAGCCGATTTAGAAACTGGATAACAGCCGATGGAGAGGCTGGTCCATCAGGAGTTAAGGGCTTTAAGGCTGAGAAAGGTCGTTATCAACTTTATGTTTCGCTTGCTTGCCCGTGGGCGCATCGCACTTTGATCTTTCGCCAGTTAAAGCAGTTAGAAGATTTTATTGATGTGGTCGTAGTAGACCCTATCATGCTTGAAAACGGCTGGGAGATCTCCGATTCGAACAACAAATTAGACTTTTTATATCAGCTTTATTTAAACGCTGACGCGAGTTACGAAGGGCGCGTTACTGTACCCGTATTATGGGATACAAAAACGAAGACAATTGTGAGTAATGAGTCTTCAGAAATTATTCGAATGTTTAATTCGGCGTTTAATCATTTAAGCGGCAACTTAAACGATTATTACCCTGAGCCACTGCGAGGCGGTATTGATGAGCTGAATGATCGTGTTTACGACACCATCAATAATGGTGTTTATCGCGCTGGTTTTGCGACAAGCCAAGACGCTTATGAAAATGCTTTTCATGTTCTGTTTGATTCGCTGGACTGGGTCGAAAGTATTTTGTCAAGACAACGATACTTAGCAGGTGATCAATTAACAGAAGCTGACTGGCGTTTGTTTACCACGCTCATTCGTTTTGATGCGGTCTATGTTGGGCATTTTAAATGTAATCTAAAGCGTATCGCAGATTACCCTTCAATAAGCGCGTATTTGCGTGAGTTATATCAGGTTGAAGGTGTGGCTGAAACAGTAAGCATTGATCATATTAAAACTCACTACTACAAGAGCCATCTTACCATTAACCCAACGGGTGTAATTCCTTTAGGGCCTGAGCAAGACTTTATGGCTTCACATGATCGTGATGTTTTATTTCCAGCCAATTGAGTGCGCTGCAATATTCAATTAATGAATAGGAGAAAGTTTATGAGAAGGCTAATTAGAAAAATTGATGCGGTTGCGACAAATGATGGCGATGGAGTGAAAATCCATCGTGTAGCCGGACGACAATTAAATTCAGTACTCGACCCATTTTTAATGGTTGATGAAATCAATTCTGATGATGCTGCTGATTATATTGGAGGGTTTCCAGAGCATCCTCATCGCGGGTTTGAAACCATCACCTACATGAAGGCCGGTCGAATGCGGCACCGTGACCACATGGGGAATGAAGGTGTTATTGAGACTGGAGATGTACAGTGGATGACTGCAGGTAAAGGGGTGCTACATTCCGAGATGCCGGAACAAACAAATGGTTTGCTTCATGGCTTTCAAATTTGGTTGAACTTACCGGCAAACGAAAAAATGAAACCGGCGGCGTATCGTGACATACAAAGCAAGAATATTACCGAGCTTAATTTAGATGACGGTGGTTTAGTGCGGGTAGTAGCGGGAAAGTTGAGCGTTAATGGTATTGAATTGGTAGGCTCTTTGCCTCCATTATCAACAGAACCTGTATTGCTGGATATTGTATTGAGCCCGTCTGAGTCTGTCGATTTGGTGTTTAATAAACAAAATACTGCTTTAGTGCATGTTTATAGTGGCGGTTTAAATCAAGCAGGTGATGAGCTCAAAGCACGGCAAATGGGGGTCTTTTCGAAAGGTGAATGCTTAACGTTACAGGGAGGTAGTGAAGGGGCGAACGTTTTAGTCTTTAGTGGAAAACCGCTTAAAGAACCTATTGCACAGTACGGGCCTTTTGTCATGAATAGTACTGAAGAAATCGAGCAAGCAATGCAAGATTATCGTCAAAATGAATTAGTGTGATATAAAAACCGTGATTTGAATGCCTCTTGTGGCAGGCTCGGTCTGTTCAATTGAAGTTCTGTATCACGCTATCACTCAGTAGAGTGATAGCTCTCCATTTGGTTAAACTAAATAATCAGTAACTGTATTTTTGTATAAAATTTGAGCTATTATCCTGCCAAGAATGATACCCACCAGCGATCAATGTAAAGACAGATACCTACTATTTTATGACTTTCAAAAGCACATGTTTTTTATTAATTGCTATTGTCGCAATTTTTTCGCCCCTTAATATCTCTGCCGCTACTCAAGTAAATACTTTAACTTTAGATCGTCAAATAGAGAATGTTAAAAATCTATACTCTTTATATGACGGCTGGGATATTTCTCTTCGTGCGTCGGGTAGTTTAAGTTCACAAAACGCTTTCTTTTTAGCACAGGTGGATAAACGTCTAGGTAAATATTGGGCTGAAGCATCAAATAGCTTACCCTCAGAGAATAATGGCATCAATCTGACGGCGGATGTTATGGAAAATTTATTTCAACAGCATGGTCGTGCTGCTTCAAAACGTATTCATGCCTGGCAAAAAATTAGCCTTATATCTAAAGGTTTAAGTCAACAAACCATCTTGAATCTAGTGAATAATTTCTTTAATCGTTTAGTGTTTAAATCTGATCAGGAAAATTGGGGGCAAGCTGATTATTGGGCATCACCTCTTGAGTTCTTGATCAGAAATGCGGGGGATTGTGAGGACTTTGCGATTGCTAAGTACTTCACTTTGATAGCTATGGGGGTTGAAATTGAACGTTTGCGTATCACTTATGTTAAGTCAGAAAGACGCAATCAAGCGCATATGGTGTTGGCGTATTACGAAGACCCATCTAAAGAGCCTTTAATTCTTGATAATCTCAATTCAAAAATTCTTCCCGCCACAAAACGACCAGATTTGACGCCTGTATTTAGTTTTAATGGTTAATCAGTCTCGCTCTAGATCACTATATAGTGGTCTAGAATGTTTTGTAATTTTTAGCGAGTAGTCGTATTTAGAAGCATGGTCCGCCCTGGTGGATTCGAACCACCGACCTGTCCCTTAGGAGGGGAC
>Ga0209184_1000668_pt1 | contig 31907 bp, 32 predicted proteins | sample EN8Hudsemesocosm_2_FD_184627 | JGI IMG/M metagenome (GOLD analysis project Ga0209184, IMG submission 184627) | Methane-oxidizing microbial communities from mesocosms in the Hudson Canyon - EN8C Hudson Canyon (SPAdes) (version 2) | ecosystem: Environmental > Aquatic > Marine > Cold seeps | place... | reverse complement strand
ACTGAATCGCTATCAAGTCTCTAGAAAATCAGGGTCTTGCCACGTTATACTCCCAGCAATTTAACTACGAGTAATATCCAACCTTAAAACACGGCCTCAAGTTTACGAAGCAATGTCTCACACGTCCCTTGGCCCGATCTATCAAGATTCAGCTCACGCCATCGTACCGCAGGAAGATTATCCACTCCCTTTAAACCCAGTAGTTGCCAATCGGGTTTACGACCGTAAAACGATTTCAGAAATTCCTTGTGATGATCCGGCATATTGCCAGTGACATCGTTGATTAATGTTTCTCTGGCTGAAAGTAAAATCTCCAACGATGTTTCCTCAGTCGTCATTCCAGCGAAGTTCTGCTCATAATCTTGGGCAATATCCCTTCGAACGGGGTTCAGCAAGGAATGTGGTGAATGATCGTGACTGACAAGGTAAACAATTAGAGCAGAGCGCAATTCATCATTAATACCCTCCTCTGCCAATAACTGATGAACATCAAACAAATCACGCGGGTGCTGACGATCAAGCGCAGCCATAATTTTACCCGCATAAAGATCCGCAAATGACAGCACATTGATCTCTGCAAAACCAAATTCACCCTCAACTTTTTCGGAAACAGGCATGACAGCAGGGTCATAAACACAACCCCTTAGCACTGGGGTGACTTCAATTTTTATTTGCACGAGGCCCTTTGTTCTTACAACCAATTTGATGATGCCATCCTGACTGGCGGGTGAAGACTCCGCCACATAAATACTGCCGTCCAACGAACGAAGGTTCTCTGCAATGCGTTTTAACGCCAGATCGATTTCACGCAATGCGTCATCGCGGGTATGCAAAGGTAGATACGTAAGGTCAATATCGACGGACAAGCGCGGCATGTTACGAATAAAAAGATTAATCGCGGTACCCCCTTTCAGGGCAAAACACGACTCTTTGGCAACAAGCGGTAAAGCTCGCACCAATAAAGTCACTTGATCCCTATACCGTTTATCCAATGTCATTTGAAGCCCCACTATATTCGGCCGGTACCGTTATCTGGTACTTGGTATCCAACTTACCGCCTTTGACCAACACGCGCTTACCTTTCCCAAGCTCAACTTTATCCTGGATTATATGACTAAACCATTGATGCCCATGACGCTCTGCAAAGAAAAAGAACAGGCGCTTCACCTTTATACTGCTTGCCTGTTCCAGTAAGGTTTGCAGTCGGCGCGGGCTCAAATTAGACAAGCTTTCCATAATCACATCAGCCATATGAAAGGTTTGACGCGCTGGCAACTCATCAAGCAACTCAAGATAAGCGCGTTCAGGTGTAGACAGCACCAGCGGCCAATTCCATTGCCCCCATGGGTTTATCCGTAGTGCGGCCTCTTTGAACCCGACACCTTCAAGCAGAGGGTCAGTCAGTGAGCCTGTACGTGCTGGCATCTGAACTTGTGGTAAAAAACGACTGCGATTATGTTGAATAAAGGATGCGGATATCGGTAGCTTATCGACCCAGGCGGGCAGTTTTTTCTCGCTATAAAGGTGAATATCACTTTGCCCCAGCGGCATATAGTGCGCATAGCCTTGCAGCTCCAAGGCGCTCAAGCCACCGATGGATAGTGGGTAACCCATCAACGATAGCGATATAACGACTTGCTGCCAATTTATTGCCCCTGCAGGCCGCTGAAATACACCTCGCGCTGGCTGTACCAGCCACCCAGAGGTGACATATTGACTACGAAGCGATCGAGAATAGCCCACTTGCTCAAGCCATTGGGCCTCAACCAACAGCCCTTCAGGTAAAATGCGTTGCAATTGGTTTAATTTGTTGTATTTTTGCACAGTCATAAAGTGCAAAATAGCCTGATTTCAAACCAAATGCAAGTTTATATTTATCGCTTTTTGTATAGCAGTGCCAATCATATTACAAACTTATTAAACCTGGGCGCTGCACATCAACTCCCCTCCTCGCACGTAAGCGGTTAGGAATGTGCAGTAATCGTAAATTAAACATATAGGAAGGTACAAGAAAACGCTTAACAAGCTACAAGCCCCGCAAAACAAGGACATCGGATTTTGCGGAGTGTAAAAAGAAAAAACCCCGGTTCAAAGAACCAGGGGTTTTAATATGGCCCACTCGGAAGGATTCGAACCTTCGACCGCTCGGTTCGTAGAATCGAATTCAGACATTAACTTATTGATATATAACATATTAATCAGAGGCGTCCATTGCAAAATGTCACTGTAGAGCAGCATAAAGCACAGTAGGGTCACTCAGATCTCACTCTGATATATGCGCCCCATAACCACCTTAATCTGTAAAAGCAGCTGCACAAATTCCGTTGGACACTTGAAAAGCTGTATCCAAGTGGATACACTTCATGCATGTATACGGTTAAGCTCCTTGCTGAATTCAATGATTGGCTCAACAACCTTAAAGACAGCAAGACTCGCCTTCGCCTGTCCCGCCGTTTAGAAAAGGCGAGTCGAGGCCTCTTAGGCGATATAGCACCCGTTGGCGAAGGTGTTTATGAAATGCGTGAATTTTTTGGTCCTGGTTGGCGCATGTACTATGCCCAACATGGCGACACATTAATTGTCATGCCGGGTGGTGGAGATAAGTCCACCCAAAGCAATGATATCAAAACGTCCAAAGACAGAGCCAAACAGCGGGAGGATTAAATTATGACTAAGAAAATTAGCGTTGCAGAACTGCCTGAATTTGACATGGCAGAACAACTACGTAACAAAGAAGATATCGCAGAGTACCTTTCCATGGTTTTGGAAGATGGCGATTCTGATGAGTTAATTCGAGCTATTGGCTATGTTGCCAAAGGGCAAGGAATGACTGAAATTGCAAAAGCGAGCGGCCTTGGTCGTGAGAGCTTATACAAAACGTTTAGAGCTGGAGCTAAGCCCCAGTTTGATACCGTCATGAAAGTCCTAAAGGCAATTAATATTGACTTAAAAGCAGTGAATCATATCACCGCTCATTGAGCATTGAAGCGCCCGTAACGTGCCTGTCCGTGGCGAGCTACTAGTTCGTCGAAGGTATTCCCCGAAAACTAGCACTAAAGTGCAATTGCCAGCCTGCATAGTGAAAATTTGTAGTACATCAAAAAACAATCAGTCGAACGATTGAACTTGAGAAAAGCCCATCGTTATTTTCGCCAAATCAGCCAAGATGTTATACTGGTTGCTTTGGAACCACACGACTTAGATCAATGCCCCCAACTTCTACAACAAACACACAGAGCCCAACTTTCCAGACAGGCGCATCGCGTCCCGCCCTCGACCGCAAGTTCACCATTGCCCCCATGATGGACTGGAGCGACTGAAAGTAAAATAGTTAACAATCAAAGATTTTGTAGGGATAACATTTCTCTGGGGATTGATTGGGGACATTTGGGAAAGCATTGCGACGCGTTTTTGATCAGATAGTGAGTCGAAAATGCAGTATTCTGGACCGAATCGCTATTAAGTCTCTAGAAGGTGCGGCCAAATTAACTGACGTCTTAAGAGCCGTTGGTTGATAGAGATGCTATGAATACACGATCAATATCTATAAGCGCTATCGCTTTCCTGCTGAAACCATACGATATGCAGTTTGGGTCTATTATCGCTTTAATCTAAGTCACTGAGATGTTGAGTATTTATTGGCTGAGCGAGGCATTATTGTGAGCCACGAATCAATTCGTTTGTGGTGCAACAAATTTGGACCTAAATATGCTAGACGATTAAAACGTCGGCATCAGGGTTTCGGCGATACTTTCTACATCGATGAAGTGTTGTTAAAAATCAGCGGTAAACAGCGATACCTGTGGCGTGCGGTTGATCAGGATGGCGAGGTGGTTGATGTTTTTCTACAAGCTCGCCGAGACGGTAAGGCCGCTAAACGTTTCGTTAGGCGTCTGATTAACAAGCACTAGGGCGAACCAATAATAATCGTAACGGATAAATTGAGGAGTTATGATGTTGCGCATCGAGAGCTTATCCCTGACGCGATTCATAACAAATCTCAACATGCTAATAATTGGGCCGAGCTTTCATATCAGCCGACGAGTGTGAGGGAACGGGGTATACCCAAAACACTTCGTGTGGCAGGCTCTGCGCCGGTTTAAGTCGATGAGGCCGGCGCAACGTTTTCTCGGTGTACATGACGCCGTATACAATCTATTCAATCTGGGGAGGTATCTCGTTGGAGCTGAACATTATCGAAATCTGAGGATAAGTGCGTTCAATGATTGGAGAGTGTCCGCCGCCTGATGGTGTATGGTCCAATTCCATTTATTCAACGAAGTTAATTTGGCAGTACCCTAGCAGCGTATGGGGGCGGATCACTCCACCAATACCCTTACTTTTACTCTACCGGCTTTTTCTCTGGCGGCCGAATAATGAAGGGTCCCTCTGGTACGATGACGTTGTTTTCGGATACATAATCACGCCAGCCTTGCCTCATTGACGCCAACATTTCCGGTTCTTGCGACGCTAGATCTACTTGCTCAGAAGGATCTTTTCTCAAATTATATAATTCCCAATCCGCCTTCCCATGAGGGTGTGCCGGCGAACTCACAAGCTTGTACCCGTCTCGCAGCACACCGCGACGCCCCCAAATCTCCAGCCCTATAGCCTCGTCGCCCTGGCGCACATGCTCGACTGACCCCGTTAAAAGTGGAACCAGGTTCTTACCGGACACATCAGGATTGCTGGCGCCACCCAACTCAGCAAACGTCGAGTACCAGTCGGTGATAAAAGTGAGCGCTGCACTGGTTTTTCCACCGAGCACTCTATCAGGCCAGTAAACGATTGCCGGTGTGCGGGCGCCGCCCTCATACGGAGTCCCTTTAAATCGAGTAAAAGGTGTGTTGCTAACGTGAGCCCACTCTGGCCCATAAAAAACAAATGATCCCTCGCGGCCACTATTTTCCGGTGAATTGTCGAAGGTGCTGGCAAACTTTCCAACGGGAGGCGGCGCGTTGCCGTAATTCCAATGCTCGGCACCGTTGTCGGATATAAAAACGACGATCGTGTTGTCTAGTTCACCCTTTTCAGACAAATAATCAACAACACGGCCAATACTCATATCCATGTAATCAACCATTGCCGCATATATTTCCATATTGCGCGCATGGAAACCTTGTTCGTCAACAGAGAGTTCGCTCCACGGTTTTATATGCGCTGACCTCGGGGGCACGGGCGTTGACGGCGCGAACAGGCCGCGATTTTTTTGCGCGGCGAAGCGACTTTCGCGAATGGCGTCATAACCCTGGTCGTAGCGCCCCTTATATTTGTTAATGACCTCCTCGGGGGCTTGCAAAGGCCAATGCGGCGCCGTGTAAGCTAAATAGGCAAAAAACGGTTTGCTATCATTAATATTGCTATCAATTTGTGTGATCAACCGGTTCGTGTAATAGGTCGTTGAGTAAAAATCTTCAGGTAACTCGTCCACGAGACGACCGTCGTCCCTATACAGTAGAGGATTGCGGAGTGCATCACCCCCCGCCATATCATCAAAGTGGCTACCACCGCCATAAAGCAACGCGAAAGACTGTTCGAAACCACGACTCCTCGGTGATTGCTTCGGCTGCATACCAAGGTGCCATTTGCCAGACATATAGGTGTGGTATCCAAGCGGATTAAGAACTTCTGCTATGGTAATAACCTGATCGCTGAGGTGCCCCTCATAACCTCGTCGCCCCAACTGGTTATTGGCGACCGTCTCGGCCATGTTACCAAGACCCGCCATGTGATTATCCTTGCCACTCATCAGCATTGCGCGACTCACCGAGCACGTCGGCCCCGTGTGAAAATTGCTTAACACCATTCCCTTCGCCGCAAGATTATCGAGGTTGGGTGTGGAAATTTCACCACCAAATGCCCCAACATCGGAGTAACCAAGATCATCCGCAACAATCAGCAATATATTCGGTTGGGACTGGGTTCCTGTACCACCATCAGCGCTATCGCCTCTGGCTCCTTCAGCGTTCTGACCGCAGCCGCTCAGCAACAGAACTAACAAAAATATTCGCCACATAAAAACCCACCTATTAAGAAAATATCTAAAAGACTGCCGCGAGCTAGGGCCAGCGCGGTGGTGTATTGCTGATGATCAGGTTGTTCTCCGAGGCATACGCGTCCCATGCGGCCTGCATTTCTAACAGTTTCTCTGTCTCTTGTTGAGCTAGATCTTGTGTTTTTCCAAAGTCTACAGGCAGATCGTATAGCTGCCATCTCCAAGAGCGCTAGGGCAACATCTTGTGAAATCTCTGGTAAAACTTATGAAATATTCTGGCTAGTCTAATAACTGCTTCATGTGAATCGATTCGTCCGCTAACTTAGCCTCATCCACTTTAGTCTTTCCCAGAATCAACTTCTTACCCCACATGAATTCTTGGGGCTTGTTAATAGCATCCACGGCCAATATCTTTCCGCCCTTCATATAGAACGCCGCGAAGCTTCTGCTATTAACCATATCTCCGCGAACCACAACCTTATCGAAGCCTTCGCTTAAACCCGCAATTTGTAATTTGATATTGTACTGATCAGACCAAAACCAGGGTAGCGCGTGGTAAGGTTTTGGTTTGCCACAGAGGGACGCCGCCGCGACAGTTGCCTGGTCCACGGCATTTTGTACCGATTCCAGGCGAATGCGGCGCTCGTAGATAGGGTTGTAATGGTTAGTGCAATCGCCCGCCGCAAAAATGTCGGGGTCGTTGGTCTGTGCAAATTCATTGACCTTAATACCGTTTTCCACTTCCAAGCCGGCGCTTTCGGCAAGCTCTGTTGCAGGTATGACTCCTATACCCACGATGACCAAATCTGCGTCGAATTCTTGTCCATCGGCACAAATAACTTTTTCTACTTTCTTTCCCCCTTCAATACTTTTAGCTTGGGATTGGGTAACAATATCGATACCTTCCTCTCTATGCACTCTGGTGTAAAAAGCAGAAATTTCTTCTGTTGTCACACGCTGCAGAACGCGATCCATTGCTTCCAAAACCGTAACGTCCATGCCCACCTTTTTTAGCATCGCCGCGGTTTCCAGGCCAATATAACCACCACCGATGATCACGGCTTTCTTACCGGCACCCACATACCCCTTGATCTGCTCAACATCGCTAATCGAGCGCAGATAGAAGACACCCGGCAAGTCTGCACCAGGTATCGGTAATTTACGGACATGGGCCCCGGTCGTCAGCACCAACTTATCGTATGACATGAATTCGCCGTCATCCAACAGAATTTGTTTGTTAGGGCGATCAATACCCGCCACCCGCATACCCAATCCGAAGCGTACGCGAGCCTTGTGATAGGCCGCGGATGGCCGAATCAAGATATCACTCAAGTCTTTTGCGCCCGACAAATAATCTTTAGACAAAGGGGGACGGTGGTACGGTAAGAAATACTCATCGCTCAATACGGTAATTGCGCCTTCCCAACCCTGCTGTCGAAGTCTAATAGCTAACTGTGCCGCGGCGTGACTGGCACCCACTACAATGCAATGTTGTTTTATACCCATACGATTTATATCCACAGTTATTGAGACTGGCAGCAACACCAATAACAACTTGAAACATTGCCAACCCATGAAATTTAAGTTGCTTAACTTGCCAATCCGCTTCTACTGTGTAATATACAACAGCGATTAATGAATGATAATGTTCGCAATTCCACCCTTAATGTTTCCAAAAAACGGTCGATGAAGTGCCATGAATGAACTTGAATGCATCCGAGCTTTTGTGAAAGTGGTGGAAGTCGGCAGTTTTGCTGAAGCCTCACGCCAAAACGGCACGGTGAAATCCGTCATGACCAAGCGCGTGAATCAATTGGAAGAGCATCTCGAACTACAACTCTTACAACGGTCCACACGCAAGCTAACCCTAACCGACGGGGGCACCGATTTTTACGAAAGAATGGTCCTACTACTCGGCCAACTTGAGCAGGACAAATCCGCTGTCAGCTCGGTGGAATGGGGCCTGACAGGCACATTGAGAGTGACCTGTGTATCTTCTTTTACTTCCTGCTATCTGGCAAAAGATTTGTGTGACTTTCAAGAAGAGCACCCCGAATTATGTTTGGAATTACAACAGCACGACCGGTTTTGCGATCCCGTTCAAGAAGGGTTTGACGTATGCTTACAGGCGGGAAGAAATATCAGTAACGTGCTGGAAAAAGTAGACCTCTTCCCATTAAGCCGGCTATTCGTAGCTACCCCAGGCTATATTGAAAAGTACGGAACTCCCTCAACTCCAGAGGAACTTATCCAGCACAGACATGCTCACAACAACTACATTAACCCCGATTGTGAGTTCAATTTTGTGGATTCCAACAAACGAACTAAGACAATAAAATTAAAACCACTGATACTCGCCAATACCATTTCGATGCTGCATGCTGCGGTAATGAGTGATCGATTCATGGCTCTGATGCCCACGTTCTACGTCGAAAAGGATATTGCGAATGGACATTTGATCCCGCTATTACCCGACACTCAAATTGAGTCGCCAATTTTGTCGGCATTCTACCGCCGCTCTTCCTTCGTTCCCATGAAGGTGCGCATATTGATAAATTTTTTACAAAGAAGGTACAGCAAGTTTCCACCATGGGACCAGCGACTGCTAGAGAGCCGCGCCGACTTGTCAGTTGCATTGGGCGGCCGCACGGAGAAATAGGCGGCTAATAATTTAGCGCGCCACCATCAACATTCACACACTGGCCTGTCATAAAGTCGCTATCCTCAGAGCTTAGAAAATAGACAGAACCTAACAAATCGTCCGGAAGCATCGACCGCTTAACAATTCGCGCGGCTAGAGTCCCCTCTTTGGCAGCACCTAGCATCTGCTGATTTCTAATCACGCCTTCACTCTCGGTCAGCCCTACAATAATACAGTTGACCAGAATGTTATCTTTACCTAGTTCCGAGGCGAGTGCGCGCGTCAAACCTACCACTGCACCTTTAGACGACACGTAATGGCCAAGCATGGGAGCGCCTCGTAAAAAGGTACCGGAGGCGATGTTTATAATTTTTCCTCGGCCATTTCTACGCATACTGGGAACAATAGCTTTTGCACACTGGAACGGCCCACGAACATTCACTCGCATCACCTTATCCCATTCATCTTCATCAATGTCTGAAAAAGGTTTTAACGATAATGTAGAAAAGAGCGCGGCATTGTTGACTAAAATTTCAATTGGCCCAAATTTCGACTCTGTTTGTTCCACCATCGCAAGCAAAGATTCATTATCGGTTACGTCTACACGGAAGCCAATCGCTTCCCCACCCTGTGCAATTATTTCGCTAACAATCTGTGAGCTATCTGAGCGAGCCGCAATCACAACTTTCGCGCCCTCGGCTGCCATTCCCTTTGCAAAGGCGGCCCCTATCCCCTGAGCTCCGCCGGTAACAACCGCTACTTTTCCCGCCAATCTGTTCAACATTTTTCTCCAATATTCATAGCAAAAATGACCAGGCCAACAATGATCAATCGTCACCAGCCTGGCCATTTCAAAAAGTCACTTAGAAACGAAAACCCACCTTCAAAGTCAATTCACGAGGCGGCTTCATCGCCGCCAGGATATTCGGACCAGAAGGTATCCCCCACACCATGACTTCCTCCTCGGTTAGATTCTTGCCGATGAGCGACACCGTGTATCTCTCATCGGGGGAAACCAATCGAACACTGGCGCTAAGCGATTCGTATGTCTCCTGCAACACCGTATCGAAATAGGATATATCAGTGTAATAATCATCACTGTAGGACAGATCCGCCCTGGCACTGAAGTCCCAACCCTTGAAGACTGCATCTGCAGAGTACTCCATGAAGAGCGACGCTTTATTTTCAGGTGCAAACTGCAAAGGCTGACCTCCCAGATCACAGACGCCGCCAGCATTCTTCAATTCTGGCGCACAGCCGCCCGCACCCACAAATTCGTCATAGCTTGCATCGGTATAAGAATAGTTTCCGCCCGCCAGCCAGTTCTCATTGATGGCCCAGTTAACTTCCACTTCCAAACCCGTACTGGTAGAGTCGGCCGCGTTATCGACCTTAAAGTCGGCCACGGTGCCCTCCACCTGAGTAGCTAATTGCAGACCTTCAATTTCCATGTAGAAATAGGTCATGTTGAGAGAAAGCGCCCCATCCAACCAGTAACTCTTTAATCCCAGTTCAAACGAATCGACAAGTTCGGCATCAAACTCCATATCCGAATCCTGATGATCTACCCGGTCGCTAAAGCCTCCTGTTTTATGACCTTGCGCCAAGGTAGCAAACACATTAACGTCGTCATTTGCTTCCCACTGCAGGGTAAATGAAGGTGTAAACCTACTTTCAGACCGGCTCTCGCTCTTATCAATAATTTCGGCGGCCACGAAGTTATCTGTTTGATATTCGTTAATCCAGCGATTAAATGTGAAATCTTTTTCCTCAGTAGCCCAACGCCCACCTACAATAGCTGTCCATGAGTCGGCAATACTCCAGCGGGCCTGACCGAAAATCGCCAAGGTTTCTGTATCCTGCTCCCAAGGCTCTTCTTCTGTTAAAAACGGACCACCCGGCAAATTTTTGTGCGAGGTTTGGCCACGTTCTATACTGCTGTCTTCATAGTAAAGCCCTACGATGTAGTCAAACGTATCGCTAGTCTCCGATGTGAAACGAACCTCCTGACTAAACCCGGAATATTCTTCCTCGCGAACGGCCCGAAACAAGTTCACCGCTCCCATATCAGCCCCGTGAAACAGGTGGCGATAGTCATAGCCCTGGTAGGCGGTGATCGACTTCAGCGTTCCACCTTCTAGTTCGTGATCAATGTCCACTGTAATATTGTCAGACTCTTGATCTCGTGAAGGACAGAAAGAACCAATACTCTGACCCGCCTGAGGACCTGGAGCTGAATTCGAATCAGCACAATTGACATGAATTACCCAGTCCAAGCCTGCAGAAACCGAGCTCGGATTCGCCGATCCCGCATGGGCCGCCAGTCCCTGCCAGTTTGCATCGCCACCGGCAAATGCGTTTACTTCAGCGGTATCAGAGCCATCTTCTTCATATTCCATATGCTCCAACTTTAAATTCACAGTGGTGTTGTCGGATGCAGCCCACTCGAACTTTGCACGAATGCCCCGGTCTTCTCGGTCTGCGCCATCCGGCCCGTCCATTGTATTTTTGTAAAATCCGTCCTTTTCTTTCCATTGGAATGCCAGCCGCGCATTCACTGTGTCAGACAGTGCACCTGATACAAATCCTGAGGTGTCCAGTTTTCCGCCCGTGGTGCTATATTCGCTGACGGATACGTCTACACCGGCTTCGAATATCTCACTGGGATTGCCCGTTCGGATAATCATTGCACCGGCCAATGTGTTCTTTCCAAAAAGGGTGCCTTGGGGACCTCGTAGAACTTCTACCGCGGCTACATCCATAAACGGATGTAAGTTAATAGCACCTCGACTGATATAGACATCGTCGACAAAACGGCCGACCGACTGTTCAATAGAGTGCGAAGTTCCTCCGCCCAATCCGCGAACGTAAAGATTCGGCAGAATCGCAGCACTGTTAATTTCAAAGTTGGGAATGACCATGGAAAGATCTTCCATATCGGAGATGCCCAGCTTGTACATCGTATCAGCACTCACCACAGCTACGGATACAGGTACGTCTTGAATACTTTCAGCGCGCTTCGTAGCGGTGACAATCACCTCTTCCAATTCAAAAGCGTGTAACGTCGCTGGAAGTACAGTGGATGCACTGCCTATTGCAAGTAGCGCCCCATTCATTATGCATTTTCTCATATCTCGTCTCCGCTGCTATTATTAAATTTATAAGGCAATCTGGTTCCAGATTGTTCGCGTAATTAGTGACTTGAACTGCAAACCATAATCGAATTCTATTTGATTGATAATATGCACAAAACTCAACATGTCGTTCTCATTTTACGGTCGGCACTTCCGTTTACCTGAGTCGCTCTTTCCTCTCTAATATTGTTCCTCCGGTAGTCGAACAACCAAACCATCCAGTTCGTCAGATACCGTGATTTGACAACCCAGCCGGCTCGTCTTTGATGGCATAGGTACCGCTTCAAGCATTTCGATCTCATCCTCATTCGGGCCCCCAGTTTTTTCAAACCAAGCCTCGTCAACAATGACATGGCAGGTAGCGCAACTGCAGCAGCCACCGCACTCTCCGATAATGCCTTCAACCAAGTCGTCTACAGCACCCTGCATTACGGTCTTGCCGTTCTCAACGTTTACTTCGTACTCTTTACCAGAATGCTCTATATAGGTAATGGCCGCCATTCGTTAACTCCACAGTAAATTTCTTTTGTCTATAAGCAGAACGGTACGGAACCCCGTGAGGCGCCGCGCCCTAAATTTTTAGTATTTCTCAATCGCCTTTATGCATTTTCGATTCCTTTGCCGCCGCTTCCGCTCTTCTTTGTTTGCGCATAAAAACGGTTTGAATACCGCCCTCTAGATTGGGTCCAGGACCAAATCCTTCACAAAACACAGAATCTTCTAACGCTACCACTTGATGAATAACATTCGAGGGTACGGCAAGGACATCCCCCGGTTTCATCTCGGTGAAAATCTCTTCTCCTTTAGCCCCGCTTCGAGCGCGTATTCTTCCGCTGATCAAAACAACAGTTTGCTCATCCTCATGGCGATGTAGCGGAGACTCAAAACCCTCTTTCATTTCAACCCAGGTTTGCGCAAGCGTTTTCATTTCTACACGGCGAAGGTCGATTCCTTCGCCGAACTTTTTCACGGGAATGTCCTCATATTTGTGAACTATCGCGTCTATTCGTTCATTTTCATCGGTCATGTGTGTCTCCAGAGCCTTAGACGGCTCGAACAGTTACTGTCAGAGATGATTTCATCTCTATCTCGTATAAATAGGCGCCTTAATAATCAAGTCGATTTAGCTTGGCGGACTATTTCGCACAATAGGCCAGAACCCAAAGAAGCCTGAGGCCACAAAGATCACGGGAAAAGTGACACCCAGCATCGCTGAAGCAATCCAAATCTCTTGAGCAAAACCACCCTGTGGTCCTACACCGAGCTGCTCCCCGACATGTAGGCCAGAAGCCCAGCGATACAACTCATACATCAGCACGCCCACCACCGCGGCACAAGCCATTAGCAGGAGGCCTCTCACCGGTTGTTGCCAGCCTCTAAAGAGTGCAAACTGCATCATGTTATTCACTAGGAAGGTACCGAAAATCATGCTCACAGGAACCCGCACCATGTATTCCACCGGTGGCATTCCCAGCACATTGATAAACAGCGCCATGAGTGCCCACGCTAGCGCCAGTAAATAAAGCGTCGCGATCAAACCCCGAACAGGTTGCGGCTTGCCCATGGACAACTTCTCGATAGGCCAGAGGTCAAAGAGAAAATGCACAACGATGACACCCGCGGTCGTGGTGAAAAAGATCAACGCCGCCCACATCCCAAAAAGTCCTTTGGGGTCAAGATCTTCATAGTAATGCGGATGCCCAATTTCCCTGAGCATGCCGTAGTCAAAAAACATAAACCAAAGAACGTAGGCGAGCAGATAGGTGAACACCAGAGTCAAAATACCAAAAATCACGGGATTCTTGCTTGTCATTGTCAGCGGCCAGCACTGCCAGATAGGGATCATCCACATGGCGACGACGATGGTCATGATGAAGTAATGCGCCAACATCGGTGTGGACCCATGCCCCTTGCCCACCGTCACCAGCACAAGGCTTAATACTAGAGCCGTGGCGAGAATAGTGATCAAGGTGAGCGCCAGGCCCTTTAGTGGTTGCGTCAAGCGAGCGACCGCATCCGGCTTGCTGTTATGCCAGAGTAAACCGAGCACAATCTGCGCGGGTGTCGCCGCCATAAAAGCGATGCCCACCCAGTCGACAAAAAAATGGATCTCGAAAGGCGCTATGCAGGCAGCGGCAATCGCCAACACCACCATAGTGCTCATTACCCCCGTCGCCAGGACGCGACCCAGTGGTTGCTCTGTCTCATTTGAACTTGGCATTACGTTCCTCGGAAAAATATAACGGTGTGGTTTTCTTAACTAAATTAAGCAAGAACAGGCGCTGTTCTCAGTCTCCAAAACCAGGCCACCAGTCCAGCACCGATTTTTTGAAACTTTTGCGCTCGGTGAATCGAAGTGCCCAAGCTTCAATGGCCGGATACTCCTCAAACGAAAACTCCGAACGAACCAGGGTGAAGTGTAGAGGTAACCACGCAATATCCGCGAGAGAAAATTGATTCTCCACTAGCCAATCATTTTCTGAAAGAATGCGCTCAGCCTTTGCGAAACAGTCCGTTAAAATACTTTTGGCCTGCGCCACGTCCTCAGGGGTAAAGCCCTGCTCACTACTGGCCTTACTGTGAAAACTCAGAAGCTCTTTATCGGTTTGCAAGCTGAGATACTTACCTTGATCTGCTTGGTTTTTGCGCATGAATTTCTGCACTTTGTGGTAGTAGACAAAAGGTTTTACCGCCGTCATATGAATACTAACCGCAAGCCTCATCCACTCGTACATCTGTTCCAACCCAGAGGCAGACGTCGGTCTCAAAGGCGAATCTGGAAATTTTTTATCAATGTGATCAATAATGTCATCTGACTCGACGATCACGACGCCATCATCGATCAGTGTAGGGACTAATCCTTTAGGGTTTATGCCGAAATAGTCTGGATTCAAGTGCTCTTTCTTGAGGATGTCTAGATGATGGCTTGTCCAGGGTAGGTTCTTTTCTTCAAGGGCGATTCGCACGCGCATAGCACAGTTGGAGATACCCGAGTGATAAAGATGAAGACCCTCAAAACTTAAAACGTCTTTATTTTCAGGTGTGATAACGCCCATACGGTTGCTCCAAATATATTTGCAAGAATTCTAGAATCACTGATTCCAGAGATGTTGAGCAAAATATAATGGATTGTTAGGCAAACGATAATACCTTGGTAAGCGTACTCATCGACCGCAGATTTCGAACGATGCAGCCGCTCGCGGGCTATTTTTATTATTGTTACTTCAGCAAACGTTCTAATTTGTCTAAAGTTTGCATTGCGGGCAAGCATTGCCTTAGACTCGCCTTAGGTTCCCTTCCCTCTTTTATAGCACTGATAAATTCTCGATCACACAGCTCAACCCCATCCATCTCACTGTTAAAATCGCCAAAGCCCAATGATTCGCCCTCTCCACTAACAAGATCGTCATAGTGAACTAAAAAAGTACCTTGGTCACAGATATAACGAAAACTCGTGCCAAACGGTCCTTCGTTATTGAAAGACAGAGATAGTGAACACAGGGCACCGCTGGCTACCTTCATGCCAATACTCATATCCATGGCGATACCTAATTCAGGGTGATTAGGCCCCTGCAGAGCAAAAAGATCGGTGGCAATCTCACCGGTTTGGTACTGAAAGAGATCCACACTGTGACAAGCATGGTGCCACAATAAACTGTCGGTCCAGGTTCGTGGCTCGCCTTTGGCATTAGTATTCGTACGACGGAAAAAATAGGTTTGTACTTGCAGGTGCTGAAGCTTCAATTGACCCGTGGCCAATTGTTGATGTAACCATTGGTGCGGCGGGTTGAATCGACGTGTATGCCCCACCATCGCCAACTGCCCAGTCTTTGCCTGCAAGGCCACCAGGGCTTCCGAGTCGGCTAGATTGTCAGCCATTGGAATTTCAATTAAGACATGTTTACCGGCATTCATAGCGGTCATTGCCTGAGCGGCATGATACCCGGTGGGGCTAGTGAAAATTGCGGCATCAACACCCTCTTGAGACAAACATTCGTCAAGCGACAATGACCAATGCGGTATTCCGCGAGTGCTCGCGAGAGACTCTGTGGCAAGTGCACCGCCGCCCGCGATAGAAACAACTTCCACATCATCAATTTTTTCAAGCGCGTCTAGGTGTTTTTGTGCGAATGCCCCTTCGCCAACCATGCATATTTTAATCAAAGACACGAATAAACTCTCATAATTAACCCTTCAGATTATCGCCACTTAGGCCCTAACGAGCCTCAAGGGAACTAGACAAAAGGTGGAAATTGTTGCTGTCCAACTTGCATCGTGACCCATTTTAACTCTGTAAATTCATCCATAGAAAAATGACCTCCTTCGCGGCCAGAACCACTGTTTTTAACCCCGCCAAATGGCACAATCGGCTCATCTCTGATCGTCGGTCCATTGATATGAACCATACCGGCCTCTAGACCTTCAATCAAAATCAGAGACTTTTGTAAGTCGTTAGTAATCACCGCGGCGCTCAAACCGTATTCGCAGTCATTGGCAATTTCCATCGCGTGTTTGTAATCGCGCGCTTTAACAACGGCCGCTACGGGGCCGAAACATTCGGTGCGAAACAAACTCATGCTCTGGTCGACGTCGGCCACTACCGTCGGTTGATAATAGTTGCCCTCGTAACTGCCACCCGTTAACACCCTTGCGCCATCGGCACGTGCTGCGTCAACTTGCGTTTGAATAAAGACCGCTTGTGTATCGCGAATGAGCGGTCCAACTAATACACCGGGCTCTCTTGGATCACCACATTTAATCTTGCGGACTCGCTCAACAAATTTTTCGACAAAAGCGTCGTAAACACCCTCCTCCACAATCACTCGGGAGCCCGTCATGCACACCTGCCCTTGATTCATGAAATTACTGAAACTGGCGGCTTTCGCGGCGTAATCCAAATCGGCATCATTGAGCACCAACAGAGGATTCTTACCACCCATCTCTAAAGTGCAGCCGGTATTGAATTCTGCACAGCGCACCGCAATCGATTTTCCCACTTGTGTAGATCCAGTAAACGTTACTCTCTTAACTCTTGAGTCCGCAATTAAGCTGTCACCCAAATCAGCGCCCAGCCCCGGCACCACATTAAGCACACCATCTGGCAGGCCGGCTTCGCTATAGATCTCTGCCAGCTTTAGAGCCACAACGGGGGTTACTTCGGAGGGTTTAAGCACCACGCTATTGCCCGCGGCTAGTGCCCAGCCAATTTTCCGATTAGCCAGCAAAAGAGGGAAATTGAAAGGCGATATCGCTAAAACAATACCTAGAGGACGGCGGATGCAATAAGATTTCACGCCGGGGTAATCCGAAAGATACGTTTCACCTTTCACCCGACGACACTCACCCGCCATGCTGCGCATAAAACTTGGAGTGTGAGTGATTTCATAATTGGCCTTAAACAAGGTCGAGCCCGCCTCGTCAATCAAAACATCACGCAGCTCATCGGCGCGAGCTTCGGTTATGTCGGCCGCTTTTAGGAAAATGGCTTCTCGAGCGCTAGGGCTGAACTCTTTCCACTGTTGAAATGCGTCCCATGAAGAATCGAGCACCACTTGGGCATCACGGCTATCCGCTTGATGAACCCTCGCATACACCTCGCCGTTTGCAGGGTTGATTGAATCTTCTATATTGCCGGAGCGAGCGGCAACATAAGCGCCGTTAATGTAAAGTGGGTACTCTTTCATGGCTGACCTCAAGCTAAGTTATTCATTTGGCATTGCACGTGCGCGTACATGCCGCCGTCACATGGGATATTAGCACCTCGAACCCAAGCGCTTTCGTCACTACACAAAAACTGGACCACTGGCGCTATATCCGTTGGCCTGCCGGGTCGGTCCATAATTCGCATGTCTTCTTCTGCCCGCTCTCCTAGGGTGGCGATGAAATCCGCTAATATCGGAGTTTCAACAGGGCCTGGGCTAACGCAGTTCATTCGTATGCCGCGATCTCGCCATGTCCAACGGTTCTTCATTGTCCAACAGATGAGAACTTCCTTTGAAAAAAAGTAGCCCCGTGGACCAACGATATCAAGCTGTTCACAAATTCCACCTACATTGTCCAAACTTGCGTCACTCAAAAATGTATTTATCTGTTCAGTCGCGGCAGGCCAACCCACACCCGCTAGTGAAGCAACGTTGACGATTGACCCACCCTGATTCATTTTTGGCACAAGCGCTTCTGTCAAAGCCTGCAAACCCAAAAAGTTCACGGCCATAACAATTTCAGCTGGCGCAGTGGGTGGAAGTCCTGCGACATTACAAAGACCGTCTATATCCTCTGGTACACTATTCACCGCCGCCTCTATGCTGGCAGGGTTTGATAAATCGATCTTTATAAACTGATCCACCGACTCGCTAGGCTCATTGCGGTCCATTCCGATCACGTGCGCGCCGGCTGCCTTGAATTGTTTTGAGACTTCTGCGCCAATACCTGAGGCGACACCGGTTATAACGATGATTTTACCTGATACGTTCATCTACATTCCCCTTATTTCTAATTTTATTTATTGAGATTAATACGGCTAAAGACGCGCAAAGTGTTTCCAGAAAAAATGGCTTGTCTATCCGCTTGACTCAGCGCTGTATTACCATCGATATATCGCTTTGTATCATCAAAATGAAACCCTGTTTCTGAATCAATTCCCCGCACTGCTCCAACCATTTCTGAGGCAAAGAGAATATTCTTAACGGGAATCACATCCAATAGAAGATCAATCCCCGGCTGGTGGTAAACGCAGGTATCGAAATAGACATTGCCCATCAATAACTCATTCAAGTTAGGTAAATTCATCATGTCCGCTAAACCGCGGAATCGGCCCCAATGATAAGGCACTGCGCCGCCGCCGTGAGGGATAATGAATTTAATCTCAGGGAAATCCTGACACACTGAAGACGTCATTAGCTGCATAAACGCCACGGTGTCTGCACTGAGATAGTAGGAACCGGTAGTATGAAAAGCCGGATTACAACAACCACTGACATGAATCATAGCTGGCACATCCAGCTCACACATTTTTTCGTACAAAGGGTACCAGTAACGATCGCCCAGTGGCGGAGACGTCCAATGTCCTCCACTGGGGTCTAGGTTGAGGTTGCAACCCACAAAACCAAATTCATTAACACAGCGCTCCAGTTCTTTAATGCTGTTTTCTAAACCCGCCCCTGGCGTTTGCGGTAACTGGCAGCCACCGATAAAATTTTCAGGATAAAGCTCTGTGATGCGATGAATTAATTCATTGCAATGCTCCGTCCAGAATCGACTGGTGCTCTCATTGCCAACATCATGCCCCATCCAACTAGCGCGCGGCGAAAATATAGTAAGATCGGAGCCTCGCTCACGTTGCAGCTTTAGCTGTGCACCTTCAACACTCTCACGCAACTGATCATCACTGATATTCACGTGCCCCTTCTGATGACAAAAGGCGGGATCTTGAGCCAGATCGGCTTTTTGTTGATCGCGATAGTCGCCGAGTTCAGAAGGCGCGGTGGTGTAGTGTCCGTGGCAATCAATAATCACGTTAATTGCTCCAGATCTGCCAGCGTATCAACGTAGGTAAAGCCGGACGCTTCTAACTTAGGGCGCATGTTGTACATGTCTAAACCCAGTATGCCTGAGCTAAGTTTTACGCGCTTCTCTGCTTCGTGTGCCTCACGTGCAGTTGCCGTGGCCAGAACGTCTTCCACTCTGTTGCGTGGCACAATAACCACACCGTCATCATCGGCCACAACGGCGTCTCCTGGTGTAACCAGTGCGCCGGCACAAATAACCGGGACGTTCACCGCTCCTAAGGTATTTTTAACCGTCCCTTTTGCGGAGATCGCTCGAGACCACACGGGGAAATTCATTTCTTCTAAATCCACCACGTCCCTAACACCGGCATCGATGACTAAGCCCAGAACGCCTCGAGCCTGTGCAGAGCTAGCCAATAGATCACCAAACATGCCATCAGTATTATCGGTTGTGCACGCGACGAGCAAGAGATCACCCGGCTGACACAGTTCGATGGCCACATGCAGCATCCAGTTATCGCCGGGCTGGGCCAAGACTGTCACCACGCTCCCAGCAATGCGTGCACCGGAGTAAATTGGGCGGATATAGGGTTTCAGCAAACCCACACGACCCATAGCCTCGTGAACCGTGGCAACCCCTAATTTCCCCAGAGCGACGACACTATCTCTGTCGGCTCGCTCAATATGTTTAACAGCCACGGTTTTCATTAAATACTCCTAAGTCCATTTGAAATTTTATTTCTTAAATATAAAGGGTGCCACGACTGAGCAATCTAGCCGTGCGAACAACTCCCGCTTTTCGCACAAGCAATGAGTTTTGACTTCGGTCGAGATGTAACTGCACTGAAAATTCACCACAGGGGTGCTCAACACGCAGAGAAACTAAATCGCCCTCTGGCACGTCAACAATCGCTGATGCAACGGTGTCTTTGAATAGACAGGCCGTTGCCACCGACACCGCCCCCAAGACACCGACAGCGGCATGACAGACATGAGGAATAAAAGTGCGGGTATTGATCAAACCACCGTGGGTTGGTGCGGAGATTAAACACATCTTTGGTACTGATTTAGCCTTAACATCACCGAGATTCATAATAGGCCCAAGCGTCAAGCGGAGCGCTTCGAGCCTTTGGATCAGCTCGTCATTTGCATTGAGTTCAGCGGGAGACTCGCGGCCTGACAAGCCAAAATCACTGGCCCTCATTAGCACCAGCGGCATGCCATTGTCGATACAGGTAACTTGAGTTCCAAGCACAGTGTCCGTGAAATTATTGCTGGGGAAAAGAGCGCCGCACACCGAACCCGCTAGTTCGAGATAATTGCAGACAACCGGTGCTGAGGTTCCCGGCACACCATCTATGCGAGTATCGCCCTCATAGGTAACTTTCTCATCAGGCGTTTGGACTATGAGTTCACACAGCTTGTCTGAGTTCAGCATGTTGACGGTAATAGCCGTACAGGTAGGTAATGCTGTTAATAAGCCCGCCTCCAAGGCAAAAGCACCGACACCGGCAAGGATATTGCCGCAGTTAGGTGTTGTGTCGACACGATTCTCACCAACCACTACCTGAACGAATAGAAAATCGACATCGGCATTGGGGCGAGAGCTCGGGCCCACGATGGCCACCTTACTTGTGAGTGGGTCTGCTCCACCCAGGCCATCGATTTGTCGAACATCTCGGCCCATGGCCGATAACAATATTTGATCGCGCTCGTCCGCATCCAATGGCAAATCACTGGCGAGAAAATAGAGCCCTTTTGAGCTGCCTCCACGGATTTGCATGTAAGGTATAGATCGCACGTTAATCACTTCTGTTGCCCTAGATTTAATTCAGTCTAAGCAGGACGCGCCACTGTCACCAATGCAATTTATTTTCCCAGCCATGTAAAAAGTCTTTCATAGAGACGATAACGTCACTTTCTATTGACTGTGAAAGGTGTCGCCACTACTCTCACAGTGCAATGAATTACACTCATATAAAATAATTTAGTAATTATTATTCATGGGAAAGAGTTGATGACAATAAAAGCCCACATGATTCCCGTACTCAGCCTGCGCCAACTAAAGTCTGCCCTATTCGTCGCAGAGAACCGCAATGTCACTAAGGCCGCCAATAAGCTGAACCGTTCGCAAACTGCGATTACGAAAGCCATCGGCGACTTGGAAGCAAGCCTTGGCAAGAAACTCTTTGACCGCTCCTCAACCGGAATGATGCCTACGGTCTACGGAGAGGCCCTCGTCTTTCGAATTAAGCTCGCCGTCGAAGAATTCCGACGAGCAGGTGAAGCCTACCAAGCGTACAAGCCGGGGGGCCGCAGTTACCATTCCATTCCCGTCTTCTCTCTGGACATCAGCTACAAGCGCCTGGCGGCCTTTATCGCGCTGTTTGAGATGAGAGACATTGCAAGTGTTGCGAAATCTCTTGATGTCACAAAAGCAGCCGTTTACAACTCACTGCGTCAACTAGAAGAATTGCTGGACCTCACTCTTTTTGATCGAGAGCCTAACGGGGTGGCGCCAACACCGTTTTGTCATGTTTTGGCGCGCCATGTGAAATTGGCTTTTTCAGAAATCCGCCACGGTGTCGAAGACATAGAGAGTATTGACGGCGTGACCCAGGGCAGAGTAGTGATCGGCACCTTGCCTTACACCCGAACCTATCTCACCCCAAGAGCCATTAATCGCCTACTCGAACGGTTTCCACAATTAGACGTGTCCACTCAAGAAGGCCCCTATGGCGTTATGGAGGCGGCCCTACGTAGTGGCGACATCGATTTTATCGTTGGGGCTGTGCGCCCAGTAAGCGAAGGTTCAGAAGTAAAAACTGAGACACTTTTTGCCGACCGTCTTTCCGTTATTGCGCGCAAAGGCCACCCACTGAGTTCAAAAACAAACATAAATTTTAAAGAACTGCAAAACGCTCTCTGGGTTTTGCCTAGCCACGCAACACCCACCTGGCAGATTTTTGAAGAAACCTTACAAAGGCATGATATGCACCCGCCGGAACAGGCTGTGTTGACCAGCTCGCTGTCAATGGTGAGAGGATTATTGCTCGACAGTGACCGCTTGGCATTGTTATCCGAACACCAAATTCACTACGACAAAATCAACGGCCTCCTCGTGACCCTACCCGTCAAACTCGGTGATACCTATCGACCTATCGGCATTACCATGCGAACACATACTCAACCCTCCCCTGCAGCGCAACTCTTCCTGGAAGAGCTGCGCCAAGTCGCCACTGAGATCTCTGAAGGTGATTCTCTTAAGAGCGTATAAATTTAAGGCGTATGACAAAGGGCGAAATTTGGCCCGAGAAAGAACCTTATCACTGTGCGGCTAGCACGGTTTGAATTGAAGACCACTGCGATACACTAAATGGCACTAAATAAAAAATCATAATTTTTTGCTAGAACAATGTCGTCAATCTCACCGGCAATCAAACGGTCTCCGTGATTGATAAGCATCAACACGGTGCCAACACACAATCCCACCTTTACGCAACGGAGAAAGATATCCTTGCGTAAGGCGACACCGAGCCAAGTGACAGACGGCTCAGTCATGAGTCTACCGACTCTTCCGGCCAGTACAGACGCATGGGGTTGTCCACAAGTAACTTGCGCTGCAATTCTTCGGTGCCGGCGATATTCGGTATAAATTCCAACAAGTTTCCATCGTCAGGCATGTGAGACTTCATGTTGGGATGAGGCCAATCGGTGCCCCATAACACGCGATCTGGAAAAGCCTCAACCACTCGCCGAGCAAAAGGAATAACATCGGCATAGTCTGGCGGTCCAAGTTTAGAAATGCGATCGGGGCAGCTCACTTTAGTCCAGAAATTATTGTTTTCCGCCATAAGTTTCATAAATAAATCAAAGCGACCGCCTTCAAGAGGCGCATTAACATCAGGGCGCCCCATGTGATCTACCACCACAGTGGTGGGTAAGGCGGTAAAAAAATCGTAGTACTCCGCCAAGTCGTCCGCTTCAAAATAGATCACAATGTGCCACCCCATCGGGGCAATCCGATCAGCAATGCTTTGCAAGTCGGCAAAGGGCAAGCTATCAACCAAACGTTTAACGAAATTAAATCGCACGCCTCTTACACCCGCTTCATGTAGGGCCGTCAGCTCGCCGTCCGAAACGTCATTTTTGATCGTCGCCACACCCCTGGCGAGACCTTCTGACGATTGCAATGCATCAACTAGAGCACTGTTATCAGCGCCGTGGCAGCTTGCCTGAACGACAACGTTACGACTAAAACCCAGGTGATCGCGAAGCGCAAAAAGCTGGTTCTTTGAGGCATCACATGGCGTATATTTACGCTCGGGTGCAAAGGGAAATTGGGTCCCGGGACCAAATACATGACAGTGCGCGTCGACTGAACCGTGCGGAACAATATAACTGGGTTTGGCTGGAGAGGGATGAAAGGGCAACCATTTTGCATCCATGGTAAAGCTCGTCATACCGTGTTTTCCAATATGATGAGTCCGGCTGCGGAATTCGATGCCGGAACGTGGAAGTGACGATGCACCTCTGTAACCTTATCGTCCAGTGCGCCGCGCATAACCATCCACATCACAAGTTCAGCGCCCTCAGACCCTGATTCCCGCAAATATTCAACCTGAGGAATGTCAACCAAACGCTGTGGATCTTGAGTGAGGTCATCGAGAAACTGGGTATCGAATTCTCTATTAATTAATCCTGCGCGTTCACCTTGTAACTGGTGAGACATGCCGCCCGTGCCAAATATCGCTACCTTTAGATCTTCTGGATATTGGTCGACGGCTTTGCGAATAGCTTTGCCCAAGGCGTAACAACGAGCCCCCAATGGCGCGGGATATTGGATGACGTTTACACACAGAGGAATAACCTTACACGGCCACACCCCAGGCTGATCGCACATAATTGAAAGAGGCACAGTCAGACCGTGGTCTACAGGCATTTTGTTGGCGATGGTGATATCAAACTCATCAAAAATTAAAGATTCACAGATATGCCAGGCCAATTCAGGGTGACCCTTAACCACAGGCACCTTGCGTGGGCCATACCCTTCATCAGCCGGCTGAAACTCATCAGCCACACCCATAACGAAAGTGGGGATCAAATCGAGTGAAAATGCAGATGCGTGATCATTGTACACCACGATGACAACATCGGGCTTCTCTTTTTCCATCCACTCACGCGCGGGGCTATAGCCGTCAAACAAGGGTTTCCAATAAGGTTCTTGAGTTTTTCCATGATCTATCGCCGCGCCAATAGCGGGGACATGTGAGGTGCCTACACCTGCAAATAACTTCGCCATCAACTACGCTCCCTTACTGTCTTTACTATTATTAGAGGGCTCTTTGCCCCACTCATAGTCATATCGATTTCCCTCAGCAGGCCGGCCTCCATCAACCATCATTTGCTTAAATTGCGCTTCGCTGACACCCGACATCTTGCCGCCTACACCCTGCATTGTAAGGCCGTCAAAAATTGCGATTTTGAAGGTGTAATAAATATTTCCGCCAAGACGAAGCATTCCCACCCAGTTTCTATTCTCTACCGCCGATCGCTGTTCAGTGGTCATCGGAAAGCGATCCAAATAGGCACTAGGGTTAGAGCGAAACTGATCTCTATTGTCTGAATGGTTTAGCGACATGCAAAACATATTCAGCTGGTAACCCAACCGGGAATGGTGGGGATCAAATACATAGGTTCCTGGAATATCACTGTAGTCGCGATCATTTCTCATGGGTGTGCACCTTAGGCTTAACCGAAAATTCATATCCAAAATTTATCATAAACTTGGCATCACTCTGGATGTCAATTTGTAGGCCGCGCGAATGCCAACAACGATTGAAGCGGGCACCAATGTCAGCATGAGCACTTTTGCGAAGGGCAATATCTTCATCAAGAAACTGGATGGAGGTCGCACTCCTTCGCAGTCAATGCCGATGCATTCCTCAACAACTGGCAAAACTTCATTTATGCCTCCCGCCCACTGGGTGAATTCAAGGCTGTAGAATATTAACGAAACTAACGCACTCAAGGTTAATATCACCAGTGTACGGGTCTTCCAATTGCGCTTTATAAATCTCACTAGCCTGGCTCAACTTCGGTGGTTTCTATCCCTCTTTTTGGGATATTTTTAAATGTCGATTTTGTCAGATCCACTATCCATCGCCAATGCATTCCAAGATGAACGCCAATCAAGATGATTAAAAAATTACTGTACTGGTGGTGTACTTCGTTCCAGAAGGGCTGCGCCTCAAAATTCATAAACAGAGGCAATACAATTTCAGACGCTAGAATCCCCGAGATGATGACAAAGATCATCAGTAGATAAAGCAAACAATCAAAGACAAAATTAAATCTATTTTCACCTCCAATTTTTTTAAAGAAATGTTCTGGCGTTTTCAGTATCCAGTCGAAATGGAGCAGAAAATGGACGACAAGTGGGACGATAAAAACAAAGCTAATCCATTCATGGAATGGCAAGTTTATTTGCGGTACATTGGCCAATACAAAAAACACCAGTAGAAAAAAATCCATGACATAGCGGGTTCTATGCAAGCTTTTAGTCCAGTCAGCCATACTCAATTCTAATCACTTTTTGTCCAGAGCCATAATCGTCCATCTTGATCACACCCGAATTATTTGAATGTGCGTGGCTCAATCTGTCTCGAATCGCTTGAGGTAATTCATTTATATTAAGGCGATTGTAATTGACTCGAATTTTACCGGCAATATAGCAAAGGTAGGCCGGTGAGTTCGCAATTCACGAACAATCGGGGTGGATTGGGGACACGAGGAAAAGGAATTGCTCGGGTTTTTGATCAGATTGTGAGTCTAAAACGCGGTATCCTGAACGGAGATACTGTCTAGCCTCTACAAAATCAGGGTCTTGCCATTGCCCTCCTTAAATAAATGTCGAACCTGCTCTTACAGACCAGAATCCGCATCTACTTAGTGAGCCTGGCTGTCCGTATTGGAGGAATAGTTTAAGACGGGTACAGGTTGGAGTAATGATGATGTTTAGTTAGGAGGAGTGACAAATTCAATTGACGGTCTATCTGTCGGTCTTTATTATAATTGACTTACAATAAATACAATTAAATCAATTAGTTATGGTTTAATAATGGCGGAGAGGGAGGGATTCGAACCGGGCGGCCTACCGCCCTCGACCGTTCGGTTCGGTTCGGTTCGGTTCGGTTCGGTTCGGTTCGTAGCCAAAAATATTCACACAAACCCTATAAATCAATCAGTTACCAACGGCCATGCCTGGTTACTTTTCCATAAGCGCCTATAAAACCCCATACAACTCCTATAAACCTCCCACACAGTGTTTTGAGTGACTGCTAGATATCCAGCCATTGCGACTCATTTTATCCACTATTGGCCAGTGAGTATTAAAATTCGCACCGCGCAGGATCGAAGTATTTAAAATCATCAGATAATTCCTCGAGATTCATATGAATACTCATGATTTGGATGCAAGCCTTCCATTCCATCTGGGCCTATCTCCCGCCTCCACACCTGAGTGTCTCTATCAATAGCCTGTGCACACTTCTGAATATCGTCAACATTATATACAGCGGTAATCTCTGACTCATGGATCGTTTTAGATTTTGCCAGGTAGTCAGCATCAATCACCTTTACTTGTTCGGCATATTGCATTTGTTGCACGGCTTCTTCATATAGCGCTCTTTTTTTACCAAATAGCATCGACAGTATATCCATAATTGCGGCAATAATTTTGGCGATATTTGCATCGTGCGCGGACCTGCAAAATGTAAAGTCGATCCAAGGCTCTCTGTTTATTTCACGAACAATAGCATTTATCCTTAGCCTTCTTATTCTTGCGAGTTTCGATTTAGTGACTTTCACGCGGATTTTGAACACTGGTGCAAGACCGATTGAGGGATTGTCGCGCTCGGCACTATAGTCCAAATCTTTTCTATCCTTACGCAGCAACGACCCCCAGGTTGCATGCAATGACGAGACATTTGATCCGCTATACCACCGGTCCTTTAGTGACTTGATTCGATACGATACGCCCATCACTTCGCCCACCGAGCCTTCACGAGCCCGTACATCCACACCCTTCCTTCCCAGAGCCTCGACGAATTGCTTAATATTCTTTGGCTCGTCACATTTAAATGTCTGGCCAATTATTCGGCGTATTTTCTTGCGAACACCCATGTCGTTAATTTCGCGACTTTTATCTCGCAATATTTCCTTGGCGTGAACGTGGCGATTCATATCCTCTTCACCCAGCTCCTCATCACTACTCGGCACAACCTTAAGGCCGAACTCCTTCTCGATAGCACGGCAAGCTTTCTGGGCCCTCACGTAGTTATCATGCATTGATACTAACTTTCCATCATTGGTCACCCTACAACTTGCCAGATGCAGGTGTACCGCCTGATTCTCTAGATGAATTCCGCCGGCCCAAAGGGTATCTTTAAACTCGAAACCAAGAGCACGCTGTAATATACGAGCAGCCCGTCCCCACTGCTGAGGGGAAAGAGGCTTGTCTTCCGGGGCCAAGGACAGAATACTATGGTCGTAGACTTGGCCACATTTTGATGCACCATTATAAAGGCACGACTGGAACTCAAATTCATTAACTAGATCGTCGACATCTACACAGATAACCCTTCCATCTTTGTCATGACTCAGTGGAGATGGAGAGATACTGCTGCCATGCAAGAAGATAAGATGTTGCATTTTGTGGCCATGTTCTTTATTTTCTCGAAGAATGTACTCAAGAGTCAGCCGAATCGTCGAACGGCATTTTAGGTGTTTGTAAATCATAACGCCCTCTTCCTATTATTGAGGCAGCACCCTACACTTCTAGCCATCCGCGTTCATACGAGCCTTTATTTGAGCCCAAAAATCACTATTTACGATATGAACGACCCTATGATGCATCGTCGCGCTGTAAAGTTCGCGGGTCATGCGGATGATTTCTTTAATTTCCTCCCCTATCAAATAGGCTTCCTTATCAGCATCCCTCATAAATTCGCGCTTAACATTGTAATCTCGTGTCAGCTGATTCAAGTTGTTTGCGACATTCTTGTAATGCTGGCGCATTTCCAGTGCTGCCTTGCCTGGGACGTTAACCGTAAACTTCCCTTCCGTTAAAACATTCTGAAGCACTTCATTCAAAAAAGTAGCAGTCGGTTTTGGCTTGGCAGATAGGTTGGTAGCGAGCCAGTCAATCATTTCCCCCTGATCTGGCGTTACGCTAATTTTTATCGCTCGAGACTGCTTAAGCGATGTTTCTTTTTGGGGCCTTCCTAGATATCCCATGTCACACCTCATTTTTATTGTTGTTATAGTGCTTTTATTTTTGCGTATAAATCCCTTAGGGTATGATTCAAAATCGCAGGAGACACAGAGTGGCTCCGAGGACTAAAGTTTTCGACATATCAAATTTGATATACCGCGCAGCTGTATATCAATTTTGAGTGCATCGAAATATAGCTTGCTTACCATCTCTATTAGAAAAAATAAAAATGTCAAAAAACAATATTATTTTTACTTGGGTTATGTATTACCCTCCTTTAATTTTGGTGGGTTTGCAAGAAGTTTTAAATTAATTTTTTAAGTATATTGAAAGTTATTTTTTTGTCAAAATAACGATGGGAATATTGAGTGCGGATAAATTGGCAAAGTCATTGCCTCAGATGGCAACACTAGTGTCACACATGACAATACCAGTGCCATATTTGGCAATAGCATTGTCGTCTGAGGCAATCCAGTTGATTTTAAAGTTAAATTTTTCGCCTAGGTCTAAGTGATATTTAAAGTAAAAAATCACGAAGTTAACGTGAATGAGCGCGACAAGAATTGGTTTTATATATCAAAAGTTTTGACTGCCGCAAAGCCACCTTGCGGCATCGAAATGGTGAAAAATAATTCGCACGACAGTGGTGCGGGTGCTCAATATGCCACAAGGAAGTAGAGTGACCTCGTAATTATGTCGCAGACTCCGAGAACGAAAAATCACCCCCACCACAAAGACAACGTGGGCAATAGGAAGGTCTAATAGGCACTCTAGATCGTGAAATTGTAAAAGCGGTCACACCGAAAGCGTCGCATTTTAATCTCAACTGCACTTCACCCAATCAAGGCTTTCCGTTAGACACCTGACTTCAACGGGAAGCGAAAACTTGACATCTTTCAGATTAATCGCATATTCCCAAAAGTTATAGATAGCTCGCCTTGTTATTGCTTTTTATGCTGGCCTGCTTTACGATAGCCTCATAACAATAAAAATAATACGAATGGTCCTATCATGCTTATACACTCTCTCGTTCAAAATGAGCCAGGCACTGAATGGCGCAAACCCACCCTGCATTGCCTTCCCTTATATGACGACTTTTATTCCCCTCAATCTTTAGCGAGGAGGAGTGAATACTGCGATGACTTCGAAAAACTTTCTGACTTGAATCGTCATTTTTACGGCAGCGAGACATACGGGAGCTACACTGAAGAGCTAACCAGCACCCCATTAAACGAACCCGAACACCCCCAAAACACTCCCAGCCAAATCATAAGAGGTGAAATATGAAATCGACATATTTTGCACTGATGGCGGAATTTAATACCGGGGATATTCCACTCAAAGTCTGCTGTGAAAAATACTTCGGACTTTCCATTCAAAAGGCCGGCAGCAGAGCAAGAACCCAACAGCTACCAGTCCCCTGCTTTCGAGGCGGCAGCCAGAAATCCGAATGGCTCATTTCCATTGAGGATCTGGCTGAATGGCTTGAGAAGATGAAGGAAGAAGCCCGAACGGACTGGAACCGAATTAACGCCGCGTAGGCCAACTGGCGTACTTATCGCCGATCTGATCAATGTGGGTGTACCTCTGCAAACTCGGCCAAGATTTATGCCCTGTTACCATTGCCACTCGCGGTATATCCAATCCCTGCTCAAACAGCCAACTCGTCGCTTCATGGCGCAAATCGTGAAAGCGTAAATCATGGATGCCTAGCATCTTGCAGCCTCGTGTAAATGAACCTGATACCGACTTCCCCATATGCGGGAATATACGGTCGTCACCCTTTGGCTGTCGCTGCAGGACCTCCCAGGCCCTATCTGGAATATCCACCCAAGTATCAACCCTCTCTCTTGGATGTTTCATATCTCTAACCAGCACCCGCTGTTTGCACTCATCAACATCCTCCCAACGTATTCGGCAGATTTCGTCTTGCCGCCGACTGCTGAACAGAGCAAACAACACAACCTCAGCCATTGGAATTTTAGCCAGCCTCATCGCGCCGTAGAACTCCAGCAACTGATCCAACTCTCCAATCGTCGGTCTGCGATCTCGTTGCCGGGATTTGGCAATCATCCCCTCCTTTCGACAGATGAACGCAGCGTCATCAATGGCCTGCAATTCTAGTGGCATGTCACGGCCAATACGAATAGCTCTGAATGCACCTCTAAGCCATATGAAGTCATTGTTAATAGTGGAAGGTCCAGCACCGGCGTTGGATCGCCTGCGGACGTGAGTGACCAGTTGGCCAGAGGTAAGGGACAGAGCGTCAAGCTCAGACAGGTCCGGGTCATTGATCATTTGGTTGATGTGGCTAAGCTTGGATCGGCCAAATTTGGTACGGCCTTCGTAGTCCTCGACGTACCACTCTAAAACCTGCTTGATAGGGATTCCAGCATGGCGAAGTTTTTCCAGCGATCCCGGGACAGCCAACTCAGCCTCACGCCTATCAGCCCACACCTTGGCCAAACTTTTTTTGGAGAAAGTTTCCGACTCTCGGTGTACAATCTTGCCCGCTCGGCGGATGATGATTCTGGCAGTGTATCTGATGCCGCTTTTCCGTTTTCTAGCCTCTATCGTGGCCATAACGCAACCTCCCTTTAAGTAACCCCAAGATTTTGGGGACATCCTGGGGGTACGACTATAGCAAAAACGGGCTAAAATAGGTAAAAACAGTAAAGAAACGAAGAGTTTAAAACCCTTGAAAAATAGCTCAAAGCCAATAAACACGCGGCCTACATCGAAAAGAGCATTTTGTGTCGCTCCGATGATGGACTGGAGCGATAAGCATTGCCGCTACCTCTGGCGCCTCATCTCCCGCAATGCCCTGCTCTATACAGAGATGGTCACCACCGGCGCACTCATACACGGCGACAAAAATCGTTTCCTCGACTACAACCCAGCCGAGAACCCTGTGGCCCTGCAACTTGGCGGCAGCAATCCCGCCGAACTCGCACAGTGCGCGAAGATGGCCCAAGACTGGGGCTACGATGAAGTGAATTTGAATTGCGGCTGCCCCAGTGACAGGGTGCAGCAAGGTATGATTGGTGCTTGCTTAATGGGCCACCCGCAATTGGTGGCCGACTGCATTAAAGCGATGCAAGATTCTGTAGACATTCCTGTCACCATCAAGCACCGCATCGGCATCGACGACATGGAAGACTATGAGGGCCTGGTGAATTTTGTCAGTGCCGTCGCCGACACCGGCTGCAATACTTTTATCGTGCACGCGCGCAAGGCCTGGCTGTCTGGCTTGAGCCCAAAAGAGAACCGTGAAATTCCACCGCTCAAATACGACATGGTTTACCAACTGAAAAAAGAATTCCCCTCGCTGGAGATTATTATCAATGGCGCGGTC
>Ga0209184_1000667_pt1 | contig 31910 bp, 34 predicted proteins | sample EN8Hudsemesocosm_2_FD_184627 | JGI IMG/M metagenome (GOLD analysis project Ga0209184, IMG submission 184627) | Methane-oxidizing microbial communities from mesocosms in the Hudson Canyon - EN8C Hudson Canyon (SPAdes) (version 2) | ecosystem: Environmental > Aquatic > Marine > Cold seeps | place... | reverse complement strand
CCATCTCATCCATCTCATCCATCTCATCCATCTGGCAATACCTAAGCTTAGAAATACTATTTGGAGTTCTTCACTACAGTGTTACGGGCTTAATTTTCGCTCTTATATTTAGAAAAACAGCGACCAAAATATAACATTTAACCAAAGAAAATATTTTCTAACAGGAGATGAAAGATGAAATTGTACGTCATTGTAGGTTCACCAAATTCACGTAAGGCATTAGCGGTGGTTCATCATACCGGTATTGAGGTAGACATCGAGTATCTAGATCTTTTTGAGGGTGACACTAAAAAAACGGCTTATACGGCTTTAAACCCAAATGCCATGGTGCCAACGTTGGTAGATGAAGACCTGAAGTTGTGGGAGTCTAACGCTATAATTCAATATTTGGCTGATAAGTCTGGGGATGGTTTATTATTTCCGCAAGATATTGCGAAAAGAGCAGATATTGTTCGCTGGCAATTCTGGGAACTGGCACACTTTAACCAGGCCTTCGGGACGCTTGCTTTTGAGGCTGTCGCCAAACCATCTTTTATGGATACGCTTGGGGACGAAGCCGTAATTGGATGGGCCAAGGGGCAATTAAGTAAATTTGCGTCCGTACTGAATAATCATATGAAAGGTCGATCTTATGTGGCAGGCGATACAATAACGCTAGCTGACTACTCTATGATACATGTGGAATTTTTCAAAGAGATGATTCCCTTTGATTGGAAACCTTTTCCATATCTAAATGACTATTTTGATCGTATGCGCCAATCCCCTCATTGGGTGGCCACGGCCCCTGAAAACCCTAATGCTATAGGGCGAAGGCCTAGTAATTGACCTCAGTGAATTTTCCACGTCTCTTTTACTAAAGAGGCGTGAAATGGTCTGTTATTGAGTGTGAATCAATTGAATATGGCAAGATGATGCCCGCTGTTTGTGACAAAATCGGCACCCAAACACACACCCAAAGCGCTATAAAACATGATGTGATTTATTCGAATTTATTTGTATCTTCAGTTCAATTTTATTATTTATCCATCCAATCCATTAATTCAATTTCAGAAGGGCGAGGCTCAACCTTGCCGGTGTGTCGGTTCACGAATATATCATTCGAACATCCGACCAAATACTCCCAAGGATGATCGGGGTCTTTTGTAGGCGTCGCAAAATAAAACACCCACCCGTATTCAAGCTCCCGCGTTTGGTCATATATAAACTCCAGATCAGGGTGTAAGGCGTCCATCACCCTTCGCGCCTCTTGACGACTTTCTTCGTACCCCCAACCAACACTGTTCTTCAGCATATTTTCAATACGTATAGACTCTTGGCTAATTAAGAGGTCGTCTCTTGTATCCGCATCTCGTCGTTTAATAACAACATAAAAGCCAATCATTATGACAAGGCCAAAAAGTACAAAACCGTAAGCTAACATAGATACTCCAGCGATAATAAAAGGTGAATACTAATATATTTTACAGTTTTTTATGTCTCGTATTTTTAGTCATAAATGCCCCATATTGAACAAATTGAGCCAAAGCGTACACTTACAGTTCGACCAAAAAACAATGTAAGACCACTTATGAATAAGCGTTATACTCATTTGACTCAATAAGAAAGGTACCAGATTTGGTCAGAGAAGAAAGTTGGGGGAGGGAATCGAAGGTAGATATCCCTCTCTCCATATTATGTTGAATGGGTCATCATAAATTTGACTTATAACACTTAATTTTCGTCGCCAGTTGAGTAAGTTTGCACTTCGGTCAGGTTGTTCACTATTTGCCATACCCCCTTCTGTTTAAGTAATTGTAACTTGTCATTAAATACCGATTTCCCCCCACTCAGTTTCACGTTTGCCTGTGCGGTTTGGCTCTGTATGTTTAGTTGCTTTATAAGAAGTGTTCTTTGTTGACCACCGATCTTCTTTGCTCCTAACAAACTTAGGTAGCTTTTTTTATCGATAACTCGTACGCCTTGTTCAGTCAAGGCGACAACTCTGAAATCGGGGTGAAAACTTTGATCAATCAAGCTTACATTATTTGTTTCTGTCCCTTGGGCATAGTTGTGAATAACTTGAATAATTTCTTGTTCGTTACTGGCAATGCTTATGCTAGATAGGGTCATCAGTAGTGCTCCAGTTAGTAGGTTTTTCATGAATGTTATCCTCTTGATCTATTTCGGCGTTAGGCATATAGTTATAGTCAATGTGGTTGACTAATAGTAGTAAATACGATTTATTACTCTTAGTCAATCAGGTTTACTAATTAGCGGCATTGCTCGACTATACAAAACCTTCTTAAGGTAAAAAATATGACACTCGGACTTCAGCATCGACGGGATCAATACCTTGGTCGCCAGTTATTAAAACTCGAACGCAAATTCACCCAGCAATCTTTGCAGTTAATGAATGAGCGAGGGTTGTTTGATATCAATCTTGGGCACTTCTCGGTATTGCCTTTTATTGATGATACTGGTGTAAGAGCCTCGAATGTAGCGAAGCAAAGTGGTATTAGTAAGCAGGCTGTGGGAAAGAGCATCGATGATTTGAAGGGAAAAGGTTATATCTCTAGTATTGATGACCCTAGTGATAGACGCGCCAGCTTGATAAAGTTGAGCCCGAAAGGTTTAAAAATGATGGACCTTGCCTTACAGGCCACTCAGGAGGTGGAACAGGAATGGGAAGAGCTGATTGGCAAGAAGAAATTTTCTCTGCTGAAGCATAGTTGTTCTGAACTATTAACTAGTCTTAGTTTGAACCAGCAACAGGTATGAACGACCTGAACAATCAGTATTAAGCGAACTTAATACTGATTAATTTTTAGGGTGTTATCGATTGGACTCAGCGGCAATATAACTGAATCGGGTCAAATGATCGTTATTAAACTGACCTATCTTTCCCATTAACTCAGGGTTGTTATTGCGAAATTTCTGCCCGTCATCAGCTGAATTATAATAGATGACGACAAGCTCATCAGGTCGTTCCATGCCATAAGCGTCGTGAACCCGTATGAATGCTTCAGTCATATAATGGTGCTCAACTGATTGAGCTGAGGTGTTTAGCTTAGCTAAATCTAAATCTCGTTGTGATGGGGAGATATTGTTGTAATGACCTAATTTGAAAATATAACTCCGGTTTGTCCCGGTATCTGTGGAAGGCAGTTTGCTTGTCTGACTATCGAGGCCTTCTAAAAGCACCAAGTTATGTGTCTCATCATTTAGAGTGGTGATGACTGATTGTGCTGATTTTTGTGTGAGAAAACTTTGCTCGCATGTGAGAACAAAGAAACTATTAGTAGGTTGTAGCTGATAATTTCCCTGCCCACCAAAGCTCTTTCCTTCACGAAGTACTATGCACCCGAGAGCCTTAAGCTTTTGCTCCATTTGCCCTATGATCATACTTTGAGTGTTGTTTTTAGCCTGAAACATCCCAAAAATACTAACCTGTTGTGCGTACACTGCCTGGCTAGCGGTTAAATATCCCAAAAGGGCGCAAAACATACCTATGCGTATTTTCATTATTGATTCCTTAATCACTTGAATTTTAGTTATGCAATTTGACTATTAGTCTCAAAAATTTTTACCTCTTTAAAAGCAATTTCTCGTAAAGGTAAAATAGATTGATATTCTTCATTGGTGAATGTTTGTCTGGCTAGCTCCTGACTAGGATATTTGATAACTAGTATCATATGCGGTGTTTCACCTTTGCCTAAGTTAGCAGTCACTTGGTATTTATTTAGTACGACACCTCCATGAGCTTCACCATTTGCATTAGAGCGACGTGAGTACTCTTTAAATTCGGGGGTATGCATACCGTTTGGGTTAAAGGTCGCCTCGATAATAACAATCGTATTATTGGTATCTATCATATTCATTTCCTTCTTTCTTATGGGTTGGTTAATATTAAGTAGTGCTATTGTCTAATCTAAAAAGCACAAGGTATAACGAGTTATTTTATTAAATTTCCAAGAAATACTTGTGGTAAGGTAGTGGAGTATTAACTAGAATTGTGGGGGGGGGATTATGGATTTTAATAAAGCACGTACTTTCATCGAAGTCGTTGATAGTGGCGGTATCACTCTGGCTGCAAACCGTCTTTTACGTACCCAGCAAGCTATCTCTCTGCAATTGCAACAATTAGAAGCTGAGCTGGAATTAAATTTATTCCACCGGCAAGGGCCAAACATAACTCTTACGAAGGATGGCGAACGCCTTTATCAGTTGTTCAAACCACAGTTAATGGCAATTGAAAATGCGGTTCTAGATTTAAAGTCGAGCAAGCAGCAAGCCAAGGGTATGATACGTATTGGGGCTTGGATGGAGCAGGCTGTGAACTATTTGCCCGAAATGATGCGAATTTTCAAACAACAGTTCCCTCTTGTGGAGTTCGATTTGGTCATCGCTAACGATGTGGAAATTGAGCGGATGTTAAAGCTTAACCTTATTGATGTTGGACTTCAGGTTTTTTGTCAGGACAAAAAGTTGTTTACATGTAATCCAATCTATCGGCAAGCGCTTATTCCAGTCATCTCTCGCAACTTTCTGAAAACTTATCAACAGCCGAAAAATATTAAAGACACACTCGATATGCCGCTGGTGGACTACGTAGACGAGTATTCCGCTTATAATCCATGGATCAAGAAAAATGCGCGCCAATTACTTCCTCAGGCACAAAAGAAAGTCCGTGCCATTACCTCATCTAATAATGTGGTATTGAAACAATTAGTACTGCAAGGTTTAGGGTTCGGCTTCTTACTTCATGAGTCGATTCAAGCTGAGTTGGACATTGGTGAATTGATTCCATTGTTTCGTTCACAAACTTACCAGAATATTTTTGTGGAGATTGAATTGACCATTAAAAGAAAGCACGCACTCGGTTACGTTCATCAAGAATTTATTGCATTGTTGCAGAAGAATCGTGCAAGCTGGATGAATTAATTTCTATCTATAAAGAAACCGAACAAACCGAAAAATCGACATTTAAGACGTAATAAGTTAAGCCAGATGATATCCGGAGCAATATCACTTCTAACAACAAATTTGCTTCACGCACCTTACATTAAACATAGGTTCATTAAACGTAGGTCCATTAAATATAGGTCCATTAAATATAACTATTTTCCCATATACAGGAAAGTAGTTATCACAAATCTATATTTTCAGAATTAATGGAAATAAGTATCATGATTTAAACTCTGTGAAATGGTAATTATTTATTGAAGTTCATTAGGGTATTAATTCACTTTTTTGGGGGAGAAGGAAATTCGTGGCTTTCGATACGCAAAATAAACGCTCATCTACCGAGTGGTTTTCATCACTACCAGCCAGCATTCTGTTACTACTGGTTGTTATTTTTAGTACCAGCAGTGATATCCACAATCAAATCCTTCAGGTTGGGGAAAATTTTTGGCCTGGATATTACAAATTACGAGTTGACCCCGTTACACCCTCCTGTGACCCCAATGTTAATGTTGAACAAGAACTACAAGAACGCTTAGCTCAAAGCCCAGAGGAAGATGATTTTGGTCTAGACCTTTTTGATGCTGCCCCAGTTGACCCCGCATTAATTAGAAAATCTATCGAAAATGCTCGCCAAGAATGTGCTGTCAAGTTTGAGTCTTTTGAGGATATCAATTCGAGAATTACAACTGGCGTTACAATGTTTAGATCTGTTGAACTATTCGTATCTCAAGCGATAAGTGTTGGTCTGGGCTCTCAGAAATTTATTTTGATTCTGCTTATCTTACTCTGTGCAATGACTGCTACCGTCAAACGTCACCATATTTCCATGCGTCCTGTTGTTTCAAAGCTTGATCATTACGTTGCTTCAAGTAGCCAAGTCATTGCAAATGGTATATTGCTCGGTTCATCTATTGCTTTTCAGACACTCGTTCATTCTGATGGCACTAGGCTAGACCCTGTTGTTGCTATGCTTCACAACACATGGGTATACGGGTTTGGACTTTTATTGCTGGTTAGTATTTATACTTTATTTACGCCTTCTAAAGGCTTGGTGCCAGGTGGTAGCATTGGCCGAGCAGGGTTATCAATCCCTTTATATGCCACAATGAGTATGATCACCGGCATCTTCTTTTTCTTACAAGGGCACAATTCAGGTATCGGAATTTATCTCGATAAACTAATGGATACAGCTGATTTATTCTTAAATATCGGGCTATTCGTATGGATTGGCATGATGCTAAAGCAAACACGCTTTGCACCTTTAGTACTAGGCTTACTTAAGCCATGGAAGATGCCGCCAGAAATGTTAGCCTTTTTTGTTGTTGTGCTAGCTGCCATACCAACCGCATACACCGGTGGTTCAGGAATTTTCGTTATCGCCGCCGGCGCAGTAATTTATCATGAACTTCGCGCTGCAGGCGCTCGTCGTAGCTTAGCTTTAGCCGCAACGGCTATGTCAGGCAGCATGGGGGTTGTTCTTCGACCTTGCTTACTTGTTGTTGTCATTGCTTTCATGAACAGAGAAGTTACCACCGACCAGTTATTTGGCTGGGGTGTATGGGTATTCGCACTGAGCGCTTTATTATTCTTCACTGTATTAATGACACTAAACCGTCAGAGTAAAATAGAATTAGCTCCCATTTCAGAAGCATTACCTGCAATGATGCGTCAAATACGCCCACTCATTCCTTATATCCTTTGCATGGCTGGTGTAATTTTATTTTACCGCTATGCAGTAAACGTGCAATTAGATGAGTTTTCAGCAGCGCGTATACTACCTGTTATGATGCTTTCTATCTTAATCTTTGAGCACTATACAAAACCTGATTCAGTAAGTGATGATCGTACTAGCTCCGAGCCCCACAAGGGTATCGAAGCATGCATCCGACATGCAACGAACCAAACCACAGCTGAGATTGGAGCTTTATTGCTTCTTATTGGTTGTACTATTTGTTTAGGTGGCATGATCGAGCGTAGTGGTCTCATTGAACACTTTCCTCAATCGTTTAGTAGTATCTGGAGCGCCATGGCATTGTTAGTCTGTGTACTAATTGTGCTTGGTATGATCATGGAGCCATTTGGTGCTGTTATTTTGGTAAGCTCAACGATTGCAGGCGTGGCCTATAACAGCGGTATCGATCCTGTACACTTCTGGATGGTCACCTTAGTAGCATTTGAGCTTGGTTATTTAAGCCCTCCGGTTGCTCTAAACCACCTTTTAACACGCCAAGTTGTCGGAGAGAAAGAGCTATTAGCTGCGGAGGGTACCGAAGGTACGTTCTATCAGCGCCATGAAAGAATATTAATGCCGATGATTACCATGGGCTCGGCACTAATAATTGTCGCATTCGGGCCATTAATATTCGGTTATTAATTTAGCTGGCAGTTGAAATATAATCCTCGCTTAGGCGGGGTTTTTTTTGCTTGAAAGGTCGCTTCCTCAGGGTATGAATTGTGTTTTCGTCACTTCATCGCAGGCACTCTGTCTTATTACCATAAAATTAGTAGGTTGCGTTGATCAATTTAACCCACAGCGCTGAGTAGACTTATTAATGGGATAGAAGGGGTTCGAAAAATATTTATAAAAGCATTAAAGCTCTAAATAAAGTAAATATTGAAGTCTAGAGGCAGGCTAATGCTGCGAGGTGAGATGATTTTAAATGCCTTGGGCTGTATTCATGTTTTCTCAGTGTGTTAATCAGATGCGAATAGGTTTGTTCTTTATTCAGTCTAGGCAGAGTCTGAAGCGTATAATGTACACTTATACGGCAATATGTAATGTATGTGCCGCATAAGTGACGGTAATGCCTCGCTAATATGAATGCGTCGCCATGGTGCTGTTCCTTAATGCAGAAACAAGCTCATCTGTCGGCAAGTCTTTAAAACCTGACAGTGTCAGTGCCTGCGCATAGCTTACGGTTGCCTTAAAGAAATTTTGCTCTGCCGCAGACTTTTGGCCTTCTTCTAGGTAACGAGCTTCAGGGTTCTTTAGTTTCCCTACTAACTCTAAACCGACAGTCTCAGCTGCTTTAGATGCGAGTGAACCTAAAATTTCAAGATCAGACGGTAGTTCAGCCAATTTAAATGGCAATGAATAATCACCTAACTCGACGCCTTCTGTGCTGGTGTCTGAGAATTGCTCTGTCAGGGTAATCGAATTAGGTAATACGACCTTTCCTGAAGCTGCATCGACTAATCTATAGCTGATCGAGAAAACGCCTGTTTTGCGGATTTTAGTGAGGTTGATAGACACATCTTCAACGATATCTTTTTCGATCATTGCCGGCGGTTGTTTGATCTCATCTTTACTGTCTTCAGGTAGGTCGCTCCAAGCAGAAAATTCTGGATTTCTGACTTTATGCGTTCCTGTTGTAACGCGTACAGTTTTTTTGCCTTGTACTTCTTGAGAGTCTACTTTGGCTTCAAGTACGTTTCCGGTAATAATATAGTCAACAGAAACTAGGTCTTCCTTTTCTTCACTAGTATTTTGATTCAGCTCAACTTCTCGTAAAATGGCATCATATTGCTCACGCTCAATAATTCGCACATCGTTAGGTAGGTTGTTGAATAAATGTTGTGTAATTTTTGCGCTGACGTTATTTCCAAAATCATGCGCACCTTTACTATTGGTAAATGACGTTGTTGTTACTTGAAGCAACGCTCTTTGAAGCACCTTGTTGTTGGTTTTTCTTGTGGCTGTTCGTAATAGAATATGCTGAGGTGAAAATTCTTGAATCACTTTCAAGTAGCCAAGGCCTAATTCAAAATTTTGTTTTTCCATTGAATTATGATATTCAGCAACTACTTTTTCAATGAAGCTGTTGGTTGATGAGCGGTCTGCTGAAATATCCAGGTGAGACTGGACGTTCTTTGAACGAACATGCCACTTATAAGCACTTAACAGTTTATCTTCTGATGTCGCTTCAGTACCCAATGCTGAGAAGTACTCCGCCATGGTTTCACCCGTTTCGTGAATGTTCGATTTGATGGTGTCGAAGTCTTCTGTGGTGATCAGCGTTAAAAAATGTTCATAAGCCAGCATCGGTTTATCATTGGCTAGCGCAGCAAAAAAGCGGTTTTCAAATATTTTACCATTTACCGTTGCCAGTTTGTTTTTGATGATCTTATTATCTGGTTGCTCTACCTTTAGTATCGATAGTTTTTCTGCTAGTTCCTCGTCAACCTTATCTGCTGAAAGTGAGTTCGCGATTTGAGTTTCAATGGTGCTGATTAATGTGTCTTTTTGAGTTTGGTATTCCGCTTTTCCGCTCAACTCATATAGCTCATTTAAGGTTTGAACTTTCTCTCGTAAGGCGTTGTCAGGTAGTGCGGCTAACTTGTCACTGGTCGTTGTGATATGTTTTTCAGTATTTGATTTTTCAGTGCTGAGTGTTTTTGTTATCTCTAAATGTTTAGCAGGATCAAGTTCGTTTAGGATGAGAGCTTGAGCGCTGATGTCTTCTAGCGCATTAATAGTAATTATGTTGTTTGTCTTTTTTGATTCTTCGATAAGTAAGGTTAACTCAGTTGTGACGATATCTGATAACCGAACTTTGACCTGTGCAAGCATCGAAAATTCTTCTGGGTAGACTTCTTTTGACGTCGACTTGAGGTCCGCTGTTAATTGCAAATATATACTTTCTAAGTCTGCTTTGTCTGTCGCTGACTCTACTGTTTCGGGCAGGATCGTTGTTATTTTTGGCGGGGCTTCTTCTACAGGGGTCGAAGCGCACGATGCTAGCAAGAAAATGGCTATTGAACATAGAAGCAGTCTGACGGCTATCCGCATAATTAGTACTCCGTTGAAGATTTTTGTATTGATATTATTCTTTAAAGTTGCTCATTTGAGATAGTAATACTAGATATTACCTCAACATAGAGTGGGCAGGCAATTAGATCACTAGACTTGGTTTGAAGTCAATTGCAGAACTTGTTCTAATTGAAGCAATAATAAGAACAAGTTTAGCTTATATATAAACTTGAGGGGGGGTGCTTTTAATTATTTCTGGCATTTAGGTTGATTAGCCCTGTCAGAGCAAGCAAGGTGCGGGGTGAGACGAACTTGACTACTATTTATATGGGCTATAAATTATAATCGCATCTGATATGATGATGAGACTTATAGCCTTAATGCTATTAAATATAGATTGAAATTTTAATCGATTCGTTACTTATTGTCTTAATAGACAAATAGTGCAGTCGACAGAGAGTAACTAGAAGAATGAATCCAGAAATACCTGGCTATGAAATTTTGGAAGTTTTAGGTCAGGGCGGAATGGCGACCGTTTACTTGGCTAAGCAGCTAAAGTTTGATCGAATTGTTGCACTTAAAATTATGTCCCCTCAATTAGCAAGTGATGACACCTTTAAAGAGAGGTTTATTCATGAAGCTAAAATTGTAGCGAAAATATCTCATCCGAACATTGTGGCCGTCTATGATGTCGGTGAGCATGATGGGCATAACTTCCTTTCGATGGAGTATCACGATGGCGGTGACCTCAAAGCAAAGATTCGAGGTGGTATTAATATTAAAGAGTGCCTCTATATATTAAAAGATGTCTGTAAAGCGCTCGATTTTGCACATGCTCATGGCATTATTCACCGTGATATCAAACCTGACAATATTCTTTTCCGTTTTGACCAAAGTGCCGTGTTAGCCGACTTTGGTATCGCCAAAGCATTGGAAAGCGAAAGTGATTTAACTCAAGTTGGCACGGCGGTGGGTACCCCTAAATATATGAGTCCTGAACAGACAACGGGCGTTAAAGTAACGAACCAATCGGATTTGTACAGTGTTGGGGTGGTGTTATATGAAATGCTAACAGGAAGTGTGCCTTACTCTGCAAAAGATCATATTGCAACGGCAATCATGCACTATAACGAGCCTATCCCTACATTGCCTACAAAAAGCCTGTTTCTTCAGCCTTTACTGAATAAACTGCTCGCAAAAGAGCCAAAAGACCGGTTTTCTTCCGGAAAGGATGTTGTTGATGCGCTGAACAATCTGATTCATTCCTACAATGAAACTAAAACAGTCATCATGAAAAAGGTTGATGAAGATAAAACAGTCATCGTAACTAACACTGATCAAACCATAACTAGAACGGCTAAGAGAAATCCGAAATTGATTGTCTCTGGTGTAGCATTAAGCATCATTCTAGTTAGCGGTGTATGGTATGCACTATATAACGAGTCATCGATTTTCGAAGCCAAGTCTAAATTAACGGTTGAAGGCAAATCTAAATTAACGGTTGAAACAGGGCCAATAACCGAGTCGGAAGTCCAAGCAACAGCCGAGACTAGTTTTCTTGAAAAAACAGTACAAAATAAAACAAACAGATCGGCTGAAATTGCGCGATTATTTAGCCAATTTGAAGACTTATTTGCAGCCGATCGCTTAAAAACACCCCGAGATGAAAATGCAATATTAGTCACTCAGAAAATACTGTTGTTAGACCCAGGAAATAAACAAGCCCTCGATAATCAGAAAAGAATAGGGCAACGCTATCTTTATCTTGCTTCACAAGCAGCTGATCAAGGCAAGTTCAAAAAGTCTCAAGAGCGCTTGGCCGCTGCTGGTAAGTTTTTGTCTGAGGGTGATGTTTTGAAAGTAAGAGAAAGGATCGAGTTAAAACAAGCAAATTCTAGCCAACAAAAAGTTATTTTGTTGCGGGAAAAACTTAGAAAGCAGGCTTTATTAAGGCAGGCAAAAGAGGATTTAAATGAAAATCTCTTATCAAAACCTACTGGAACTAATGCATTGCAGAAATAGAATGAAGATATGACTATAGATCCGCAGAGCATGGAAGCAAAAATGGCCATTACGAAGTTGAAAAATATCAGTTATAACCAGCCTGTTTAACAATCAATCAGAATGCGGTTGATAAAAGGCTAACTTACTTACACCAAAAAAATTTTAATCTTCTTTTGGTGTTGTTTTGAAGCGTAAAGTTCATTAGCGGGACTACGAGCTTGCCTTAGGTTTTTAGAAAAACTGATCGTAGCACCTCAACACTAAGATCACTGGCTGTTTTAGCTTGCGCTGTGTTCTCAATTTTCTTATATAAGGCTAGGCTTTGAAAATTTTTGATTCCCACCTACATATTATTGATCCGAAATTTCCACTTTATGAAAATAATGGCTTTCTGCCTAAAGCATTTACGGTTGAACAGTATAAAAGGCGTGTGTCAGGCCTTAATATTCAATCAGGCGCAGTGGTTTCAGGCTCATTTCAGCAATTTGACCAAAGCTATTTAATTAATGCTTTAGATTTGTTGGGAGATGGTTTTATTGGCGTGACGCAACTTCCGGTTGATATTACCGATGAAGAAATTATAAACCTTAACAGGCGGGGTGTTAGAGCTGTTCGTTTTAATATTCGTCGGGGTGGCTCTGAATCTGTCACCGAACTAAGTTATTTTGCTGATCGAGTTTATGAGCTCGTAAAGTGGCATGTTGAGCTCTATGCCGATCATCAAGCATTAGCTTCTCTGAAGTCTAAGTTACGCAAATTACCTGCCGTTAGTATTGATCATCTTGGTTTAGATAAAAGCGGAATTCCTTTGCTTAAAGAATTTGTAGGGCAGGGCGTGAAGGTTAAAGCTACAGGGTTTGGTCGTGTTGATTTTGATGCACTAGTGCTTGTGAGTGAACTATACAAAATTAATCCTGAGGCTTTGATGTTTGGTACTGACTTACCTTCGACACGTGCACCCTTGCCGTTTGCGGATCAACACCTTTTTGACTTGAGAGCATGTTTAGGTGAAAAGGCAACGGAACAGATTTGTTGGTCGAATGCTAGAAGGTTTTATGGTTTCGTATCATAGCGCTGGTGGCAAATAGGGTGGCATAGCTACGGTGCTCTATTTGCTGTAATTGATGTTCACCTATTACTTAAAAACGGGTAAGCTTGCTGACTTCCTCACCCCTTAACAGAGTTATATTACTTGTCTCTCATATTAGGTATTGATCCTGGATCAAGAATTACCGGGTACGGCTTAATACGCTACCAGAATAATCGCTTGGAATACGTCGCGAGTGGATGTATTCGCTTAAAGAGTGATCAGTTGGCTGAAAGGCTTCATGTTATTTTTCAGGGTGTGACTCAGATTATCCAGCAATTTGGCCCTGATGAGTTTGCGATTGAAGAAGTTTTTTTGGCAAAAAATGCTAGTTCAGCATTGAAACTTGGGCAGGCTAGAGGCGCTGCAATTGTTGCTGCTGGAAATTGCCAGCTCCCCGTAAGTGAATACTCCGCTAGAAAAGTAAAGCAAGCGCTAGTAGGAAATGGTGGTGCTGAGAAGTTTCAAGTTCAGCACATGGTAAAGCAAATGCTTAAATTAGAAGGCGAGCCTCAAGCAGATGCTGCTGACGCTTTGGCAATAGCTCTCTGCCATGCACATACACACCAGGTTCTTATGAAAGTTGCAGGTGCTTCGCATAGTCGTCGCGGGCGTCTTAAATAAGTTGTTGCCTAAAGCTTCCGTTTAAGCCTTAGTTCAATATTAATTTATAAAATAACGATAACGATAACGATAACGATAACGATAACGGTAATGAAAATATGATTGGAAAAATTAGCGGAGTGTTAGAAGAAAAAAATACGCATCAAGCGCTGATTGACGTAAACGGTTTAAGCTACGAAGTAGAAGTGCCTATTACCACTTCTTTTGATATGGCAGAAATAGGCAGCAAGGTGCAACTTTATACACACTTTGTTGTCAGAGAGGATGCTCAGCTTCTTTACGGCTTTTTAAAAAAATCTGATCGAGAGATGTTTCGGGTTCTTATTAAGGTTAATGGTGTTGGGCCGAAAGTAGCGTTATCGATTCTTTCCGGTCTCGATAGTGTGTCTTTAATTCGGTGTGTTCAAAGTGACGATTTGGCGACCTTGGTTAAACTGCCGGGTATTGGAAAAAAAACAGCTGAACGTTTATTGATTGAACTAAGAGATAAGGTAAAGGCATTATTAGCGTCTGAGCCTTCGCTGGCAGCAATGGATACCTTATCTTTTTCACCTGTTGCTACATCGGTTGAAGACGAAGCAGAAGAGGCGCTTATTGCCTTGGGCTATAAGCCTCAAGCAGCCGCTAAATCGATCAAATCTTGCAAGCAGGAAGGTCAAACAGTTGAAGTCCTGATTAAGGCCGCACTAAAAAATATGATGTGATACCTAAAATGGGTTATTAAATATGAAGTTGCCTAACACAATGGTAACTGTTGTATGGCTTGCTGATGGGTACACTAAAGCATCTTCGATTAATTATAGAATTCGAGCAACTATTTAGGTTAATGAATGATTGAAGCAGATCGCTTAGTCTCTCCTCAAGTAACGCCACAGTCTGAGTTTAGTGGTTCTGGCCGAGACGAAATGCAAGATAGAGCTATTCGCCCAAAAACTCTGGCAGACTATGTTGGTCAGCCGGCTGTTAGAGAGCAGATGGATATATTTATTCAAGCGGCTAGAAAGCGCGAAGAAGCTTTAGATCATGTGTTGATTTTTGGTCCACCAGGTTTGGGAAAAACTACACTCGCGCATATTATTGCGAATGAGCTGGATGCAAACATTAAATCAACCTCGGGTCCGGTTCTTGAAAAAGCGGGTGATTTAGCCGCTTTGTTGACCAATCTAGAAGAAGGCGATGTACTTTTTATTGATGAGATACATCGCTTAAGTGCGAATGTTGAAGAAATACTCTACTCCGCAATGGAAGATTACCAGCTAGATATCATGATAGGCGAGGGACCCGCAGCGCGCTCAATTAAGCTGGAGCTTCCTGCTTTTACCTTGGTGGGGGCAACGACAAGAGCGGGTTTGTTAACGTCACCATTACGTGATCGTTTTGGAATTGTTCAGCGGCTTGAATTTTATAATAATAAAGACTTGAGCACGATTGTGGCACGGTCAGCCCAATTGTTAGGCTTAAGAATTGACCCTGATGGTGCGAAAGAAATAGCGTGTCGTTCAAGAGGAACACCACGAATTGCAAATAGATTGTTGCGCCGTGTTCGTGACTATGCCGAAGTAAAAGGTGATGGTGTTTTAAGCCTGGAAATGGCTGACCGAGCTTTGAATATGCTTAAGGTAGATTCTAGTGGTTTTGATCATATGGATCGACGTTTGTTGTTGGCCGTGATAGAAAACTTTGCCGGCGGGCCTGTGGGGGTTGAAAGCATGGCTGCGGCGATTAGTGAGGAACGAGGTACGGTTGAAGATGTGTTGGAGCCTTATTTAATACAGCAAGGTTATTTAACGCGGACACCACGTGGACGTATGGCAACTGAGAAAACCTGGCAGCACTTCGGAATGAAGGCACCAAAGACGGAAGACTTGTCATAATGCCTGAAACGAATGATTTCTTTTTGCCTATACGTATCTACATTGAAGACACTGATGCGGGTGGTATTGTATTTTACGCAAATTATTTGAAATATTTTGAGCGAGCACGTACAGAGTTTATTCGTTCATTGGGCTTTGAATTACGTGCGTGTATGTCGGATAACATTAATTTTGTTGTCCATAGTATCGATCTAAAATACCTGCGCTCAGCTAAATTGGACGAAGTGGTGAATGTTTATGCAAAAGTTGAGGATAAAGGCCGTACCTTTATGCTTTTTGAGCAAAAAGTAGAGAACGAATTAGGTGAAGTATTAGTAAAAGGTCATGTGAAGGTTGCTTGTGTGCATTTTGATTCGGGAAAGCCAAGAGTATTGCCTGTTGAGTTATTTAATAAACTAGATGGTTTATCAGAACCGTCTGAAGTTTAATTCTATATAAATTATTTTTGGAGTTTAAAGTGGAACAAGAAATTTCCATAATTGGTTTGATTATTGATGCTAGTTTCATCGTTCAGCTGGTTATGTTCTCTTTGTTTTTAGCGTCTGTCGTGTCTTGGTATTTTATTTTTCAGCGAGCTGCATTCTTTAAAAATGCTAAACGTGACCAGTTAGTTTTTGAAGAACGATTTTGGTCTGGGATGGATTTGAATCAACTTTATAAAGACGCGAATACAGGCCAGAGTAGGGCAGGTTTAGAGCTTATTTTTAAAGCTGGGTTTAAGGAGTTTAATCGCTTAAAGCAGCAAGAAAAAATTGATCGAGGCGCTGTTATGGAAGGTACGCAGCGAGCAATGAGAGTTGCTTTATCGCGAGAGAGTGAGCGTTTGGACTCTCATTTGTCTTTTCTAGCAACGGTTGGTTCGACTAGTCCGTATGTAGGCTTATTTGGAACGGTTTGGGGAATTATGAACTCATTCTTGGGTTTGGCTCAGCAGCAACAGGCTACACTAGCTACCGTAGCACCAGGTATATCTGAGGCGTTAATCGCAACAGCAATGGGTTTGTTTGCGGCGATTCCAGCTGTAGTCGCTTATAATCGTTTCTCGGCGAGTGCAGATAGTTTATATAGCTCATACGAAACGTTTACTGATGAATTTACCAGTATTCTTCATCGAAATGTTCACTCTAGTAAACAGTCAAAAAGTGAGTAACTATTCGTTTTATAAGCGAGTCTATTGGTTGAAGTAAATTTAAAAGTGATGATTTAAAATGGCGAGAACTAAACGAAAAGCGATGTCAGACATCAATGTCGTCCCTTATATTGATGTTATGTTGGTGTTGTTGATCATCTTTATGGTGACAGCTCCGATGTTGACGCAGGGAATCAAAGTCGATTTACCAAAGTTGGAGTCTTCTCCTGTAAATACTGAAAAAAACCAGGAACCAATTATTGTCTCGATTGACTCAAATGGCGCTTATTATTTAGAGATGAGTTCATCTGAAGGAAAGCCTCTGGAGCTCGCCAGTTTAATAGGTAAAGTTCAAGCAATTCTTGAGCAAAAACCCGGAACCAGTGTTCTTCTTCGAGGAGATAAGCATGTGGAGTATGGGGCCGTTGTTGCGCTAATGTCTTCGCTTCAGGAAGCCGGTGCAAACGGTGTTGGGTTGATTACTGAAGACCCATGAATAAACGACCCTCACAAAAAACTAAAATAGAATTATTGCTCAATGCAATAAAGTCTATTTATTCAACAAATGATAAGCGATTTTTAGTCGCTAGCTTACTCCTGCATATCGTCTTGTTTTCAATGTTATTGGTGAGTTGGCAGAGTAGTGACCCAGTTAAGTTGAACTCAATTCCAAGCAGTGTGCAGGCGAGAGTGATTAGTCTCGATGAACTTAAGGCGCTACGTTCAAAGCGTGAGGCCGAGCAAAAAAAAATAGTTGATCGCAAAAAAGCATTAACAAAACAAAAAAAAGATAAGTTAAGAAAAAAAGAATTAAAAAGAAAGAAAGAGCTAAAGCGTAAAAAAGATCTTAAGAAAAAAGAAGCCGTGGCTAAAAAGAAGAAAGAAGTTAAGCGTAAGGCTGCGGAACAAAAGAAAATTCAGATTCAAAAAAAAGAAAAAGCGAAAAAGGAACGTCTGATAAAGGAAAAAAAACAAAAAGAAGCTAAGCAAAAAGAGGAAGAGCTTCTAAAGAAAAAAAATAAGGTAAGTGAGCAGATAAAACGTAAAGTGCGTGAGCAGCGTTTATTAGACAAAATGTTACAAGCAGAGGCCGAACGCGAGCAGGATTTAGAGAGGGAGCTAGAAGCTGAACGAGCGGCTAAAGCTTTATCTCGTCAACAAGAATTGGCTCTAGAGCAAGAGTTGAGCGAAACGGAGAAGTTTTTGTCTTTGATTCGGTCAAGAGTTGTCAATCAGTGGCATATACCGCCTAAAAGTACTGGCTTAAGCGTGGTGTTACAAATAAAGCTGTTGCCTACTGGAGAACTTTCGAGTGTTCGTATTATTGAAAGAAGTGGTGTAAAGGCTTTTGATCAGTCGGCAGAAAATGCTGCTCGTGGCGTTCAAAAGTATCCTGTACCAGAAAAGCGAGAGCTGTTTGAGAAACAGTTTCGGGTTTTTTCAATGCGTTTTGCTCCGTCATAAAACATAATTATTTAAAGTGTTCGTTTATAAATTGAGGAAAGAATGAAGTTAATAATTACCGTTTTTAGTTTTTTGGTATGCGTGCAGTCGGTTTATGCAGAGTTAATGATTGAGATTACAGAGGGTTCTGACACAGCTTTGCCGATTGCGATTGTGCCCTTTGCCAATAAAGGCGGGTTTCCCATACCCTATGACGTGTCTCGAATAGTTGCAAACGACCTTCAACGAAGCGGTGATTTCGATGCTTTGCCAATAGGGAAAATGCTCAGCCTTCCTGAAAAATTTGATCAAGTGCACTTTCGTGACTGGCGAATGCTTGGGCAAAATTATGTTTTGCTTGGTCAGCTAAAATATTCTGAATACACAAAAAAATATGTTATCTCGTACGAATTAATTGATGTGCTTAGTCAGCAGCGCGTGTTGGGCGAAGTGTTATCTGCAGGGCCTAAAGGTTTAAGGAAGCTAGCGCATAAAATTAGTGATGCGGTTTATGAAGTGATTACGGGTGTGCGGGGCGTGTTCTCGACCAAAATTGCTTATATTACGTTAAAGCAACTTACTAAAAATAAGCAAGAATATAAGCTCCATGTTGCGGATGCTGACGGAAAGAACGATTTTGTATTGTTTAAAAGTAACGAGCCTATGCTTTCTATTTCTTGGTCGAATGATGGGAAGCATTTAGCGTATCAGTCTTTTCATTCTGGGCGACCTGCTATATATATTCAGCATATACGATCAGGGGATCAGCGGAAAGTAACGTCATTTAAAGGTTTAAATAGTGCGCCGATGTGGTCGCCTGATGACTCATCCTTAGTGATGACGCTCTCTAAGGATGGTAATGCAGAAATATATATATACGACCTTGCCACCAATAAAGTAAACCGGTTAACCAATCACTACGGTATTGATACCGAGGCAAGTTGGTCGCCTGATGGTAAAGAAGTTGTATTTACCAGTGATAGAAGCGGAAAGCCTCAAGTTTATAGAATGAATATCAAAGAAAAAAAGCCTGAGCGTTTAACGTTTGTTGGAAATTATAATGCAAGACCAAGATTTAGTAAGGATGGTGAATCGTTATATTACGTGCACCGGTCTCGGGGCAGCTTTCACATCGCGGCCATTAATATGAAAACCGAAGAGCAATTGGTATTAACGTCAAAAACCTCATTGGATGAATCGCCAAGCGTATCTCCAAATGGGCGAATGATTATTTATTCAACGTTAAGAGGAAAAAATTCCGTTTTGGCGGTTGTGTCGGTTGATGGTGGTTCGAAGTACTTTTTGCCGTCTAATAGTGGTGATGTACGGGAGCCAGCTTGGTCTCCGTTCTTGAATTAAGAATATTGCAAAGTTTATACCTTAATGTATAAACATTAAGGTAAATTTATATAATTGCGTCTTGTGTTTTATCAGTCATCGGGTAAGCTTCATATGACTATACATTCCAAACAATTAACTGTATTAACACATTTATAACCATTTAAAGGTAAGAAAATGAAATTTGATTCGCTTAAGCCCATAACCGCAATGCTACTTTCAGGCCTTATTTTGACGGGTTGTGAAAGCATGGATACACAAGATGAAGGTCAAGATTTAGGTCCGGATCAGGGCAGTATGGATGCAGGTGAGGGTGGCGAAGGTGCAGGCAGTTCAAGTACTTATGGTTCACCAGAAGAGCCTGAAGTAAGTGCGGAAGAATTAGCCGCTCAAAATGCAGCAGAAACAGCAATGAAAGAGCAGGCTGCGCTAAGAGAAGTTCGTACTTTCTATTTTGACTTCGATCAATCTTCCGTTAAAGTTGAAGCGCGTGCTTCACTGGCAGCACATGCCGAGTTTTTGTCAGCAAATCCAGCGACAAAAATAGTCTTAGAAGGGCACTGTGATGAACGTGGTACTAAGGAATATAACATTGCGCTGGGCGAAGGTCGTGCCAATGCGATTGCAAGCTTTTTGGTTGTAAATGGTGTTTCTAAAGCGCAAATTGAAGTGGTTAGTTATGGTGAAGAGCGTCCTGCTGATATTGCACATACTGATGCAGCGTGGTCTCAGAATAGACGTGTTTATGTTGAATATAAATAAGACTGAGTTTAAATAATGTCTTTTATTAGAAGCAAAAAAGGGCTGCATCATTTTATGATGCGGCCTGTTTTTTTATTCGTACTTTTGTTTGGCTTTATTGCTAGTGCGAATGCAAAAACACTAATTTTTCAGTCTCAAGCAGAAGCTTCTCCGGAGCAATTGGTTGCGTCAAACTTAAATGCGACAGGCAGTACATCGGTTTCAGCGGCTAAAGTGTATAAAACCCAGCGTCAGACGGCATCCGCGAATAGTGAACTCTTTTTTATGTTGGAGCAATTGCAGCAAGAAGTACGCTACTTGAGAGGTATGTTAGAAGAGCAGAGTAACCAAATACATCGCCTTAAGCTTAATGGTAAAAATCGTTACCGCGATATTGACTCAAGAGTTTTAGATTTAAGTAAAAAACTTAGTGATGTTTCTTCTGTCGGGTCAGTTTCTGCTATTGGGTCTTCGCTTTCAGCTCCTGTTGTGCCCGTGGTTTCTGTGGGTGAGGTTAAGGCTGTAGCGACGACGGAGTCTAAAGCTTCTCAAACAAGTTCATCTTTGCCTTCAGAAGCGCAAAAAAGAGAGTACCAACAGGCGTATAGTTTAATTAAAGACAAAAATTTTGAAGAAGCGATTAAGAGTCTTCACCTCTTTATTGAGCGCTATCCAGAAGGTGATCTTGCCGGGAATGCCTATTATTGGTTGGGTGAGGTATATTTGGTATTACCTCGGCTAGAGCAAGCTAAGCAGGCCTTCTCTGTTGTGGTGAGTGCGTTTCCTCTGCATCGCAAGGCGCCTGATGCCTTATTTAAATTAGGCGTCAGCTATGATCGATTGCAGGATCCTGCAAAGTCTGAGCGGTACTTGAAAGAAGTTCAACTAAAATTCCCTGAAAGTACAGCAGCAAAATTAGCTAGAAGTTATAATATTAACAGGTAAGCTGTTGAATTATTTTGTATTTTTTTATTCTGTACGCGCTTTATAAAAGTTCTAATATTTTTTTAGAAAGCGCTTGTTATTTTTTCTAAATCCATTATTATGTGCGCCTCTTATCAGGGTCGTTAGCTCAGCTGGTAGAGCAGTTGGCTTTTAACCAATTGGTCGCGCGTTCGAATCGCGCACGACCCACCAATTTCAGTAATGCCCGTAGTTGTTATAACTATGGTTACAAGTTTTGTCTTTTAGAGGTTCCGCTTTTAAAAGATGTGTGGGTCGTTAGCTCAGCTGGTAGAGCAGTTGGCTTTTAACCAATTGGTCGCGCGTTCGAATCGCGCACGACCCACCAATTTTTCAAGTAGACCCGTAGCCTAATTGCTGCGGTTTCAAGTGTTCTCTTTTAAAGCTGGCTTAGCTTTAAAAGATGTGTGGGTCGTTAGCTCAGCTGGTAGAGCAGTTGGCTTTTAACCAATTGGTCGCGCGTTCGAATCGCGCACGACCCACCAATTTTTCTAAAGCGTTCAGAGATTTTCTGGTACCATTTGTCAAATTAATTCCCGCTTTATAGTTTTTAGTAATTACTTATGTAAAATTATTCTACTTATATTTTGCCTTTTGAGCTTTGGCCTTTTATATTATGCCAATTTTTGAAAGAGCTTGGGCAGTAACTTAAATGGATACGATTGAAGATAGAGTGTTGGTTCAAGAGCATATAGCTCATGAGCTTATTCCAAAAGAGCTTGATACTAATAAGCAATTAGAGCTTAAAGCTAAGATTAAAGATTTGCTTAAGCTTAAAAATGCGGTGCTGGTTGCTCATTATTATACTGATCATATCATTCAGTCCTTAGCTGAAGAAACGGGTGGTTGCGTATCTGACTCCCTCGAAATGGCGCGTTTCGGCAGTAATCATGCTGCTGAAACCCTAGTGGTCGCTGGTGTTAAGTTTATGGGTGAAACCGCTAAAGTTTTGAGCCCGGAAAAAACCATTCTTATGCCAACCTTAGAGGCAACGTGCTCGTTAGATATTGGTTGCCCTATTGAGGAATTTTCTGTTTTCTGTGATCAATATCCTGATCATACCGTTGTTGTTTATGCAAACACCTCTGCAGCAGTGAAAGCTAGGGCAGATTGGGTCGTTACTTCGAGCATTGCTTTAGAGATTGTTGAGTATCTTGATCGCAAGGGTGAGAAGATCCTTTGGGGGCCTGATAAACACCTAGGAAGTTATATTCAATCACAAACGGGTGCGAATATGGTTATGTGGGATGGCTCCTGCATTGTTCATGAAGAGTTTAAGGGGCAAGGGCTTAGTGAACTCAAAAGTATTTATCCTGATGCAGCGGTTTTAGTTCACCCAGAGTCTCCAAAAAGTATGGTGGAGTTGGCTGATGCGGTCGGCTCAACAACTCAATTAATACAAGCTTCGCAAACAATGCCTAACGATACGTTTATCGTAGCGACGGATAATGGCATCTTTTATAAGATGCAGCAGCTTTCGCCTGAGAAGACGTTTATTGAGGCGCCTACTGCTGGCTCAAGTGCAGGCTGTAGAAGTTGCGCGCATTGCCCATGGATGGCGATGAATGGCTTAGAAAATATATATGAAACGCTTAAAACGGGTGAAAATGAAGTGCACGTTGATGCTGGCTTAAGTAGTGCAGCGCTTAAGCCTCTTCGTAGAATGCTGGATTTTAAGTCTTAATTTGTAGCTGGCGGCTTACTGTGTGTGAGTCGCACCAAAACGTATTGATATCGGCTGTTGTTCTGCAGCCAGCGTTTCTCGTATTTTTGTTATTCCGATTAAAGCGCGCCTGAATAACAAATCATATTCTACAAGAAGTCTCATATCATTTTAAAAAACAGGGTTTTTCTGCGTCCAATAAACTTCGTCCATGCGTTTCTGAATCAATGAAATATCTTGTTGATTGTCTTTGCTCTTCTGCATCGCTAGTTTGAGTTGCTTTATTGCATTGTCCATACGATTGGTAAGGAAAAAATATTCTGCGCGTGCTCGATGTAAGTCAACAATATTACCTGCTAAGCCATGAACTTCAGCTAAAACATACCAAAGTCTTGGGTTGAGTGGGTACTTTCTCACGAGTGTTTTTAAGGATTGTTCTGACTCTTGTATTAAATCATTGGCTAGGTAAACCTCGGCAAGTGTATCTAGTATAGGGTAATTGTCAGGGTTTCTTTCTAGTGCTGTGTTTAGCGTTTTAATCGAGAGTTTACTTTGTTTGTCGTAGTTGAGGGCTTTTGCGTAAGTAACGATGAACGAAATACGGTGGGGGTCTTTTTCGATTAGCTTTTCAAGTATTTTAATTGACTCGTCAGGTGAGTTTTGCAGTTTGGCGTAAGCTAAACCAAAATTAGCCGCATCAACTTGGAGGGTATTTCCTTTTATGATAATGGAATTGAAGTAATCAGAAGCGCTCTTTTTAGATTCTGAATACTCGCTAATAATCATGTTTTTGCTAATATGGTATTCAATGTTGTCTGAGTATTGTCTCAGTTCGTATTGAATTGCTCGGTTTTTTGTATCAGATATTCGCGATTCTGAAAGTGGGTGAGTTGATAAGTATTCGGGAATGCTACCGCCTTGAAGGCGTGTTTGGCGATACATTCTTTCAAACATAACGGGCATTTCTCTAGGGTTAAAGCCTGCGCTATACATGGTAACGATGCCTAGTCTGTCTGCCTCTTGCTCGTTTTGCCGTGAAAAGCCCAACTGATTTTCTGCACTCAATGCTTGTGTCGCTGCAAGCGCTGCTATGCCTGCATCAGAGCCTGTTGTGGCTGCTATCACAACACTTGCTAATATGCCTGCTAATGTTAAAGGGGTAGAGATGGCTTGCTGTTCTAGCTGTCTCGCGTAGTGCCTTTGCCCTAGGTGTGCAAGCTCGTGTGCAATAACTGAAGTAAACTCTTGTTCAGAGTAAGCGTGAATAAACAAGCCTGCATTTACGCCGACTACACTGCCTGGTACGGCAAAAGCATTTAGGGTAGGGCTATCAACCATTACTAAGCTAAAATCACGATCAACGACATTTGAATAGGGGGCTAAAGTATAAATAAGTTGCGTGAGGTACTCTTCGATAACTGGGTTATTAAAGGTTTTAACTTGCCCGCGAAGGGAACGGAGCCATGCTTCGCCAAGCTTTCGCTCTTGTTCAATAGATACGAGTGTTGAGGAGGTGTGGCCTATTGTCGGGAGTTCTAGAGAATGAGTCTTTGTTTCATATTGGTTGTTGGAAAATGTGTTTGTAGTAACTAAGGCTGCGAACAAAAACAAAAAAGAACGTGTGAGTAGGTGGTGATTCATAGTTATGTTCTATCGTTGTTTGGTTGTGTGTATTTTGAACTTATTAAACATCTAATTTTAGTTGTTGGTTTACGTAGAACGCTAGTGTTTATTTAGTTGAATCAGATTGAATGTTTGCATTCGTGCGTGGCTCATATAATATTACAAGCCCTCGAATACCATAGCCGAAATACGCTTCTCTGGAAAGTTAAATGATGAATTATGATTACTTAGTAGATGCATCGGGTGAAAGTTGTCCTATGCCGCTGTTGAAAGCGAAAAGGCAGCTAAATACGATGAAATCAGGAGAATGCTTAAAAGTAATTGCGACTGATGCTGCCTCTGTCAGAGATTTTTCTTCATTTATTACCTTAACTGGCCATAAACTAAAGAGCGAGCAGTTAGAGCAAGACTCATTTATATACTATATTGTTAAAGCGTAACTCTAAATAGAGGGTGTTTTTTTTAAGTACCGTCCGATCATCATGTTTGTCTTGCACAAATTTCTGTTATTCAAGTTTTCTAGGTTTAGTTATTTATGTTGAAAGTTTTTCAATCATGGGTTGACCGTTACTTTTCAGATGAGGAGGCGGTTGTATTATTTCTCATGCTGGGTTTTGGTTTGTTGTTTGTTGTCTTGTGGGGCGACATTATGGCGCCTGTCATCGCTAGTGTGATTTTTGCGTTTGTTTTACAGGGCTTAGTGACTTACTTGTGCTCAAAAGGTGTAAATAAAACACTAGCGATTTATTTGTCCTTTGCTTTTTTTATTGGCATTGTCATAACATTTATCTTTTCATTGTTGCCCTTGGTTTGGCGGCAGCTGTCTTCGCTAGTTCAGGATTCTCCAAGTATATTTAGTGAGCTGAAAACATATATTTTTGCACTTCAAGAGCAGTACCCCGCGTTAGTGAGTATTCAGGAGATGGACGATTTATATCAGAATGTGACATCTGAGGTGGCGGGCTTTGGTCAATGGTTGCTCTCTCAATCTATTGAAAGCTTTCCTGTGGTTATAACGATATTGATTTACTTTATAGTCGTACCCATCTTAGTGTTCTTTTTTGTGAAGGATAAAGACCAAATTTTGAATGGTATTGCCAGCATACTGCCTAAAAATCGAGTGTTAATTACCGGTGTTTGGGATGAAATGAATGTTCAGTTTGCTAACTATGTTAGAGGTAAAGTTATAGAAATTGTTGTTGTAGGTGGTTGTACTTATATCGGATTTATTTTTATGGGATTAAATTATGGCGCGTTATTGGCTATTTTGGTTGGGTTATCTGTTGTGATTCCTTATATTGGTGCCGTGCTTGTTACAATACCGGTTATGATGATTGCTCTGTTTCAATTTGGATTGCAGGAAGAATTCTATTACGTGATGTTAGTATTTCTCGTGATTCAGTTAGTGGATGGCAATGTATTGGTGCCGTTGTTATTTTCTGAAGTGGTTAATCTTCATCCGGTTATTATCATTATATCGGTGTTGTTCTTTGGCGGTGTTTGGGGGGTATGGGGGGTGTTTTTTGCTATTCCGTTAGCGACCCTAGTCAAAGCCGTATTTACAGCTTGGCCTAGGGGGCTTGCAGTTGATTAGTTAAGCGGTGTATTGGAGTCAGGTTTTATAATGTTTGGCTGGCTTCTAGCACTTCAGCGACGTGACCTTTTACTTTAACCTTTCGCCATTCTTTCTTAAGTATGCCGTTGGAGTCGAATAAAAAAGTACTTCTTTCGATTCCCATATATTCTTTGCCATAAAGCTTCTTGAGCTTTATTACATCAAAAAGTTTACAAAATATCTCATCAGGATCACTGATTAGTTCAAAAGGAAAACTTTGCTTTGCTTTAAAGTTTTCATGCTTTTTCATCGAGCACTTAGAAACACCATATATTAGCGTATTAGCATCATTAAAAGCGTTAATGTTATCGCGGAATTCTTGCCCCTCCGTTGTGCAACCAGGCGTGCTATCTTTAGGGTAAAAATAAATAATAACGTTTTTACCTTTTATCGATTCATTTGTAATGGTTGTTTCAGATGTTGCGAGAGCTGAAAACTCTGGTATTGGCTTGTTCAGTTCTATCATTTTACCGTACTCAAAAATCGTTATGTTTAAAGTGTATTACTAGCGCAATGGCTCAATGATTGAGTCGAGATTTAAGTCATCACAAAAATCCATAAACTCTTCGCGTAAACTTGCAATATGGGTGCTAGATGGAATGCGTATTACCATAGTGAGGTTGAACATTTGGGTGCCTGTATGTGGCGCACTATAGGTACCAGTTTGAAGATCGTCGATGTTGATATCTTGTTTTGAAAAATATTGAGCAATCTCGTGAACAATACCTGGGTTATCTAAAGCAACCACATTAACAGAATAAGCGATGGTTGGTTTATCGCAACGCTCACCTGTGTGCTTGATGGTTGTGGTTAAGTTTAAGTCTTTCGAAAGCGCGGGGAGTGTGTTTTCAAGTTTAGCAATTGAATCCCAAGAGCCAGATACCATCATCATAATTGCAAATTCTCCACCCAGTACAGTCATACGACTGTCGATGATATTACAGCTATTCGATGAACAGATTTTAGCGAGCTCATTTACAATGCCCGGTTGGTCTGTGCCAATAGAAGAAATTACCAAATAGTTTGGCTTATTTTGGTTTTTGTTTGTCATAAAGAGCAGGCGCCTTGTTGTGATTATAAGTTGTAAAAATGAATACTTACCCTCTAGAGTATTACGACAATTCAATGAGTCAAGCAAAATACTTGTTTCAAATGAATTATCACGCGTATGTTTACTTGTTTAAACGTCCTGACAGCATTAAAATACGCAATTGTTTAAAAATACATTTTTGGAGAACTCTATGATTGCAGGTAGTATCGTTGCGCTTGTTACGCCAATGCACCCTGATGGAAGTTTAGATTGGGAAAGTTTAGATTCCATTATTGAATTCCATCTAAAAAATGGAACCAATGCAATTGTTGCTGTGGGCACAACGGGAGAGTCTGCAACATTAAATCCAGACGAGCATTGTCAAGTAATCAAACGGGTTGTGGCAAAAGTGAATGGGGAAATCTCTGTCATTGCAGGCACTGGTGCGAACTCCACAAGTGAAGCAATTGAGTTAACTCAAGCAGCAAAAAATTACGGGGCTGATGCCTGCTTATTGGTTGCGCCTTATTACAATAAGCCAACGCAAGAGGGTTTGTATCAGCATCATAAGAAAATAGCTGAAACCGTCGAAATTGACCAAATACTTTATAATGTACCGGGCCGTACAGCGGTCGATATGTTAAATGAAACGGTCCTTCGCCTAGCGGATGTACCTAATATTTGTGGTATTAAAGACGCTACGGGCGATATTGCACGAGGAACATCACTTATAAATGCACTAAACGGTAAGATCTCAGTGTTTTCTGGTGATGATGCAACGGCTTATAAACTCATCTTAGCGGGCGCTAAAGGGAATATTTCTGTCACAGCAAATATAGAGCCTCGTTTAATGAGTAATTTATGTAAATTAGCGGCTGAGGGTAAGGCTGATGAGGCCGCCGCGCTCAATGATTCACTAATGAGCCTACACGATAATTTGTTTGTAGAGTCCAATCCAATTCCAGTGAAGTATGCGCTTTGGAAAATGAAGCTGATGCAAGAGGGGATACGTCTTCCTCTAACAATACTCGATGAAAAATATCAATTGCAAGTAAATGACATTCTACGCGTTAGAGATTTACTTTAAGCAGAACCTAAGGTTAATTATGCAAAGTACCATTAGATGTATTCTCGCCCTTTCTTTGTTGAGTGTCGCGTCATGCGGCATTATCGCGGACAGGTCGACTGAATATGCAGATGCAGATCAAGGGCGTGAGTTCGTTGTACCTGCTGCGTATTCTAAACAAAAGCTGAGTCCGCGTTATCCAATTCCTGAAATTGAAAATGTACGGTCTATCCCTGAGAAATTTGAACTTCCAGAGCCACCGAATGCAACCGCAGCGCTCGATAATGAACCGTTCATAATCGAAACGGTCAATAACCAAACTTGGTTGCGATTGTACACTGCGCCAGGAAAAATATGGCCTTTACTCGACTTTTTCTTAGCAGAGTATGGGATTAAAGTTGCATATGAAGAAATAGCGAAAGGTTTTTTGGTGACTGAGCCATTTGTAGCATCAGTAGGCGACTCACCTCTAAAAAGCGACTTAGAGGAATCTAATAACGGCGTGCGTTTGATAGAAGGCGTTACCTTTCAGGCGAAATTAAAACAGGGCATTAGGCGAAATACTGCTGAACTTCAGGTTAGAGCATTGGGCGCTGGTACTGCAACAAAAAACGAGTGGCAGAAAGCATCGAGCAACGCTCCGCTTGAGCAAGCAATGCTAACGCTAATTGGTCAGTATGTTACCTCTGATACGCTTGATAATAGGCAATCACTGCTCGCGAATGATATTGGCGGAGAGTCTAGAGTTCGACTGCTGCAAGATGATGCAGGCGAAGGGTATCTTGAACTGCTACTCTCTTTTGATCGTGCGTGGAGTGAAATTAAAAAAGCGCTTTCATCTGCTGACGTTTTAGTCTCAGATTTCGATCGAAGTGTTGGTACTTACTTTATCAGTTACATTCAAGAAGATGATATATCCACTTGGTACGATATAAGTGCGTCGGAAATTGAGAAGCGTCAAGAAAAGAATCTATCGATACACATTGAAGAAACTGAAGAAGGCAAAACAATTGTTCGAGTTAAAACGTTGAACCCTCAGTTTGAAGTTGAAAAGCAGGAAGAGCTAATAAACCTTATTTTTGAACATATTTCATAATGATGATGGGTGATATATTTGCGATAAAAGCATTGTCGCCCATTGTAAATTTTATTTTTTACTATTCTTTAAATTAAAGATCATCCTTTTAGGAGCCCTGTCTACATGCAAAAGCAGAAAGAACTCTTTGCTGGTAAAGCTAAATCTGTTTATACAACAGATGACCCAAATAAATTTATTTTGTTATTTCGTGATGATACTTCCGCGTTTGATGGCGAAAAAATTGAGCAGTTAGACCGAAAAGGAATGGTAAATAATAAATTCAATGCCTTCATTATGGAGCATCTTGAAAAAGAGGGCGTACCTACGCATTTTGTGGAACTGCTTTCAGATAAGGAATGTGTAGTTAAAAACTTAAATATGCTACCTGTTGAGTGTGTGGTACGTAACTATGCGGCAGGTAGTCTTGTTAAGCGTTTAGGGGTAGAAGAGGGGGTTGCACTGAATCCTCCTACTTTTGAGTTATTCTTAAAGAATGACGCACTACACGACCCGATGATAAACCCTTCGCATTGCGTATCATTTGGGTGGGCGACCAAAGCCCAGCTGGAAGAAATGGAAAAACTCACCTATCAAGTTAATACCATTCTATCAAAATTGTTTGATGATGCAGGGATGCTATTAGTTGATTACAAATTGGAATTTGGCGTATTTAATGGCGAAATTCTATTAGGTGATGAGTTTAGTCCTGATGGCTGCCGAATCTGGGATAAAGAAACGCGTAACAAAATGGATAAAGATCGTTTTAGACAAGGTTTAGGTAGTGTTATCGAAACTTACGAAGAAGTAGGTAAGCGATTAGGCATGTCTTTTGACTAAATACTTTAAGAATTTGCAGTACCAGCTATTCTTTAACTTAAAGCTACTTAGTTTATAAAGAATAAGGATGAAAAAATGAATAAAATTACTAAATTTCTAGCCCCTATCGCTCTTTTAACAAGTGTCGGTGCTCACGCCGACTTTATCGGAGGAAGTGTCGAAGCAACCTACTGGCATGCTGGTGTGGGAGGTGATGCAACGGTTGGTAGCTCAACTGTTGACGTGGAAGATGATTTAGATTTTGATAGTAGTGGTAATTTTGAAGTTGCGGTTACCATAGAGCATCCCGTTCCCTTGATACCTAATGTACGCTTAAAATATACAGATATTGACCAAACTGAAGATGGCGATATTTCAACAGGTTTTGATGGTGTATCAGCAGGAGATGTAGAAACCAATTTAGACTTAACGCATGCCGATTTGATTTTGTATTATGAAATTTTAGATAATTGGGTCTCAGTAGACGTTGGTTTAGATATAAAAGTTTTTGATGGTCAGCTTGAAATAAGTGACGGGACCGATACTAGTACTACTGATATAGATGATGTTTTACCATTGCTCTATGCTTCAGCAGAATTTGAGTTGCCACTCACAGATCTTTCATTTGGGGCAGAGCTAAGTGCTTTATCTTATTCTGATAATTCTATCTATGATGGAAAGATTCGTTTTCGCCAAGGATTCAGTCTTGCATTCGTAGAGTTAGGTTATCGCCAGATGGGTATCAAGCTAGATGATATAAGTAATACCGATATCGATGTAGATTTTGGCGGGGTTTACCTAAGTACCGGCTTAGATTTTTAAAGGTTGATATAAATATCAAAATTTAGTAAGTAGGTTGGGGTAAGCAGAACGAACCCCAGCACGAAGGCATTCGCTGCAGCTTAATATGGCTGCTTGATCGCGAAGTTCACAATAAATGGAGTAGTAAGTGCGAATATTAGTAACAGGAACAGCGGGTTTTATTGGGTCAACGCTTTCGATCAGATTGTTAGAGCGAGGTGATGAAGTAATTGGTGTCGATAACGTTAATGACTACTATGATCCTTCATTAAAAGAAGCGCGTTTAGCGCGACTTAAAAAGTACGAAAACTTTACTGAAGTTCGTATTTCGCTTGAAGACAAAGCAGCAATTGATGATGCTTTTACCACTTATAAACCGCAGAAAGTTGTGAATTTAGCCGCTCAAGCGGGCGTTCGTTATTCATTGGAAAATCCACAAGCTTATATCGATGCAAATATCGTTGGGTTTACGAATATTTTAGAAGGCTGTCGTCATAATAAGGTAGAGCACTTGGTTTATGCATCAAGTAGTTCGGTATATGGCGCAAACGAGTCAATGCCATTTTCAGTGCATGACAACGTAGATCACCCTGTTAGCCTTTACGCAGCGACTAAAAAAGCGAATGAACTCATGGCGCATACCTATAGTCATTTGTTTGACTTGCCCACAACAGGTCTCCGTTTCTTTACTGTGTATGGTCCTTGGGGTCGCCCAGATATGGCTTTGTTTATGTTCACCAAAAATATTATCGAAGGAAAACCTATCGATGTATTTAACTATGGTAAACATAAGCGCGACTTCACGTACATTGATGATATTGTAGAAGGTGTTATTCGTACGCTTGATAACGTTGCAGAGCCCAATCCAGATTGGACAGGTATGAACCCTGACTCAGCAACCAGTAAAGCACCATATAAAATTTATAATATTGGTAGTAATAAGCCGTGTGAGCTAATGCGCTATATCGAAATAATTGAAGAATGTGTCGGTAAAAAAGCAGAAATGAACCTGCTTCCATTACAGCCAGGAGACGTTCCGGCGACGTATGCAGATGTTGATGCGCTGATAAAAGATGTTGACTACAAGCCAAGTACTTCAATTGAAGATGGTGTTGCAAAGTTCGTAGAATGGTATCGAGATTTTTATAAAGTCTAAATCAAGATAGTTATTGCAAGGCGCGGAATTGTTTGATAAATTACGCGCCTTCTTGCAGATCCTTCTAGTATTTGTACTGAAATAGGACCATAGCTCAGTTGGTTAGAGCACTACCTTGACATGGTAGGGGTCGGCGATTCGAATTCGCCTGGTCCTACCAATTCC
>Ga0209184_1000665_pt1 | contig 32052 bp, 17 predicted proteins | sample EN8Hudsemesocosm_2_FD_184627 | JGI IMG/M metagenome (GOLD analysis project Ga0209184, IMG submission 184627) | Methane-oxidizing microbial communities from mesocosms in the Hudson Canyon - EN8C Hudson Canyon (SPAdes) (version 2) | ecosystem: Environmental > Aquatic > Marine > Cold seeps | place... | reverse complement strand
GAAAAACCCTTTGATATAAATTATCAAATGACGGACTAAGTTTTTAAGCTGCTAGTCAAAGAAAAGAGAGGGTATTTTTAATAGATAAAAGCAAAAAAGAGTTGATTTTTAAGACAGTATCTGACCCTATTGATTCACTCATCATGATTACCTCAAATGACTCTACGGCTCTTCGGGATAAAATTTTAGCCTCCCGAGCGAACTTACAGTTCACTTCGGATTGGCAAATTTCCCTTCGCCTACCACGGACTAAAAATCATCCATGATTTTCAGCGGTTGTAGCAAGAATCAGGGATTCTTCCCGTCTACCGGTGCTAGCCCACCACCGCCACTATCTAAAGTACCTCGATCAATAATAAACTTATCCACCTCTGATGCCTGAGCTAAATCAATTTGTAAAGCACCAGAGGCATTAAGAGGGATAACCATCACTTGAAAGAAAATAGTATCACCTTCCTCCCCAATTTCAGCTAAATCAGACATAGCAACCGGTAGCACAACACCTGCCTCTGACTGATTATATTCACCTAAATCTGTTTTCTCACTTAAGAGTGCGGCAACTGAAAAAGGCTGCACCGTTACACCAGCAAGCAGTTTCAAAGCGTTAGGATCCAATTCAAATCCACCACCATACGCAGACCATTCATTTGCAGACCCAGCACCTTTACTATAGGCAAGAAAAACTTGCACAGCACTATTTTGTGGAATACCTTTAACTATAAAATCAATACTTTGCTCTGCAGCCGACTTAACATGCAACTGACCTGCCTTTAAGTCTGTTGGTAGCGTTAACATACCTGCTAACGACTCTGACTCATTTAACGAGATATCCGCCGCATAAACAGAAGGCATACCCCAAGCAAGCTTCCCTGCAATAATGGATGTTACTATACTTTTATTCATTTTAAACCCTCAATAATAAAGTGACAACTTACACAATAGGTAAGATAGCTAAATCATAACTACCTGTTTCAATCGCAAATCCACCGGCAGAAACATAATAAACATCTGTTGCACCCGCAGTATAAATAATTTGCGAATCACTGGTTCCAGAGTTCATATCATCATTAAATGTTCCACTAATAAAGGAGCCATTACTTCTATATATTCCCTCTAAAACGGTATCACTCAAGCCAGCCTCACCAGTAGATCCCGTTAATGTTACCGTATACTGCTGGCCCTGAACTAAATAAACAGCAAACCAATCTTTATCATTACTGTTCTCAATAACGCCTGTAGCAGTAGAAAAAAGAATACCCACCCCTTCTTCAACGCCAATACCTTCAACAACAGCCTTAATCTCTTCAATATTTGCAGCATCTCCAATACTTAACGTACCAGATACACTATCGTTAAAATCATCATTAAGAGCGGTATTAACAGTAACTGTATAAGAACCCACATCGTCCTGATAAGCAGTTGCTGCAATATAATAATTAACAGCTTCAATCCCAGCCCCAGTCGGTGTGAATGTCAATAATGCATTCGACAACTTCCCACCATCATCATCACCGGAATTACTAATTAACACACCAGCCGCATCATACACCCCTTTTATAATAGAATCAGGTAGTGTACCCAGGCTCGTTGGCCCGCCTTCCATACCTATCATATAAGTTTGGCCCGGATTTAAAGACACCTCAAACCAATCTATATCACCCGCTGTTTCGATCACACCGATACTGGAGCCTCCCACCTTAATGTTAGCTAATGTAGCGATAGTCTCAGGTAAATCATCATAAGCATTTGGATTTACACTCATGGTTAATTGGTAAGCACCAGTACCAGCTCCCGTAGTGGAAATAAAATAATCGCCTGATAAACGTGGGATAAAATTAAAAATAGAATTAAGGCCTGCACCATTATCATCATCAAAGGAATTATTTAACTTCCCCCCCTCACTAGTATAAATCCCCTCAATCATGGGGTCCGCTAAACCACTCCCCTCTAAACTAATTCGGTAGCTTACATCACGCTCAACTGAAACACGAAACCAATCCATATCACCCGAAAAATCTATAAAACCATTCACCGACTGACCTAACTCAACAACGCCTAAAGAAGCAATATCGGCACTTAAATCTTCCCCATCAGGCGCATCAGCGCTTGTAACAGATAATTCATAACTCCCTGTAGATGCCCCATTCCCCGCAGCAGCAATAAAGTAATCAGCACTAGCCGTTGCATTAAATAGAATGCTCGCAGTCTCTCCCGGCACTAAAACAGACTGCCCACTTGCATTATAAACCCCTTGTATATTAGGAACCAGTGGAGAAACAGTACTACCTGAAGCATCTATTAAATCAATTTGATAATAACTATCCGCCTCAAGACGCACACGAAACCAATCTTGATCAGATTCTGTTTCAATCACACCCGTTGCAGCATCACTCGAATCGACAGTCACTGCACCTAAGTTATCCGCATCTTTATTTTGACCATAATCATCAGGATTAATGCTTTTCACTGAAACAGAATACCCTCCAACCTGCTCCCGCCATGCTGCCGCCGAAACATAATAATCACCTGGGGCTGCTGTAAAGGTAAGGCGTGCATTCAACCCTATGCCGCCATCATCATTTTGCGTATGCAAAATAAACTGCCCATCGCTATCATAAATCCCTACCAAACGCGGATCTTCTAGCACAGGAATATCGTTCGCTCCTTGATACCCCTTAATATCGATAAGGTAATCACCGGCCTCACTAATCTCCAAATGAAACCATTCCACATCAAACGCCGCCTCTAGCTGAGCTATTTGTGCATCACCATCAACAACTAACCACTCATCTTGCACAACAACACCAGCCGGAGGAACTACTATAAACTCCTCCGTAATAGTGACAGTATAAGTCCCCGTTGCTTGCTCATTATGAGCACCGACTTCCAAATATAAATCTGCATCAAAATCTACCGCAGCACTCAAACGCGAATTCAAGCCAACACCACTGTCATCATCAGCATAACCCACCAACAATTCTCCGGCAGTATTATACAAACCTGCCAACACCGGATCATACAAACTACCTAAATCGGTCGCTGCACCTTCAACATCAATCGTATAATAAAAACCAGAACGTACTGTAAACTGAAACCCATCCCGATCGCCAGCAACCTCAATATCCCCTGCTTTCGCTGTATTCATCTGCAACGAACCAACAGGCAACTCATCAGCAACCACCATGCCAAAATCATCAGCATTTGGCAAATCAACTACATCAACATAGAGAGTATAAGTGCCTAGATTACCTTGATAAGCACCGGCATTAATATAATAAAATCCCGCTTCGGTTGACGTGAACTGTACCCGTGCATTATGACCAACACCACTGTCATCATCACCCGTATTAGCTAACAACTCGCCATGTGAATTATAAATACCGCCTATGAGTACATCGTGCTGCGTCCCTTTATCCGTTGCTTTACCTTCCAGGTCAACCTGGTAAATCTGATCCGCCTCCAACCAAACATGGTGCAAATCATTATTAAAGGCTTCATCAATATCACCAGCAACATCCACTCCCAGAGCGACAGGCGCATCAATAGGCTTTAAATTTATCTGTTCATTATCAATAATAATATCCGGCGTAACCGATAATTGATAAATACCCGACTGATCAACCGGCGTACTCGCCAACAAAAAATAATCCTCAGACACCAATGGCGAAAAATGCACAACACCATTCTCATCCGTCACTAGTTGCAAGACCCCTCGGCTATTAGCAACCCCATCAAAGCTAGCACCATTTAAATTAATGCTATATACCAACCCAGCCTTTAAACTAAGACGATGTGCATTCACCCCAGCCCCATCAATGAGCTCACCTTCTTGATCAAGCCCCAACTTCAAACCGTCCACAAGCGTTACATTAGTTATATCCATGGCCAATTGATAAGCACCAACGCCAGAATCTCGCGCCCCTGTTTCAATAAAATATTCACCACTCTCACTCGGTGTAAATGATAGCTGAGCCTGGTCATTTAGCTCTACACTCAAATCAGCAACAAGCACACCCGTACTATTAAATAAGCCCTGCAACAAAGGCACAGTTAACTTTTCATCCTCGTTACCAATGCCTTGTAAAGTAAAGGTATAAGCTACCCCCGCTATTAATTGAACTTTAAACCAATCGTTATCATTCTCAATCTCAATCTCGCTTAATTCCGGTCGCCCATAATATAACGCTGCATTCGTTAACACATCATCCCTATAATCAACAGTCTGCATGATCATTTACTCCTAATAAACTAATATGATTTCTACTGTACCAATTTACACAATAAAATCGCCCAACTATATCACAAAAATAGCCACACTTACGCCTTGCTGAGTCAGCTCTGACTATAACCCCTGCAAACAAAGACCATACACATCTAGAAAATATCTAAATTTCAACAACAGATACCGTAACTTCTCATTATCCGCTGGCACAGAATAATACAAAACACGTCATTCCTGCATGCTTCTAGCAGGAATCTATATTTGCAACAATAGATCCCCGATAAAAGACTTCGGGGATGACGTTTTACCATCTCCTTACACACATCTTTTTACTAATTTAATATCAATGACTTGCAGTAATCACCTAAAAGCAGAGAAGTCAGTAAAATAAGGGGATACAGCTAATTGTACAAAAAATACACAATTACGTAAGTCATTGATTTTAGGTTATTATGATACTTGTGTGTAAGGAGATGCGTTTTACCCTACAATAATGAGAAGTTACCAGATACCAGCTTAAACTCGCAATGCCCTACCCCCTTTAATTATTAACCGGCATAAAAAACCTCAGTTTATTGCTAAACTGAGGTTTTTATTTTTTCGGACACTTAAATCAGAACCCAAGATTACTGGAGAATCGACCGTTTTATTCCCAAAAGTTTATTGAAAATAAGCAATTAGATAATCTTTAAAAACCACCGTTAATAATGTCGCAACAATTAACCATTGAACTTTATCAAATTTATCTGATACTTTAGATAGTCTATCTTCAATTTTTGATATATCTTGTTTTAGCGATGTTTCTACCTTAGATATATCTTGCTTTAGCGATGCTTCTACTTTTGATATATCTTGTTTTAGCGATGTTTCTACCTTCGATACATCTTGTTTTAACGATGCCTCTATTTTTGATATTTTATCTTCTACATTTAATATATCGTGTTTTAAATCATCTTTTAATTCCTTAATATCTGATTTTAGCTCTTCTCTTGTCACCATATGTTGGGCATTATGCAACAGTAACTGAACAATGTCTTTTTGCGTTAAATGTTCATCTAAACTATCTTTTTTTATCTCTTGCATTACACCTCCTAAGCTTGAGAAATTTTACCTATAAGAAAATTATACAATAAAAAAAGTAAAAAATCATTTGATTAACATATGAGGAATTGTGTCCGGCAGAAACCGAAAATTAAGCTGCCTGACCCTTGATTTTTTAAGCGACTTTTTTATCTTATAAGTTGAAAGCTAGGATTCGTTACGCCTCCCAAGCAATAAGACCTATCAACTCTACACACCTCTAGCAGGGATCTAAATTTTAGCAAAAACCCGATAAAACTCGGGATGTTGTACCCTCTTTACTTAACAGACATAAAAAAACCCCAGTTCATTTCTGAACTGGGGTTTTTAGATTCACTCGCTTAAATCAGAGAGTAAGGCTACTTAGGTTTAATGCCGTTCGCCTTTGTTCTTTATTTTATAAGTTGAAAGTTGGGGTTCGTACCTTTCCCCAACCTACGAGCTTGACTAAAGTAGTACGAAGTCAGCTATTGTTAACCCAGCAATTGCAACATTATCCATATCAACAGTACCAACTAATGTAACAGCAACTGTACCAGTAGTAGTTGCACTATCACCCGTTTCAATAGCAGTATATACATTTGCAACATTCAAATCAGTAGGGTTACCCGAAGCATCAAGAATATGCGTTGCGAATACTAAAGCTTGAACATTCAAAGCATCATCAGTAGCTGTTATAACTGGAGCTACATTTAATGCACCACCCGTTGTAAGTAACACTTGGTTATCAATTGCACCCATAGCAAGACCAGCGGCAACAGTGATCTGAGTATCAATAACACCATTTGTCACACCTAAGTCCATATATGCACTAACATCAAATTGATCTTGACCATTTGTGTTTACACTAACAGTAGCACCATCAAAGTTAACGATTGTATCAGTACCAAAAGAACCACTTAATACAATAACTTCGTTACTTGTATCATTTGCATCCGTTGAAAGAACGATAACATCATCACCCGCACCACCAGTAATTGTGTTGTCATTCGTTGCAATAGAATCCGTACCGGCCATATCAGCACCACCCGATAAAGCAAGTACTGGTGCAGCAGCAGCATCTAAAGTAGCAGTACCTGCCGCCATTAATGCAAGAGCAGCAACATCAGTAACAGCAGTAAAGCCATTAGCAGTATGACCTACATTAAATGCAGCTAAATCAGTAGCTGATAAAACAGTTGGAGCAGTAACGGTAATATCTAAATCAGTAACAATTTGAACACCATCAACTAAAGAAGTAATTACTAAAGTATTCGCAGGGCCATCTTGAGCAACAAGAAGTTTATTTAATACTGCGTCATTATTAATAGCATCTTTAGTCGCTTGATGAATATCTAACATTGATGTCATATAGTCATCAGTTAGCGTTACAGCCGATACTAAACCATTATAGTTAACAGTTACTGTCGCGTTCGCAAGAACAACAGACGTGTTAGCTTCAGATTGAATATTTGTAATCTCTTCTTGACCAGCAAGAGCATTTACAACCCATGTAGCAGCAGTAGTAGCAGCAGCCGTTGAAGCTGTACCAGTATAAGAACCTGCACCGATAACATCAGTAACATTAGTAACATTTTGAACTAAAGCAGTTGCCGCAACTGTAGATGTAAATGTAACCGTATCACCAACAGAAACTGTAGTAGTGTAAGTTGTAGCCGCAACATGAGCCGCAGCAACTTGGGTTGCAACTTCTGCAGCAGTTACAGTACCACTACTATCAGTATCAACTAATGTTGTAGTAACGCCGTCAAAAATAATAGTTTGACCAACAACACCATCAGTATATGTCGCTACGAATGTTTCTGCAGTTCCTTGAGCACCTAGAGCTCCTTGAGCAACAATAGTTGAAGTTGGATTAACGTTAGCACCACCACCACCATTTGTAGTAGCAACAACTAAAGCACCAGCACCAACAGCTTGAGCAGTCTGAGAAGTCAGAACAACTGCAGCAGGGTTAGTTCCATCAATATCATATACAACACCAGCTATAGTAATGCTAGTTCCGTCCATTCCAGCAGCAACCACAGCTGCAAGCTCGCCATCAGCAGTTGCAGTATAAGCTAAGACACCAGCAATCGTTACCGTATCAACACCACCTGTTGTGCTTACTGAAACACCTGACAAATCCAAGGTATAAACAGAAGCCGTACCATCAACACCATCAGTAACAGCAAGTACTGGAGCACCACTAGTAGTGACTACCGCACCTATACCACTATTGTCAGTATAAATAGTATCATTACCTGCACCTGCGTCGATAACTACATCGCCCGCACCGAATGTATTGATCGCATCATCACCAGCACCACCATTAACATTTAAGTTGGCATTCAACTTAGAGTTTACATACCAGTTATCAGTCGCAAGACCCGAACCATCACCAATCATAGTTGTTAAGGCATCATCACCTGTACCACCATCAATGTTTAAAGTGAAATCTTCACGCGTAGTTGTACCCGCTGCAGCTAAGTTTGCACTGCTAATAGTTAATTCCAAGCTATCATTCACAGTACCCATGGTGTAATTGAAATCACCATTAGCAACATTATCTGCTCTTGGATTACCGTCAACATCAACGCGATCCATAAATTTTGCTGTTACAGCTTCTGTTAATTCAGCTGTTAAGTGAACTTCACCTACCATTGTAGCCGCATCAATTACTCGTACATCTGAAAAACCGAAGTCATTGTCTTGCGCGTCATCACCTGGAAGTGTATTTCCAAAAATCGGATTACCCGCTGCATCTCTTAAGCCACCAACCCATAGGCTACCATCTGCCGTTAGATTAGTGTCGTCATTGTTATCTTGGTTAACAATAGTCACTACACGTAATGTGTTATTAGTTGAGTTAATTGTTGTTAATCTGCTATCTCTATCAACTAATAAGTCAAATTGCTCAACACCTTGAGAGTTAGATGTTTCACCAGTAGACATGCTACCGACAACTAAAGCTCCGCCATTAGAACCACTACCTACATCATCAAGAATGATAGTGCTAGTAATAAGACTGCCCGTTGTATCAGGCTGTACTAGTGATTGTTGTTGAACAAACTCAGAATCCGCTGGTACTGTTTTTGCAGCAAGCCATGCGCCTTCAGCAAATTCTGCTGAACCTGAGTTGGTTAATAAAATTGTTTGACCTGTAAATTGAGTACCTGAACCAGACTGAGTACCAATGAAGGTCCCATTTAAGTCTGCAGTCACACCATGGATAGGGCTAGTTGCATCGGCCGCCAATTTCAGCGCATCCAATCCAGCATTAACAGTTACTAACAAATCAGCATATGTTAAATCAGTAGGATTTAAATCAATAAAGAAAGTAGTTCCATCAAGAACAAAAGTCACTTGAGTAAAAGGACTTTCTGTTAAAGGATCATTACCCTTAGCAACTTCTTCAATCGACATTAGGTTCAATTGTAATGTTGCACCTGATTGTGTATCGCCTTGCGATACTAATGATGCTGGGTCAAAGTAAAGACCGAAATCAACATCACCTGGATCAGTAGAAACCATTGCAACTGTAATATCTTTAGTGATTTGATTTGCATCATCACCGTAAGCTTCCGCTCTTTCAATACGTACATCTTCAATAATAAGATCTGCACGGCCGTTATTTAGTTCATAACGATCTGTCCCTACCATACGCTCTGCATCAATTTGCACTGAATTAGGCATATTATTTTGATTGCTATCTATCGCATTTGCTTGTGTACGAACTACAAAGTTTTCTACACTATTAGTTTCTAGTGTAATTGCGAAAGCTTGTGAGTTACCGATATCAGCAGTTAAAGTATCGTTACCTTCTCCACCATCAATTACATCAGCTGATTGCGCTGTGTTTGCGTTATCTACAATACGTGCGATAAAAGAATCATCACCGACTGTACCCATTAATGAATCTAACCCAGTTGTTAGGTTGAATTCGCCTGAATCAGCAGGGCCATAATAAGGCGCTTGATTTGCTTCATCTAATGAGTAGTTTAATGATTCAATAACAGAAACATTATAAGCTGTCGCTGCTGCGCCATAAGTTGCATCGTCTTCTAAGCCAGCAAACAATGTTGTTATAGCTAATACTGCCGCACCCCAGTTTGCCTCGCCCGCTGTATTAAGCTGCGCTGCAACAAAGTCAACTGCATCAGTTACTGCAGCAGTCGAACCAGTTGATTCTACTGTAATACCTAAATTAGCCACGATTGATGCAGCAAATGTTTCTGCTGTCGCCGTATTATCTGCAAAAGAAACCAATCCATTTGCTACCGCATCAACACCGCTGATTTCTGCATCTGCAGCGATTGATTTAAGAATTGCATAACCTGCTTGCGCACCAAACATTGCTTCGATTGTTTGCGTAAGTAATCTTTCTTCTTCTGTTGCTGTTATTGCTAATGATAAAGCCATTTGTGCTTCTCCTAAAAGTAGCATTAAATTAAAATAAAAAGTTTTTTAGTCGACTAAACTCTTTCATAAATAGAACGTAAAAAATTAACATTCTGTTGATATACCTACGTTTAAGTACATCAACAAAATGTTATTTATTTAATCAATTTCGTTTCAGTCGTTACCAAATTGATGTGATTATAATACATAACCCCCCGATTAGGCGGTGTGACTTCAATCACATGCTACATAAAATATTTTTTTATAACTTCCCCACTCGCAGAAAACCTATAATTACATTTATATTCAATTAGTTACAGATATAAATGACCAACATAAAAAAGAGGCTTAAAAAAAATTTACTCGCTAAGTAGGTCAATATAACTGCAGCAGATACATTAACTCGTAAAACACGACTTTCCATTTAAGCCGGGACGAGTAAGTAGCCAATTTTGTAGGATGGGCAAAGGAGGAACGACGTGCCCATCTTTACTCTCAATAATCATGATGGGCACGGGATAAAGCTCCTTTGCCCATCCTACTTATTTTTGTACCGGCTTAAAAGTAAAGCTTAAAACACCACCACTAAGCAATGACGATTGCGTTAATTCAGGTAATAATATTAATGGATTTCTTAGCCAGTTGCAAGTCTAATTTCTTTTGCTTTTCAATGTGTTTAGAGAACTAACTACCATAACACTTCAACTCCTAACCAGACTTCTAGCGCATCATACTCGAACAATTGAATATTGCTGTATTGCTTTTGCCACTCTACATCCAGTGTTAACCACCATGGATTTTCTTTATACACTAGAGGGAAGCGATATTGCCCGCCAACCACCATGCGGTTTAGTGTTCTTTTTGCGCCATTTTCCAGCAAAGCACTATAACCTTGCTGATCTTGCCTATGCTCTATATTAATATAGGCATTTATTCGGTCTTCTGCGCGTAACCAGCCAATCTCTCTATCATGACTCAACTGCACTAGTAGCTTTTGCTGCCCGCCACCTGGGCGTCGCTCATCAAGCGCCCATTCATTACCCAGATTTAATCCTAAATGATAAGTCCCTCCCCACCAATAACAGTTGGTTGCGGCGACACCACCGCTATAAATTGAATCAAATATCGAGTTGTCTTTTTGATGTTTCCACTGTATATCAATACCCACTTGCGAATGGCAGCTTGCGTTATTTTGCCAAGCATATCTATTAATTAAGTCTAACGAATAAAATTTTGCTTTATTATCGTAACGTAATACATCGAAATACAACGCAGTTCCCAGCTCAGCGCCCGCTTCAAGCTTATGCTGCCCACTTATTCCTGTATTAATACGCACGTAGTCAGTGAATTTTTCTTTGTTGGTAGTACGGTTTTGAACGTGTAATGATAAGTTGACACTATCAGCATTGCTCAGTTTTTTCACAGCAAAAATACTGGCATCAGCCTCCACCCCGAAGCCGTTTTGGGGCTGAAATTCTTCACTTAATTCCAACTCACCTTCTCCTTCTCCGGGTGTGATTTTTATATTTTTATCTGCAGGCGCTCTATTGAGATTATCCCCCCAACCTGCATTAAGCCCCAATTTACCATAAACCCCCCAGTCCTTAGTTTCTTGAGCCTGGTAACGGGTACTTTCTAGTTGCGATACTAATATTTTTTGTGTTTGCAGCTCTATTCCGCTCAATGCCTGCTGGTAGGCCTCTATTGCACCATTTGTTGTTGAGTTTATCATTAGAACTTTTTCTAATATGTCTGCAGCCTCTTGATAACGGTACTCGGCCATCAAGTGATTAGCCTCCTGCAGCATAAGGGTGATTTTTTTCTCGTCTAACTGTGGCTCAGCCTGCAGTTCTGCCATGAAAATTAGGGAGAAAAAAAATAGCCTTATCTTTCTTTTTTGCACGCTATTTTTACCTCCTTTATTTTGATTGTTGACCCGTTGCGCTTGATGGTGTCGTTTTATTACCGTTATCGCACTACAATTACATGGACAATCCGTAACATCTCATTATCAACAGGCAATTGGTACGCAGGTCTTTAGAGGCTGTGAAAGTATTCCGAGGTTAGGTTAAAAAACCTACTTCGCCAACGAACAATCAATAAGTTACAGAATTATTTTTGCTGTTCTTTGTTGTTTTTAGTCGTTTTTTCGAATACTTTCACAGTCTCTTTAGCCTGCATTCATGAATGCAGGCTAAAGACCTGCGTACCGACCCCACGCTGTAGGCTATTATTTTTATAAGGCGAAAAGATGTAGATACCTACGCCCTACATGACGACTTTATCCCTCATAATAACCTAACTCATTCAACGCTATAATTTGCGGGTACCCACGAGAGGTATCCCTACAATTATACTGACATTCCCTTGTGGTTGCCCTCATTTTTTCAATACTTATAAATAGCACGCACACAAAATCGGTGGTTTGAGACATTTATAACTGATGTTACGCAAAGGGGCTACCCACTTAAGACGGGACAAAACCCTGTAGGCTGGGCGTAGCTTATCTAGCGAAGCGCAGATAACGTAACCCAGCATGTTAGGTATAGGGAGCTTTGCTGGGGCGCAGGTCTTTAGCCTGCTACAGAGCGCGATAAAAGCAGGCTAAAGACCTGCGCCCCTTGTTGTATTTTCTTAACTTATACGGTGGAGCGATGGCATTCAATTGCTGCGTAACATCAGGTCTATAAGAAATAAAGGAGTATAAGTCTGTTTGCCTGAAAAGCAAGGGGAAGGCAACTTTGGGCATCCTTCATTATTCGATTTACACTTTACCCAAATACTGGGTTACGTTATCGCGCTACGCTTGATAAGCTAACCCAGCCTACAACGCTATATTTGCAACAATAGATCCCCGCTAAAAACATGCGGGGATGACGGTTGAAAAAACTGCATCTTCAAGTGTGATAGGCATAAGTCTGCTTGCTTGAAAAGCAAGGAAAGGGCGACATTGCTATTGGAGAGTAATGATTTACTTTGGAGTGAATATCTCTATGGCTTGCTGTGCGTCTTTTAATAAAAAGGCACCTTGCGTTTCGAGCTGCACCGACTCGCTTAATTTATCTGCCGCTGCATTTCCTAATAATATAGGTAGTGCAAGTTCTGTCGTCATTTCTTGCAATTGTATTGCCGTTGTTACCGTTTTGCCTATCACGGTATGCTCTCTTCGTTGCGCCGGCCCTAATGTTGCCACTAGAATACTGCCGTATTCAATGCCTATTCCTACCGCCAAAGGGGGTAATTCATTTTGTTTAGCATGCTGCTCACTAAACTGCTGATCAATCAAGTCTACCAGTTCTTGCGCGGCTATTAACACGGAATCTTGCTGCCCCCGCCATACACACAGCACAGCATCACCAATGTATTTTTCTGTCTGCCCGCCATGTTTTTGAACGATACCTGTCACCACCTTATAAAACGTATGCAATATGGCGCCTACCTGCTCTACTGGCAACTGATTACACCAGTTGGAGAAATTCCTTAAATCCACGTACATGACGAAAACATCTTCGGCATGTGCTTCCATAGAACTTACCGGGTCTTGTTTAGCAATCCATTTTGCGGCATATTCAGGTAAATAACTGGTTAAGTTTAAATATAAACGCTGGTTTTCAGCCCAATTTTGCGCTGCCTCTTTTACTGTAATAAAAATCCCTATGAGCACTGCAAATATGACCGCCGTCATTGAGGGTATCCACATTTGCTGTGTTTTTAGGATTACAGCTTGCAGCCCGATAGTCAATAAGGCAACCAACACTCCAAGTACCGGAGCGCCATAGATAAGAATTCGACCTTTTATTTGACTAAATAATATCATCATTATTGTAATGACGCCCATCCACAAATAAACCAGACTATTCGCACCTTGCGGCCGATAAGGTAGTTTATTGTCCAGTAATGCGGAGAGTAATTGCGCATGAACTTCAACACCGGATGCCACCCCTGCTTGCGGTGTTGATATTGAGCTTCCCGATCCAAATGCTGTTGAGCCGATTAGAACCCAAGCGCCATCTAGCACATCAGAGGCTACATTGCCTTCCAGTAAATCTGCAGCGGATAGCGATATTAATGAATCTCGGGGCAACCACCAAGGCAGCAGTATTTCGCCTCGCTCATTAAGTGGAATAGTAATCTCTGGTAGATCAGCATGTCTTAATTGCTTTTTTGACTTTAACCAGTCGAAGCTTTCTTCCAACTCATAGACTGAGGGCCGGTCTATTGCACTCGCTAATGCAGATAACATTAATGTTGGGTAAGCGATTGCCCCATGACAAATAAAAGCAGGCACCCGTCGAACGACACCATCTAAATCGACACTCGGAGTAATGTGACCTACAGCCTTAGCTGCCCCCGCTAATCGTTCATTATTAGCAATAAAGGTATTTGCTTGCGGGTACAAGGCCTTACAAAGTGGTTCTTCTGAGCCTGCAACTAAAACACCTGACTGTGTCGTCTCATTTGCGTCTATCGCTAATATTTGAGCAAGTACAACTTGCTCTGATTTTAGCTGCATGGCGAGTGCGTCATCACCTTCTTTGTTGCCTGCAAACACCATATCAAATATTTGCATACTGGCACCTTGCCTAGCAATTTGAGCTGATAATTGCGCTATTTTTTTTCTAGTCCACGGCCAAGTACCATGACGAGCAATACTTGCTTCGTCTATATCAACAATAATTAATCGTCGTTCATCTTTTGGCTCTGAAGCAATCCATTGCCAAACTTTATCTGTCATATGCGCATCTATAGTGCGAATAGCATCTTGCGCTTGCCACGATAAAATCAGACTAATGAATAGTGCTATTAAATAAGGGCTTGATTGCTTTAATCCACTTGAAATAGTCATTATCTTTGCCACTCAGTAATACCTTGAAGACTTCCATTATCCAAGTTTTTTTGGAATTGCAGGCCTGCGTTTTTGCCATCAAGCGTTAATGCACCCGCAACATTACCATTCACACCCTCTCCTCTAAATAATCCGTCATTTGAAACAGATCCTGTTACATTTAAATCCACGGTTCCAGTCTGTTGATGAGAAGCTTGCAACTGGGTATTAAATTGTCTTTTAGCAAAATCTATTTGTAACTCTGCTTTATCCAGTTTTCCCGCTGTCGCATCTTGCCACTGTTCGCCATTTTCTATAAATACAACATGGCTATTCTGTAAAGTAAAGTTAAATACACCTGCCTGCGGTTGCAGATCAAGTAATGTATTTGGGGCACGAAAAAGTCCTGCATAAAAATTACCCACGGTAATTTTTTTTTCTTCATTATCAGGGGATTTCGCCTCACTCACTGTATCAGCAGAATTTCCTGCCTGCCAAGGCCAGCGTACCCAAGCTAACCCTGAAGGCAGTACTGGAGGTATTACAATGGGCTGGTCATCTGGCTCTGGAGGTACAATAACGGGTTGATCAACCGGTAAAATGACTAATCTGTCATTACTTGCTAAACCCTTATCATCTACATCTACGCCCAAACCTACGCCGATTTTATCTTGCTTTACGCCCTGACCAGCATTACTTCCTTTATCTTCTGCGCCCACTGCATTTTGAGATGAATCGACTAATTTATCATTACTCGTTAAAGCGTCTTCACTTTCTGTTCCTTGATTTGCATCTTGCTCTACATCACTTCCTTGGTCTTGTGTATCCGTTTGATCGTATTGTTGAACCCCATTAACTTGCGATTTAAGTTGTGATCGCGTATCGCCTATATTAACTTCAAGATACTTACTCCCCATCTTTGCTGTTAATTTCGTTGCGTTTACACAGGTCCCCAAACCTAAATGATTACAGCCATCATTGATAGGTGCCAACGAAATCGCACCACTATAAACCGCCGCCCAAGTTGTTTTTAAATCTGTACGAACCATATAGTCTGTACCCAACACGCCTAATGCTGCAATGGGTGTATTCATGCGGTAGCGCTCATGCGCTGCTTCTGTTGCTTTTCCTGAAATACTACGCAAAACACCTTTATGAAGGTAAAAACGTATCTCACTGTTTTTTGGAGTTTCTTGATCATAATGATACGATTCAATATTTAAACGACTTTCTGGGCGTATACTAATACGCGCATCATCAATAAACTTTATATGTACATGCGCGCCACTATTGGTTTCAACGCTATCGCCTTCAAAAATAAAATCAGAGCGTTTTAGTTTTCTTTTTTGCCCTTTTGTATTAATTACATAGGCCGATCCAATAACTAAAGTAACACTTCCTACGGACGGTTTTACCTGGCCCGCTGCTGCTGTTACTGGCGTTACTGTAAAAATAACCATTACTAACATCATTAGCACTGACAATAATATTGGGTTATTTTTAATGTTCATTTTGAATCCTCAACAAGGGGTTATGTGATTATAATACAAACAATTCGCTTTACCCTATGTGCGTAAAATCACATGTTTTGTACGAAATATTAAAATAACATACGATTTAAGGCTATTTTATTTATCTGCCACTCGTAACTTTGTTAAAATATTCATTTTCTGCTTTGTATTACTCCCCACTTAAGCAATAATAAATCTCTACATTTTTTATATCATCTAGTAAAAAACAGGTCCACTTTCGGCATCCTTCATTTTCCAGTTGACACTTTTTGCTTTAACAAGCGTAGCCCGTATGAAGCCCCAAGCGGAATACGGGAAATCAGTGCTTCGAGTGCCCCGTATTACGCGAGCTTCATACGGGCTACATTTTTCTCTTGATTTATAGGGGGTATTAAAAGTGTCAACTACTTTTTAGATATATGAAGGATGCCCCACTTTCTAATAATTTTCATCACACCTTTAGTAGATCAGTCACTTTGAATTATACAAATGTCCATTGCTAGCTTAACCATTAAACAGTTTTTGCTTTTTAAAAATCTGCCAGATAATATTATTGATCAACTAAGGGAGCACGCCACACTTGCTGAAGTTCCACGCAGAAAAATAATAATGCAGAAAGGCGCAACAACGCATTCACTCGGGTTGCTATTAGAAGGCAGATTACAAGGTGTCGATATGACTTTGGACGGCCACGAGGCGGGGCTTTATTTTATAGAACCTAATGACTTTTTTGGGGAATTATCAGTGATTGATAACCAGCCTGCTTCCGAATTTGTCATAGCCTTGTCTCCCGCTCGCTTTATTATGATGCCTGCTGCAATTATTCAGCAACTGGTTAAAACTTCGCCCGAGGTAGCCAGTATAATTAATGGACGGCTAGCCCAAAGGTTACGAGAATCCATTGCCCAACGTACTCTCTTAGCAATGCCTACACCGTTACAGCGAATTTGCGCTCAATTATTAAGAATGATTAAAGAGAGTGATAATAAAGAGGGAGTTATTGATCTACCGCCTACCCATCAGGAACTCGCCATCATGGTTAATGTTACCCGCGAAACGGTGACGAGAGCTTTTCAAAAACTACAAAAAAATGGCATAATAAAACGCAACGGCAACATTTTAATCATTCATAATTTGGCCTATATTACTCAAGTTGCAAACGGCTCAGAAGCAAAGTGATGCCGTCTCTAAAGTACTAGTACTAGCGACTGCCATTTTTTTATCAGGCGCTGTATATAGACCACATCCGTTTTGAAACACGTCGTTTTTTATTGATGAAAAAAACAGCTGCCATTTCAACACGGGGCAGGACACATTAAGGTAATGCGCAATAGACAGCGACTCATAGTTCCTCACGCTCCAGCGTGGGAATTCATCCTAGAACGCTCTAGCGTTCCGTGACGCTGGAGCGTGAGGAACGATAAAATTAACTCATCACAAACATCCTATCTCATTCATCACTATAATTTGCGGGTACCCACGAGCGGCACCCCTACAATTGTATGGGTAATCCCTTGTGGCTACCCTTATTAGCTCAACACTCACAGACCATACGACTCACCAAACTCTGTCACTTGCGACACCGAGAAGAGATAAATCTGTTCGCCTGAAAGGCGAAGGTTTTAACCTTACGAATGGAAAATAAAAATCAGAAATCTTAGAATAATTTGTAAATATACTCCATCAGGAAAAAACAGCTGTGGCGTTTATGATAAACTTTGCCCTCAATAATCACCTTTTAATTGAAACAAAGCAGTATTTAACTATCACGAACAGCTAATATTTACAGCTGATTGATTTAAAAAACAGCATTCGACTCTCCCTATTTATTTTATGCCTACTCTTTCATCTAACTTTATCTCTAGCCTGCAACATAATTATCAATTGATTTTTCGCATGATTAAACGTGAAGTTATTGGTCGCTATCGCGGGTCTTTTTTAGGCTTACTATGGTCTTTTGTTACCCCCGTTTTAATGCTGGCTATTTATACTTTTGTTTTTAGCTTTGTTTTTAAAGCACGCTGGGGGCAAGAGCATTCAAATCAATATGAATTTGCTTTAGTCTTATTTACCGGTTTAATTGTCTACAATCTATTTTCTGAGTGCATCAGTCTTGCTCCAAATTTAATTGTGAATAATGTTAATTATGTTAAAAAAGTGGTTTTTCCGTTAGAAATATTGCCATGGGTCAGTTTGGGGTCTGCCTTGTTTCATGCCATGACTAGCTTTTGTGTTTTACTGTTTTTTTTAATGGCTATCGGGCATCACTTTAGTTTTGCAGTCCTATGGCTACCTGTTATTATGTTTCCTTTTTTATTGCTTATCATGGGGTTATCTTGGTTTCTAGCATCTATGGGTGTGTTTGTGCGGGATATTGGCCAGGTGATTACTATGATATTGACGGTTTTAATGTTTATGAGCCCTATTTTTTACCCTTTGTCCGCACTACCTGAGCCCATTCAACCTTTTCTGCTGTTAAATCCCATTACTTTGATTGTAGAGCAAGTTCGTGCTGTGTTAATTTGGGGAGTGCAACCTAACTGGGAGAACATGGGCTATTACAGTCTTGTTTCCCTATTGACTGCTTGGTCAGGCTGGGTTTGGTTTAATAAAACACGAAAAGGATTTGCGGATGTCTTGTAAGCCAGCGATTAAAGTAACTAATTTAGATAAGTGCTATCAACTGTATGCACAACCCAAGGATCGCCTTAAGCAGTTTTTGTGGCGTGGAAAGCGAAAGTTCTTTAAGGAATTTTGGGCTTTACATGATATTAATTTTGAGGTGATGCCTGGTGAGGTCATTGGTATTGTTGGCCGTAATGGCGCAGGAAAATCCACCTTATTACAATTAATTTGTGGCACCTTAACACCTAGCCAAGGTGAAGTGGCGGTTAATGGACGCATTGCGGCCTTGTTAGAGCTCGGTGCGGGCTTTAATGCTGAATTTAGTGGTCGTGAAAACATTTTCATGAGCGCCTCTATTATGGGCTTAAGTGATGCCGCTATAACAGAGCGCTATGATGAAATTGTAGAATTTTCAGGCATCGCTGATTTTATTGACCAGCCTGTTAAAACCTATTCTAGCGGTATGTATGTACGATTAGCTTTTTCTGTTGCTATTAATGTTGATCCAGATATTTTGGTGATTGATGAGGCTTTGTCGGTCGGTGACGGGGCTTTTGCACGTAAATCTTTTGCCCGCATTATGCAGTTGAAAAATGAGGGGAAAACGATTTTGTTTTGTTCGCACTCTCTGTATCAAGTGGAAGCTTTGTGTGATCGTGCTATTTGGATAGATAAAGGCGAAGTAAAAATGATTGCTCCTGTCGAGCATACGGTGATGTGTTATCAAAATCATTTATTAGATTCTGAAAAAGCGACTGATAACGCAAGTGAATCACCCATCAAATCAATCACCGAGAATGTAGCTAATATATTAAACGTAACGACACTAAGCCAAGGAGTGTCTGGTAGCGTTGTCCCATTACGCAGCTTACAAGATGATTTACACATTAAAGTTGAATTCGCTTCCGCTATTAATTTGCCTATTCCTCATATTGGTATCGCCATTACCTCATTAGATGCACAGATTATCTCCATGGTAATCAGCAAATCAGACGACTTGGTAATTGCTCGTGATAAGGATGGTAAAAGTTTAGTAGAAATTGTGTTCAAGCAGTTTCCTTTAGCGCGTGGCGAGTATTGGGTAGATGTGTATTTGGGTTGCGAAAATGCAATTCATATTTATGATGTGGCATTACAAGTAGCTAAATTAAAAGTATCGCAAATTGGTATAGAGCAAGGTGTGGTTAAATTACCATACGAATGGCTTCCACAGTCTTAATTAACCTGAGTTCAGAATAAGAAAATTTATGAGGATAAGTTTCCCGCTCAATGTATACGCTCATGCATTATTATTAGAAGAAGGGCATGCTGATTATTTGCACTATGGCTTATTTAAGGAGGGTGTTAGTTCAATTAAAGAGGCACAACGTTATTCGGCTGATCTAGTCTTACAACAATTACCTCCCCCACCTTGTAAAGTGTTAGGCATAGGTACTGATTTGGGTACTACGCTGAAACTGTTGACAGAAATGGGTTATCAAGCTCAAGGCATTACGCCGAGTTCAGATCACGCTACTTATATGCAAACACTTGGGAATTTTACGCCTAATTTGGGCAGCTTTGATGCTATTTTGTTACAGGAATCGATTCAATATATTGAGCCGGTTGTCATTTTTAATCAGGCGTTAGATTACTTAAAAGATTCTGGTTCTTTGCTTATTATTGATAAATTTTCTTTACGCGATAAAGAACCTGTTGAACATAGCTTGCATAAGCTTACAGCTATCCTCCCATTAGCCAAACGATTTTCTTTTTCGTTACAAGCACATCTTGACTTATCACAATACGCTGGATCTACCTTAGATTATCTTTTAAATATCACGGAAAAACATAGAGATAGTCTAGTGACTGACTTGTCAGTATCACTAGAGCAATTAACACAATTAAGTGCTTCTAATAAAGCAGATAAAGCTAATTATGTACAAGGGTATGATGGCTATGCTTTGTTGCATTTTAAAAAGGATCATTTACCTAAATGGCAATTAAGATCATTTGAGAAAAAATATTTTTCTGCGTTGCAAACTCTTTTCAAGCAATCTTTTAAAAAGGTTTTATCAACTGAATTATGGCAATGGAAATATGCACACCCACTAGCACAAGCCTTATGTACTTGGAATAAAGACAGCTTAACGGGTCATTATGGCGGCATGCCACGTGATATTCTCTTTTTTGGCGAACAACATACAGCAGTTCAAATTGGTGATGTGATGGTCGATCCTACTCAACGTGGGGCATTAAATCGCAAAGGGCCTTTTTTCATGATGGCTTCGACTTTTATTGAGTCTTATATAGGCTTTGGTAAACCTTTTTTACTTGGTTTCGGTTTTCCTAATGCTCGGGCAATGCAAGTAGCCGAGTATTTAGGCTTATATTCCCCTGTTGGCCAGATGCTGAAATTTTCATGGCCGGCAGTACAAGGAAGATCTTATTTTTTAACCACATTTCGAGTGCTAGAGAAGAAGAATTTAGCGCAATATAAAGAAGATATTAATGCGCTTTGGCAAGGCATGGCAAAGGGGTTAGGGCAAGATATTGTCGGCGTGCGTGATTACGCTTATGTACATAATCGATACAATCAACACCCTGAAAATAACTATCAGTTTATGCTTATTAGAAGTCGTTTCACACAAAAGCCTCAAGGCTTAGTCATTATGACGGCTAATGATGAATGCTGTGAAATCATTGATCTAATCTGTGCTATACAACAGGTTCCTTTATTAGTGCGCTATGCACAACACTATACTGCAACTCTGAAGTGTACACAGCTTGCCTGCCAAATCACTCAGTCTTTTGCTCAATATTTCACCACATCAGATGCACATCATGAGGTTTTAGATGTACATATTGCCAGTAATATATGGAGCGATGGCCCTACACCTGAACAAATCAAAGGTCATTGGTGGTTAATGAGCGGCGATATGGATTACCGATAATGAATTATTCGACGATTTGACAGCCATAATTATTTTTAAATTCATTTATCTTGTCCCTTAATAAGATTGAACTCTCTTTAATGAATGGGTTATAGGTATTATTAGTAAACCCCCAGAGTGTTGATTTCATTTCTTCATGATGACCCACTAAAAATGGTAGTGTGGTAATGACTTTAAGGTCTCCTGAATTTTCAACAAACTTATCAATCGTATTTGTTTGATCATTATGATCGGTTTCATCCCAAGATAGAATACGATCAAAAACGGAATGATGATAAATATTAAACACAGCACTAATCATTTTATCGATATGAATAAACTCATGATCATGATAAATTTCTATGTGCTTAACTTTCGTGTCATTATGAACGATGGCAATAAACCCAGAGAAAATATGCCACTCTTTCGTCGTTGTTTTTAAATAATCTAAAACTAATGCTAACTGTTCTGCAAACTCTTCATAAAACTCCACATCATCTTCACAAATAATGACATATTCCATATTAGCGTCTTTTGCGCGCTGGATCATATCTTTATAACTTAAACCACACCCTATCCAGCCTAGCTGGTGTCGTAATCCATTGAAAAATGAAAAATCAGAGCTATTTTCTTGCTTTATGAAGTTAGCTTGACGTTCGCTAGTCTCGGGAAGTGTTAAGCAGTTTCCTACATTATTTTCTATAATAGACGTAGGATAGCTTTTTACCTTATGATAAAACTCATCATAGTTAATTAAATCATAGGCAAGTAACAGTCGATTGAAGAAATAATTAAAATCAGATTTATTTTTATTTTCTTTTTTAATATTTTCTGTGTACTGATTTATTCTGCCTTTAGTATTGATCAGCTTGTCGGTAGCAGCAATCATTGCCTGAACATCATTAATGGGTGTAAATATAACCTGCTTTTCAATGCCGTGATACTCACTAATATTACTGCTCATTTCAGAGATAACAGGAACACCTAAAGATAAACACTCATAAATTCGTGTAGTTTCCAACAACGCATCTTCATAATAGTGAATATTAACAACGACTTTCGCAGATAATAGATAAGGGTATAGCTGTTCAGAAAACAGATTACTGATTACTTTTACCTTAAATCGATCCTTTAATGCCTCTAAAAATAATTTCCGGCGCTCGCAGTGCTCATCACCATAAAAAAGAACATCGTATTTTTCCTGTTTATTTTTTGGAAATTCAATACCTTTAGAAACTAGATATTTTTTATAATGCTGAAAATAAGAGATGGGCACATAAAATGTTTGCCTATACTCTATTTTATTTTTTTGCAAAAATTTAATATTATCTAAGGAATAATCTAAAGTCGCGATACTGTTTTTTAGGATAGTAAAGTAGTCGGCTGTAAACCAACGCGAATGAATACTTTGCTCCATCTGAAACGCAAAATAATTTGCTGGCAACGACGTAAACATTTGCGGACATATGACAATATATAGATTATCCGTAAAAGAATTGACGGATAAGTCAGTTATAATTTCTGTAAGAAATCCTGATTCATTTAGTTCATTATCAATGAGATGAGCAACAAATAGTGTGTGTTGCGTCGTTAATACTATTATTTTCTTTTCATTATCTTCTATACTAATAGGAACCGGATTTCCTTTAACTTTCTGTTTTAATATTTCTCCTACTTCATCAAATCGGCCTTCGGAAATTAATTGGCTTGCTATTTTTATTTGTCTAGATAGACGCTCTGATCTACGCCTAATGTAACGTAAAGGTTTAGTGATTTCCCAGCTTTTACTCGCCAAGAAAAAATCTCTTTCATTGATAAGCCTAACGTGTTCTTCAGCAAAAATTTGACTATCATTTTCAGCTCTATTTCTTTCTTCTGTCAGTCTCAGATTTTCTTCAATAACACTATTTTTTTCTTCTGTAATCTTCAGATTTTCTTCAACAACACTATTTCTTTCTTCTGCCAGTTTCAGGTTTTCTGCAACAATACTATTTTTTTCTTCTGTCAATTTCAGATTTTCTGCAACAATACTATTTTTTTCTTCTGTCAATTTCAGATTTTCTGCAACAATACTATTTTTTTCTTTCTTCAGCGTATTATTCAATTCGTTAGACTGCTCAAGTTGCAATTTTACTTGGGTAACTTGTTGTTCTAAGTTTTTTAAGTTAACAGAATTTCTGACTAAAGCGAGTGCTTGATCATAATTCCACTCTAATTTTGCCCAGTTAATAAAGCGCTTATAATCAACTGAAAAGTCACGGTTCGTACCTGGTAAACCCGAGCCACTCAATACACTAACTCGATACATAGCACCGAGTATAGGATTATGAAAAAATGCGCCTATTTGGCTTACCTTCATCCAAAAAGCCCAGTCTTCGTAGGTATCCATTTCTTCAATAAAAAAACACTCAGACTCTATGACTTTTCTACGAAATAAAATAGAGTGAATAGGAATATAGTTTTCATAAGCGAGACGATTTGCATCAAAGTCTTCTTTATATTCATTAATAACATTCCATTGATTATTCTCAAAACGCACACAGGCAACATTATTATATGCGGCAATAAAATCCGTATTGTCTTGTAAACAATGAACAAGGCTTTCGATATGCTCAGGCAAAAACCAGTCATCATCATCCAAAAAAATAATATTTTCACCTGTGCAATGCTTTAGCCCTACATTTGCCGCATGAGATCGCCCTGTTTGTTCTTCTATATGTTGGTAGCTAAATTTCTGAATAGAACCCAGCACTTCTTCATGAACTAACTTAGAATAATCTTCCCCCCCATCATTCACGACAATCAATTCAATATTCGGGTAAGTTTGTCCTGCAACAGAGCGTATTGCTTCACGTAAAAAATCCGCTCTATTTTGTGTTCTAGTAATAACAGACACTAAAGGCAGGCTATTAGGTAATGCGTACGCAGTTGCTTGTTTATTAGCAATTGATAAGAAAAGCGCATTTAAAGGGCGATCTTCTTTAGGCCAGAAATTAAAAGATTCGGCATGAGAAACCGACAAAGGTAATGACCATGCCCGTGATTGATTTAAACCTAGAATACGTTCAATATAATGGTTACTAGCCATTTGACTACTATAACAAGCCATTATATCTTCTTTTTCAGCAACAACATTTGTAATATCAATTAAGCTGTTTGTATAGCCTTGAACGGATATATCATAACTTATTGGCGTTGCTTCAAAGTTTATTTTACGTAGAGCCTCCCACGCTAAAACAGCCGTTACTCTATGGTCAGGATGAGGCTCTTGAGGCGAAGGAAAAAAGACGGTTGCATATTGCTTTTTTTCAATAAATTCACTAAGTCGTTGGATTAGGTGCTTTGATGTATTTAGCTTTCTATCAATTTCACGCCAGAAAAAAAGCTTACGAATGCCTAATTTTTTCCCCGCTAATTCGGCTTCGATTTCTCTCTTTTCCGCAAGCTTAGTATCAGACAGATCAGCAGCTCGGCCATCTGTGACAAAAATAACAGTCACATCTATCTTTGCTTTTTTTGCTAGTAATAAGGTGCCTCCCATACCAAATGTTTCATCGTCTGGGTGTGGCGCCAAAACAAGCCAAGGCCCAGGTGGTAGTTCAGACTCTAAAGTAGGGAGATAAAATGATTCATTGATTAATGATGGCATAAATAAATTAGTAGATTAGATTAAATGAGTAACATCATTAATAGTTGGGATGCTATAAATAAATTTCTATTTTTCGGTTCTTAACACAAGCTGCCATCAGTATTCTACTATTACCATAGTTGATACAAAACGATTACACTCTTCATGCATATTATATTTTGGCTGCGATTTGAAAATCATGGACTTGTGAATTGACTATATTCACACCCCACCCCAGTATTCTGAGGTTATGTTAGATTAGATCATTACAATTTTTAAACTGATTAGTTTATTAAATCAACTTCCAACCATATAGATTAAAAAATATCCAGGCTGAATGCAAGAATAATCCAATATGCCGACACCCTTTTTTAGCAGTATAGCCACCATGATGAATAACTGTTACGGATGGTGCATATAAAATATTCCATGTTTTTTTTAGCCTCAATGTTAAATCAAAGTCCTCAAAATATAGAAAAAAGTCGGAGCTAAACCCTTGTATTTCTTTTAACGTCTCGCCTCGAAAAAACATAAAACACCCACTAGCTAAAATAACTTCCTTACTCATTATTTCTGGCATAGACCTTAATTCATAGTGAGCCAATTGTGCGCTGAATAAGTTTTTAATTCCTTGCGGTGCGAACCCTCTTAGTAGTAAGACTAATACCGAAGGATAAGATTTGCACAAATATTCTTTTTCACCATTAGGTTTCCGAGCACTAGGGGTCAGCAACCCTACATCAGTATGATTTTTCATCAACTCAATTGCATTTATGATGGCTAATCTATCGACAAAAACATCAGGATTAATTACTAAATGCAACGATTCACACTTGTCTAGTATCGCAAAATTATGTCCTAAACCATAGCCTAAATTCTTTTCCGGTTTAAGCAATTGAAACGCATTAAACCAATACTCGCTTATAAAATTTTCAAAATTATGATTACCTTCCTCATTCATAGCGGCATAATTATCAACTATGGTCAAAAAACAACTCGCTAATTGTTGTTCTTTCTGAGCATAAAGCACAGATTCAGATAAGCTTTGTAAGGTTTCTTTTAATTTTATTCTGTCTGATCGATAGACAACCAGTGAAATACTTAAGTTTACGGTCATTAATTATATTTTTTATAAAGTATTTGTCGGTAAATAATATTAAGAAATAGTTGACTCGGCCCCAGCTTAGGTGAGTATTTTTCTGTCCAGACTTGAGTATAAGGAGGGTTACAAGCTAAGTTTAGCTTGTAACCACCAGAGAAAACAACGTCATCATTTAATGACGTAGCATGTAAGGGTCACCATTCATTCTGAATACATCAACTGACTTGATGCCTATTAAAATAAATTGCTTACAAAAAAATGGACTTTCATTTAACTTTGAATTGACGTATTTTTTATCACCTACTACGAATTACAAATAATCATTTTTCTATCGAGCCACCCTACTGACTCCTTGCGCAAGCTCTGTATTCTTATAGTACTTTAAAATTTTTCATTAGTATTTAATTAGCCAACTATTAATTTCATCTAAAGAGTTTGTACCTAAAACACCCAAAGCTCTTTCAAAGCGTATGCGATTTTTAATGTAAGTATATTTCGCTTCTAATAAATCTCTATTAGCCGAAAATTCTCGAGCCTGTGAAATAAGCACATCACCAATGGACTGCACACCGTAAGTAAAGCCTTTCTCCATCGCTTCACGTGCTTTTATAGCTGTTTTTTGCGCTCTTGTTGCTGCTTTAATTCGCCTTACACTGGCGTTTGCACTTAAAAAAGCATCGCGTGTTTCTTTTTCTATGCCACGCAATATACTAATTTTCCTTTGCTTGCTAATGGCTAATTGTCTACTTGCTTCTTTTGCGCGCTGATAGGTTGCCCCCCCTGAAAAAAGCGGAATGGTAACATTAATTGCCGCTACTTTTGTATCTATCGTGGGGGTTTGACGATTTTGGTATCCATTATCAGTATTGTAATATTGTAGTTGCAAATCAACCACAGGAAGATGTTTGGCATGTTGACTGATGACATCATAATCTCCCGCTGTAATTTCTTTGTTTTGCGCTTTAATGAGTGGGCTATTACTTTGCGCTTGCTCTGTTACCGATTGAATATCGCCTGCTAGCGGCATAAATTGTATGTCATTTTGCAGGTTTGCCAGTTGCATAACAGGTTGTCCCGTTAATTCAGTTAAACCTTGCTTGGCAACATCCAGCTGCGTTTCAGCTTCTATCCCTTCTGCTAATAAACTATCCAACTTTGCTTCTAGTTCATATACATCAGTAATTTTAACGATGTGTTTGTCGTATTGGCGCTTAATTTGATTTAGCTGTTTTTCTGTTGTTTCTGTTTCCTGCTCAATTAATTTCAGATTATCTTGCATGGCTAACACAGTAAAGTAACGCTCTACTACATCGTACATTAAGACTTGGTGTGCTTGCTGGAAGTCTATCTCTGATTTATCTGTTAAGGCTCTGGCTCTTTGCCAGTTATATACTTTTGACACGTCAATTAGGCTCTGTGTCAAATTGACTGAGTAGCGTTCACCTTTGTAACTATCAGTTCCTGTCGAATCTGTATATTGATTATTATATGAAATATTTACATTAGCACTCGCTTGCGGTAATAATGCGCCGCCTGCTTGTGCTTGTTGCGCTTCTGATAATTCTGTTTGTAGTTGCGCGGCTTTTAAATTAGGGTCTGAATTTAATGCTTGCTCATAAATACTTAGTAGATCGTCTGCTTGTACTAGTGTAGCTACTGAATATATATATAAAATAAGTAATTTTTTTATCATAATTATTCCTCGATAAATGAACGAGCAAATGCATCTGTTAACGGCTGTACAAGATATTCAAATAGCGTTCTTTTTCCTGTATTAATCAACACTTCGGCAGGCATTCCTGGAATTAAGACTAATCCCCCTAAGCGCTCATAGCTTTCTGGCGTTAATTCTATCTTTGCTTGATAATATTGCATTCCAGTGACTTCATCTTGCAAGCTATCCGCTGATATGGTTTGCACTCGCCCTTCCATTACAGGCGTGGTTTTACTATTAAAGGCACTAAATCGAACTTCTGCTGCTGTTCCAATCTGTATTCTATCTATATCTAAAGGAGCAACTTGCGCATTAATAATCAGCTCTTCACCTTCAGGTACGATATCTAAAATAGCTTGCCCCGGCCCAATAACACCACCCGTCGTATGGGTAGCCATACCTATAATCATTCCTTTAACAGGCGCTATAATTGTACTTCGCTGGTTCTGATCTTTTGCTACAATCAATTGCTCTGAGATACTAAACAATTCTGAATTCACTTCTTCTAATTGTGTTGCCACTTCCTCTTGAAATTCACGTTTCGTTTGTAAGATTTGTAGTTTTGTTTCACCTTGTTGCATTTGCGTGCTTGCAATTTCCGTGATCAGTGCAGCGATATCACTATTTGTCTGCGTATGTTGTCGCTGTAGATCTCGTAATCTTTGTTTATCAGCAAAACCATCCGCTAATAGTTCTTTTAAGTCTTTTATTTCTTCAGCATATAAACTCAGTAATTGATGATTACTTTCTTGCTGTGTTTTTAGCCCTTTTATTTTTAGGCTTAATTGGCCTATACGTTGCTTTAAAATACTTAATTCACCTTGCAGACTATTTCTACGGGCTAGAAATATCTGTGTCTGCCCTGCTGTTGTCTCTTGAACTCGTGAATCATTCAATTGCTTTAGGTCGGTAGAAAAGCTAATTTCTTTTGCTAGTAACCTTTCCGCATTTAAACGAGAGCTAATAACTGAAGCACTAATAAACTGTCCTTGTAGGATTTTAATTTGTGCTGTGACTTGCGTATCATCAAGCGTTAATAATATATCGCCAACGTCTACGAGATCACCATCTCTTACATTTATTTTGTCAACTATTCCACCCTCAAGGTGTTGAATAGTCTTACGATGTGATTTTACAACGACGGTTCCCGTTGCTAGTGCTGAGCTATCTATAGGTGCAACAAAACTCCAAGTACCAAAGATACCAATCATGACAAATAAAATAGTAAAACCTATTCTACGTATAGGCTTGTCATCAGTATTTAACACAACTTCTAGTTCTGTTTTTTCCTTTAAATCTCCTTCCGCTCCTTCGGGGACTAAAAACTTATAAACTTTACTTTTTAAATCTTCTATCCAATTTGCATTTAACTTTTCTTTTAAATCATTGATAAGATTTTGACTATTCTTCATTTTTATCTACTTAAATAATGTACTTAAAATTAATCTATTATTTAATAATTAAATAACGGGAATGGTTGTTGCAGGTCTTTTAGACTGTGCAGGAGGCGTTTGCTTTTTTTGTATCTGAGCAAGCACTTCATCGCGCGGACCATAAGCAAGCACAGCTCCTTCATTTAACATTAATAATTTATCAACACTACCTAATATATTATTTCTATGGGTAACAACAATGACTGTTGTTCCTGCGGCCTTCAAGTTTGCCAAAGCGAGCGCTAGTGCTTTTTCACCTAAATCATCCAAGTTAGAGTTTGGCTCATCTAAAACGACTAATTTTGGAACGCCATACAGCGCCCTAGCTAACCCTATTCTTTGTCTTTGGCCTCCCGACAGATTTCCGCCCCCTGCACCTATCATCGTATCGTAGCCTTCAGGTAAACGTAGAATAAGTTCATGTACATCGCTCATTTGCGCCGCCGCAACAACCTTTCCTGAATCAACTTCACCAAAGCGGGCAATATTTTCGCTAATTGTACCTTCGAATAGTTCAATATCTTGGGGCAAGTAACCAATATGAGGCCCTAACTCCATACGATCCCATGAAAATATATCAGCACCATCTAAGCGTATTTTTCCATTTGCTGCAGGCCATATACCCAACAATGCGCGCACTAATGTTGATTTTCCTGCGCCACTCGGCCCAACAATTCCAACAGAATCGCCGGCCTCTATCTCTAGCGAAATACCTTTAATCACTGGAACTTTCGATCCAGGCGGTACTATCATTGCTTGTTCAACAGAAAGTTTTCCTTTAGGAGCAGGTAACTCCATTGTTTCTTTATCTTCTGGAATTTGAGTTAATAATTCATTGAGTCGTGAATATTGCGCTCTTGCAAGTACAAACCCTTTCCAGCTACCAATCATAAGATCAATCGGTGCGAGAGCTCTACCCAATAAAATAGAACCTGCAATCATTAATCCAGGTGAAATTTCTTGCTGAATTGCTAAGTAAGCACCTAAGCCTAAAACTAATGATTGAAACAGCATGCGCAAGGTCTTAGACATTGAAGTTAACAGCCCTGCTCTTGAGCTAGCAATTCCTTGCAAAAATAACACTTTCTCACTACCTTTTAACCATCTAGCATGAATATTCGCCAACATTCCCATGGATTCAATGACTTCAGCATTACGTAGGTTTTTATTAACTAATGCCCTACCTTGCGCAGCCAATCCATTTGCCTCAGCAAGAACTGAGTGCGTAATTTTCTCATTAATGATGGCTAATATTGTTAGAACAATAGCCGCAAAAATAGCGACCCAACCATAGTAGGGGTGAAACATAAACATCAATGCAATGTAAATAGGTAACCAAGGCGCATCAAAAAATGCAAACAAGCCATTCCCTGTTAGAAATTGACGCAAAGACGTTAAATCATCCAACGGCTGAGCGCTGGCATTTTGCCCCCCACTATAAAGTGACTGTTTATAAGCAATGACAAATAATCGTTTATTGAGCAAAGTCTCTAGTTTTGTACTAACACGAACGAGAATTTGAGAGCGCACCCATTCCAATGCCCCTTGTGTTGCAAAAATAGCAACCACAATCAGGGTTAGCATAACTAAGGTTTCTAGACTACGACTACTGAGCACTCGATCATAAAGCTGTAACATGTAAATAGTAGGTGTCAACATTAATAGATTAATTACTAAACTAAACGCTGCTGCCGATAGAAAAGCGCCCTTACATAGGCCTAGCGCCTCATGTAAGTCAGACTTTATAGTTTTTTTTGCCATAACAATTCATTCACTCTTTTACAATTATTTGATACTAAATATCAGCTTACCAGCCGTATTTAGTCATTAATACCATTCATTAAACAGACGGGACTTATAATGACCTCTGAAAACTATATACATAATGGCTATAGTTTATAAAAATTCAAGTCACAGGTCATTTTTTACTTTTAAACACCCTTAGCTACAAACATATCAGCTATTTTTAACACCGTGACAATTAAGGCTATCATGCCAATAGACCAGCGCATATTGGTATTTATCGCTTGGCTTATTTGTAATTCGATGTTTTTTTCGGATATCTTAAATGCGCTTTTTAACTCTGTAAACTCACCTTTTAGCCCTGTAAATTCACCTCTTAAACCTGTAAATTCATTTCTTAATTCAGAAAAGTCACCTTTTAAACTAGCAACATCTGCGGTCACTTCATTTAATTTTTCATCAAGATGATTAATATGGTTGTATTGAGATTTAAGCAATAGAGTATTGATATCCTCTTGATCTAAACCCTCACCACGACTAAATTTTTCTTCTATTTCTTTTATGCGTGGACTGATCATTTCTATCAGCATGTCATCTACTTTTGTTTTATTCATACTGACCTCTTCTGATATTTCAGCTTTATTTTTATCGTTCATTCCGATACCTTTTAAGACTCATTTTTACAGTATAAATAGTGATGCCATTATTAGCCACGGTTATATTTCAGGCATAAAAAAAGCAGTCCAGAATTAACTGAGACTGCTTTTAGAATTAGTGGTGGGTCCTGCGAGATTCGAACTCGCGACAATCGCATTAAAAGTGCGGTGCTCTACCAGCTGAGCTAAGGACCCTGAAACTATTTGAGTATTATACATCG
>Ga0209184_1000664_pt1 | contig 32087 bp, 37 predicted proteins | sample EN8Hudsemesocosm_2_FD_184627 | JGI IMG/M metagenome (GOLD analysis project Ga0209184, IMG submission 184627) | Methane-oxidizing microbial communities from mesocosms in the Hudson Canyon - EN8C Hudson Canyon (SPAdes) (version 2) | ecosystem: Environmental > Aquatic > Marine > Cold seeps | place... | reverse complement strand
CAAGAAGCATTGAAAGAAGCATACCGAGTATTAAAACCGGGTAGTACTGTTTTAATTGCTGATGGCGTGGTGTTAAAGGATGATATCGCGGATGAAGATAAAGATCTTTTAGCAGAAACTTTTGTGGCAAAATCGCTGCTAAAAGAAGGTGAAATAATTGCCACACTACAACAAGCAGGGTTTAATCAGATCGAAGTGATCGATTTGACCTATGCAATTCAACCAACCTGGTCAAAGTTGGTAGAAGAAACGATCGCGAATAAAGCGTCGATCATCCAAGATAATGATGTTGAGTTCTTTGAAACTTTGTTGGTTTTTTGGAAACAAATGAGTTTAATTTGGTCTCAAAACGCAAAGTATTTGATCATTAAAGGCAATAAATTGAAAGCACGAGAAAAATCTTGATGGAAACAAAACGATCATTTTTATTTGTGACATGGGAAGGGGGGGGCAATGTTCCTCCTGTACTGGGCTTAGCAGATCGCTTGGTGAAACGAGGTCATCACGTTCATGTACTTGCAGAACCTTGTTTGAAAGCAGCGGTGATAGCAACCGGTGCAGAATTTAGCGCATTTAAAAAACACTTTACCCGTATAGATGGCAGTATTGATATCATTCAAGATTCGCAGGCCAAACCATTAACGATTCCTGCGGTAGAGAATATTTTAGTTCGCCCTGCATTGGATGTCGCGAAAGAAACGCTCGCTGCATTGGGGCGAACGAAAGTAGATGTGGTGGTTGCTGATTTTATGATGATTGGTAGCTTAATTGCGGCAGAAGCAATGGGGGTGAAGCGAGTAGCTCTGTTCCATATGCCGGAGTATTTACCCGGACCAGGAAGACCACCGGGAGGCATGGGTTTACTTCCGTCAAGCTCGGGTTTGGGTGCACTACGAGATAAGTTGCTGACGAAGATATTTAATCGCGTCATTAACCAATACTTACCTGAACTAAATACTGTACGTGAGGCTTTTTCTCTTCCATTGTACTCATCATTACCTGACATTTATCATCAAGCTGATTTACGATTGATTCAAACCAGCAAAGCATTTGATGCACCGATTACGCCTGCGCCCGCTAATGTTCGTTACGTTGGGCCAGTGCTGGACGACCCTGTTTGGTCAAATAGTGAGTACGAACTTTGGCCTAATAATGATAAGCGTCCTTTAGTAGTGGTGAGCTTATCTTCTACCTTTCAAAATCAGCTTTCTGTATTGAAGAAAATTATTAACGCGGTGGCGGGGATGCCGTTACGTTGTCTGGTGACTTTGGGGCCTGCGATGTCAATGGAGACTTTTGAGTCGCCTGAAAATGTTATTTTGTTGCCGGCTATTCCTCATAATAGTATCTTTCCTGAGGCGGACGCGGTGGTCACACATGCGGGACATGGTACTGTTATGCGCGCCTTATCACACGGTCTACCGCTTGTTTGTATGCCTATGGGACGTGATCAAATAGATAATGCTGCCTTGGTTGCCCATCATGGAGCAGGCCTTAAACTTCGATCCAACGCTAAATTTAGTCAAATTAGCAAAGCGATACAGCGCGTGCTTGATGACCCCAGTTTTAGAAAATGTGCTCAAACCCTTCAAAAAGAAATTTTGGTCGACGCAAAAGCAGATTTAGGGGTAAACCAATTAGAGAGATTGGCGGTCATGTAACTAGATGGCCGCAAGTTAGAAGAAGATGAAAGCAAGGTAGCAGAAAATTACCCGAATCTTAACTTGCTTTCGATGATTTCAAGTGAACTGTGCTGCCTTTATAGTTTCAAGCTGAGTTTCACGACTTCTTCGCCTTCAACTGCTGCAGGTACCGCACAGCAAAGTAATACTTCATCATCCGCGACAGTGGATGGGTGCTCCGTCTGGTAGGCCACTTTTCCAGAAATTAGTTTGGTCTTACAAGCGCCACACTGACCACTCCGGCAGCCAAATTCTGGTGTGAAGCCATGTGCTTCTGCAAAATCCAGTAAGTTGCCATCCCCTTTCGACCAGGCTTGTTCAACCTTAGAGTCGGTGAATTCAATCATAGCTTCCGTTGCGACAGGGCCTGGTTTAAATGCTTTGCTTGCATGATCTGCATCGCGTTTGAGTGAGGCAGGGCCAAATTCTTCTGCTTGAATTCGGGCGTCACTAACGCCTAGTTTTCGTAATAGGTCATACGTCGATTGCATAAAACCAGCCGGGCCACAAAGATAAAAATCGTAATCATCAATAGGAAGAATCGCTTGTAGTAGCTCTGCTGAAATACGTCCTTTGTGATGGAAGTCTTTTCCTGGTTTGAGTGACGGGTCGATGTCGCTGAGCGTCCAAAATGCTCTGATTTTTCCTGAAGAGGCTTTCTCTAAGTCGTTAAATTCGTCAAAGAACGCACGTTGGTGATGATCTTTTGCCGCGCCTATAAAAGTTAGCGATTCACCTGAGCGCGTACGGATTAATTCGTTTAAGGTGTGACGTGCTATCGAAATCATCGGGGTGATGCCGACGCCCCCCGCAAGCAGCACCGCAGGCCTTTGGCTTTCTACGTCAAAGGTGAAGCCGCCACGTGGCGCTTTCGCGTACAAGGTATCACCTACTTTGAATTGCTGGTGAATATGATTTGAAAATAAACCATCAGGTAATTGCGGATCGTTAGACTGCTCGCGTTTAACGCTGATACGGTATAGCGAATCAGCCGGTGCGCTTGAAAGTGAATAATTGCGGATCAGTTCTTTACCATTAATATTGGCTTTAATGGTGAGAAATTGCCCGGGTAAAAACTTTAGGGCTTGATGACCTTTTGCTTTTAAATAAAAAGACTTAATAAGGCTACTTTCTTCTACAACCTCAGCAATTTCATAAGGTAACCACTCATCTTGACGAGCTTGTGCTTGGGACATTTTATTTGCTTCGTCCCAAGTACCTGTTAGTAAACTATTGGGTGAATATTCATCTAACTTCCAGCGAAGTGGCAAGCCGTTATGTATCCAGCGGCCGTGATCGATATGAAACTTCCACAGCCGTTCAGCGCCCTCAAAGTGTTCAGTTTCTGGACTGTCCCAAATGATTTCAACGGTGCCTGTGAGGGTTAAAATGTGGCCTGATTCAAAGTCGATAAAGAGTAAACCTGCTTTTGAGTTCTCAACAAAATTGCCAAAAGTATTAAAGTGATTGTTACCTAAATAATCAGGAATGGTGAGCGTGCGTTCGTTGTCTACACGAACAAAGCCCGGCTGGCCGCCACGATGTGATACGTCTGCACCTTCGCTGGCGCTGGAGTTATCATTTTTATCATCACTGTTGATGTAACTCGCGACAAAAAAAGTATCACTTCGGGTGATTAATGCTTGTGCTTCATCATCGAAAACTTGAATGTTTTTAACGCTTGTTTGGGGCAAAGTGCTTGGGTCAAGCATTTCTAAATCACGTGTTTGAATATACTGTGGGCAATTGCCAAAAGCTTGATCAACCCCTAGGTGAATACCGTCATCTGAATGGCTAGTGACATGTGCTGCTAATCGATTACGTCGTCGGGATGTTAATTCGATACCGAGTAAACCTATATTCGTGCCGATGTTAAGCGAATCGGCTAAAGGGTCTCCCACCACGGGCAATGCTTGAATATCTAGGTTTTTGGGGCTAGGTGAACGAATAAACCCCGGTTTGTTAAATAAAATGGATGCCCAAGGCCAACCGTCTTTGTTGGCATGACCCGCAAAGATAAAGGGTAGTTGAGAGTAAAAATCTTGGTGTTGTTCTGGCATGTGGTCACGTATCACCCGACTACCAAAACGTTCCATTCTGTCTCGTACCCCAAAGCGACTCTGAATCGCTTGTTCGCCCCTATGAAACGGTGAAGAGGGAACAGGTGAAGTTTTTGTAGTCATGCCAAATCTCCAATGAATTTAGTTTTAACAGAATAAAGTATGTGCCGTTTGTCCGCTTTTGCGAGTTAAAAGTTCAACTTATTTACATACATTCTGTGCATGTAAGTAGTATCCAGATTATCGATAGAAGAATAAACAGGGCTTTCATTGAATGATTGTCAATGTTATGTTGAAAGTATGGATACTTTAGATGGCATGAGAACAATTGTTGCAGCAGTTGAAACGGGTTCGTTTACGGCTGCAGGTGAACGCCAAGGCATTTCAAAAGCGCTGGTGAGTAAATACGTGGGCCAAGTAGAAAGCCGTTTAGGCGTTCGTCTTTTTAATCGCTCAACGCGACGCCTCTCATTAACAGAAGAAGGGCAGCGATATTACGACCAAGCTGTCCCTCTGCTGGAAGAATTTTCAGTGATGGTCGACAACGTTACCGGCGCTCAGTCTGCCCCTCGTGGCTTATTGAGAGTGAGTGTACCGCAAACCTTTGGTGAAATGAGCCTTTCACCTTTAATTCCAAAGTTTCTGGAAACTTATCCTGACCTTAGTCTCGATCTACAATTATCAGACCGTATGATTGATATGCTAGAAGAGGGTATTGATGTCGTGATACGCATTGGTGGTGTAGATGACTCAAGCCTGATTGCAAGACATATTAAAACTTTGCCATTAACGTTATGTGCATCACCTGAGTATATCGCACGGTATGGTGAACCATTAAACGCCGAAGACATCATGCAGCATACCTGTATTATTGATAGCAATTTTAGAATTGGAAAGCAGTGGCCGATTGTCGATCCTGACGGTCAAACAACCTCCATCGAAGTCAGTTCAAACGTCGCCGTAAATAGCCCCAGAGCTGTTAAAGAAATTGCGATAGCAGGTGGCGGAATTGGTATGATCCCTCGTTTTATTATTGAATCGGAACTTCAGAAAGGGGTGCTAAAAGAAATTCTTCCCGGTTATAAAACACTAGAATTTGGATTGTTTGCCATCTATCCACATCGTCGATATTTATCAAAAAAAGTCAGATGCTTCATCGATTTTTTAATGGATGAATTTAAGTGAGTTTGAATCGCTTGGGCTTTATGTTATTAGGTATACAGTCCATGCCTAATAAAGTTTTGGAAGTTAACATTAAGAGTGCGTGACCAATAATACTTTGTAATGAAGTGTCGATAATCTTTACAGAAATTTTTAGGGGCGATGTCAGTGAAAAACTAAATTACTGATATTTAATGTTTTTAATAAGGAGGTATGTTTCTTGCTTTTTTTTGAAGGGTACATCTCTATAAGGACAGCAACCTAAGGGGCTCACCAATGCAACAACTAAAGCTCATTACAGCAACACTCCTGCTTGGATTGTCGGCGATTAGCCATGCAGTGATAATAGATGGCTGCGTTACAGGCGGTGACGTCTATAAGGCAAATAACTGTAAGTTTGAAGTTCTCATTACCGATCCATTTGAAAACAATCATGGCGGCACGGGAGTTGGGAAGAATAATTTCAATGACGGATGGTTACACTCTTTCGATGAAGTGCAAAACGTCTGGTCAGACGACTACAATGAAACTGTCTCAAGTCACTATGTTTTCTTCGACCCAAAATATAGTAAGACCGTTGAAGGCTGGGTTCAATTTGACGAGAATATCATCGATATTATTTGGGACCGAAATAGTTTATTCAACACCGAAGATCAATTCGGCTTAGATAGCGTGAATTATCGATACCCTAGGCTGGTTGGACTAGAACAACGAGACCTCCGTGGAACCAGTTATGTGGATAATGTTCTTTATATTAATGACTGGAAAGCCCGTTCTCCGGGTGATCATATACGAGTAATTACCCAAGCTGTCTCCATACCTGAGCCAGGCTCATTTGCGCTGCTGGCTCTCGTGTTAGCTGGCCTTGCAGTGACTAGACTCCGGAATAAATAACAATTAAGGAGCGAAACTACAAGCGTCACTTGTAATCAGCATCTGACATAGACGCTACAAATTGCGGCTCCTTCGGGAGTCGTTCTGCTTGTAGAACTCCAGAACAACATTTATGACATCTAGACGTTTCAGGATCGCACACGGCGAGCTGGCTATTGCTGAGTTTTTATAAAAATATGAGTGATGCATGAAACATCATTTTGGAGGCCTCTCGTATCGTGATTCTTGGACAATTACGCTTAACTCATTTAGCATTATTGATAGATTGGCAGCAGGCTCAATCAAGAAGGGAGAGCTAACCGGCCCAGAGAAAAAGCACTCCCTTTGGCTGCGTCGAAAATTGCGAGTCATCGCCCGAGAGCGATACCTTTTGATACCCTAAAGTCTGACCTTAGTTAGCTTTAAGTAAAGTATATGAAAGGGTGGCTCTTTATTCGCCGTTTTCTGACGTCCTCAATGCTAAAGAATTAATGAGCGGCGACTTTGCGGACTAAATTGCAATCTAAAGTTCGCAATTCTAATGCCCCATAAATATATAAGCCTTATTGCTTATTAAGTCTCAGGCTTATTAGTGATAAGTTGCATTAAAGCTTAGGCTGCGAGCTAAACTTGAGCGCCGGTATACCACTCCTGGCTCGGCGTCGGTACACGCATTCTTAAACGTAAATTGTCAGTATTCTCTTTGTCTGTCAGGCGCTCTAGTAATTGAAACGCTACCTCTAAAGCAGTGCCTGGACCTGTCGAAGTAATAAAATTACCATCGATGACGACCGGTTGATCGACAAAATTCGCCCCAGAGTCTTCTAATTGTTGCTTTCGTTTGCCTCCAATTTGGTGATATGTTGTTGCATTTTTGTCCTTCAGTACGCCAGCCTCTCCAAGGCATATAGATGAGACACATACGCTGGCAATCACTTTGTCTTGTTTTGAAAAGTGACGAATAACATCCAAAAAAGGTTTGCTTAATGCTTCATCGTAAAAGCCTGAAGGTTCGAAACCACCCGGAATCGCGAGCGCGTCAAAGCCATCAAGAAAGCCATCAAAAATTACATTATTCAGTAAGGTGTTAGGCGTAAATTGTAAACCAAAAGTTGTTTTGATCTTTGGTGTTAATCCCATATCCACTAACTCAATTTTTTCTTTACCTATCAAAGTGGCCCAGCCCATAACATCAGTAAAAGCAGCCATTTCTAGAGGCTCAACACCATTCGCAACAAGCATTAATATACGTTTCATAGCAATCTCTTAGGTTTTTTTTCGGTGATAAGTATGATCTCCCAGTGGCAGTAACACCCACTAGGAGATATCAAAGATAGAGGTTTAAGCAATCAAAGCAGAACCAACCATCACAATGCCTACCACACCGGTGGTCCAAGCTGTTGTTCGTACCCATGGCACACCAATCACAAATACGATGGTATGTATCACTCTTGAGATGAAAAATATTTGGGCACCCAATGCTGTCGTGTCATTATTTAAGCCCAATACGTGAACCGCAATGGCAATGGGGGCAAAGATCGTAATCGCTTCAATTAAATTACGAATAGCGCGATTTAGTCGGTCATTGGCACCATCCCATGGTGAGATATCATGCTGATTACCCGCCGCTGTTGGCAGGCCAAGCACTAATACATTTCGCGTACCTTGAATCAATGTTAGTAATAGTAAAAAGCCACTGATCGCTGCGAGAGTATAAATTTCTGTATACATCGTTATTTCCTCAAATCAATTTTTTGTGAGGGCCTAGTAACCCTAATTGAATAACTAGGCCTGTTTTCATCTACGTTGTAAGTACTTACTTAGGCCGACAGGCCAACAGGGGTAGCCGTAAAAGCGACGAAACCTTTGAGTGACTCAAATCGTTTGATCCAAGAACGTATATTAGGGTAAGCCTCAAGTGAAACGTCACCTTCAGGGGCATGAGCGATATAGGCATAATTAGCCGTGTCCGCAATGGTCGGGTTATTCGTCGCTAACCAATTACGCCCCTCTAAATGTGCTTCAAGTAACGCTAGTATGCCATGAGAGGTGTCAATGGCCGTTTTATGGTCTAAACCAGCGCCAAAAACATTCACCAAGCGCGCAGCTGCCGGACCAAAAGCAATTTTTCCTGCTGCGACAGATAAAAAACGCTGAACCTCTGCTTGCTCTGCCAGATCGCTTGGGTACCAAGTGCGATCGTTATCATATTTAGTCGCTAAATAAACCAAGATGGCATTCGAATCGGAGATAGTCACATCCCCATCATCGATAGCAGGCACTTGGCCGAACGAATTTTTGCTTAAAAATTCAGCTTGTTTTTGAGCGCCGCTCATTAAATCCACATCGATGATGTCGGTATCTAATCCCAAAAGTGATAGTTGCGCTTCAACACGATGAGAGTGGCCTGAAAGTGGGTGACGGTATAATTTGATTGCTGACATAGTATTGCTCCAATTTAAGAATTTGTTCAAAAAATTAATCTATTCGTTAGTTCACTTCGTTCGGAGTTTCGTTAGACAAACGATTGTGCTTTTCAAGTTGCAGTAGGTTTTCAAACCCGCCAACCGCTCGATCGTTAATAAAGAGTTGAGGGTAAGTTCGACCCTTTGTTCTGCTTCGCATTTCACTTATCTTCTCTGGGTGTTGGTAAACATCGTATTCTGTAAAAGCTAAGCCCTTACTGGTTAATAAGCGTTTTGCATGTGTACAGTAACCACACCCTGGTCTTGTATATATTTCAATATTGTTCATATCGAGTCTCAAAACATTTATAAGTAATCGTTCTTTCAACTCAGCACTTGCGGACTTGCTTATCGCGTTTGCTTTGTTGATGTGATCAGTATCCGGATTTATATAGTGTGGATAAATAGGGGTAATATTGAATGAATGTAAACATGTTGTTGACAATTAGCTTGAGCAGAAGTGATTTAATAACGTTTCCTGAAAGTCCAGCTGCTTTGGGGGAGTTGTATTTATAGTTTTTACAGCTTGGTGAGGAACTAAGAGAGACTCAAACCTTATGATTGATATTGAGTGCTGTTACGGTTCACTTTGCTTTCTGAACTTACGCTATAAATTTTTAGTTTAAGATGAGTTTCTTTCAGCTCGTTAAATTTAAAGAGTGCATATCCTATAAATGTCGAATAAGTTATTTTGACCTCAAATTATTTAATAAGAATATTGTTCTATACTTAAGGCTACATTATTTAACTTTAGAGAGTTGATTATAATGATTCGTGCATTAAGCTTTTGTCTTGTTATTTTTAGCTTTTCAGTTGCGGCGGAGTCACCTTATATTATTAAACTAGGTAGTAAAGTCGAATGGGTACCTTATCACTTAGAAACGCCTCATGGCTCTGATGGCATTGCCGTTCGTGCGCTAGCTTGTATCATGTCTCGTATTAATCAACCATTTGTAATTCATAAGTTGCCTTGGAAGCGAGCCCAAGAAGAAACTAAAGTAGGTAAATTGGATGGTTTTTTCTCTGCATCGAGAAATGAAATAAGAGATGGGTATGCGACGCTTTCTGAAGTGTTTTTACCTCAAGAACGTACTTTTTATACGCTGAAGGAAAAAATCCGTTTACCCTTAGAAGCGTATACCATTGAATATATTAAAGAAAATGTGAGTGTTGGGGCAAGGTATGGTTCAAATACGCTTCATTCCCTTAAGAAAGAGAACTATAACATTGGCGCGGCACCACAGACACAAAGCCAGTTGCTCAAAATGTTAGAGTTGGGGAGAATTGGAGCTGTATTAGAAAATTCCTTGGTATTCCCTGACCTGGTGCAAAAAATGGGTAAATCAATGTTAGATTTTTATCAGGTGCCACAAAAAAAGAAAAATATGGGGGTTTATTTTGGACACCAATTTTTGACAAAACACCCCGATTTTCTAAAGAAGTTTAATCAGAATGTTCAAGCTTGCTCTCTTTTAAGCTACTCATGAGGGATGCATTGCAGTCGTAATAAAGGCTTGAAAATTTGCTTATCCTTAAGTGTTTTTTTCTTTGTTTATTACGTTTGAAAAACCTGTCATCAAACGCAGTGCTGCTGTAATACAATAATATAAGCGTAGGTATTGACAAAAATGTTCTACCTGACGTAAGGTAGGTGAATGAAGATACCAAATGATACTCGTTCCGCGATTCTTGATGTCGCACAAGATATGGTTCAACGCCAATCGATTAGTGGTCTCAGCTTTCAGGAGCTGGCTAACCGTGTCGGGATCAAGAAAGGTAGTTTGTACTACCATTTCGAAAGCAAGGATGACTTAGCTGTGGCAATGCTTGAGCGCGCAACAGCAGAGATGAAAGAAAGTTTTGTACGGGGAGCTGCTAAAACGCCCCTTGAACGGCTTAATTATTTTCTCAATATTTATCTGCATCACATCATACCGACCGAGAAATTATGCCCAGGTGGTGCTTTCGCGGGTGAATGGGGTAAATTGTCTAGCCCAGTTAAAGCACAGGTCAATAGATTAATTGATGCTCAAGTGAAGGGTGTGAGTGAAATACTGACCGAAGGCTTCCAGAGCGGTGTGTTTAACAATCATACGAAGACCATTGAAGAACTTGCCCAGTGGGTGATTGCCTGTATTCAGGGCGCTTTGGTCACGAGTCGGATTTCGGATAGTCGCGTTATGTTTGAAAGTATGCTCACGATTATCACTGAATACCTTTGCCAGACCTGTCAAAAAAGGTAAAAAAATTTGGCAGTTATACCTACCTTACGTCAGGTAGAATTTTGAATTAGGAGTAATAATATGAACTACGCTTTAGAAGGTTATAAATTAACAAACCGTATCGGCAGTGTGATTGCACCCAATTGGGCGGCCAAAAATGCAAGCATCAAGTTCCTCAAACCAAACCGTTACCCAATAAAAGCATGGGAGCGAGAGGCGGAGCAAACAGGTACGCGCTTCAACTTATCTGAAGGCGTAAGTGTTATACGCTGGTCTCATAACTCAAATTCGAATGATAAGCAGATTCTGTTTGTGCACGGTTGGGAAAGTCGAGCAACCCAGATGTACGGCTTAGTTAAAGGACTGGTACAGCAAGGCTATACCGTTTTTGCCGTTGATATGCCCGGCCACGGACAGTCAACTGGCGACACATCGAATGCCTATCTCTTTTCACAAACAGTAAAACTAGCACAACAAGAGCTAGGGCATTTTCATGCGATCATCGGTCATTCCATGGGCGCCGGTGCCGCAGCCATTGCCGTAGGAAAGGGTGTGACAACCGATAAATTAGTGCTCATTTCTGGACCGTCTTCAATCGAAAATGTACTGCGTCGGTTTTCGGGGTTTGTAGGTTTGAACAAACGTACCACCAATAAGTTTATCGACTTTATTGGACACTATGTCGGCGTACCTGCAACGGAACTAGATGCCACCAAATTGCTTCAAGCATGTGATATACCTGCCCTTTTAATTCATGATGAACACGATATTGAAGTACCCGTAAGTGAATCAACACGTTTGGCACCGGTGTTTAACCAATCAGAATTGTTTGTCACTCAAGGCTTAGGGCATCGAAAAATCTTAAAGTCAGATGAAGTATTTGCAAAGATAAGCAGCTTCGTGAATGCGGATGCATGTTAAACATTGGTGAATTTCGGAACCGGATTCTCGAAGAATCCGGACTGTTTTGGATTAAATTGTTTCGGTGGTTGTTGGTTAGCGATGAACGAAGTGAATCCCAACATAGTGAATAGTCGCGGGGGCTAAGGAATAAATAAGCCTGTTGAATCTTTTAGGATGAAGGATGAGAATATAGCCATTAATTGGCTTGAAGGCTTAGCTGTGAGTTCAGCCGCAGCAAAGTTATGCCGTTTAAGAAATGGAAGTCAATGGGTTAAGTGGCTTGTTCTGCAACTTAACCGCCTCTTTAGGTCATGGTCAATATGGCCTAATTATCTTAATTTCACTTTCTCATCGAATGAGTGGTATGGAGTTAAAGCAGCTCTATTTGCGCTATAATGGTCTATCAAACTTTGATGCTGCTTTCGCTTCAAAGCGTACGTTTGTTATTAAATACTCACAAGGCTGAATTATCATCCTTATAGGTAGTGCAGCCATAAAGTGCTCACTTTGTTTTTTGTGCAACTCAAAAATGGCTCACTTTGTCACAGAATAAATTCAGAAAGTATAAGAAAATCAATCAGATAATGTTTATGCCGGTGTACATATGAGACCCCCTACTATTTCTGCATATGAGGCCCCTCATATACCTGAATATGGAAGTTTAGAAAAAATGGTTTTTTTCCTTTAAAAACAGATTAGTATAACGGGAAACTAAGAGATTACTTGTCATGCATATGAGGGGGTCTCATTATACAAATGTTAAGTGTATTTATTAAGTTATGCATATGAGTAAATATGAAGTAAAACTATCCATAGTCGCGTTAACATTACTTTTATTAGTTAGAAGCTTCTTTGGTTTATTCGATGTAAGCACTGTTGCTATATTATTAGTCTATTGCTTTGGTTGGTTTTTCTTCATACTGCCTTATATAACAGGCAAAGATATTACGGTAGGCTCAACAGCATGGATTCTAAAAAAAGGAGAAGATGATATTTGGCGTTTCATCTATCTAATTTTGGGTTGTACTTTAGCTTTAGCAAGCATGTTTGGCCCAACCATTGAAAACACTTAACCAACGCAGCCATGTTCGCCCTTCGGGCTGGACCTCCGCAACTTGTCACGTTTTGTGCTGCGCACAAAAAGCGCCAATTTGCTCCGGCCCATGCTGCGGGCGTTAGAAATATCATGAAGATATGTACAATAATAATTTTTATTCTTATTTTAATCTGCGAATCTAGCATAGCTGAGAATTTGATTATTGTTGCTACGCCTATAGAGAGTAAATTTTCTGATTACATAGATCCTAATGAAAAGCCATGCCCCGTAAAACACGAATGTACAAAAAAGGACAGGTGGAGAGAGTACACGGTTAATGACCTAAATATTATGTCTGGCTCATATTCTGGTGAAACCCTTAAATTTGTAATGTCGAGTGATTCAAACCGCTTTTTGGTTGAAAGTATAAAGCCGCAGCGGTGGTATGTTGAGCTAGAAAATACTGGTATAAAGGAGCCAGAATTTAGAGTTATCGACTGGTCATTATATGAAATGCAATTTATGCACGTAAATAAAGAGCAAGAATCGATCGCTTTCTCTGCCGAGGAAGGGGTGGAATAATTTTGATTAACTTGAAATCGCTAAGTAATTTTCTAACAAATCATTGCAGTAGACTCTAAACATCACCCGCTTTAACGAACACTAAGATTCACTTCTGCTCAAAATTGATGCCTAAATATAGTGATTTCGTTAAATCAAAAGGTATCGCTTTAACTTCCTAGCCAGCTCTATAGAAATAATCTAAATCAAGATAATTAGGCCATGCTCACCTTAGTCTTCAGCGTCTGCTTAGTGCGAATTTGAGACTCTTAATACTAGGTGTTTAATGATGGCTCAGCGGACTTATAAGGCATATTTGATTTTGTTATATACGCCGAATTCCATTCTATACGTAAGCTAAATTAACTTTTTGAATCTGTCTTAAATAAACATGCCTACGACATATTGTTTTTAAGCATACAATTAAAAGGCGTCTGAGATTTTTTCTGTATAGGTTCATTTGACCCTTTGACCCACTCTTCAGATATACGAATTAAATATGTTTCAGGTCTTAGGGGAAAGTAAGTATTTCAGACAAAAAAAGCCCCGACAAACAAATCGAGGCTTACAGCTTACTCACTTCAAAAAGATCTTGTTGCTGGAGTTGCGGACTCCTTAAAACGCTACTTTTGAAGCTTGTATATTAGTGTGCGCTTCGGCTCGCCCGCTGTCAATAATTCAATTTAGGAAGCATTTTTTCTGATCCTAGGCTCTAAATTAATCACTTTGTGATTACTAAAATAAACCAGTGTATTACCTATGCAAGCGCCATATCGTATTTTTGCATAAACTCACTTTGAAGCTTAAATAAGCCCGTTTCTGCGACAAACTGATTTATTTTCTCCGACGTTTTTACTCTGTTTGTTTGTGCGCACAAAAAAAGCGTGGGTTTATCGACATATCGGTCTAAAAAACGATCGAGGAAATGTTCTTGAGAATGAAAGTCGCTGCCATCCGATAAAAATATGATCCAGGCAGAAATACTGTCATACAGTGGATAAGCTTTTGGCTGAAAAGTGTTTGGATGGCCAAAATGTTTAATATCGATTTCTAAAATTTGTAGTGATGACCGAATGAAATCAGAATAGAGTAAGGTGTCCGAGAAAATGCCAATCCCATGTACTGAAGGGGATTGATGTTGAATAGATCTACGCTTTAGTTGCGGTTTAGCTAAATGGCTAGTGTGTGGGTAACTAGGGCTCCTTCGATCATGGTGGTCGATGACATGAATCGGCTCATCTTGAAAATCAGCAAGCCAAGTTGCTTGCTTGCGCTGGTAGGCAGGTGCATTAGCGTTGCCTGATTTCTTGTGCTGTTGGGCCTTTATGAATTTAGAAAATCGCTTAGAAGCGCGCTTAAACATATCGATTTACCTCATTTTTTCGTGGTAGTGTTCGTATTATTTTTACAGCTAACTTCCATATTTAAATTCAACTTAATATGAGAGAGGTCGTTCTCTCTAAGTTGTTTCCTTTGACTGTCTCTCCTTGGATCTTATTTCCTTGAATTCATGTGACTTATTAAGGGCGTTATTAGGCATTATTTTCCTTTGAATAGTCATTGTTAATAGCGGAACTTATTTTGTTATTAAAGGCTTTTTTAACGTAGAGGATGCGTTGCTGTATTGGCGGAGTAACCGCAGGATGAGTCATCTGCTAGTCATTCCATGTGAACATGAGGGATTAACGTGATCTTTAGAGAAGGAATGAAGAGATGATGATTAGACGGGGGCTTAAAAAAGAGTTGCTTGGATTAGTCGCTTGCTAACATGTGGTCGCTAAAAATCCTCATTGATTTCATCTTGAAGCTTCTCAAGTTCATCTAATATTCGAATAAACTTGGTGCCAAATGGGGTGACTTTGTATTCAACTCGGGGCGGAATTTCATTAAAGGCGGTACGTTCAACAATACCAAAGTCGGTATTTTTCTTTAAGCAGGCATTCAGCACTTTGGTACTTAAACCGTCAACATTTCTGACCATTTCACCGGGGCGATTAATACCTTGGTCTAATAATTGGTAGACCGTTAGCGACCATTTGCAGCCATAAATGGTTTCAACCATACGTGCCGATTTCTCCGGCGATGATTTTCTCGAAATTTTATTTTCTAATGATTTCATAAAGATGTACCACTTTGTACCTACCCAACCAAATTGTGCCTACTTTTTTTAGGCTCCGCGACTGCATAAGATTATTACAGCAAATCGAAGAAAACAAATCTATAAAATATATGTCGGAGAATGAAAATGAGTTTTAATCATACAGGTATTGCATTAGTGGTTGGTGGTTCAAGTGGCATGGGGCTAGAAAGTGCTAAGATTTTAGCGGCACAGGGCATTGAAGTAGTTATTGTGGGCCGAAATCAAGCTAAGCTTGAGAAGGCAATTATTGAATTGGCCTCGATCGGCAAGGCATCATCGATTAAAGCTGACCTTTATCAGCTAGAAGGCATTCAGTCCTTGTTGGAATTCATTAATGATAAAAATACTCACATTAGTTATCTGGTGAATGCGGCTGGTTATTTTAGTCCTAAACCATTTGTTGAACATACGGTCGATGACTATGAAATTTATATGGGTTTAAATAAGGCGATATTTCAAATTTCTCAAGCAGTGGCTAAGAATATGTCTCGCGATGAGGTCGGTGGTGGAAGTATTGTAAATGTCGGGTCAATGTGGGGAAAGCAAGCTATTAAAGCGACGCCTTCTTCGGCTTACTCGATGGCGAAAGCAGGGCTGCATGCTTTAACACAACATATGGCAATGGAGTTAGCTGAACAGGGTATTAGAGTGAATGCTGTCTCTCCGGCAGTGGTGAAAACACCTATTTATGAGTCTTTTATTGATCCGGCTGAGGTCGATGAAGCCCTTGAAGGCTTTAATGACTTCCATCCGATTGGTCGTGTGGGTCAAGCGAATGAAATTGCTGAAACCATTACATTTTTATTGTCAGATAAAGCCAGTTGGGTGACTGGTGCTATTTGGGATATCGATGGCGGAGTAATGTCCGGTCGGAACTAATTGCAATTAGCGAGTGTCAGAGAGCAAAATAGAAATAGCTTTGGAGCGAAATTGATATGTTGAATTTAGATTTTAATAAACAAGTCGTGATTGAGGCAGCAAAGATGGCTTGGGTAGATAGTCCTTCTGCTGGCGTGCTTCGAAAACCACTTGCCCGCTCCGAAGTCGAGCAGGGACATGTCACCAGTATTGTGAGATATGAGAAAGGTGCAAGTTTTACAGCGCACCCTCATCCCATGGGGGAGGAGATTTTTGTATTGGAGGGGGTGTTCTCTGACGAGACAGGAGATTATGGGGCGGGAACGTATATTCGAAACCCACCTGGTAGTCGCCATACCCCCTTTAGCAAAGAAGGGTGTACAATTTTTGTGAAGCTAAATCAGTTTAGCGAACATGATGACCAGTTTGTGCGTATTGATACGAGCACTACGGCATGGAGACAAGGGATTGGTGGCTTGCAGGTGATGCCGCTTCATGAATACGAACATGAACATGTGGCGTTGGTTAAGTGGCCCGCGAAAGAGGTATTTCAAGCCCATCGACACTTCGGTGGCGAAGAAATACTGGTATTGTCAGGCGAGTTTTGTGATGAGCATGGGCGATACCCCAAGAATACGTGGATGCGTAGTCCGCATCTAAGCCAGCACCACCCCTTTGTAGAGGAAGAAACCGTTATTCTAGTAAAAACAGGGCATTTACCGGTTTTGAGTGATTAAGCATATGAGGTTCACCACTCATTGTCCTGTTATGTGAGGGGCTGGAATCGAATGGCACTTACTTAAGCGTACAATTTAGCTATTTTTGTTATAAATATAATTTATAGGGTGTGCTTGCGCACCGAAAATTCGATGTAACGTTTCATTGGTGCGCAAGCACACCCTATAAAATCACACCGGAATGATAGCTCCTCGTACACAGGAGTTATAGTCTTTTACGTAAACAGAAGCGTGCAAAAGGTTCGCTTAATTTCATACGAGAGCAGGCGTTGAGCACCCACTAACTTAGCTCACCCACCTGGCGCTTTCGATATGAGCCGGGTGTGCGATTAAAATACTGCTTAAACGCTTTACTAAACGCCGCTTCAGATGAATAACCTGCCGACTCAGCAATGTCATACATATTGACGTCTGAACTTTCTAACTTTGACTTAGCCTTTTGCATACGCCAATTGATCAGATAGGTTTTAGGTGACTCGCCGACATGTTTAATGAAACGCTCAGTAAAAGCACTGCGTGATAGCGCCGCTTCATTTGCTAACTTTTCAACCGACCAATCTGCATGTTCTTCGGCGTGAATTTGGTTGAGTGCTGGGCCAATTTTGGCATCACTTAATGCGCTCATATAATCTAATTTTTCATGTTCTCGTTGTACATAAAGACGAAGTATTTGAATGAAAAGTACTTCTGTTAAGCGGTCAATAATCACACTTGACCCTGGGCTAGGATGCTTTGATTCTCTGGATAGTACCGAAACGAGTTCTTTAAGCCAGCTTAGCCCTTCGCTTTGACTGGTTTGAATATGAATGAAGCAGGGTAAGTCACGTAAAAATGGATGTGTAATGGAAGAATCATACTCAAATGCACCGCAAAGCAATGTTTGAGTAGCCGCTGTATTGGTTCCATCGTTAAAAGGGTTTTCGCCATTTATGATCTGCTTAGCGACGGCTTCACCGCATGTGCGTTTACTTTCAGGGCAATCACTAATCCAATGCGCACCACCGGTCGGAAAGGCGACAATATCACCCGCAATCATATGGATAGGCTCATCTCTATTTTGGATTTTTACCCAACACTCACCTTCAACAATGATATGGAATGAACCGTTGTTACTGTGCGCAATATCCATACCCCAATGGGTATTAAAGTCACGACAGAAATACGTGCTGGCGTGTAGCCGAATGGTTTTTAATACGTCTGCTAAAGCATCCATTATCTGCCTCGAATTAGTTAGTATTTAATCTAAACACGTCAAAATGACAATAATTGGCTTGATAGTATCATATTTTGTTTTATTGAATCGCTTGATAATAGCTTTCATCAACTAGGTAGCAAGCACCGAAAATTAATGGAGTCATGATGAACAAGCAAGCAATTAACCCGGCAAATAATGAATCAATCAAAAGTCTGGCTTTGTACCATTACCAATCGTGTCCATTTTGCGGTATCACCCGTGAGGCCATTAAGTATATGGAGAAGGGCGCTTCAGGTAAGCCTACAGCGTATAAAATTGATCAAAAAGACATTCTGAAACAGCCTGAATATCGAAAAGAGTTAATTCAGGGTGGTGGTAAACCTCAAGTGCCTTGCTTAAAAATTGAAGCCAATAATGGAACGATTCAGTGGCTATATGAGTCTAGAGATATTATCGAGTTTTTACAGAATCGTTATGCTGACTTAACAAGCAGAGGCAAAGACAAAGATCAATTTGTAGTGACGGCTTAGTAAAAGTAGATCCGCTGAAAAGCACCCATGAAAGAAAATTCTCAATCAGAGCAGAGATATAGCAATGAAAAAACAACATGTTGAAGTGGCAATTATTGGTTCTGGAACAGCAGGTATGGGGGCTTATCGCGCCGCGCTTGCCCACACGAATAGCATCGCCTTAATTGAAGGCGGCCCTTACGGTACAACGTGTGCACGGGTTGGTTGTATGCCGAGCAAACTATTAATTGCTGCCGCAGAGTCTGCTCATCATGCCCGTCATACAGATCAATTTGGTGTGATAGTACGTGAGGTTGAGATTGATGGGAAAGCCGTTATGGATCGTGTTCGGCGTGAACGAGATCGTTTTGTGGGTTTTGTGGTGGAGTCAGTTGAGAGTTTTAATCCTGACCATCGCCTACGGGGCTTTGTTACGTTTAAAGATGATCATACCTTGGTGATTGATGATCATACTGAGTTAAAGGCTGACAAAATTGTGATCGCAACTGGATCAAGCCCTTTTATTCCAGATTTGTTATCGGGCGCTGGTGATCGCTTGATTGTGAATGATGATGTTTTTGAATGGCAAGATTTACCTAAGTCAGTGTTTGTATCGGGGCCAGGAGTGATTGGGCTTGAATTGGGCCAGGCATTAAGTCGTTTAGGTGTAAAGGTCACGGTGATTGGGCGAAGTGATTCAGTGGGTGGCTTATCTGATCTTGCGATTAGACAGTATGCCAAGCAGACCTTTCAGAACGAGTTTGATTTGCAGCTTAATGCAACCTTAGAGCGAGTTAAGGAAGTCGCTGGTGGAGTTGAAGTGACTTATACCAATGAAGCGGGAGAGTCGGTGACAGCTGTGTATGAATATCTTTTAGCGGCAACAGGTCGGAAGCCGAATATTTATGGCTTAGGGCTCGGTAATACCTCGCTGGTATTGAATGAAAAAGGTGTGCCACTGTATGACGGCTCAACTATGCAAGCCGTGATGCGTGAACAAGATTCTCACATATTTATCGCAGGCGATGCGAACAATGATTTACCTATTTTGCATGAAGCTGCTGATGAAGGAAAAATCGCCGGAGCGAATGCAGCTACTTTTCCTGAGGTAGCAGCTGGGCCTCGAAGAGCGCCATTAGGGGTTGTTTTTACGGAGCCACAAATTGCACAACTCGGACTTAGATTACCAGAGATTGAAGCTCAGTATGGGCAAGCTTATGTGGTAGGCGAGGTGAGTTTTGAAGGACAGGGCCGCAGCCGAGTGATGGGGAAAAACCAAGGTTTGTTGAAAATATTTGCTGATCAAAATACCGGAAAACTGTTAGGTGCTGAAATGTTTGGCCCTTCAGCGGAGCATATTGGGCATTTGTTGTCGTGGGCTGTTCAGCAGAAGTTAACGGTTGAGAAAATACTTGAGATGCCATTTTATCACCCCGTCATCGAAGAAGGTGTACGTACTGCTTTTAGAGACGCACAAGAAAAATTAACGAGACTGGATCAAGTACTCGCAGAGTCAGTAATGTCTCAAGCGCTGAATCAACAACAAACGGAGTTTGCGAGAGGCTAGGGTGATGAAGAGCGGGATGAATAATGAGATGTTGGGAGCGACGTTAGTTAAAGCGTTAAAAGTAGCATTGTTAGTAGGCAGCGTGTTGATTGTGATTAATCAATACGAGGCGCTATTTGGTGATCAGGTATTTCGCTGGTTGCCAGCCCTATTAACGTATTGTGTTCCTTTTTGTGTGTTTCTGGCAGGACAAATATCTGGCCGTAGTACGTACGCAGGTTAGCAATAATTCGTATTGATTTATTGAATTGAATAAAGATTAGGTAAATTTAGGAGTATATGGAAATGGGTATCAAAGTGAGTGACCAGAATAGAAAACATGGTTATGCGTTTATTATTAGTTGGGTGTTATTGCTTGCATCTTTCTTATCGTCTTCGACCGCTATCGCTGAAGTGCAAACGAACCAAGAGCTTAAGCAATATGTTTCAGTCTCGATGAATCAATTGGTCGTTAAGCTAAAAGAAAATAAAGATGAATACAAAAAAGATAAGGATTTGTTTTACCGTGATTTGAATGCTGAATTAAGTAAAATTATCGACTTTAAACGCATTGCGCTGAAAGTCATGGGGAAATATGGACGTAAGGCTTCTAAAGCACAGCGAGTGCAATTTATTCAGATCTTCAAACAGAGCTTATATCAGACTTACGCGCAAGTATTGTTAGAGAATAATGAGGTGGAAATTTCGGTCATCAATGCCACCTTAAACCCTAGAAATATCAAAAAAGCTAAAGTAAATATTGCAATCAAATCAGCAGGTGGCTCAAGCTATGATGTTTCTTATTCACTTCATAAAGGTAAAGATCAAACCTATCGCGTTGAAAATATAGTTGTTATGGGAATTAACTTGGGCTTAGCTTACAAAGACCGTTTTCAACAGCAGGTTAAAGCCAATAAAGGCAATATTAAGACTGTGATCGATAATTGGACATTTGATGGCGCGGTGTAGCTAGCAATAGCTTGTTATCGCTACTATCATAAAATATGAAAATCATGGCTGTAGTTAGCATAAAGAATCGCCATGCGCTATTTATATGTATTTGGCCAACAGAGTCGTCATGAGAAACATACTCGTCATATTAACAGTTCTTATCATTCCCAACGTCGCATTTGCCTCATATCGTGATGGTTTTTTTGCGTTTGGTATTATGGTCATTGCGACGCCTATTTTAATTTTAGGCCTATTTATAACGATGTATTATCGAAAGAAAAAATGGTTTCTTGATCGCTCATTTACCATTTTTTATTCTATGTTATGGTTCGTACTTTTCGCTATATCGATTGGTGTGACATCCTTAGCTTCGATTGATGGCTCAGATGACCTGTCACCCGTCATAATATTTTGGGGTTTATCAATTTATTATATTTTTATTATTTTACCTGCAGCGATGCAATACCGGCATAGTAAACGCTTATGAATACATTATTCGAACAAGATATAAGCTGCCCCTATTGTGGAGAAGTGATTACGATACTTATTGACTGTTCCATCGAGGAGCAAGAATATATAGAAGATTGCCAAGTATGTTGTCGGCCTATTACCGTTAAAGTTCAGTCAACTGATGGTTGTGACCCATTAGTTACGGTATTAGATGAAAATGACATTTAAATAAGGGCTTAGGTCGTTTTTACTTCATGCACTTTTCCGAGACGTTTATTCTTGAGGCTAGTTCGCATAACCCCAATATGTAAAAGCTGCTACTTTGGGCGTTTTTGGTACATACAGGGTATCCATTTCTTTGATGTTAAATCCGCCCTCTATTAATAGTTGCGGAATATCTCGATTCAGGTGGCACCCCCCCGCAATAGTCATCCAAAAAGGATTGATGCGAGCCTGCCATTTTTTGACCGCTTCGTCAGGCGCTTTACCGTGTTCGCTGAACAACAACTTTCCACCGGGTTTGAGTACGCGTCGCATTTGTTTTACGGCAGACAGCCAGTCCGGAATCGTACAAAGCGTATAAGTAAGTACGATAGTATCGACACTATTATTATCGAGTGGGATTTCTTCACCGGGCAAGTCTAACCATTCTAAATCGAATGGTGCGGCCGCAACACGTGACTTAGCCTTCTCCCGCATGCCTACTGAGGGTTCTAAGCCCCAAAGTTTTTCAACTTTAGCGGGGTTGTAGTAGCCGATATTAATGCCTGATCCCATGCCAATTTCTAGAATTCGCCCCTCTGCCTGAGGCACCACTTTTTCTCGTTGTTTGAGAATGGGTTTGGTACCACACGCAAGGTGAAGGACGTGTGGCAGTATTTTGTCATCATAGAAACTCATGTCATTGTTCTCTGTTGTTCTTTTTTATCGAATGGTTTTAGCCAGTATGGCATACCTCAGGAATGGGTGACTTGATTTCTATCGCTTGTGACGGGCAGATGGCAACACAGGCTCCACAGCCGGTGCAGGAATCTGAGCTTATTTCTGGTGTAGGTGGCGTGCCGATAGCATAGTGAAAGGTGATGGCTCTAGGTTCGCAGCTATCTTGACAGCTTTGACATGAAATATTGCTGTAAGTTAAGCACCTATCATTAACTGTGGCGTGATAACTCCAAGGTACTTTACCCTCAATTTTGTTAAATAATGGCTCAGGGCAAACATTGGCGCAAACGCCACAAAATGTACATTCACCCAGGGTAAAGTTGATTTCAGGAAAGCCGCCATCACCTTTAATAATAATGTTTTCTTCACACGAATTGATGCATTTTTCGCATTGCGTGCAGCGTTCTGAAAATTGATCCGCATCAATAAGCCAAGGCATACGTATCGGCTGTTTTTGTGGGCCGATCTTGCCGCGTAAAAAATTACGACGCTGTAAATCCATTAGCAGTCCTTATTGTCGTCTTAACATGTTTATTATGACAATAATTGAATGTTCGCGTTTTAACGTAAGAAAAATCAGCTTTCCTCTCATATTGAATAAGTAAATTCTAGGTCAGATTTAGCTGACGTCTTTATCTTTCGTTAAAGATAAGAGCCAAACAGAAGCGACAGCGACCCCTGCAAATCCTCCGAGGATAATCACGGGCATCGCGCCATATCCTATAACATGCCATATAATTGATTCTAGTTGACTCATATTTTTTCCTTATTTACTTACCAACCTTCAATGCCATGCATGTCAGGTAATTTGTGTGCGATACCCTTGTGGCAATCTACGCACGTTTTCTCTCCAGAGGCTAGTGCTGTTGAGTGCTGCTTGGCGCTACGGTTGCTCTGTTCAGAGAAGTCCATATATTCAAACTGGTGGCAATTTCGACACTCTAACGAATCATTGCCTTTAAACCGAGCCCACTCACGTTCAGCTAAATGAGCCCTACGTGCTTTGAATTTCTCTGGTGTATCAATCGTTCCTATCAAATGAGCAACCAGCTCTTTTGATGCCTGAACCTTGCGCACTATTTTATCTGTCCATTCATGAGGCACGTGACAATCTGAGCATATCGCTCTCACCCCTGATCGATTTGAATAGTGAATTGTTTCGCGTATTTCAGCAACAATTGGCGCATGACAACCCCCACAAAATTCTTCGGAGTTTGTTGCTTCCATACCGGTGTTAAAGGCACCCCAAAATAGGAGACCGCCAATAAAGCCCATAAACAATACAACGCCAACGGCGGCCTTGCTTGGGCTCGTAAGTCGAGTCCAAAAAACTTTTAATAAGTTCATAACTAACCTCTATTTAGTCGTGAGCAAGATGACTATTGAAGTGAATCAACAGGTCTAAATATATTCTCGACTAGTGGTTTAGCATTTGCCTGTGGAACGTGGCACTGCAGGCAAAAATAACGACGAGGTGACACATCGGCTAACACGGCATCTTGACGGTTAACATAATGCGTTACACTAATTTTTGTCGCGCCCATTTCTTTGGCGTTCTTCCAGCTATGGCAAGATAAACACTTGTTGGCGTTTAGTGAAACCTCGTAGCCACGAATATTGTGTGGAACCAAGGGGGGTTGATAGACATATTCACTTTTCAAAACTTGCTCTTTCGGGTACTTCTTTAATGTTTCCGCTGGTCGGGTATGTTCCAGTTCGGTGGCTCCACGCAACGACTGTACCCCACCAATACCACCGGGGTTGTTTAGCTCAGCGCGTACACTACCTGCTAATAACAAACAGACTGACAAAAATGTGATTAGTCGTTTATTCATCTTAACCTCTAATCCTATTGGCTATTGTTTTGAAAGCTGCAGCAGTTGCAGCTTTATTTATCTAAAAATATTACGCTACTTTCGTAATTTTAACTGGGCACTTCTTGAAGTCGGTCTGCTTCGATAATGGATCTGTTGCGTCCAATATCAGCTTGTTAATCAATATACGCGCATCGAAAAATGGTACAAATACCAAACTCTTCGGCGGCCTGTTTCGACCACGTGTTTCGACACGCGCTCGAACTTCGCCACGTTTATTCGAAATTAAAACTTCGTCGCCACGCCTTAAATTACGTTTTTCGGCGTCGTCAGGGTGCATGTAACACAGCGCGTCCGGTACGGCTTTATGTAGTTCCGGCACGCGTGCAGTCATGGTGCCTGTATGCCAATGCTCTAACACGCGACCTGTACACAACCACAAATCAAATTCAGTATCGGGAGTTTCTGGCGGTGCCTCGTAAGGCGCAGAGATAATAAGAGCTTTACCATCAGGTTTACCATAAAAATCCCAGCCTGATCCTTTTTTTGCGTAGGGGTCAGAACCTTCTTTAAAGCGCCATTTAGTCTCTTTTCCGTTGACCACTGGCCAGCGCAAACCACGCACTTGGTGATAGGTTTCGTAAGGCGCTAAATCATGGCCGTGTCCACGGCCAAACAGTGCATACTCTTCAAATAGGCCTTTTTGAACATAATTACCAAAATGATGTGCATCATCATTTAGCTCGCGTGCTTCTTTGATCGGATACTTGTTGACTTGATCATTCTCATACAGCACTTCATACATGGTTTTTCCACGATACTCAGGCATCTTCGCAATCAGCTCTTCCGGCCATACTTCTTCTATCTTGAAGCGTTTGGAAAACTCCATCACTTGCCAGAGGTCTGATTTTGCTTCACCAGGAGCTTTTACTTGCTGATACCAAGTCTGCGTTCTGCGTTCTGCATTACCGTATGCACCTTCTTTTTCAACCCACATTGCTGTTGGTAAAATAAGGTCAGCGGCTTGAGCTGTTGCTGTAGGGTAAGGGTCAGACACCGCGATGAAGTTCTCAGGGTTTCGGTAACCAGGCAGTCGATCGGTGTTGATGTTTGGGCCAGCTTGCATGTTGTTATTACACTGAACCCAGTAGGCATTTAGTTTTCCATCGTTTAGCATTCTGTCTTGCTGTACGGCATGGTAACCCGGTTTTGCTGGGATCGTGCCGCCGGGTAACTTCCAGTGTTTTTCTGCAATCGCCCTGTGTTTAGGGTTTGCTACGAGCATGTCCGCAGGAAGACGGTGTGAGAATGTTCCAACTTCGCGTGCGGTCCCGCATGCTGAAGGTTGGCCGGTTAAAGAAAAAGGGCTATTACCTGGTGTCGCTATTTTTCCTGTGAGTAGATGGATGTTATAGACCAAACTATTCATCCAGACTCCGCGGGTGTGTTGATTCATCCCCATTGTCCATAACGACATAACTTTGATGTCTGGGTCAGCATACTGCTTCGCTAGCTGGATCAGCTTATCTTCGGGAATACCGGATATCTCAGAGGCTTTCTTAACACTATAGGGTGCGACTGACGCTTTGTATTGGTCAAAATTGATCGACGTCATTGCGCCTGAATTTGGGTGGGCAGCCTTCTGCTGAAGGGGATGCTCATCACGCAAGCCGTAGCCTATATCTGTATCGGCCTGCTTGAAATTGGTGTGCTTATTGACAAATTCCCAGTTAACCGCGTCGTTTTGTATAATATAATTCGCTATAAAATTAGCAATTGCGAGATCGGACTGTGGTGCAAAAATGTAACCGTGATCTGCCAACTCAAACGAACGGTGATAGTAAGTAGACAGCACGTTTACTTTGACATGGCTGTTACTCAAGCGACGGTCAGTGATGCGGGTCCAAAGCACTGGGTGCATTTCGGCCATATTCGAGCCCCACAATACGAAGGCATCGGCGTGTTCGAAATCGTCGTAACACCCCATCGGTTCATCAATACCAAACGTACGCATGAAACCACCGACCGCGGAGGCCATACAGTGGCGAGCGTTTGGGTCAATATTATTAGATCTAAAGCCAGCCTTCATCATCTTTGATGCGGCATAACCTTCCATGACCGTCCATTGTCCTGAACCAAACATCCCTACGTTGGTTGGACCGCTCTTCTTCAGCGCGGCCTTCCATTTGTCAGCCATGACATCAAATGCAGTGTCCCAAGAAACAGGCGTGAAATCACCCTCTTTATGATACTCACCGTTTTTCATACGTAATAGTGGTTGTTTTAAGCGGTCAGTGCCGTACATGATTTTGGAAAGGAAATAACCTTTAATGCAATTCAATCCCTTATTAACGGGGGCTTCTGGGTCACCTTGAGTCGCAACAATTTGTCCATTTTTAGTCCCGACCAAAACCGAACATCCTGTGCCACAAAATCGGCACGGCGCTTTATCCCAGGTAATTTTGGTCTGCTTTGAGCTAGCGATAAGATTCGCTGCACTTGCTGGTAACGTAACCCCTGCGACAGCGGCCGCTGACGCAGCAGCGTTTGCTTTCATAAACGCTCTTCTAGATATTTTCATGATCTACCCTCAGCATCTGAAAATTGCACATCATTTATTTCACTGATTTCGTGCGATTCCGTGTCAATTTGGTGATAAACCAATGCTACATTCAACACATTTGGCATGTTGTTAATGGCATCGATTGTCTCAGTCACAAACCCTTGATTTTCTGTTTCCAATACCACGATTATCTTGCCCTCTGGGCTGTCACCATAAACTTCGGCACTATCAAAAGAATCTATTTGTCTTCGTGTTGTAGGCAGATGTTCCGGCGCTACATGTACAACGAGACTTGATATATGAACTTCATTCATAAGTATTAGCTGCCTCTGATACTTGTGTCGGAACATCTATAACAGCACCTAGATTTAAGGAAACATATCCCCTGCAGTCAGGGTAGGTTTCAATAATCCACAGCAAATTAATTGACTGCTTAGGTGTGCTGATCTTGCTTTGTAAAAAATGGCGACGTTGTAAATCCATGACTTGTCCTTATCATCGTTTCAACATTTGTTATTGTTTATCTTATTGTGTCCATATTGAGTGTTTAAATTATAGTCAATCATTAAGGAATGTCAGGTTTTTAAGAAATTTTATTTCGCGATTAATAAATACAAATATGAAGTAAGTATTGGAAAAGGGTGGTCGAGCAATGCAAAACTACTCATACACATGTTGAAATGAACTAGCTTTTTGATTTTAATTATTTGGCTTCAAAAGTTAAACGATTGGCTTCTTTGGTAAAGTTAGTTTATTTGATTAAAGGTATATTTATTCCATGAGTAGTACTTGTTATTTATTGACAAATTCTTTGATCAAAAAAATGTATGTTGGTCATCTGTGAACTTAACGTTAGTGTCAGCAAGGAGTTTTTATGGCGTATATTAAATTAAAGGTTACCTCAAAGGTTCTTGAACAATCAAAGAGAGCCGTAAATCAAGAGCAAATAGCGATTACTGACGTTTCTGGCGTAATCGCCACTCCAATTTCCAATGCGAATAAACGGAACCAAGTGAGCCTTACGATAGGGCATATATTCAAATTAAAAGTAGGTGGTAGGCATGCTATTTGGAAAGTGCATAACTCACATAATAAGAAGGGATTTGAATCATTATTTGGTTTTCTTTCAAAGCATCCTGATCAAGAATTTAAATTCCAATATTCGATTTTTTAATTCTGACTTGATAGACCTTAGAGTAAAGCTTTCTATAGATATTTAATTTAGGTCTAGTGTTTACTATTATTTTTGAGCACTTGAGTATTGCTTATGTATTTTTTGAATTTTACCTTTTTTCTTTAACGTTTTTATTGCTGTGCGCATCGCTTCGCGCATAGTATTTGGTGTGTCCTTAATACAGGTGAGATATATCTTAAGGTTAGACAAAATGAGAGGCGGAGCAAAATCACTAACTGCCAGACCGCTATGTTTTGCAATATATAGCAAGCTTTCAATCGCCCCCGCAACGGCATCGACTTGTTTAAATTTCAACATTTGTATTGCATTGCTATAGCCCAATGAATGAATTTTAGTGAGGGTGTTATCATTGTCAAATTGTTTGTCAAAATAGATTCCAAGGGGTACAGCAATGATGAGGTTTTTGAGACTGGCATAATTGGGTAGTTTTACTTCTTTTCTCGAAAGAACACCTGCTGAGAGATTTATACCTATGGGTTCAATTAAATCAAAGTGCTTAGAAACATAGGGCGTGTTAGCAACAAGTGTGCATATTTGATTCCCTTTATTTAATTCATGAATGAGGCGTTGTGATGGTAATAGTTGGTTACTTGCTTTAAGGCCGCTTTCGTTGATTATTTCGTTCATGATATCAAATAACCTTCCTTTTATTTGTCCTTTAGATGTTTTGAAACCATAAGGGACTTGTTCTAAGGTGGCCATAGAGAAAATATTGTTCTCGATAGTCGCGTGAGCTGGCGCGGATAGAAATAACATAATAACTAGAAGTAATCTGTTTAGACTCAATTGAATATATGAAGTCATATTTAGCCACCCAATGAATATTCAATAATTACAAAATAGACATTTTCTTACTTAACTACTTATAAGGTAGTTCAAGGGCACTATTTATCAAATGCAGAAATATATGGAGGGATAATGTTGAGATGTTCTACACGAAATTAATATTCAGTCGCTTTGTTTATTAAAGCTCTGGTTGTTTCTGGATGAGGATAAAAATATCTATTAGCAAATTCAGTATGTAGTTAGCATAAAAAATATGCAACTAATAAAATACTCGTTGCATATTTCAACTATTTTTAATGAACCTATGTTGATGGCCATTAAAAGATATCAAAAAAACCTTTTTCTTCTTTCGGTGGTTTTGGAAGCTCCCATTTATCAGCCGTTACAAAGAATTGAGTTTGATAGGTGTTTTTGACACCAACCGGTTTGAAACGACGGTGTAAAATTATATCTGAGGAGGGTATATAAGAGGTCACATCAGCAATACGAGGTTTAGCTGCTAAATAAGACGTGTTTTTCGCCGGAGATATGGCAATAAGTATGTCTGTTAGAGGAACATTGCCCATATTTTGTAGTTTGAACTGTACACCTACATGATGCCCAAAATGTATACCTTCTAGATTTTTAGGTATTTCATAGTTACAAGAAATTCCCGCTGAAGTTTTTGGGTTTTCAGGAAGAGTCATACTCGTCCTAAATGTATCGGTTGGAAAGTCTGCCAAATAATTTAAAAGTTTATCGTCAAAGCTGAAGCGTTGTACGCGCTTTTGCCATTCTAGTTTTGCATCTTCAATTAGGGTCAATTCATCGCCATCAATTATTTCGTCAATAGCATTCCCTTCTTCATCTAAAATTGCAAAACTGCCTTCTTCATCAAACCAAGCATGAAAAAAATCTTCCAAATATTTAGACAGACCGGCAACACTAGAAAATACGGTATGGGTAGATGTTGATTGCTGTGAACTTTTAAAGTTAGCTATAGATATTGTGTCAGAGACGGTAGTTGATAGGGTTGAACCTTCTATATCACCTGTCATGGTAAGTGTTTGATTTGTGGTTTTTTGAGCCTCTGTATCAACGAGGTCTGTTGAAAGTTTTTTAAATGTAGTCGTAAGCTCAGTTTGAGATTTCTGGCTATTTGTCTCCGCTGTTATCTGCTCACCGCTAACCGCGATTGAGCTGGTAGATGATTGCGTATCTGCTTTTAACTGTTCACTACTAACAGCGATTGAGCTTGTCGATGACTGTGAATTTGCTACAGCGGCATAACTTTGAGTACTCATTTCGCTACTAGCAGAGTGCGCTCCTGAATCCAGGTTACTTGAATCCAGTTTAATGGTTACGTTGGATGACTGATTACCTGATACCGCAGTAAACCCTACAATATCGCTTGAAGATGAAGGGGCGGTTACAGCACTACTAATCGGATCACAAAAAATATGCCTAACTTTCTCTTTATGATCTATATAAAAAGCGATTACGTCCCCAGGAAATAGTTTTGGGAATGTGTCATAGGGTGGGGAGGAGCTGGGTTCTGAGCCTAATGTGATTTCAAGGTAAGGAGGTGTTTCAAATGCCGTTAACGGCGGAAAGAAGTCATCTGCTGCATGGCTGATAGAGCTTACAAGTCCAAATATTGAAATGTGTAATAGAGATTTTGTGCGCATGTGAAAGCACTCTTAAATATTGTTTTTATATCATTAGAAAGCCAATTAGTTAGGAATATCGTCACTAATTGGCTGACTGATTCGAGTTAGTGTCTTAGACCAAATACGATTTGAGCAATACGAGTGCTGCCCTGTTCTGACTTTGACATGACATCAAACTTAGAAACGGTACCTTTACTCGCGGCCTCGAATAACTCAGCAGGAATATCACAAGGAATTTTCATAAATGCAGTATATTCATTATCCTGTAATTCTTTAAGGTATCCGCCGAACGTCTGTCCATTTTTTGTAGTAAATTCAAGTTTGTGTTGCTTCTTTTTTTGAACAACAAATCCTTGGTCGTTTTCATAACTTTCATAAATATCAAGTATCGCACGCTTACCAGATATTTTTTCGCCATTTATCTTAAGGCTCGCTAGGTTAGCGTTGCTGAAATCAACTTCAGCCGTTGCTGACCCACCACTGTATAGCGATGAGCGGTTTCCTACCCAGTACTTTATACGTGGCTTGTTATCATAACTAATGGTATGACTACCGAGTATACCTTCAGTAACTTTGCTAATGATTTCGTTAGAAATTAGTGGCGTTTCATCATCGGCCCCAAACGTTGCAAACTCCATGTCTTGTTCATAACTGAAGAATGCGATAGCGCCTACATATTTAGGTCGACCAATGTCATAGCAGTCGGTTATTACTTGACCCTCAGAATCTTTGCTTAGGCCGTGTAGCTCAAAAGGGTACATGCCGCTGACAAATTTAAGCGCAGTTTCTTCACCCTTATTATTTTTAACCGGAAGAGCCAGGCCGGTATCATTGTCATTAAAGCAGATGACATGATTTGCAGGATATTGAATGTAAGCAGAGAATGTTGATGTACCTTCATCTAATTGATCATCGCGTAAGTCTTGATTAGGGTAAATGTCGGCAATGGATAGGCGTAAGGTCGGCTCCTTGAATGCGAAGTTGTAAGGAGTATCAGTGGGCTTTATATTTGCATTAAACTCCCCACCACTAAAGACATTAACTCGACTTAAAAAACAACCTGACAAAGTCATTGTGGTCGTGATTAATAGTAATATTGTACTTAGCTTACAAAAATTCATTGATTTTCTCTCTATTTGATTTCAAATTAGTTACGGATAGGTCTTAGACTTAAACGATAGTTAACGACTTGTTTAATACCTTCATCAGTATTCATTTTTATCCTGTACTTGACAGGACTACCGCGCATAGCTGCTGTTATGTGTTTGCTCTTGGGGAGTGTTTCATTTAACCCAAAGACTTGCCTTTTAACTTTAGCATCCAAGTAGGTGAGTTGTAAGTCACCGTATATTTTTCGACCATTTTTCATTGCCAAGGTAAATAGGTTACTACCTTGTATTAAATATAGGTCTACTTCATTTGAAGCGCCAGAATTCTCATAGCTACCCTCAAAGGATAGCTTACTTCCATCAGGTTTTGTAAAAACAAACGTGGGACTATCTTTAGTGGTAGTTATACTCTTCAGGTCTTCAATTTTTTCGCGAGCTTCTTGAGCCCACCTTCCGTTAGGGAATTGTTGGAGGTAGTCTTCAAAGCTTGAAATGTCCTGTTCTTCTTTGATGGTAAAATAGGCTACGTCATCTGGGTTTTCACCACTGTGACTTTTTTGCTGTGCTGTCCAATTGGGGTGTAATGAAATGTTTGCCCCTGTGAAGCTTGAATAAAATGCTGGGCGTTGATCATTGCCGGACTCTTTTTTTACACCTGCAATTGTAGAGTCAATCATTGT
>Ga0209184_1000661_pt1 | contig 32186 bp, 35 predicted proteins | sample EN8Hudsemesocosm_2_FD_184627 | JGI IMG/M metagenome (GOLD analysis project Ga0209184, IMG submission 184627) | Methane-oxidizing microbial communities from mesocosms in the Hudson Canyon - EN8C Hudson Canyon (SPAdes) (version 2) | ecosystem: Environmental > Aquatic > Marine > Cold seeps | place... | reverse complement strand
GTCTAGCGACAATAGCACTGTGGTACCACCTGATCCCATTCCGAACTCAGAAGTGAAACGCAGTAGCGCCGATGGTAGTGTGGGAGTTCCCATGTGAGAGTAGGACATTGCTAGGCTTCTAATTAGAAAAACCCGTAGCTGATGCTACGGGTTTTTTGCTTTCTGGTATTTGAAAAGTTCACATAAATCCTTAACTGATAGGCATTGGCCACAATGTAAGAACAATATAATTTAGTTATTCATCCGAAAATTCAATGGATTACTCAATAATTGACGATAGTTAACATATAATTATATATCGAAATGAAAAGTCAAATAATCTACCACCGCCGAATGTTGTCATTTATTGTCGATGTAACGTGTGTATCAATCAGTAACTTGCTAAAATCCAGTTATTAGAAATTACTTAGTGTTGTTATGGCGATTAATTGGTTCCCTGGGCATATGCATAAAGCCCAGAAAGAAATAAAAGAAATTCTCCCTCAAATTGATGTTGTGATAGAGGTCTGCGACGCTCGGCTCCCTTTAAGTAGTGAGAACCCGATGATCACTGAAATAAGAGGTGATCTCCCTTTAATTAAAATATTAAATAAATCTGATCTAGCAGATCCTATTAAAACTAAAGTTTGGTTAGAATATTTAGAATCTCAAAATAATGTAAAAGCAATTGCATTAACAACTGATAATCCATCTGTTGCTAAAACGCTACCTAGCTTGATTCGGAAGTTAGTGCCAACTAAAAATGAAACCGGCAAACAGATTAATGTTGTGATCATGGGGATACCCAATGTTGGGAAATCAACATTATTAAACACGCTAGTAGGTAAAGCTAAAGCTAAAGTGGGTAATGAACCAGCAGTAACAAAAGGGCAGCAGCGTATACGCTTAGATGATGGGTTATATTTGTATGACACACCTGGAATGTTATGGCCTAAAATTATCAATGAGAATAGTGGATATCGTTTGGCTATAACAAGTGCCGTCAAAGATACTGCATTTGACCATGAAGACATTGCTTGTTTCGCCGGTGAGTATTTATTAGAGGAATACCCAGATCGTTTGAAAGAACGTTACCAATTAAAAAGTATACCTGAAACAGAAATCGAATTGCTTGAAGAAATAGGGCGACGCCGCGGGTGCGTTAAATCTGGTGGACATATTGATTTTCATAAAGCCTCTGCTATTTTAATCAATGAGATAAGGGATAGCACTCTTGGTGGTATAACCTTTGAAACTCCTGAGATGGTAGAAAAAGAGACGCTTCACTTTTTAGAAGTTGAAGCTAAAAAAGTTGCTGCTCGTGAAGCTAAAAAAGTAGCGCGTGGCCGTGGCCGAAAAAACAAACGTTAAGAGAGTATATATGTCTGATACATTTCAACTTCATGAATTACTACAAAGAGATGCGATTGAATTATTAGCTTTGCCGTTGTCTACATTATTACTTATGAATGATAGCAATTACCCATGGTTTGTCTTAGTACCTAGGGTTGACAATATCCAAGATATATATCAACTGGATTGGGAGCGGCAGCAACAATTTTTAAATGAATCAAGTATGTTAAGTGAAATTTTAATGCAGTTATTCAAAGGAAAAAAAATGAATGTAGCTGCACTTGGTAATGTATGCCCACAATTGCATGTTCACCATATTGTTCGTTTCGAGGGGGATATTTCATGGCCAAAACCAGTTTGGGGCGAGTTTCCTATGAAAGCTTATACATCAATAGAGTTAGATAATTTAAAAGAAAAAGTACTTCCTGCGCTAGATAAAATCTTTACGCAGGAGTAACGCTTTAAATTACAGTATAGCCGCTCAGTTATGCAACTTTATCTTGGCGGCTTTCAATTTTGTTTAATGATTGCTTTAAATCTTCTACTAGATCATTCACATGCTCTAAGCCAACTGATATCCTAATTAAACTATCACTAATACCCGCTTCTATTCTTTCTTCTGGTGTATAAGGTGAGTGTGTCATTGAGGCAGGATGTTGAATTAATGACTCAGCATCTCCCAGACTTACAGCGATTGAGAATAAATTCATTCGATTAATAAATTCTTCTCCACCTTTTAAGTCTGCATTCAATTCAAAAGCGATCACGCCTCCCGCAGCTTTCATTTGAGTACCAATAAATTTATATCCGTCGTGGGACTTCAGACCCGGATAGTAAACTTTATCAATCATCGGATGGCTTTCTAAAAATTCAGCAATTGATTGAGCATTTGAACAGTGACGTTCCATACGTAATGGAAGCGTTTTTAATCCTCTCATTATAAGCCATGCATCATGAGGACTCATGGTCGCGCCAATATCTTTAAGCGCAGTTAATTTTATATTACTTATCATTTCAGCATTGCTACATATAATACCTGCAACAACATCACCGTGCCCGTTGAGGTACTTAGTGGCACTATGAACAACTATGTCTGCACCAAACTTACCTGGTTGCTGTAAAACTGGTGTAAGAAAAGTATTATCAACAATTGATAGAATTTTATGATGTTTTGAAATCGCTAAAATTCGTTTCAAATCCAGAACCACTAGGTTTGGATTAATAGGCGTTTCTAAAAATATTACTTTTGTGTTTGGCTTTATAGCTGCTTCAATATTTTCTGGTACCTGCATATCAACAAACGAGACTTCAATACCAAACTTAGTGAGCATGTGGCTTATTAAAGCATATGAACAGCCGTATAAAGCGCTTGATGAGATAATATGGTCACCACACTGTAAATTAGCTAGCAAAGCTCCTGATATTGCAGCCATCCCTGTTGCAGTTGCTGCAGCATCTTCCATTTCTTCCATGGCGGCAACACGCATTTCTAATTGTCTTACCGTAGGGTTTCCTAATCTGCCATAGATAAAACCCTCAGCTTCACCTGCAAAACGATCCGCACCTTGTTGGGCATTTTCGAAAATAAATGTAGATGTTTGGTAAAGGGGAGTGGCTAATGAACCAAATTGTTCATCATTAATTCTTCCTGAGTGAATGGCTTGAGTTTCTACATATTTACTATTTTTCATAACTTTCTCTATTTAAAGTTTTGTAATGAGATAAATTAGCCGCACGGTATGTAATCCGTTAAAATTTACGTGCGTAATCCGTTTTCATTTCCTTATAGCAAAAACAAAGCCAGAGGTTAAATATCCTTATATTACAATGGTATATATTTTCACTATCAAAAAAACAGAATACATTGTAATAAATAAATTACAAGTTGAGAGTGAGCTGTTATATTTGTAATATAATTAATACGATGTAATAATTGTATTACAAATATGCTTTAGTAACTTGATCTAGGTGATGTTTTGAGAATTGAAATAAAAGTTAAAGACAGAATTGGTATAAGCCAAGAAGTGCTTACTATTTTTGCAGAAAACAGATGGAATATTTGCTCTCTAGAAGTTGTTACTCATTACATATACGTTCACTTTATATCAGATAATATAATTTTATCTGAGATACAGAATTCTCTCTTAAATAGGGACGATATTATTCATTGTATCTCTGTGGATTTACTCCCCACTCAAAGACGTGAAGCCCACTTACAAACATTATTAGATACCATCCCTGACCCAATAATAGATATTGATCAAAATGGAATTATAGTCATCATCAATACTGCTGCAAGGTCTTTATTAGAAGGATCAAATTTAAGAATTGAAGGGCAGCATATTGATAAATATATTGATCAGTCATTTGAATCAATGTTGAGTTTACCCAGTAGTAATTTCTCTCTGCTATTCCTTGAACATTCATATTTAGCGGATATAACGCCTATTTATTCGGAGCATAATGCATCCGGCGTTATTCTTACACTGCGCTCAATGAACCGTATAGGACAGCATATCGCTTTACTCCAGAGTGGTGAACAAACTGAATTTGAAAACATTATCGGAGAAAATTCAGCCATTCGTTTATTGAAATCACAAACACGTCGATTTTCTGAATTAGAATTACCCGTTCTGATTAGTGGCGAAACGGGTACGGGGAAGGAGCTTTTAGCTCGTGCATTACACAATGCTAGCCGTCGCGCTAATGCTCCATTTTTAGCTTTAAACTGTGCAGCTTTACCTGAAAATTTATTAGAAAGTGAATTATTCGGTTATGCTTCAGGTGCTTTTACAGGGGCTAAAAAAAGTGGTAAGCCGGGACTATTCGAACTTGCAGACACTGGCACTATTTTTTTAGATGAAATTGCTGAAATGTCTGTATATCTTCAAGCTAAGCTCTTACGCTTTTTAGAAGATTATAAATATCGTCGCTTAGGAGGAACGCAAGAATTAACAGCAAACGTACGTATTATTAGTGCTAGCCACCAAAACTTACCTAAACAAATTGAACAAAAACTCTTTAGAGAAGATTTGTTTTATCGTTTAAATGTACTTAATTTATCAATACCGCCACTACGTGATCGAACTGATGATATCGTATTATTAGCAACACACTTTATTGAAATGGCAGCTTTACAAGTTGCAAGAAAGGTACCTCTGTTAACTGAACAAGCGTTACGTGCCCTTAAAAGGTGTCAATGGCCAGGGAATATTCGTCAATTGCAAAATATATTATTCAGAGCGATTGCCCTTAATGAGACAGGTATTATCGAGAAGTCAGATATTGATGGAGCTTTATCTCAATTTTCCACTTCAGGTTTAACAATATCGAGTAATATTGAAGAATATGTCAGTGAGACTGAGAATAACATTACACATAATGAATGGAGTGATTGGAGTACTGCTCAAGATGAGTTTGAAAGTAACTTGTTAAAAGAACTTTATCCGCTGTATCCGACAACAAGAAAATTAGCTGAACGATTGAAAGTATCACACAATAAAATAGCAATGAAACTTCGAAAGTATAGGATAAGTTAGTGATTCATTTCTGAGTTATTAACCACCAATAAACTTGACTTTAAAGCCATTACTTTCGAGAACTTGTTTTATTTGCTCTCTTTTATCACCTTGTACTTCGATGACTTCACCCACAACACTGCCTCCAGTACCACAGGTCTTTTTTAGCTTTTTAGCGAGCTCTTTGAGTGCTTTGGCATCTATACCTAACCCACTAATGGTAATAACGCCTTTCCCTTTTCTTCCTTTAGTTTCACGTCTCACTCTTGCAAAACCGTCACTGGGAGTAACATCTTTGGCGACTCCATCTTGCTTGATACGCCCAGTTTGTGTCGAATATACTAATGAACTGTCAGATGTTTGCTGTATTTCTGAATTATCTATTGATGCGGTTTCTCTACCGAATGCACTGGCAAGATCGCTAAGACTAGTAAGTTTATTTTTCATAATGTTCATACCACTATTTAATCAACACAATTGCTAAATTTAAGATAAAAATAAAGCCACTGAAAAGTGGCTTTATTATACCTAGAATACGCTAGAAAATAAGTCTGAAAACGTTATCGTTTAAAGTTTACCTTCAAGTTCTGGCAATACATCAAATAAATCACCAACAATACCGTAATCAGCTACCTGGAAGATAGGTGCTTCAGCATCTTTGTTGATCGCAACAATGATCTTAGAGTCTTTCATACCCGCTAAATGTTGAATGGCTCCACTGATACCTACTGCAATATATAAGTCTGGTGCAACAATCTTACCTGTTTGGCCAACTTGCATATCGTTTGGAACAAAGCCAGCATCAACAGCTGCTCGTGATGCACCAATTGCAGCACCAAGTTTATCTGCAATACCTTCAAGTAATTTGAAGTTATCGCCATTTTGCATACCACGACCGCCTGATATAACGACACTTGCTGCGCCTAAATCTGGGCGTTCTGATACTGATAGTTCATCATTTACGTGAGATGATATACCTGCATCTGTTACTGAATCTAATGCAACAATTTCAGCACTTCCGTCAGCGGCAACTGGATCAAAACCTGTAGGACGTACAGTAATCACTTTTTTGCTGTCTAAACTTTTTACTGTTGCAATAGCGTTACCCGCATAGATAGGGCGAACAAATGTATCAGCACTTTCTACAGCAATGATATCTGAAATTTGCGCAACATCTAATAATGCGGCAACACGAGGCATGAAGTTCTTACCTGTTGTTAACGCTGTAGCTAAAATATGATTGTAATCCGCAGCAAGTTCAGTAACCAACAAACTAATGTTTTCAGCCAATTGATGTTCGTAAGCTGCATTATCTGCAACAAGTACTTTGGTTACGCCGTTAACTTTTGCAGCTTCTTGTGCAATGCTTTGACAATTGCTACCCGCAACTAAAAGATGAATATCTCCACCAATTGCTTGAGCTGCTGCAACGGTTTTAAGCGTATCGGCTTTTAATGTGCTGTTATCATGTTCAGCAAATACTAAAATACTCATGAGATCACCTTCGCTTCATTCTTTAATTTTTCAATTAACGTATCAACACTGTCTACTACAATACCGGCTTTACGTTCAGCAGGAGGTGTGACTTTCAATAATGTTGAACGTGGGCTTAAATCAATACCAAAGTCTGCAGCAGGTTTTACGACTAATGGCTTACGTTTTGCTTTCATTATATTAGGTAATGATGCATAACGTGGTTCATTTAAACGTAAATCAGTCGTTACAATTGCAGGTAACTTAAGTGAGATAGTTTGTAAACCACTATCAACTTCACGTGTAACGTTAACTGTATCGCCATCTACTTTGACTTCTGATGCGAAAGTACCTTGAGCCATACCTGTTAATGCAGCAAGCATTTGACCAGTTTGGTTGTTATCGCTATCAATAGATTGTTTACCTAAAATAACTAATTGTGGTTGTTCTTCTTCAACAATCTTTTGTAAAAGCTTTGCAATATTAAGTGCGTCTAATTTCTCATCTGTTTCGATTTGAATAGCGCGATCTGCACCTAATGCTAAAGCTGTTCTTAACTGTTCTTGGGAAGCCTTATCACCAACAGTAACCGCAATAACTTCAGTTGCTATTCCTGCTTCTTTTAAACGAACCGCTTCTTCTACGGCGATCTCACAAAAAGGGTTAATTGCCATTTTTACATTAGCAAGATCAACATTTGAATTGTCTGCTTTTACGCGAACTTTGACGTTATAGTCAATAACACGTTTGATAGGTACTAATACTTTCATCGTTGCCTCTGATTGCGTTTGTTGTGTTTGTATTTATATAGTTAAGCTAACGTTATTGTTACTACACTAACATTAGCAAATATTTGTAATTATTGCTCGACAGACTAATACTAGAGTACGTGAACGTCAACGTAATAAAGCGGTTGTCTCTGATAAATTGAGCTTAAATAGCTTTTGTCACATAATCTTTAAAATAGAAGATAGTATTTATGGACAAAATATCTATAATGAGTGATATTATCAAACAGGTGTTTGAAAATCAAACGAGTGTTTGATTTTATTTCAATGAATATTTTTTGGGGAAGTTTATGGAACGCGAATCGATGGATTTTGACGTTGTAATTGTTGGTGCTGGTCCGTCTGGTTTAGCAACAGCTTGTCGTTTGATGCAGCTAGCAAAAGAAAAAGACCAAGAACTTATGGTCTGTGTTGTTGAGAAGGGCTCAGAAGTTGGTGCTCATATTTTATCGGGAGCGGTTTTTGAACCAAGAGCGCTAAATGAATTATTTCCAGATTGGCAGGAAAAAGGAGCACCGCTAAAAACAAAAGTTACTGGCGACGATATTTATTTACTCAATAGTGAGAGTAACGGTATCAAATTACCTAACTTCTCTGTACCAAAAACTATGCACAATGATGGGAACTACATTGCCAGTATGGGTAATGTTTGTCGTTGGTTAGCTGAACAAGCTGAAGAATTAGGCGTTGAAATATTCCCTGGTTTTCCTGCGCATGAAGTTCTTTATAATGATGATGGTAGTGTTGCTGGTATTCTTACGGGTGACATGGGTTTAGATGTTAACGGTAAAGAAAAAGATTCCTTTGTTCCTGGTATGGAATTACGTGCTAAATACACTGTATTTGCTGAAGGTTGTCGAGGTCACTTAGGTAAAGAGTTGATCCGTAAATTTAACCTTGATGAAGGTAAATCACCTCAACATTATGGTATAGGTTTTAAAGAAATCTGGGATATTGACCCAGCGAAACATCAAGAAGGTCTTGTTGTTCATACGGCTGGCTGGCCTTTAGATAAAGGCACAACAGGTGGTGGTTACTTATACCATGCAGAAAACAATCAAGTATTTGTAGGTTTGATTATTGATTTGAATTATAGCAATCCACATTTAAGCCCGTTTGATGAATTTCAGCGTTATAAGCATCATCCTAAAATTAGTCTATATCTCGAAGGCGGCAAACGTGTTTCTTATGGCGCACGAGCTATGGCAAAAGGCGGATTTAACTCATTACCTAAAATGACAATGCCAGGCGGTATTATTGTTGGTTGTGATGCAGGAACTATTAATTTTGCAAAGATCAAAGGCAATCACACTGCGATGAAGTCAGGTATGTTAGCCGCTGAAAGTATCTTTCAAGCAATAGCATCAGGTGATGAAGGTGGTAAAGATTTAACACATTATACTGAAAGCTTTAAATCATCTTGGTTATATGACGAATTATATAACACACGTAATTTTGGCGCTGTTATGCATAAGTTTGGTATGACATTAGGCGGTGCATATAACACACTTGATCAAAACATCTTCAATGGTAAATTACCATTTAATTTCAAAGATGACAGGTTAGATCATGAGCAGCTAAAATTAGCATCTGAAGTTGCTGTAATTAATTATCCTAAACCTGATAATAAACTTAGCTTTGACAAGTTAACGTCTGTATTTCTGTCAAATACTAATCATGAAGAAGAGCAACCTTGTCATTTGAAACTTGCGGATGCTGGTATTCCTATCTCAGTTAACTTAACTAAATACGCTGAGCCTGCTCAACGTTATTGTCCTGCAGGTGTGTATGAGATTGAAGCGACAGAAGAAGGCGATAAATTAGTCATTAATGCGCAGAATTGTATTCATTGTAAAACTTGTGATATTAAAGATCCAAGCCAAAACATTACTTGGGTTACACCAGAAGGTACCGGCGGACCAAATTACCCTAACATGTAATTTAATATGTTTTTAATCATATAGAAAAGCCTGCTTATGCAGGCTTTTTATGTTCAGGATGGCCTTTCTCAGACATCCTGTCTTTCAAGGCATTAGTGCATCCCTGCACGTCAACGGTCATGATTTTAGTTCCAGACAAATCATAAGTACCTGCATCCATGCAGGCAATGTCACGGTCACATGGATGTGAATGAGTGACGATGTTCAAAAGTCATCACTAGTCATACTAATATTTAGTCAATAAATAAGGGGCGTTTTATTTAGTCTCTATCAAATCGAATTCGCTGAGCTGATTAATACTTTGCTGTAAAGTTAACTCAAGCTGGTCCAACTTTTTCAAATTTTCGCAAAATTGTGCCGCTTTTAATTCTATTTCTTGTGCTTTTGGTTCAATTTCAAGATGTAAGCCTTTTTCCATACCTTTTATACGTTGATCAAAAGCTTCTACTCGCTGCTCACTACTACGCTCTTCATTAGTTGTCATGGCTTCACCAACAGCCATTAGAATAGTCCCAATGGATTCAGTGACAATACTTTCTATTTCTTGTTCGAACGCACCGGCAAAGATATCATCAAAATCATCAAAGTCCTGTGAGGCAATGTAATAGTTGGTATCACTATGATTAAAGCGTTCGCGAAGCCGATATTGCATTTCATCAAATCGTTCTTGAATTTTTTGATGTGAAGCACTGTTCTCTCCGGTTAAACCTGCAATAACTTTATTTACCGCTTTTAGGCCAATATCAACACCTTCAATGGCAATATCTACTATTTCAGGAACTTGTTTACGAATACCTTGGCTGTATTGATTTATTAAATTTATTTGCTCCTCATTTAGAGAAACTTCTCGTCCTCTAATAAATAGCTGTTTATCATTATTTATTTGAACGAAAGTTTGGCTTTTTTGCATTATACGTAGATGAGAAGGGTTAATCACAACACCGTAATTAAAGTTAATATCACATTGTTGAGCATTAACATTACTAGCCATTAGGCTAGTAAAAATAAAGGAATAAGTGAGAATTTTCATCGATAATCCAGAGTAATGGAAATGAATATTATAAAATAGTATAAGTAATTTATGGGGTATGAACGATAGGATCTAAATGAATCTTTCTTTCTCTATAACTCATTTTTGTTGGGCCATATTCTCGACGGGTATTATCATTAAAATCTCCAACAATAAGTGTTACCCCATGATATAGTTTTTCAGTTGCCTCTACGAATACACCTGTCATATAAGCTTGAATTTCTTCCTCAAAGGCTTCTTTTTCATTTAAAATTTCACCCATTTTATTCGCATGAAATTTATAAGTTGAGACTAATTTATTGAGCATTTCAGGATTAACTTTATCTTTAGGAAGCTTTTTTAGTTTATTTACGGCTAGTTGTAATTCAGTCGTTTTATCTGAGTCTATTTTTAATCTAGCGTCAATATCCTCTATGTGCTCTTTCATACCAATAATTTTTTTAGAAAAGTTGATAATAGTTGTACTACCTGCGGTAGCACCCACCATACCAGCATGGACCGATTTACCTGCTTGAATATAGCCAGCAATCAGTTTGCCATTGGCTTTCTCATCAGACCCCAACCATAATGTTTCTTCTACATCAATAATGCAGTGCATCATTTGATTTTCAATACGTAAGTCGTGACATGATATTTCGGCATATTGACTATATTTTGCGTAAACAGAACCTTTAGCCTTAATACTGACACTCATTTGAATGTCATCAACAGGTATATCTTCTATATCTTGTTTTCGCCCAATTATACCACTGCCTATAGTAATATCGCCTCCCGCGTCTAATGAGGCCGATTCAACAAAACCACCAATGGATATATCGCCAGTAGCAACAACTCTCATGCCTTCGCAGATATCACCATCAATAATAACACTGCCTTCGAATTTGATGTGTCCAGTACTAACATCTACATTTTTAATGCGGTAAATGCCGTCTACTTCCATCCCATTTTCGATGATTCTTGGTAAGCCTATTAGGGTGGATATTAATACTTTATCATTTTTTGCGCTGATAGCAGTACCTTCACCTACTTGCATATCAACGTCATCACCCGCTACAGGATCTAGTGGGGAGCCTGTAACCGTAAAACCTTTTTCACCTTCAGTAAGAGGTATTTTTTTAGCAAGAGGTTCGCCTACTTTTACGCAAATAATATCACCTAAATCACGCATGTCGACACTACCGTCTTCACGTTCTTTAGGACGTAAAATTCTGTCTTGAGCACTCTGCACTAATAATTTTATTTTAGAGTTTTTACCGTTTACAGCATCTTTACCTTGCGCTATAACTCCTTTAACTATCGAGCCAGCTGACTCTTTAGCAGCTTTATGGGCAAGTTTAAGCAATTGCTCTTTAGTAAAACCTTTAGTGACCCCAGATTGTTGAGCTGCGTTTAGGATTGCTTTAGCCGATAAATGTTTTCCACCGAGCGCTGTTGTAATTTCAGCAGTTGCAGACATTTCATCACTATCTATAGAAATAGTAATGGTTGCATCTCGTCGCTCTAATACTTGGTAAATTATTTCTCTACCTGACTTATTTGCTTGCAGTGGTTTTAAAACACTATTAAGTTCTGCTATGGCATTTTTTATATTGCCATTATCAACATATAAATTTTTAAATTCTGATTTTTCTATAAGCTCATGAATAGTTACTTCTAATATTTGAGAAGCATCTTTAACAGGTTGCAAAACAAGGTCGATATTATTTTTTTTATTGATCTCTAAACTTGCTTGTGTCACGCGACATTTACTCCAACATACAACTTATAAAATATTAAATGTAATTTTCTTGGTGAACTTTAATGAATGAACCTGTATTGATTTTAGAATAATCTATTTTATATTCTTTATTATCAAGTGCCTGTATGAATATAAGTGTTTTTGATTCACCAAAAACCTCTGAAGCACTAACATCAACGACATCTTGATATGCTTTTTTAGCATCTGATTTCTTACGCGGTACTTCACCTTTATAAACACCAATACCACGATTACTAACGACTACTACTGGGTGATTGCCATTTAATATGAGTAAATCAAACTTTCTCATTTTGTGGATGATTGTATTTCGGCCACTGATAATGAAATTTTTTTCTATCAAAATATGCTCCTATCTCTCACTAATATGTCTACAATACTATTATTCTAGTTTATTATACCAATAAATATATAAAGTTTTGATTTATGGCGCAATAAAAATGACATTTCTTTTGATATTTTTAAGATAAACACCAAAAATTAACATGTATAAAACATTTATAATCGATTACGAAAAGTAAAGCGGTACATTGTCACTCTTTATTAATAAGCGTCTTAACAAGTCGAGTGACCTTGCTGCAACTGCGTGCTGAAAATAGCCACGATTGGCTTTAATGCAAAAGTAATGACAGTAAATTTTTTCTCTACTGCCCCATGCAATCCAAACAGAACCAACTGGTTTGTCTTTACTTCCTCCATTGGGACCTGCAATTCCTGTAACGGCAATAACTAAATCAGCATTTGCTGAAGCTAATGCTCCTTCAGCCATTTCTTTAACTGTTTCTTCGCTTACTGCGCCATACTTTTCTATGGTGTTCTTATTAACATTTAATAATTTGCTTTTTATTGCATTGGAATAAGTCACAAATCCTGCTTCAAATGAAGCTGATGCACCGGAAACCTTGGTTAATTGACTAGCAATTAGGCCTCCTGTGCAAGATTCGGCAGTGGTTATTTTTAAGTTTTTCTGTAGGCATAATTGCAATACTATTTCGGATAACGTACGTGGCTTTTCTTTAATCTCTTCAATGATATGATCATTAAGTAATATTTTTATTTTTTCAACAAGTTGAGTTTTTAATGGTAAATGAACATACTTTTCAATCGTTAATTTTAGCTCTATTAATGGAGAGGAAGCTCGAAAGCCAACTTCTACTTCTTTAGGCCAATGAGGAAATTCTTTTACTAACATTGATTGTAAAGTCGATTCGCCAATACCAAACAATTGTAAACGAGTAATATCCATTTCGGCAGTGAAACTTGATTGAGACTCCAGTGCAGGGATAATTTCCTCTTCGAGCATTATCTTTAGTTCACTGGGTACGCCAGGGGTACAAACAACGTGGCAGTCATTCAATATTAATGAAAACCCCATCGCGCTACCCACTCTATTAGCAACTATATCGCACCCTTTGGGCAAAATTGCTTGCTTAAGGTTTGCTTTACCTAAATGCGCGTTTCTTTGCTGACACCAATTTTCTAAGTGAGCTAATGCTGTTGGATGTTGCTCTAAAGGAAGGTTACAAGCTATGGCTAATGCTTGCGCTGTTAAATCGTCTGTCGTTGGTCCAAGACCACCATTAATAATCAAAACATCAGCATTTTTTGTTAACGTGTTTATCTCATCGGCAAGTAAATGTAGATCATCCGCTAAAGTGACTTTACGACTAATTTTCATTCCAATGGCTTTACATTGCTGAGCGATCATTGCCGAATTACTGTCAACAATATCACCGGTCATTAACTCATTCCCCGTAAGGAGAAGGTGTACTTTAGCTGTAGTCATTTTAAAGCTCAAAAATCAAATGTAATAGGGCAGTAGACTACTGCATAAGTTTAATTATTGTTAGCTAATTAATGTAAATAAAATTTTGTTTTAAAAAAATATAAATAAATTTAAACCTTTTTTGTTTTGTAGGTGACTTATCATTATTGAAATAAAAAACCATTAATAATATTTAAAGGATATCCATGAAAAACTCATTCAGAAAACAACTTACTTTGGCAACGATTCTATCACTTTCTACTATTTCAGCTGTCTACGCAGACATTGAAGATACTATTGAAAAATCTTTTGATGTAAGTGACAAAGCAGCTTTACGATTGGCTAATATTAATGGCGCAGTTGATATTAAAGGCTGGGATAAACAGGAAATAAGAGTAACGGCAATTATTACCGCCAAAAACCAAGAAGATAGAGATCGAATAAAAGTAGACTTTGATCAAAATTCGAATGGCGTTAGTGTTGAAACTGAATACGAAAAACAATCATCTTGGGGACGTAATAACAGTTCTGGAAAAGTTGATTACACCGTAATGGTTCCATTTGGCGCATCGTTAGCTGATATAGAATTGGTTAATGGTTCGTTGGTTATTGATAAAGTTCGGGGCGAAATAAAAGCTAATACAGTAAATGGTTCTATTAACGTTCAGGGCTTAGCCGATGATCTTGAGTTGAATTCAGTTAATGGCAGTATAAAAGCAACTTACCAACAAATTGATAATAATATTGATGAAATAGAATTAACAACAGTTAATGGAAGCATTAAACTTTATATGCCAAGTGATTTGAATGCCACGATAAATGCAGAAACGATGCATGGCAGCATCAAGACTGCGTTTGGACTTTCAAGTAATAAAAAAATGTTTTCTGGCCGCAGCTTATCTGGCAGTGTTGGCAGTGGCGATATAAAAATTGATTTAGAAAGTGTTAATGGCAGTATTAAAGTGATGAAAAATTAATTTTCATTAAAATATTTCAAATCTGGACTTTTACCACAACATTTATGTTGTGGTTTTTTTTATTTGGTTGTTGGTAAAAATAATGCACAATAGCGATTAAATCTGACAAAGCTCTAAGGCGTATTTGAAAGTGAGTGAACAATATAACCGAGCGTTATTGGCTGGACGCTGGTATCGAATGGAAATGAACGATAATGGTCATCAACTTGTTGAGTATGCTGAGCTTAGCCTTGATGGTAGTTTTGAATTTTCTTTTGTTGAACAAAATACTCAAGGGGAAATTCTTTGTCAAAATATTGAATTAGGAGATTGGGGTTTAGTTGGTGATATTCATTTTACTATTACCCAAGAAGAAGTTGATGACGGTGAACATTTTCGTTCAGATTTAACCGATGAAAATAATTACCATGCCTATAAAGTCTTAGCGTTAGATAGTCAAATATTTAAATATCAACACATTGTAAGCAATGAAGTGTTTATCCTTCGTCGAGTTATTGATAAAATCGGCCACTGTTAAATTTAGTTATCCTTACAATATAATAAATTAATTCCCTTTTACTTAATAAGTAGTTGAAAAAAATGAAAAATATAAAGTCAGCAAGTTTAATTACTGCGATAAAAACCCCTTATAACGCACAAGGTGAAATAGACCTTGTTACATATGATCAACTTGTTGCGCAACAAATTGCGGCGGGTGTTGACGGTATTGTTGTTGGCGGCACTACGGGTGAAGGGCATTTATTAAGTTGGGAAGAACATTTAATGTTAATTGCTCATACTGTTCATAAGTATAGCGACAAGCTTATTATTGTTGGGAATACTGGCAGTAATAATACGCGCGAAGCGATTAAAGCAACACAAAATGGTTTTGCAATGGGTATGGATGCAGCACTTCAAATCAATCCATATTACGGTAGAACATCAAAGGCTGGTGTCGTGGCGCATTTCAATAAAGTGCTGGATATTGGACCTGCTTTTATCTACAACGTACCGGGCAGAACAGGTCAGGACCTTACGCCAGATATCATTGAACCTTTATCAACTCATAAGAATTTTATTGGCGTAAAAGAATGTGGCGGAAATGAACGCATTGATTATTATGAGAAGAAAGGTATCGCTTGTTGGTCAGGTAACGATGATGAGTGTTATGTTGGTCGTCACAAATTTGGTTCTCATGGTGTTATTTCAGTAACGTCAAATGTTGTTCCAAGCTTAATGCGAACCTTAATGGATACTCAAAATAGCGAGTTAAATGACCGTTTACAAAACTTAATGAAATGGTTGTTCTGTGAACCCAACCCAATTGCAATTAATACCACGTTAATGATGACAGGTGCTGTTGAACGTAATTTTAGATTACCTTATTTAGCATTGACCTTAGAGCAACGTCAGGAAGGTTTTGATTATTTAGCCCAATTTGAAACATCTGAACTTGTTGGTGATAAATTAGCCTTATTAAACGATAGCGATTTCAATTACTGCTCGTAAATAAATTTACGTTAGAGCGTTTAATGATGGCATTAAATGCTCTGGCAGTTTAAACACTCGTTTTACTGCAGTTAACGGACAAATAAAACTTAGAGATACGGCACATAGCTGCAAATCATCACTTATCTCATCGTTAATACCTTCAACTCTCCCGTGTAATCTATCGCCAATTACTGGCATATCAATGCTCGAAGCATGAATTCTTATTTGATGTTTTCTACCTGTATCAATTTTAACTTGAACTAATGAAGTATTATTTTTTTCATCATAATCAATATGCGTAAAATGGCTACTTGCACTTTTACCATCCACATTACTTGTTAAGGAGTCTGGTTGCGGGCGTAAACGATGATCGCCATGAATAATAATATGGTAGATTTTCTCTAAATCGTGTTTCTCAAACATTGCACTTAATGCGCGAGCCGCTTTCTTACTGTGTGCAATTAAGATTAGCCCTGTAGCTGCTCTATCTAGACGATGAACGATAAATGCTGAACGCTCTGGTGTTAAATGTGTTTGTGCCCAGCGCGCAATAGTACAATGGTCACTCCACTTGGAACCTTGAGACAACATGCCATAAGGCTTATACCAAACGCTGTAATCAGTACGGTCTTCAATTAATAGTGCTTCATTAGGTTGTTGGCTCAACACTTGTTCGTCGTAATAAAAGTGTAAAGTATCAGTAGTTTGTAATGGTTTTTTAATTCGCCTTAATCTTTGTGTACTCTTACCACGCGTTAACCATAATGCACCTTGTTGAATTGCTTGTTTTAATTGAGCATTACTTAGCGCGCACTGTTGATTGAGTTCAGTGATCACTGAGCTATTTTCTGTTGTAATATCAATGTGAAGCTCAAATTTATTCATGGTTGTATTCAAGGCAGTATTCAACGTAAAAGTTCTTTGTGATGATTAATAGCGCTAGTTTATCAAAATTAATCGATAACTGGATTGGTATTATGTTTTTCATCAGATAAAATAGCGAAATAAATAATATAAACAAAAGATAATACTAATGAAACGTGATTTAACTTTATTTCCAGAAGATAATGTTGGCAATGCTTTATGGCAAATGATGAATGATGGTGACGATTTAAATAAAGAACGCGAGATTGAGTTTTCAGTTATTTTCCAAAGTGAAGAAGCCGCTTTGAAGTTTGGTCAATTGTTATTGGAAAATAATCAAAAATTATCATTTTCGCCGTACGATGGTAACGAAGATTTTCCTTGGGAAATAACTGCTTATCCATTTATCGGTGCAAGCTATGAAAATATTAGCTCTTATCAGCACTTATTGATCTCAAGTTCTGAACCCCTTGGTGGTCAGTATGACGGATTTTATTGCGCCGCCGTTTAATTGTAGTAGGCACCTCAAAGGAAAACTATGCTTGATATAAAGCAGTTTGACCAACTAAAAAAAATGAGTGGAAAGTCATTTAATGATCAAAAAGCGTTGATCAAAAAAGTGATGGCAGGGCGACAAATAAAATGTGAGACCTGTGGTACAGTGCTCCGTTTAATTGTCCCAGAAGACAAAACCACACCAGGCGTTTATTGTGGTAAGGGGTGCACTGATATTTGTTTAGATTTTATTTAAAGGTCAATGCTCTTTACTTATACTCGCTGAGCGGCAAATCTCTTTTACTGCGGTAATGATTACTGAATTCTCTTTGCTGCTGTTAAAGGCTAAGCCAATATCTTTAATTAAGTGAATACCTTCTACTGGAATTAATACTAATTCATCAGCATTTAAGATCTCTTGCCAATCAGGCAGTAATGCCGCGCCAATCCCCGCACACACTAATTGCCAAGCATATTCAACCGTTTTGATATTAGCACGCGGTTGAAACCTAACAGAAGCGTCTGCCATCACAGCTTTTAACTTATCAAGTGTTTCACATGGCGCTATGTTAATGAAAGGCATGTCTTCCAATTCTGAAATATTAATAGATGACTGTTCTGTTACTTGCCAATCTTTTGGAACTGCAAGTTGATAGTTGTCTTGCCAAAGAGGAATGAAACTTTCGTTTTTGGTTACAGAGTTAGCAATAACAACACGTGCATCGCAAGGTTCTTCGGGATCGACTAAGGTAAGCTCTATGTTATCAATTTCTTCTGTTATTTTTTTCAATAAATAACTCATTCGCTGCGCGCCCAATGAACGCATAATACCTAATCTGAGCAATACTGGTTTTGGACTGTTAGAAAACAGATTACTGATAGATTTTGCATTATCAGCCATTTCTTTAGCTTTAGGATAAAGCTTATCCGCTGCATCTGTAGGTAATACACCACGAGCATGGCGTACAAATAAAGTAACATTTAAGTCTGATTCTAGTAATTGAATAGCGGTAGTTATTGACGGTTGCGAAACAAAACAACACCGAGCTGCAGCACTTATACTGCCTTGTTCATAGACCGATTGAAAATATTTGAGTGAGCGAAGTTCCAATGTTATTTCCAACTATCATTTATAAAAGAGAATAGAGTTTATCTATTATTATATGCACTGTTAATGCTTTGTGTAATATACATAGTCTAAGCCTATCCCCTTCATAAAAACATTATATTTTTCAACTTTAAGAACAATCAGTAAAGTTATTTGATATTTATATAAATAACGTCATCTAGAATTTAGTTAAATATGACGAGTTGAAAGAGGAATGAACCAACGATGATAAATAAATTTAGTACGACTGCCGCTGATGTTGTTGCCGATATTTTTGATGGGGCCACAGTGATGATCGGTGGCTTCGGTGAAGCAGGTAGCCCAATTGAGTTGATCCATGCACTTATTGATCACGGAGCTAAAAATCTTACCGTGGTTAACAATAATACCGGTAGTGGTCATGTTGGTTTAGCGGCATTAATTGCCAATGGTCAGGTGGGGAAAATGATTTGCTCATTTCCTCGTACCGCAAATTCCACGGTATTCCCTGACTTATATAGAGCAGGGAAAATTGAATTAGAACTCGTACCTCAAGGTACGCTTGCTGAACGTATTCGAGCTGGCGGGGCAGGTATTCCTGCATTTTTCACCGCAACTTCGGTAGGAACACCTTTGGCTGATGGCAAAGAGCACCGTAACTTTGATGACAGAGATTATGTGATGGAACGAAGCTTAACCGCTGACTTTGCACTTATCAAAGCGAAAGAAGCTGACCGTTACGGCAATTTAACCTATAGCAAAACGGCGCGGAATTTTGCACCCATTATGGCAATGGCAGCAAAGACTACCATAGTGCAAACAAGTTATTGTGTTGAAGCTGGCGATATTGATCCTGAAACCGTTGCTACGCCGGGAATCTTTGTTGACCGTATTATTCATGTTGAAAACCCTTTACAAGAATCAACCTTAAATGCACAAGGGAGAACTTACCCATGAGCTTAGAAAAAAATACAGAAGCAGTTGGCTGGACAAGAGATCAAATGGCTGAACGTGCCGCGCTTGATATTCCTGATGGCTCATATGTTAATTTGGGCATTGGCATTCCTGAAAAGGTCGCCCGATATGTACCGCAAGGGCGTGAATTTATTTATCACACAGAAAATGGCTTATTGGGCATGGGGCCCACTCCCGAAGAAGGCAAAGAAGATCCTGACCTTATTAATGCGGGTAAAAAGCCAGTTACCGCTCTTGCGGGCGCAGCATATTTTCATCATGCCGACAGTTTTGCAATGATACGCGGACAACATATCGATGTTTGTGTATTAGGAGCAATGCAAGTGGCACAAAATGGCGACTTAGCTAATTGGTCTACAGGTGCGCCAGATGCAATTCCCGCAGTTGGTGGTGCGATGGATCTAGTTGCTGGCGTAAAAACTATTTTTGTTATCACTCAACATACAACAAAAGACGGCATTGCTAAACTGATTGAACAATGCAGTTATCCGTTAACAGGGCAAGGCGTTGTCAGCCGAGTTTATACCGATTTATGTGTTATAGAAGTAACAAGTAAAGGTTTTGAATTGGTTGAGTTAGCACCCAATGTTGAATTTGACACTGTTCAGGATCGCACTGGTGCCAAACTGTTAGACCCAAGAAATTTAGCGGAGAAATCATAATGACATTACCTTCATCTGAGCAAAACAGCAAAAGCGTTGAACTGTTTAACCGTGCTAAAAAAGTATTGCCGGGTGGTGTTAGCCGTAACACTATCTTTAAATTACCTCACCCAGATTATGTTGAAAAAGGACAGGGCTGTTATGTTACCGATATTGACGGTGTTACCCGTATAGATTTTGCGAATAATATGGCGTCACTTATTCATGGCCATGCGAATCCTGAAATTAACCAAGCGATTATCGAACAGGTTCAAAAAGGTACAGCCTTTACTATGGCTACCGAAATTGAAATTGAGTATGCCGAATTATTATGTGCGCGTGTGCCGGGCTTTGAAAAAATTCGTTTTGTAAATTCTGGTACCGAAGCAGTAATGGCTATGATAAAAGCTGCGCGTGCTTTTACTGGCAAAGAGAAAATAGTCAAAGTTGAAGGTGCCTATCACGGTGCTTATGATTACGCTGAAGTTAGTCAAACTGCAGCCCCTAAAAACTGGGGAGATGAAGACCAACCCGCCAGTGTTCCTGTTGCAAACGGTACACCTGAAGGCGCGTTAGACGACGTAATTATTATTCCTTACAACAATGTAGAAAAAGCTTTAGCTATTTTAAATCAACACAAAGGTGAGTTAGCAGGAATACTCATTGACCCCGTTTCTCATCGTGTTGGAATGGTACCCGCGAGTGAAAAGTTTGTAGAAGCGCTTTATCAGTGGACTCGAGAAAATGACGCATTATTGATGTTTGATGAAGTGATCACTTTTCGCGTTAATTATGCTGGCGCTCAGCAAAACTATAAAGTGGCGCCAGACTTAACCGCCATAGGGAAAATGATTGGCGGTGGCTTTCCTGTTGGTGCATTTGCAGGACGAAGTGATGTAATGGAAGTGCTTGACCCAACGCAACCGAAAGTTCTATTACCCCATTCAGGTACTTTTTCAGCAAACCCTGTCACAATGACCGCTGGCATTACCGCCATGCGTTTGTTCGATCAAAAAGCGGTAGATTCTATTAATGTTTTAGGTGATTTAGCCCGAAAAGAAATTACCCATGCCATTGAAAAAGTGAGTATTAAAGCTTGTGTGACAGGAGCAGGTTCGATGTTTCGAATTCACCTAAAACAAGATGCCCCAAGCAATTATCGCCAATCATATGCAAATGAAGATGAAGCTAAAGGATTAAAGCTATTACTCACCCATTTATTTGAACAAGGGCTGATGATGATCAATACTTGCTCTGTTATGTTATCAACAGCGATGACTGAAAAAGAAATTAATATTTTAGTGGAGCATTTAACCTCAGGCTTTGAAAAAGTTATTGAGCAATATCCTTCACTTAATAAAGGCTAAAGAGCAGCTAAATAGACCTCAAATAAAGCTGAAATAAATTTAAAAGAGAATAAATGAATGAGTAACTTTTCACCTGAAGAAACAATTGCAAACCATGAGATGAATGACGTATTCATTTGTGATGCAATTAGAACACCTGTTGGCCGGTTCGGAGGTTCGTTAGCGACTATTCGTGCTGACGATTTAGCTGCTTTACCTTTAAAAGCTTTAATGGACAGAAATCCAGATTTAGATTTTAGTCAAGTAGATGATGTTATTCTCGGCTGTGCTAACCAAGCGGGTGAAGACAACCGTAATATTGCGCGTATGGCGACATTATTAGCAGGTTTACCGTATCAAGTACCTGCAACAACCTTGAACCGTTTATGTGGTTCAGGCTTGAACGCTGTTGGTATTGCCATGCAGGCGATTAAGTCAGGTGAAGCTGAAATGATTATTGCTGGTGGCGCTGAAAGCATGACTCGTGCGCCATTTGTAATGGGGAAAGCAGAAAGTAACTTTTCACGTACGCAAGAAATGTTTGATACCACTATGGGCTGGCGCTTTGTTAACAAGGCGCTTGATAAAGCTTATGGCACTGAAACGATGCCACAAACAGCTGAAAATCTTGCTGATGACTTTAACATTAGCCGTGAAGACCAAGATAAGTTTGCTTTTTCTAGTCAGCAAAAAGCAGCCAACGCGCAACAGGCGGGTTTATTTGATGAAGAAATAGTGCCAGTTAGCATTGCTCAGCGTAAAAAAGATCCTATTATTTTTGCTAAAGATGAACACCTAAGATTAACGACCTTAGAAAAAATGTCGGCACTAAAACCTTTTGTTCATTCAAAAGGAAGTATAACCGCAGGTAATGCTTCTGGGATTAATGACGGTGCCGCGGCAATTTTACTCGCTTCAAGAAAGTCGGTGGAAAAAAACAAGTTAACTCCGATCGCTAAAGTATTAGGTATGGCTGTCGCCGGAGTACCACCACGTATTATGGGTATCGGCCCAGTTCCTGCGACAGAAAAACTATTAAAGCGTCTAAATTTAACGTTAGACGATATCGATTTAATCGAAATAAACGAAGCGTTTGCCGCACAGGCATTAGCTTGCATTCGTGAATTAGGTTTGAAAGATGATGATCCGCGCATTAACCCTCAAGGTGGCGCAATAGCACTCGGCCATCCGTTAGGCATGAGTGGTGCACGTTTAATTACGTCAGCAGCTCGCCAATTACAAAGCAGTAATAAACGCTACGCATTGTGTACTATGTGTATTGGGGTTGGGCAGGGAATCGCCTTGATTATTGAAAGAGCTTAAATTGTTTTCAAAGATTAACTCTCAATAAAGTCATAATCAGTAAAATTATAATCAGTAAAGTAAAGGGAGTAATGTTTACTCCCTTTTTTGTGCTTGATAGTTGTGTGAACGTTCTTCTTATAAATCGATAATTATAGGACTACTTTGAACTATAAGGTGACTTTTTATATGTTTTTCAGTAGATTGAAGTATTGCTTCAATCTAGGTGTTAATAATGACAAGATCACATTTAACTCTCTTTTTAATTTTTACTTCTATTTATTTAACCTCTATTTTTTTTCAGCCTTATCCACTGAGTTGGATATTAAAACTTCTCCCAATCATGGTTTTACTGCACTTCTCTTGGAAAAGAGCCTGTGAAACTAAAGAACCTTCGCATAAATTATTTATCATAGGCTTGTTTTTTTCCGCTTTTGGTGACTTCTTTTTAGGCTACGATCCTGTTAATTGGTTTGTCTTAGGTTTAGGATCTTTTCTCGTTGCGCATATTTTTTATATTCTCAGTTTAAGACCTTTTTTAGAAAAGGGTGAAGCCATCAAACGTCTACCCATTGTAGCGTTGTACTGTATATATGGCGTGAGTATGTTTTCGTTAATATATGGAGGCTTGGGAGATCTTTTTATTCCTGTTTTTGTTTATATGACGGTATTACTACTGATGGGAATCACTACGTTACTTTCACAAAAAGCTAATAAATGGCTGATTATTGGCGGCGTCAGTTTTATACTTTCTGATTCATTAATTGGACTTGATAAGTTTTATCAACCAATACCTTTTGAGAGTCTTTTTATTATGAGCACTTATTATCTTGCGCAATTCTCATTAGTTAAAGGACTTTTTGTAACCAATAAAACGCATAAAGAAAAATAGTTAACTGTTACCCAATTTATCAACAATAAAGTCGATAAAGCATTTTAGTTTAGCAGGCATGTTTTTTCGACTTGGGTAAACAAGGTAAACGCCAATATTAATAGGCATGAAATCTTCAAATAGTGGTACTAATTTTCCTGTTGCCACTTCGTCACTCAAATTAAATAGCGGCATACGTATAATGCCTTGTCCTGCTAAACATAATGAAGTCATCATTTCAGAGTTATTACACAATACCCGACTATTCACTTGTGTTTGAATCTGTTGACCATTTTTAGTGGTGTATTGCCAAACTTCTGGATTTTTTAGATTACGGTAACTGATTATTTGATGTTCGACCAATTCATCCGGATGCTTTGGCGTACCATGTACTTTCAAATATTCAGGAGAAGCGAGGGTTAAACTGGTAGAGTTCATAAAGCGTCGGCTTATTAAACTTGAACTTTCAAGTTTAATCGCAGCTCTAATGACAATGTCAAAGCCATCAGAAATCAAGTCAACTTTATGATCGTTTAAATCTATATCTAGAGTTATTTTTGGATATTTAGCGATAAACTCGGCGAGAATTGGCCGAATACGAGAAACACCTATCCCAACAGGACAACTAAGTTTTAAACGACCTTGCGGTATTAGCTGGCGTCCTGAAATACTGCTTTCAACTTGTAAAGCATCTTCAATTATTTGTTGGCATTGTCGATAATAAACTTCACCTTCTGATGTCAGGTTTAAGGTTCTTGTCGTTCGATGAAGAAGGCGAACGCCTAAACGAGTTTCTAACTTACTAACTTCTTTGCTGATATAAGATGTTGAGTGATTCATTTTTTCAGCAGCATTCACAAAGCTTTTACTTTGAACGACTTGAACAAAAACTGATATACCATCAAGTAAGTTACTTTTACTTTGCGACGAAGGTTGCGATGAATTTGATATTTTATTAGTTGTCATATGGAAACAATCTATCTTTAATAAGGTTATTAATCTTTTATTGGAAATAAACTACACTATCTTCATCGAAATAACATTGTTACCTAATATTTATTGTCAAAAACTTGGAGTTCATATGAAAATTATCGCCTTTGCAGCAACCAGTAGTCGTAAATCAATTAATAAACAGTTAGTAAGACATGCCGCCAACTTAGTTGATAATGCCCAAGTTGAAGTACTTGATATTAACGATTATGAAATGCCTTTATATAGTTCAGATAGAGAAGAAGAGTTAAGTAAGCCGCAATTGGCACAAGACTTTCTGGATAAAATTGCGAGCGCTGATGCATTAGTTATCGGTTTTGCTGAGCACAATGGTTCTTATCCTGCCGCGTATAAAAATTTATTTGATTGGTGTTCTCGTGCAGTGCAAAAAGTTTATCAAAATAAGCCACTTGTTTTACTCGCTACATCACCAGGACCAGGAGGTGCTGCAACGGTTCTAGCTGCTGCTGTAGGTTCTGCGCCATTTTTTGATGGTGACGTAAAAGCGCATTTATCTATTCCAAGCTTCTATGATAATTTTGATATGGAAAATGGGCAGTTAAAAAATGCCGAGTTATCTGAAAAGCTCGCATCAGCTATGGCGATGTTGAGCCAATAAATTTTCTAATTTTCTATATTGTTCTTGATCCGGTATGCCAAAACGTAAAGCGTTATTTTCGTCGCACAAACGTACGTAAAGTCCTTGGCGACAGAATTTTTCATAAAGTTCTGTTGCTTGAGGATGTACAAGGGTTTTAAATAATCCGCATCCGCTTATTTCTATATTTTGGATAATGGGATTATTAGGTTCGACAAATACTTCTGTTAATAACTGCTCTAATTTTATTGATAATACTATTAACTGTTCGCGCTGCTTTGACTGCCAGCTAGGGTCATTCAATGCCAGTTCAGCAATAAACTGAGCAGGACCATTAACTTCCCAAGGTGACGATAATTGTTTAAGTTTATTTAGCCACTGTGGGTGTGCACTTAAAAACCCTATTCTAATTCCTGCTAAGCCAAAAAACTTTCCTACCGAGCGTAATACAAAAAGGTGCTTGTTGGTCGTCAAATTAATAAGTGATTGATTAGCTGAGATAACATCCATAAAAGCTTCATCAAGAATCAACCAGCCTGATAGTGATTCAACCAATTCTAATAATACTTTTAATCTATGTTGTTCATGTAATTCGCCTGTGGGATTATTGGGGTTAATAACCACAACAATTGCGTGTAACGTTAAGTCTTCATCTGTAGGTAAATACTTATAACGTTTAATATTAAACTCTGCTTCTTGCCAAGATCTTTCGTGCTCTTTGTAACCGACTTCTGGGAGCCAGACATCAATTTGTCTTGGTGATTTTTTTGTATGTTTGAGATAGAGATCAGGTAAACGCGCAATAACAGCTTGGCTGCCACTTGTAACACTGATATTTTCAGTACCATAATATTGTTTAGCCGCTTCAATTAGCCCGTCGCTAGGTTGGGGTAATTGCTGCCATATATTTTGAGGAATATTGGGAATAGGGTAACTGATTGGACTAATGCCCGTTGATAAGTCGATCCACTCTTCTAAAGGTATTTGATAAAGTTCAGCAACGGCATTGAGCCTTCCACCGTGAATTAACGTGGCCGTATTTTTATTATTCGTTTTATTCATTACACATTCATACCATAAAAATAAAGAGTCATTTCAGTGCAAAAGGAAACAACGATTAAAGTAATAACCGCTTTATTGACGAGATTTATGCTGCGCAAAATATCATTGTTAACTAAAGTACTACCACAACCCAAGGTGACTGAAATAACTTTTTTTCCATGGTAAATGGCTGAACCGCCTAGCTTGAAACCAAGCACACTTGCGCCAGTGGCCATTACCCAACCACCATTTAGGCTTTTATATTTCTGACTTTGTTGAAAACCATTCTTTAATGCATTTATTGTTTTTGTTAAAGATAAATTGGTTTGAAAAGCATAAAGCAGAGCGGATATTTTCGCACTTGGCCAACCCAGTAAATCATCCATACGTGCAGCGCACCAGCCAAAATGAATGAACCGCTTATTTTTATAGCCCCACATTGCGTCTAAAGTATTGGCTAGACGATGCAAAATCACCAAAGGTGCTCCGCCAATAATAAACCAAAAAAAGCTAGCAATAGCAGCGTCATGGCCATTTTCTAACACAGACTCAACAGTGGCTCGAGAAACATCTTGCTCAGATAAATTATCCGTTTTACGACTCACGAGATAACCGCAAAAGTGTCGTGCAGTTGCTAAATCATTTTCTTCGAGGGGTTTAAGTATTTGTAAAGCATGTAACTTAAGGCTTTTTAAACCTACTGCAAAGTACAAAATTAATGCATCCAAGCACCAGAAGAGTAAATTGTTCTGGTGAAAGTAATAATAAATAATGGGTAATGGCGCACATAATACCAACCAAGATAAAGCGCCTAAAAGTCGAGGTAACCAGGTATCTGTCCTTTGAGTTTTAGTTTGATGAGTGTTAGCTATTTTTTCTATTTTGGACGTTATCCATCCAAAACCGACTAAAGGATGAAAACGTTTAACTTCATCCAGAAAGTAGTCAAGCAGATAGGCTACCATCATAATAAATGATGTGATCATGTTATGATTTTCTCTGGTGATACTTGAGTGATGTCGAGTGTTGAGATGAGGGTGAATATTTTTGCTTGTGTATCGTAACTTACCTGAAAAATACAACCATTATCAAAGGCTTTATTTTGAGTGTTCAGAGCTTGTTCATCTGAAAAGCTTTCAACCATCGTCGATAAGAAGCAACGTAATATGTCACCATGACTGACGACTAAAACATTTTGCATATTTTTATGCTCAACTTCACATGCAATCGTAATATCAATTAATGCATTTTTAAACCGAACAGAACAATCAAAACCTGATTCGCCATTAGGTGGTGCAAACGTGCTTACTTGATGGAAAATAGCTTGGTAGTTATCGTCTAGTTTAACTTCATCAATATACTTTCCTTGCCAATTTCCAAAGTTTCGCTCAATTAATGCTGGCGTTAATTGGTGTGGCAGTTGCAATGCTGTTTGACAAATCTCAGCGGTTTTTTTTGCTCTTGGTAATGTCGAGCTTACAATAAGGTCTATATTACTATTCTTGAGTTGCGTTGCTATCAAATGTGCCTGTAAACGACCTTTTTCTGTTAAAGGGCTGTCAAACTGCCCTTGAAACTTTCCTATTTTATTCCACTGTGTTTCGCCGTGACGCGTAAGAAAAAAATTTATAACCATAATCAGTGCTAGAAAATTACTTATACATTAATAATATTGTTAAATATTTTAGCATAGCTTGAAGAAGGAGTTAGGCGCTTTATCTATTTATTAAAAGACGCTAATTCTAAAGTAACTTGGTCAACGCCGTTCTTTTTAATACGTTTACTTATTTCAGCTTGTTTGGTACTGAGTAGCGAAATACCTTCAATAATCATATCGTAAGCTTTCCACTTTTGTGTTTTCTTATTTTGTCGCATCTGAAAAGTAATATTTATTTCAGGTGCATTAATATCACTAATAATAGTCTCTACACCAATAATTCTGGCACCGTTGGTGGGCTTAATCGGTTCAAAGGTAACTCTTTGGTTTTTATACTGCTTAAGCGCTATGGCGTAAGTTCTAACTAAGTAACTGCGCATTGACACGATAAACTTTTCACGTTGCTCTTTTGTCATTTTTGTTAAATTTTTACCTAAAACTTTAAAAGCTGCATACTTGTAGTCTATTGATGGCATTAGCTCTTCTTCAACAATGTCGCGCATAAGTTCTGGGAATTTTTCTAGTGATTTTTGATCTTTCGAAATACGTGCAAATAAACGTTCACCCGCATCTGCAATGACAGTATATGGTGAGTCTTCAGTATTATAGGCATTACTAGAAAAGCTCGTTAGAATAGTGGTAAAAAATATCGCGATAAATATCAATAGGTGTTTCATTTTTCTGTCCGTGTAAGAGGGTATTAAAAATTGATGAGATAGTGCTTTAGATATGGGGTATTATACATACCGACCAAGCGGTATGTGTAATAATCAATTGTTACTTTTTATTACTATTTGCTATATAAACAGAAAAAGATCATAAAATAGATATAATAAAGGACTAGTTAGAACGAAGACTTTTAATGTAACGGCAAAGTTCTTTCATGACTTTCTCAAAAAGATCTTTGTTTTTGGAGCATTTACTTAAACTAGAAGCACCATGAAAAGTTGAAACAATAAAATATGCTACTTGTGTAAAATCAATATCATCACTAAGTTGATTTGCAACACGCTGAAGGTTAATCGCAATAAGCTGATTAAGTTGCTGTTGCATATTTAAAATTCGTAATCGAAAGCCTTCATCTACACCAGACATTTCTTGACAAAGGTTATTGAGAGGGCAGCCACAGACAATTTCGTCACAACTTGATTCTTCATACATAGTGGTAAAAAAATCGCATAAACCTTCAATAGGGTCATCTAATTCAACAGCAGGTTGCCATAGTTCTATAAACATGGGCGTATATATTTCTTCAAATACAGCGTAGCCCAATTCCATTTTATTTTTAAAATGATGGTATAAAGCACCTTTTGAAACTTCACAACGTTCTAAAATACAAGACAAGCTCGTTGCGATGAAACCATTTTTATGAATTTCATCTGCACTTATTTCTAGTATTTTTTGACGAGTTAGTTCAGCGTCTCTCATATTAACTTGCTTTAATTAGATTATCGTTTCAATTTATTCTAACCGACCGTTGGGTAGGTTGTAAACTAAGTTACTTGTTCTATTAATTGAGTCGCTTTATAAGACAGGGAATCATGATTGTCATTTGGTTTTACCTCGCTTGATTGCCTCAATTTTAGAGTTCTTAGTATTTATAATTTCTAGATGTACTCCTTTAAGTTAAAGATATAAATAAGAATCTAATCTATTGTCTTTATGATGTATGCTTAGGTTATCTGATAGTAAATATTAATTTTTGTCTAATACTTTGCTTTTGTATCGTGATGTACAGGTGCCTCTGAAATGAAGTTAAAGATCGTTATCACTTTTTTTTGCTCTTTTATGTTTGTTGCCTCCACTCAGGCGGCATCTCAAAAATTATTATTCCTTACTGAGCATTCACCTCCTTTTCAATTTACGAATGAGTCTAATAATGTTGCAGGACTTACAACAACCGTAATTGAAGAAGCACTTAAATTAACGTCTTACGATTATGATGTTAAAATATTTCCTTGGGCACGCTCATTTTTTTTAGCTCAAGCTAAAGAAAATACTTGTATGTATCTGATCTCCAGAGATAAAGAAAGAGAGAAACTTTTCAAATGGGTAACACCCATTTTATTAACAAATGATTATTTTATTGGTTTATCTTCCAGAACTGATATTAAGGTTAATAATATTGAAGATGTTAAAAAGTATAATGTTGCAGTTCTCAAAGAAGACCGAACTTATTATGATTTATTAAAACTAGGTTTTGTTGAAAACAAAAATCTTTTTGTTATTAATGATAGTACGTCAATGTTGAAGCTTTTAACGAAAAGAAAACAAATTGATTTTATTTTAGCTGACACTATTAATGTTAAATATCGGGCGATTTTTAATAATATGGATTATGACTTATTTAAAACTTATTTTAAGTTAAATAAAAAGCCGATAGAGTTATATTTGGCGTGTAGTTTAAAAATCTCTACAGAAGTAATCAACAACCTTTCTCAAGCGATCAATAAAATAAAAGAAAATGGCACTTACGATAAAATATTTGAGGGTCAATAATCTAAAGTTATAAGCAGCGGTTAGATGAAATAAAGGCTAAACCAATTTCTTGAATTTTCTGTGTCTAACATATTGCTGCTCATAATCCATGCATCTAAGATTGTTGCATCGACGAGGCATGATTTTCAAAAAGGTCAGCTTGAAACTTAATCTTTAGGCGATGTTAGTTTTTCTAATAAAGCATAAATTTCATCTTTCAATTCTTTATCGGCTATTTTATTACAGCTGATTTTAGCTTTTTCTAAATGTTCAATTGCATTTGCTTCTTCACCTAGTTCTACTTGAAGTGATGCAACTGAAAAACCAATAGATGAACGGAAATCTTTTGAATTAATCTCTTCAGCTTTAAGTAATGCTTTCTCGTATATAGAAATGGCGAGTGTATAATCGTCGGTGAAGTCGGCGAGTGTTTCCCATTGGACTGGATGGTCTTTATCAGTATTTTCATTTTCGTCGCAAACTTGTTTTAATTCACTATACAAACTATCGAAACGAGCTTGATTTTTTCGTTGAGCAGCATGCATTAAATCTCCTGCCAAAATAAGTACGCGTTTGTATATTTTTGTATTCATGGGATACCTTGTATTTTGTTTTTTAGATCTTACGGTGATTATAATGTTTTTATCTAAACTAAACAGTTAGTCATTTATATATATTACTAAAACGATAATAATAATGACTCAAAACAAGTAGTTTGGTCTGTAGCGTCTTTATTTATGTATCATTTTCGATTTCCTCCTACCTTTTACAATAGAAGCTATTTACTCAGGCCCTTTCACGCTATAATAATTGTTACGTAAGCTAGTTAGTTCTAGTTTGCTTTCCCTGTAAAGTAATTGCCTATTGGCATTGTCATATAACATTATAAGAGCTATATAACATAATGAAACCATACTCAAATATTGCCGAATTAATTGAAACGTTAGAATCGGAAATTAAATCACTTACCGATACAATTTCTACTTTGAAAGAAGAACCTCAAAGCTTTAATGAGCAAATTATTTTTAAGTATATTGATACAGGTAGCACAGGTAAAACGAAAGATTTTGTTAGATCATTGGGTGTGAAGGCTGAACGTGGTTCATTCTATTCATCGGGTGATGTAAGTAAGTTGATAAAAAATGGTGCTGACGATGTATCTCCTGCGTTAATTGATATAGCGCGAAAAGTAGTAAACATGAAAAAAACGGGTGGCATACATCGTTAATCAGAAATACAGTCTATAATTTCCATATAGAGTGGATTAATAAGATTCAAATTCTGATTTGTAATGGTGATAGCAAATCAGAACTATATTTTTCACCAATGAAAAGAGAGTGTTATGAGTAAAGGTATCGTTAAGTGGTTTAATGCAGATAAAGGTTTCGGATTTATTACTCCAGAAGACGGAAGTAAAGATTTGTTTGTTCATCATTCAGAAATCCAATCTGGTGGCGAATACGCAACATTGGCTGATGGCCAAGCTGTTGAGTTTGAAGTTGGACAAGGTCAGAAAGGCCCATGTGCAAATAAAGTTGTTGCTGTTTAAGCGATAACTTATAACAAGTAGGTAAGTCGAATGCGCTCTGTGTATTCGCTTACTTATACGTTATAGATACAACAACGGAAATTTATTCCCATTAAAATGAAATGATCATTTTTATAGAGCCTGTAACAAAATCTGTGTAAGTACCGATTTTAAATATAGTCTGAAATACGGTCTTCGAATTCAATCATAAAACGATTCAAGGCCGACTTCCAGTTTCTTATGGGCATCGTCCATTTCTTTGAG